>ERZ1292640.1923-Hain-H43-02um-R1-1923-length-16951-cov-5_pt1 | contig 16951 bp, 21 predicted proteins | sample MGYA00564404_ERZ1292640 | MGnify/ENA primary metagenome ERZ1292640 (study PRJEB36523, sample SAMEA6512636) | groundwater metagenome | collected 2019-01-08 | study: AquaDiva: Metagenomics assemblies of 32 groundwater samples
AAAAGAAGAGTTAGAAAGTCTGTAATGGCTAAATTAAAAACTAAGCAGTCGAACGTTCTGGGAATTTTGTCTATTGTATTTGGTGTGTTGTCTTTGATTCCGTTTTTAGGAATTGTTTTTGCTATTACTGCTATTGTTTTAGGGATAATATTTGTGAGGAAGAATGACAATAAGGTTTTGGGGATTATTGGATTAGTGATTGGGATTATTGGATTGATATTTTTTGCTTATTTGATATTTCTTTTATTTACAGTATTTCAGACTTATTTTGGTGATGGCTGGCATGAAGTAGAAAAGTCTAATGAAATTATACTTTCTAAATATTTTCCAGATAGTTATGATGTTGGTTTGAGTAGAGTAAGTTTTGAAACTAGTCGTTATCAGACATCTAATTTTTCTTTAAATGGAATTGAAACTACATTCGATTATGTTATTTCAGATAGGGCGGATTATGTGGATTCGAATGATAATTATACTATGAGGGTGTGGGCTGAGAATATATTTGATGAGCAATACGATGATTATTATTTAGCTATGATTGAAGAAATGAATTCATTTACTACATTTGAAGGAAGTGCTGGAGCTGAATTGTCTGAGCCACTGAATAGAGAGTATAAAGGATATGAGTATTATTTCTCTTATAGAAATGAGACTACATTTGACATTTTATGCGATGAGTGCTGGTTTAGTTCTTCTAAAATATTTATTCCTGATTGGAATACTGTAATTACAATTACTTATTATAAGCCAATTGGAAAGACTTATTCTGATGCTGTTAAGAATACGGAATTGGTTGTTAAGGAATTGATAGACAATATTCCTGAATGATTTTTTTATTTTAATCTGAAATTACTTTAGAAGATTTTTTATCTCGTTTTATTAAGCCTAATTGGTCGTCGAGTTCTTGAGCCATATCTTTGAGATCTTCGAAAACTCTGCCTAAATCTCTTTGTAATTCTTCCATTAGTGTTTCTAAATTCTCGACTCTTAACATATATTTGTTTTCATATTGTGCTACTAGGCCTGATTCTATTAAATGTGTGATATGGTGAATAATTGTTCCTCTTGTTAGATTTGTTTTATCTGCTAATTCGTCAGAACTTAAGAGTTGTTTTCGTCTTGCCGATTTAACTAATTCGACGAAGATTCTGAAGCATGAGCGTTCTTTGTCTCTTTGATTAAATAAGCCTAGCGATTCTGAAAACCATTGTAAATCTGTATTAAGATCTTTTTTCTGAGGCTTTCTTGTTTTTATTAGCGTTACTTTTCTGAATTCGTAGATCATTCTACAACCTCCAGCGGTGCTCGCTGATTGATATCATCGGCAACTCCAACTTTGCAGTTGAAGTCTTCTAGGAGTCCAGCAACCACTTACAAACCTTTTTTGTAAAAAGGTTTCTAGGAGTTCCAAAAACCTATTACTCTTTTTAGTTATTTTGTTCATTCTTTCTATTCTCCTCTGTTGAGCTAAGGTTAACAAGTATTTTAATGTTTGTTTTAGGTTTTTTTAAATTGGAGTTGTATTATTTATAAAAATTAACATGGCTTCTCAATGGAAAAATATATAAACTATAGATTATCTATAGTTTTATGAAGAATCAGATTACTACTATTCAGCTTCGTGAAAATGTGAAACAAGAACTTGAAAATCTTAAAACTAAAAAAAATGATAGTTATGAAGATGTTATTATTAGATTAATTGATGATTCTTCCATTAAAAAAGATAAAATAAAAAAATTATTAATTGAGCAGTGTAAAGAGATGTATGATTTTGATTTAAAGGTTGTTAAAGAGTGGGAAAATACTGATAAGGAGATGAATAAATATATAGAATGGTAACTGTTAATAGAGGAGATATTTTTATGGCTCAACTTGAGCCAGTTTTGGGCAGTGAACAAGGTGGAAGAAGACCTGTTTTAATTATTCAAAATGACAATTCTAATTTACATAGCCCCATTACAATTATTACTCCATTCACTTCAAAAATTTTTAATAAAGAATTTTTAACAAATGTTTTTGTTTCTAAGAGCATATCTAAATTAGATAAAGATTCAACTATTTTGCTAAATCAAATAAGATCTATTGATAAATCGCGATTATTTGCTAAACTTGGCAGATTAAATTTTGATATGATGAAAAGAGTTGATAATGCAATTAAGATTAGTTTAGGGTTGGATTAATTGCTACTTTTTTGTTTTTTCTTTATTTGTATTTTTATTTGAAATAATCTCAGTAATTTCAAAGTTATCTTTTGATAACTTTGAGGTATAATATTAGGAAAAATTGAAAGAGTTTAATTATTGTTAACTTAGTATCGATGTTGTTTTTTAATTTGATTGTTTTTATGAAGGTATTATTTATTTTGTAGCTCGATATTCTTGTTATTGGTTTGCAAAGTTATCATTTTTGATAACTTTGACGCATTAGATTAAGAAGAATTTTTGAAATCTTCGATGGCTTTTAGAATTGAATTAATCAGGTCTTTGGTAATGAATAATGAAGAGATAGAATGAATTTCATTTATTTTTTTGATAGCTGTTTTTTTATCGATTATTTTTTCTCTAAATGCTCTAAGAATAATTCCAACCGTTCCATGTACTTCTAATCCATATTTTTTTGATACTTTGCGAGCATCTAAATCATCTGTGAGGAAACATATTGCCTTTTCTTGTAATGCTAATGCAATAGCACAAGCTTCTCCAAAATCTAAATCATGCTGGTTGGTTAATACTTTGACAGTATCTTTTGATGATTGATTTAATTCTTCAATTTTTATTTTTTTTGGTAGAGATATATGGTATTTGCTTAATTCTTGAGCAACTTCTTTTGGTATTGAAACGCCCGAAAATATATTTAAAGAATTAATAAGATTAATTTCAGTTAAATGAATTATTGGTCCGGTGTTTGATATTGCTTTATTTTCCATAAAGTCCCCATTGGATATCTTCCTTTATTGCAGATTCCAATTCGGTTACTTTTTGTTTTTTTACTAACTCTCGCACTGCTGAACGAATAAGCTCTGATTTGTTTGCATACCATCCTTGTTTGATTAATTCTTCCATTTCAGTTACAATGCGCTTTGTTAATTTTGCTGGAACTGTTTCCATATCTGAGTTAGTAGCAATTTCCATAAAGTATTACTGGGGTGATACTATTTAAATCTTTATCTTTATTATAATTAAGCAGTTTGTTGCTTTAGAAATGGACCATAATCTTTTGGTTCAAACGAATAGCTTCTAATTCCACTATATAATTGGTCTTGGACATCATTTTTAGATAAATGAACAAGACGATTGGAATCTAGTTCGGCGTTTAAATTAAATTGATCTGCTAACATTCCTACTAGTCCTGCTATTTTATCTATTTCGTCTCTTCTTTTTAGTTCTCTTGATAAACATAAACGGATTTTAGGTAAGTCTGGCGAGATATCTTTTGTTACTTGTTTTAGATTTTCATATTCTTTTTTTTCGAGTGATTCAGTTATTTGTGTGATTATGCTTGTTATATAGTTCTTGCATTTTTTCCAGTCAATTTGTTTGTTGTTAGGTTTTTTCATATGTTTAATAGTTGTATTGACTTATTTAAATGTTCTTTTTGTAAACTTAAAAATCGAAAGATTTAAATAGTCGTTTATTTGATATGTTATATGTTTACTTAAAGTGAACATAGAGTGCTTAAGATGGTTAAAATGGAAATGAAACAAGAAACGAGACATGAATCTAAGTCCGGAGTGAAACAGGACTCTAAGCAGGAAGCTAAGGATACTGTTAAAGAGTTTGAAGATCAGCTTAGAAAAGATGTTGATGCCAAAGCTCAGATTATTTTAGATTATGAAAATACTCTTAAGAGATTGCAGGCGGATTTTGAGAATACGCTGAAGCGCACGCATAAAGAGAAGGAAGATTACGCCAAAGTTGCTGTTGCAAAGGTTTTAGTTAGATTTGTAGATATTGCAGACGATTTGGATAGGGCTTTAAATATTCTAGAGAAGACTCAAGAAGGAGAAGTTAAGACTGGAATTAAAATGGTTCATAGTAGATTTCATAAAATACTTTCTGATGAAGGTATAAAGTCTTTTGATTCTAAAGGAAAGAAGTTAGATCCATTTATGCATGAAGTTATAGAAATGGTTGCTAATGATGGTCCTGAGGGAATAGTTGTTGAAGAAATTCAGAGGGGTTATGTTATGAAGGATAAAGTTCTTAGGGCTGCTAAGGTTAAGGTTTCTAAAGGAAAAGGAGATAAAAAATGAGTAAAGAGAAAATCGTAGGCATAGATCTTGGGACTGCCAATTCTGCTTGCGCAGTTTTACAAGCTGGACGTCCTACTATTGTTCCTAGTGCTGAAGGAGCTTCTCTTTATGGGAAGGCTTTTCCGAGTTTTGTTGCATTTACTAAAGACGGAAACGTTTTAGTTGGTGAACCTGCTAGACGACAAGCTGTTTCTAATCCAGAAGGAACTGTTTACGGTGCTAAGAGAAAGATGGGAACTAGCTTTAAGTATAAGATTCACGGTAAAGAGTATTCGCCTCAGCAAATTTCTGCGTATATCTTACAGAAGATAAAACGCGACGCTGAAGAATTTTTAGGGGAGAAAGTAAACAAAGCAGTCATTACAGTTCCTGCTTATTTTGATGATAATCAGAGACAGGCGACTAAAGACGCTGGACAGATTGCAGGGCTTGAAGTTGTTAGAATTATAAATGAACCTACCGCTGCTGCACTTGCTTTCGGATTAGATAAACAAGATAAAGATTCTAAGATTCTTGTTTTTGATTTAGGTGCTGGAACTCTTGATGTTACAATTATGGAACTTGGCGACGGAGTTTTCGAAGTTAAATCTACTTCAGGAGATACTCAACTTGGCGGTCATGATATGGATGTTGCCATAATTAATTATATTGTTAAAGAATTTGAAAAAGAACATGGAATTGATTTGAATGAGGATAAGACTGCTGTTCAACGCGTTCGTGAATCTGCTGAGAAAGCTAAGATTGAACTTTCTACAGTTACTGAATCTGAAATTAATTTGCCTTTCATTCATGGGCAGAAGAACTTCCGTTTGACTTTGACTCGTGCTAAGTTAGAAGAGTTAATTGATTCTATTGTTCAGAAATGTAAGAAACCTTTGATGCAGGCAATTAAAGATGCTAAACTTGATGTGAAAGATATTCATAAGATTATTTTGGTTGGAGGACCTACTAGAATGCCTGTAATTAGAAATTTTGTTGAAGGAATTTTAGGAAGGAAAGCTGAACGTGGAATAGATCCAATGGAATGTGTTGCTAATGGAGCAGCCATTCAAGGAGGAGTTCTTTCTGGAGAAGTTAAAGATATTCTTTTACTTGACGTGACTCCGCTTACTCTTGGAATTGAGACTCTTGGAGGAATTAAGACTGCATTGATACAGAGAAATACTACTATTCCCACTAAAAAATCTCAGGTGTTTTCGACTGCCGAGGATAATCAAGGTGCTGTGACCATTCATGTATTGCAAGGTGAGAGAGAGATGGCTACAGACAATAAGAGTTTGGGTCGTTTTGATTTAATAGGTATTCCTCCTGCGCCTAGAGGAATTCCGCAGATAGAAGTTACATTTGATATTGATGCTAATGGAATTATGCATGTATCTGCAAAAGATTTAGGTACTGGAAAAGAGCAGAAAATTAAGATTACTGCAGAAAATAAACTTTCAGAGAAGGAAGTTGAAAGAATGAAGAAAGAATCTGAAGAATTTGCTGAAGAAGACAAGAAGAAGAAAGAGAAAGCTGAAATAAAGAATCAAGCTGACTCGCTTGTTTATACAATTGATAAGTCTCTTAAAGAATTTGAAGGGAAGATAAGTGAAGATGAGATTAAGGAAATTAAGAAAGAGAAAGAGGACTTGAAAAATAAACTTGCTGGTGGAGATACTGAAGAAATAAAATCTGCTATGGAGAAGTTGAATAAGAAATTGCATGATGCTTCAACTAAATTATATGAGAAAGCGCAAAAAGAAGAGAAGCAGGCTAAAGATCACGAGATAAAAAAGAATGGAAAGAAAGAGGATAAAGTAGTTGATGCTGAAGTAGTTAAAGAGGAAGAGGAGTAACTTCTTGAGGAGTTACTAATGGTAGCAGAAGATTATTACAAGATTCTTGGTGTTGATAAAAATGCTACTGATGAGCAGATTAAGAAGAGTTATAAACAATTAGCTAAGAAATATCACCCTGATGTTAGTAAGGAACCTAACGCCGAAGGTAAATTTAAAGAATTGTCTGAGGCTTATGCAGTTTTATCTGACAAGCAAAAAAGACAGCAGTATGATGCTTATGGAAAGGAAGGATTTTCGCAGAGATATTCTTCTGAAGATATATTTAGAGGATTTGATACTTCTCAATTTGAAGATTTATTTGGTGGTTCTATATTCGAGTCTTTTTTTGGAGGCGGTTTGAGAGGACGTAGAAGGAGTAAGGGAAGAGATTTACGCGTTTCATTAGAAATTAGTTTTGAAGAAGCGATGAATGGAGTGCAAAAAGAATTGAGAATAAGAAAACATGATATGTGTCCTGATTGCGAGGGCACTGGAGCTGAGGATGGCGAGTTAGAGAATTGTTCTGCTTGCGACGGTAATGGTCAGGTTCGTAAAGCCACTCGTACTCCGTTTGGGAGTTTTATGCAGGTCGGAATATGTTCTGAATGTCGTGGACAAGGAAAAGTTCCTGAAAATACTTGTAAGTCTTGTGGAGGGAATGGAGTTGCGGAAGTTACTAAGAAAATAAATACAAAGATTCCTGCTGGAGTAGACAATGGTTCTACTTTACGCGTTTCTGGCGAAGGCGAATATGCCGGTGCTGGAAATGGAGCTGGTGATTTGTATATTGAAATTAGCGTTGAAGAATCTGAAATATTTAGGCGAGATGGAGACGATTTATATTTGAATTTGCCTATTACTTTTTCACAGGTTGCTTTGGGTTGTGAGATTAGTATTCCTACCTTGAAGAAAGAAATTAAGATTAAGGTTCCTTCGGGAACGCAGTCAGGGACTAATATTCGCTTGCGTGGTGAAGGTGCGCCCGATGTTAATGGTCATGGACACGGAGATATTTATGTTGTTGTTGAAGTTATGACTCCTTCAAGACTTTCTAAAGAACAGAAACAGCTTTTTGATAAGCTCTCTAAGTTAGATGAGAAGAAATCTATATTTGATAGGATTAAGGATTGGGCTAAACGATAGTTAAATTAATAATTTTATTTGATTGTCTTTTTACAACTCTCTTTCTACTCGCCAGCAGGCTCTGATACTCGCTGCGGAGTTATAAAAGCCTCTGGAGGGAATTGAACCCCCAACCTATAGTTCACTTGGGTTTTGCCTTACAAAACTATCGCTCTAACCATTGAGCTACAGAGGCGTTGAAACTCTTAGAAAATGAGATGTTAAAAGGCTTTTGATTGTGCTATCTTTGTAGAAAGTACTTTCTTCCTTTTTCTGTTAACTTATAATTATACTCTACTGATTGACCTGCTCCAGGTCCTAAGGAATCATCTTCATCAAACTTATCTGAAAATTCTAAATATCCTTTATTCATTCCCCATCTTACTCCATCCATTGAAAATTGTTGTCTTCTACTGTGAATCCCTATTGTTGCATCTTGCCCATTCTTCTTGAAAAATTCAATTAATTTTGTTTCTAATTCTCCTAATGTCCAATTGCCTGAGGGAGTAAAATCTTCTTTTTTTGCTTGGCTCATTTAAATGCTTAGAATTATTATTTTTAAATAAATGTGTTATTGACTTTTAACTAATTATTTGTTGTTTCTATTACTGTCTCTTCCGATGCTACTACTTTCTTTTTTATTGGCGGTCCAATTACTTCTATCCAGCGGATTTCACAGAATGCTAAAGGGTAGATTTTTTTAACTTTTAATGAAACTGATCTTTGAAGTTTATTAGTCATTAATTCTGAAAATAGTTCTTTTACTGTTTTTATGTTTGAATATCCTTCTAAGAACTTCTTGGCTGCATTTCGGACTTCTTTTCTTAGATTTCTTGAAATATGATTGCGAGTAATCATGAATGGTTTGATTAGTAATTCTCCGTCTTTGCAAGATGTTTTAAAAGAATCCTCAATGTAATCTATTCCGCGTCTCATTGTTCTTCTAATATAACTTGGCAGAACGATTAGACTTACTAATTCACTGTCTAATTTTCCGTCTTTAAATATTACTTTAGCTTTTAGTTCGACGTTTTTCCCTTTTAGGTTTTTAGTCATATCTACATTTACTACTCTATTATTGAGTTCTTCTTCGTTTAGTGAATATAGTTTTACTTTTGATGCTGTTAGAGGTATAGATACGTCAAAGAATTTTTTACGAACTATTTTTTTTGATTGTTCTGCCATTTTACCTACAAACCTCCACCGGGTTTCTAGGAGTTCCAGGAACCATGTTTTTTATCATTTTGATATTTTCTCTCCTATTTGAATTTTAGATACTCTTCTAGCTTTTTTTATGCCCTTTGATTTTTTACATACTGTACAAGTGTATAAGATTGTTAGGCGTTTTGTTTGTTTTGTTTTTCTTTTCCATGATTTTAATGCTGGTCTAGAATATCTTCCTTGGTTACCAAATCCTCTGTTTAATCCCCTCATTTTTACTCTGCCTGTAGAACCTCTGGATAATGGATGTGCTGATGAACGAGATTTTTGCTTTGCTACGCTCACTGTTTGAGAGGTTTGTTTCTTGCAATGCGGACAATATCTGTTTGTTTTTTCTGGTAATTTCATTCTACAACCTCCACCGGGTTCTAGGAGTCCAGGAACCTCGACGGACATTCTGGCAGACATTTAACTGAAAGTCAAATGTTTTAGCTAACCTCTTGTCGGCCAGGTGACTTGAGGGTTTACGCTATTAGATGTTTGAATTAGTGGTTTTTAAACGTTGCGAATTGAGATTCGCAGATTTTCGCTTGTAGAGGACAAGCTTCAAACGTTGCGAATTGATATTCGTAGATTTAAAATTATCTTTCTTGCGATAATTTTAAACGTATAGAGAACTGCGTAGTTTACATTGGATTTATTTTGCAGTTCTCCATCTAAAGTTGCGAACAAATGTCGCAACCCCACGGAAATGGGGCAAGACATACTCACAATTTCCAAAAAGAAAGAGGAAATTGCTCATGTATAACTGCACTAAATTGTTGACTCTCCATACAGTTATCCATTTTGTAAGATTTTTAAATCCCTAAGATATAGATTAATATGCTTGATGTGTTTGGGAGACCGAGAATTGCTGGAACTTTAGCTTCTCTTGTTTTATTTGGATGTACTGAAAATAAATTGAAAAATAATTCTCTTGTTGATAGTATAAATGAGATAAGATTTGGTTCTGCCGTATCGACTTATGGAAAAGATGGAGAAATATTATTTGCAGAAAGATTTGCGGATGTAAATAATGACCAAAATGTAGATATGTATGTAATAGATTATCCTTCTTGTCCTGAAAAAACTTGTGCTTATGCTTCTTCAACCCAATTAGAACTTATTACATCTTTGAATAAAGGAGAAACTCCTAGAGAAATAGATTATAGTTTAAATTCTTCTGGGAAAAATAATGTTAGGAGAATTAGGCTTGAAGTTATGGATGTGAAGAAACAGTTTAATATTAATCAAAAATATTTATTTATAGATCGTAATCCTTTAATTGTTGTAGATTAGTTTATTTTATCGGCAAGATTGTTCTTAATGCGTCTGCAAAAGATGTGGGAATCCATGTTTGTCCGTTTGCATATCTTAATCCGAAGTATGCAACTACTAAGATTGTTAAGAAGATTATTGTATTTACTTTATTTATCTTACTTTTTTTCTTGACTCTTTCTGCGAATGAATAACCACACTTGACGCAGAATGTGTCTTCTATTTTTAGTTTTAGTCCACAGGCAGGGCAGAATTTGTGGTCTACTTTGTTCGATTTGTTCCTAAACATGATTTATTATAGGGTTTTTTGTTTAAAAAGGTATTATTTATTAAGGACCTATACTCTAATATTAGATAATGTATTCAAAAGAGAGGAGAATTAAATTAGAAAAGGGCGAACAGTCCAAATTAATTGCTAGTTTAGCTGATAAATATGGTTCCGTTAAGAAAATTGCAGATAATTGGAATCTTTCTTATTCTACTTTAAAAAAATACTCTCAAGAAATATTTTTATTGCCTGAAAATATTTTTAATAAAATTATTTATGAACTTGAAATAAATAAAGGCAAATTAACCTTTTCTTATTTAGATTATAATTGGGGGGCTAAAATTGGAGGTAAAAATGGGATTATAGCTCTTTGGAAAAAATATCCTAATAAGATTAGAGAGTGGCGAAAACTTGCAGGTGCTAATTCTGGTGCATCTCGAATAAAGAAAATATCTTTACCTAATATGGATGAAAGACTTGCTGAATTTGTTGGCGTTTATTTGGGAGATGGGAGTTTAACTACTTATTTTATTAAAATAATTGGGGATGTTAGATATGATTTGCCTTATTTCGATTATTTGAATAAACTTGTTATCGGTCTTTTTGGAGTAAATGGGAAAATTTACAGAGATAAAAGATCAAATGCCATTTCTTTAGTTTTCTTTTCAAAAAAGTTATGCTCTTTTTTTACTGATGAGCTTAAACTTAAACTTGGGGATAAGATTAGAAATCAATCTTCCATTCCTCAGATTATTCTTGCGGACTTTAATCTTTCTATTGCTTGTTTACGTGGCTTAATTGACACGGATGGATCAATATCTAGGCGCGGTAGAAATGGAGAGCAATTTACTGTAACTTTTAGTAATTACAATAAAACTTTGTTAAATCAAGTTAAAAGTATATCTGATAAAAATTCTTTATTTACTTTTTTTTCTGATAAAGAAATGTGTATTGGGACTAATGCAGGGTCAAAAATAATACAATATTTTAAAGTCGTAGGAAGTTCTAATCTTAAGCATATAGTAAGATTTTATGAACGATTTTATAATAACAATACTATTTATCAAAAAGAAGTTAAAAATTATTATCAACAACCTTTTTATAGGGATGTTAATTTGCCTTTTAAGTTGGCCTAATAGTCTAGTGGTAAAATACCTCCTTGACGTGGAGGGGTCCGCAGTTCGATCCTGCGTTGGGCCATATCTTTGACGTGGACGAGGCCCAAGTTCGATCCTTAGTGGGGTCATTTATGGTTTTAGGATTAGAGATTAGTTTCTTGGATGAAGCTTTGAGAATTTCTTATTTTAATTCCTTTATATTCTTTTAATTCTAATAAATCGTCATCTCCACTTATTATATAATCTGCTTTTCCTGCTATGGCACATTCAATAATCATGTTATCGTCTGGATCTTCTTTTACTATGTCTACCTTCTCACTTGGCTCAACTAAGTGAGTTATGTCTTTATTTCATTTAGAGCTTCTTCGATTTCATTTTGTGATAGACTGAATTTTGGTCTATTTAGCACTTCTTTGACTTCTTCCAAAATTTGTGGCGAGATTATTATTTGAATTTGATTTAATCTTCCTAGTTCTAATAATCTGAATTGATTTCCTTTTCTGATTGTTGCTGAAATAAGCACATTTGTATCAAGAACTACTTTAAACATTTCTTTTTTTTGCCCTAACTGCAGTTATTTCGGACTCGACATCTTTAGAGGTTATGCCTCTTTTTTCTGCATTTTTCCATAGGCTACGAAAGACTTTATGAAATTTTTCAATTTTTTTTGATTCTTCCAAATTTTTAGTTCTTTTTAAGATAATTGAGTCGTCACTAGCATATACGAAGAAGCGCTCTCCTTCTGTTATTCCTGCGCTCTTCCTTATGTCTTGCGGTATGACTACTTGTCCTTTTGAGGTTATTTTTGTTATCTCTATTTCCATAGTAAGACTAGTAAGAATAGTCTTATTTATAAATGTTTGTGGCTGGATTTATTTAGTAGTAAAATACATTATTGATGTGGAGGAGTCGGCAGTTCGATTCTGCCTGGGACCATTTGTCTTTGATGTTGATGGATGTTAGATATTTGGCGGGTCACTGAATATTATAGAAAATTCTAAATACTTGACAGTTTTGGTAAAAATATGAGTCTAAAAAAATTACCTAAGTCTGAAGAAGATTCAATTATGGTTGCTGCTGGTGCATGGAAAGGTATAAAAGAAACAGGTGAAGAATATCAAAAGAGGGTGAGGTCTGAGTGGAAAAAGAGGGAGAAAAGATTGGATTGGTAGTTATTGATTCAAGTATTTTTATAGATCATCTTCGTAGTTACCGTCCTGCTTTAGAGTTTTTTAATGAATTGTCTCTTAATCCTCAAGATGTTTTTTTCTCTGCTATCACAGAAACAGAATTAATTAAAGGTAAGAGTTGTTCTGATAATAGTGTTAGATCTCTTGTGATTAATATGCTTAATGGATTAAATAAAATACCTGTTGATAATATGATTGCTCTTAAAGCAGGAGATTTATCAAGAATTTATGGAACTGATATGCCTGATTCTATAATTGTAGCAACGGCTATGATTTGCAAGGCTGAATTGCTGACACGAAATGTAAAGGATTTTGAAAAAATTGAGGGCTTGAAAGTTAGGTCTCCGTATTAGACTGGTTGTTGTAGGAGGTTTATATGGTATGGGAGTCATTTGTCTTTGACGTTGGTGGTAGGGTTCGATTCTTGGTGGGGCCATTATTTTTGAACGTATGGCATAAAGTTAAATAGATATTAATGTTATTTTTTATATGAAGAAGCGAGTGATTATTATTTTGATTATCTTATTGGTTGTTATTGTTATAGGTGTTATTTATTTTAACAATAGGGATAAGGTCAAAGATGTTGAATGTTATCTAGTGCCTGATAGTGGGACCTGCGAAGCAGCTATTCCTAGATATTACTTTGATTCAACTGAAGATAATTGTAAGCAATTCAACTGGGGTGGGTGTGGCGGAGTTGTTCCGTTTGATACGATTGAGGAATGCCAGGATAGTTGCGAATGAAATTTACTTACTAAGTAAGTTACTAACTTAATGAGTTACTAACAATATTTATATACTTGTTTTTATTCGTGATGTTTGAGGTTTTGGTATGAAAATTTTAGATATGCAGAGGTGTTTAAGAAAATGATAAAATTTTCAATACAGAAGACTTTCTTACCTTTGAAAGTTTCTGTCTGTCCGATTTCAACTATAAAGTTGAGAGCAAGTCTCAACATACTTGCAAATTCATTGAATTTGCTCGGTTCGCCTTCACTCGCATCAGGGAGAAGAAATCAGACATGAAGAAATACTTACTGCTTATTGAGGATGAGAAGTTGTGGGAGAGGTTTAAGGAGACTATAGATAAAGATATTAATACCGCGATTATCGAGCTTGTCAAGGAGAAAACAATCAAGGGGGAAAAGAAACGTGATTAGGGTTAATAATAGAGTTGGGCAGGTGACTATATTTGTTATTATAGCTCTTGTTATTGTTGGAATTATTGTGTTGTTTGTTGCTTTTAAAGATAATATTTTTGGGAGTAATATTCCTTTAACTCTTCAACCGGTTTATGCTAGATATGATGCTTGTATTTCTGAAGAAGTGTCTAACGGAATAAAGTTGCTTGAATCTCAAGGTGGTAGGATAGATGTTGGAGAACTTACTAAGGCAAATGATTTTAATCCGTTTTCTTCACATTTGAATTTTTTAGGAATTAAAATTCCTTATTGGTATGGATTTTCAGGAAATAATATTGTTATAAATAATGTTCCTACTGTTAGAGATATGGAATCTGAAATTGAAGATTTTGTTTCTGGTCGACTTAATGATTGTGATTTCTCTGATTTTACTTCTCGTGAATTTGTTATTGGGAAAAGTGAACCTGACGTTTCCGTTACTGTGGAGGATGAAGAGGTTCTTGTTAGCGTTGATGCTCCTCTGAGTGTTTCTTTTAATGAGCAGAGTGCTAGACGATTGAATCATAAAGTTGCTGTTTCTAGTAAACTTGGTTTATTGTATAAATCTGCTATTTCAATTAACGATTATGAAAGAAGCTCGTTATTTTTAGAGAATTATGCTTTAGATGTTTTGCAGTCCTATGCTCCTGTTGATGGTGTTGAAGTTCAATGTAGTCCTAAAATATGGAAGACTCCTGAAGTGGTTTCAGAAGTTAGGAATAGTTTATCTGCTAATATTGGGGCGGTTAAGTTTGATGGAAAAGACAAGTATTTTGCTGTAGATAATCGGGTCAATGAACCTGTTAATTTAATGTATTTGGCAGAAGAATTTCCGAGTAAGATTGAGATAACTCCTGCATCTCAGGCTCTTATGATTGCTGAGCCTGTTGGAACTCAGGAAGGAATGGGAATAATGGGATTCTGTTATGTTCCTTATCATTTTGTTTATGATTTGAGATTCCCTGTGCTTGTGCAAATTGGAGATGGGTTAGAGAACTTTCAGTTTCCTGTTGTAGTAGATATAGATAATAATGCTATTGGGGAGCCTACTTATAGTGAGATTGAAGAAGATACAGATTATGATGTTTGTTCTTTTGCTGAGAATGATGTTACTGTTAATACTTATGACTCACAATTGAATCCTGTTGCTGCTAATATTAGTTATCATTGTTTTGATAGCTTATGTGAAATTGGAGAGACTACTGTTTTGGGGTTGAATGCTAAAATACCTGTTTGTGTTAATGGGGAGTTGATTGCAACTGCTTTTGGATATGCCGATTCTAAAGTTTTGTTTTCTTCTAATTCTGAAAGTTTTGCTGAAATTATATTAGAAAAAGAATATGATTTAGATGTTGAGATTAGACTTGGTGGAAAAGTTGTGAGGAATTCAACTGCAGTAGTTCATTTTGTTGGGCAAGACGGATATTCTGTTAGTGCAATTATTCCTGAATCTAGTAAAGTTAAATTGAAAGAAGGGCTTTATAATATTGAAGCATTTGTATATGGTAACTCTAATGTTGTCATACCGGCAACTACTAAGACTGAATGTTATAAGGCTAATCGCGGAGGAATTGCAGGAATATTTGGAAGTACAAAAGAAGTGTGTGTGCCTGTTGAGATTCCTGCTACTAAGATAGATTATGCTTTGCGAGGTGGAGGTAAATTGACAGATTATTATATTCTTGGAAGTGAGCTTGAAAATGGTAAGGTAATTATTGATGTTAGTGAACTGCCCGTGCCTAATTCGCTTGAGCAGTTGCAATATAATTATGAAGTGTTTGACACACTGGGAGTGCAATTGGAATTCGCATGAGGAAATTATTATTATTTGCTTTAGTTTTATTTTTATTTACTTTTGTTAGTGCTCAGGTTGTGACTGAACAAGGATTTAGTGGGAATAGAGGAGGTACTGCGAGTTATGTTAATTATGGGAGTAGTTTTACTTCTTATTATGGTGCTGAAGCAAGCACTTATTGGCCAGTTCTTTCTAATAGGGATGAATGTACTAATAGTCAAGACATAATTGTCCAAGTTTCTCCTGTTGGATGTCAGCCTGCTGTTGTTCGGAGCGATTTGTTGGCTGAACAGAATGTTCCTGTTTTTTGTCAACTTGATTTGTTGCAGATTAATCCTGCAATAGATATTAAACAGATTAGAAATTTACGTTTTAGTGGACGATATCCTCCGGAAGTTGCCGGAGTTGGATTTCATCCTGCTCGAGCGGCATTGAGGACAACTAATCAGCTCCTTGGAAGCCCATTGGAAAGTAATATTGGATATGTAGTTGTTGTTTTGAAAAGAAATGCTAATGAAACGAGTATGCCTAAATTCTTTAATTTTACTTTGAGTGCTAGTGTAGATTATTATTCTGGAAATTCTGTTGGTATAGGAGTTAGTGAAATGTTGTTACGAGAGACTGCAGATAAAGATTGGGAATTGGCTAAGAATAAACAGACTTTCTATGGAGGGAAGTTTTCAGTTAGGGTTAGAGATATGGATGTTAACTCTATTGGTGTAGACCTTTATTCTGGGGATGTTAAATATTCTTCTTTGACTCTTCAGAAGAATAGGCCTCAGTCTAATGCAGTTTATTTGCCTGGGAGTTATTGTCAGACTCAATTACAGTTTGGTTATTCTGATTTTGTTTCGCCTCCAGTTATTGCTAGACTTAAAGTTGATAATGATGTCCTTGATTTGTATGAAGGTTCTAGATTTTTGAATAATAAGTGTCTTGTTAGACAAGTTAAAGGTAGTTCAATTAATGGCGAGGTAGAAATTAATTGTGGAAAAGAAACATTGAATTTGAGGACTGGTGCTCAATTGCTTAAAGTTGATGATAAAGTGTATATGGTTGGAAAGGACTTTAATGTTATTAAGTCTCCAGAATATTCTATTGTTGGAGTTATAAAGAACGAGTCTGGTGTGTTTTATAATATAACTACTGATAATAAGAGTTTTCAAATTGTTGCATTTGATTCTGTAAGGTCTGTTTCTCAGGCGGATTTATTTGATGTTAATTATGGGGAGAATGAACAGAACATACTAAATGCTACTGAATATTATGAGCTTCTTGCTGATTCTTATGGGAATGAGAAGAAGAACGATTTGGCAGAGTCTTATGGCGAGAAGGCTTTGAGTACTGCAATTCATTTATCTGACCGATGGAATAAGAAAAATACTGCTGTTAGGCTGATAAATAAATATCTTAATTCGTATCCTAATGGGAAAGATTCTGTTGAGTTTACTAGGATTTTGAATGATATTTATACTATTGATAGTTCGTTGGCCGGGCAGGGTGTTGAGACTGAAGATGGTTTTCATTTGATAAAACTTATAGATATTACAAATCCTGGGAAGAAGTCTAGTGCTAGGATTGCTTGGGGAAATGAGGAGAAGGTTGTTAATCAAGGAGAGACTTTTGAGACTAGTTTAGGTAAGTTGGTACTGGTTTCGGTTATTGATTCTGAGAAAGTTAAAGTTAATGTTATTTGTAAATCTGATGTTACTACTGCTACTGCTACT
>ERZ1292640.1924-Hain-H43-02um-R1-1924-length-16949-cov-7_pt1 | contig 16949 bp, 19 predicted proteins | sample MGYA00564404_ERZ1292640 | MGnify/ENA primary metagenome ERZ1292640 (study PRJEB36523, sample SAMEA6512636) | groundwater metagenome | collected 2019-01-08 | study: AquaDiva: Metagenomics assemblies of 32 groundwater samples
AAACCGCGTCGTTATCATCACCCCCCATACGGAGGCGATCCGGTTTGAGTTCGGCGAGGCCTTCCCCCGTTGGCATGCCAAGCAATTCGGCGACTCGGTAACAGTCGAGTGGCGGGACGTGGGCGGAACGACCGATTCCTTGCGCTTTGTCCAGTCTGAATTCGCCCGCAAACCCGATGGCATCGGCATCGATTGCTTTTTCGGAGGCGGCACCGAGCCGTTTTTTCTCTTGGCGGACAAAGGATGGCTCATCCGATATGCTCCGCCCGAGTCCATTTTGCAGGGCATCCCCCAGAGTTTCCAGGGCATCCAGGTTTATGATGCCAACCACGCTTGGTACGGCGCGGCCGTTTCGAGCTTTGGCATTTTGCAGAACCGGCGCGTGCAGAAGACGGTGGGATTGCCTTTTGTGACGCGCTGGGAGGAACTGGCTCAGCCGCAACTGTATGGCTGGGTCGGAGCCGGCGACCCGCGCAACAGCGGCACCATGAATTCCATGTTCGAGGCGCTTTTGCAGGCCTATGGCTGGGAGCGCGGCTGGGAAATCCTCACCCAGTTGGCGGGCAACGTCCCGAAATTCGACCGCGTCTCTTCCACCACGGCCAAAGATGTGACCCAGGGCGAAACGGCCTACGGCATGGCCATAGATTTTTACGGCTTTACGCAGGTCGCCTTCGCGGGCCGGACGAATCTGACGTTTGCCTTGCCGGAAGACTTTACGGCGGTGAATCCGGATGGCATCGCCATTCTTAAAGGGGCGCCGAACCTGATTTTTGCCCGGCGGTTTGTTGATTTTGTGCTTTCGGAAGAAGGACAGAAGCTTTGGTTCTTGCCCCGGGGCCATCCCGATGGCCCCCGCCAATACTCCATCGAGCGCATGTCGGTCCGCCCTGATTTTTACCGGCGCTTTCGAGGCGTCAGCAACATCGAGTTCTCTCCCTTCGAGCTGAAGCAGAGTTTCCTTTACGATGCCAAATTGGCCCGCGAACGCCGGGAAGTGGTGGCAGCTTTGATTGGCGCGCTGCTGGTCGATACCCATCAGGAGTTGCGAGAAACCTGGAGAGTCCTGATGCGGCGAGGCTTGTCGGAAGCGGACCGCCGCCAGTTGGGCCGCACTCCCATCACCGAAAAAGAAGCCCTGGAATTGGCCGCCGCTTCCTGGAAAGACCCGGCCCTTCGCAACCAAAAAAAGATCGAATGGCAAATCTGGGCCCAGCAAAAGTACCGTGTCCTGAAAGACTAAGGTGCGAACTCGCTGCGGGAGATACTCCAGCGCCGCGCGCCCACGACCTATGCAAGTAACGATCAAGAATGTAACGAAAAAATTCGGGAAAACGGCCGTGTTGAAGAACATTTCTTTGGAGGTTCAAGACCGCGAACTGTTCTTTCTGCTGGGGCCGTCGGGTTGCGGCAAGACGACGTTGCTGCGGTTGATCGCCGGCTTTTACCAGCCCGAGGCAGGTCAGGTGTTTTTCGGTGAGCGCTTGATGAATGCCATCCCCCCACACGAGCGCAACACCGGCATGGTCTTTCAGAACTATGCATTGTGGCCGCACATGACCGTGGCCGAAAATGTGGCCTACGGCCTCGAGGTCCGGGGATGGAAAGCGCCCGAAAAGAAAAAGCGGGTCGCTGAAGCCCTGGCTATCGTGCAAATGGAGTCCTTTGCCGAGCGCACGCCGAACCAACTGTCGGGCGGCCAACAACAGCGGATTGCCCTGGCCCGCGCCTTGGTGGTCGCGCCCGACGTCCTGCTTCTGGATGAGCCGCTCTCGAACCTTGACGCCAAGTTGCGCCTGGAAATGCGCGAAGAAATCAGGCGCATCCACGCCCAAACCCGGATCACCACCATTTACGTCACTCACGATCAGAAGGAATCGCTTTCCCTGGCCGACCGCATGGCTGTCTTGCGGGATGGCGCCATCGAACAGATCGGCGATCCGCGCACGGTTTATCGGTCGCCGGCCAATCGGTTCGTGGCGGATTTCATCGGTGAAACGAACTGGCTTGAGGCCACAGCGCAGGCGCAGTCATCCTCAGAGCTCTTGTTGCGGACCGAGTTTGGTGAATTTCATGTCTCAACCCCGCTGCGCTGGCCTCCTGGAGCGCCTGTCTGGCTCGGTTTCCGTCCTGAAGCAGTCCAGATTGGCCCCGGGCCGGTCAACAGTCTGAAGACCCAAATTGCCCATGTCAGTTATCTGGGGGAAATCGAGCAGTATCAACTGGCGCTGTCACCTCGGGTCACCTTGAAGGTTTTTGAGCAAAACCCTCTCGAGATAAGACAGGTGGGCGAATCGTTGACCGTGCATGTCCGGCCCCAGGACTTGCTGGTTTTGCAGAGGGCTTTGCCGTGACTATGCGGGAGGAGCGCGGGCATCCGTGCCTGCGCGTTCGTAAAAAAGCTGCCCTTGCGATCCCGGACGAGTCAGGTTCTGTTCGGCCACGCAACTCGCGAACAGATGACGGGCGCCCTAACCAAGTCGTCCGGGCAAGACTCGGTCTATGTCAGACGTTTGTTAAATACGCAGGCATGGATGCCCGCGCTCCAATGCAACAGGCAGGGATCAGATTCCGAGGGCATCGCCGAGCGCCCCTGGTTTTCGTTGAGGAACCGTGGTCTCGAACGGTGCAAATTTGCTTGCGGAGGCAAGCTGTTCCTTTAACTTTTTGTCCGTAATATGGCCGTGAGAACAAAACAGAAAAGGCGCTCTGGCGGGGTGGTCGCTTCGCCTCGCCGCCCGGCCAGTTCTCGCCGCTCAACCGTGGCGGGGGCCTCGCCTCCTCCGGCCGGATCCGGATCCCCTCGATCGGTGAAATCGAATGAGACAACCATGGTGCCGCGCGACAGTGATGCGGGTGTGCCCGGCCCCAAAGAGCGGTCTTCCTACGACGGCGACACGGCCATCAAGCTCTACCTGCGCGAGATTGGCCAGGTGAAGCTGCTGACACGGCAGGAGGAGATCGAACTGGCCGCGCGCATCAAGAAGGGCGACAAAAAAGCCCGCGAACAAATGATCAAGGCCAATCTCCGCCTGGTCGTCAAAATCGCTCATGATTATGACGGGCTGGGATTGCCGCTGCTCGACCTGATCAATGAAGGGAACATTGGATTGATGAAAGCGGTGGAGCGGTTTGACCCGGCCAAGGGCGGCAAACTTTCGACCTATGGCTCCTGGTGGATCAAACAGTCCATCAAACGCGCCTTGGCCAATCAGTCGAAAACCATCCGCCTGCCGGTGCATTTGGTGGACAAGATTTCCAAGATGCGCCGCACCGCCATGAGGCTGCATGAGGTGTTCGGCCGCGAACCCACCGATGAGGAACTCGGCGACGAACTCGGCATCACCGCCTCTCGTGTCTCCCAATTGCGCACGGCGGCCATCCGCCCCGCCTCGCTGGATGCGCCCATCGGCGATGATGATTCCAATAATTTCTCGGAAGTGGTCGAGGATGAGAATGCCGACACGCCCTACGAGCAATTGGAAGAAAAGACCGTGACGAAAATGTTGCAGGAAATGGTCAAAACCCTCGACCCGCGCGAGGGGACCATCCTGCGCTGTCGCTTCGGTCTGGATGGCGGAACGGAAAAAACCCTCGAAGAAGTCGGCGAGAAATTTGGCGTCACGCGCGAGCGCGTTCGTCAAATCCAGAACATTGCCCTGGCCAAGCTGCGCAAAATGATCGAGAAACTCGAAGCCGTAAAACGATAACAACCTGGCTCCAGAAACTCCACCCATGAGCAACCCCGCCGTCACGCCGGCCGATTTGCAGCAGGCCATCCGCACTGTGCCCGATTTTCCCAAAGCGGGCATTCAATTCAAAGACATCACGCCCGTGCTGGGTGACGCCCGGCTGTTCGCCGGGTGCATCGATCTGTTGACGGCAAATATCCGGCCCGGCTCCGTCGATGCCGTGGTGGGCATTGATGCGCGCGGTTTTATTTTCGCCGCCGCAGCGGCCGTAAAGCTGCAGACCGCCTTTGTGCCGGTGCGCAAGAAAGGCAAGCTGCCTTACCAGACCTACGAGCAGGTTTACGACCTGGAGTATGGGACCAACACCATCGCCATTCACGTGGACGCGCTGCATCCGGGCAGCCGGGTGGTCTTGATTGATGACTTGCTGGCGACCGGCGGCACGGCGGCGGCCGCCGCGGCTTTGCTGCAGAAGATCAGCGCCCAAATCCTGGAGATAACCTTTCTGATCGAACTGAGCTTCTTGAAAGGCCGCGAAAAGTTGCCCGGCTTTCCGGTGCGATCTCTCGTCACCTATTGAGCGCATTCAGGCCGAGAAACAGATCATGGACGCCTTGGCAGCCCTTGACATTGCGCTCTTCCGCTTCATCAACCTCCGGTTGAGCAACGCGTTCTTCGATTGGCTGATGCCGTTGTTTGCCTGGAATCGCTTCTTTCTGCCGGCGGTCATCGTTCTCGCCGTTGTTTTACTGTGGAAGGGCGGCTGCAAAGCGCGGCTCTTCGTCGGTCTGATGATTCTGGTCGTCGCGGCCGGCGACTCTGTGATCTGCAATTCCTGGAAAGAGGCCATTGGCCGGGCCAGACCTTTTAACGATATATCCGAGGCGCGCGTTCTGGTGGGACGCGGCGGCAGCGGCAGCATGCCATCAGCGCATGCCGCCAATTGGTTTGCGGCCGCCACGGTTGCTTTCCTTTATTATCGGAAGAGCCTTTGGTTCATGCTCCCTTTGGCCATGACCGTCGCCTTCTCTCGAGTCTATACCGGCGTTCACTATCCCAGCGACGTTTTGGCCGGCGCCGCCCTTGGTGCCGCTTATGCCGCGGGCATCGTCTGGCTCATGAATGGCCTCTGGCGGTGGGGTGGACGGCGCTGGTTTCCTCTTTGGTGGGCGCAACGGCCTTCCATCGTGAAGCCTGATGATCACAACGAGTTGTTGCCAGAGATTCTGGGGCACTCCGCGCTCCGTACTCCGCATTCCGCCCTCGACCAACATTGGATGCGCTTGGGCTACGTGCTTATTCTGGCGCTGTTGTTGGCGCGGCTCGGTTACTTGGCCGGCGGCAAGATCGAATTGAGCGAAGACGAAGCTTATCAATGGCTATGGTCAAAACACCTGGCGCTTTCCTATTACAGCAAACCGCCGCTGATCGCTTACACGCAATTCCTGGGAACCACGTTGTGGGGTGACACTGCTTTCGGCGTGCGGTTCTTTGCGCCGGTCATTGCCGCCGTTCTTTCTTTTATCCTGCTCAGGTTTCTGGCGCTCGTGGCCAATGTGCGCGCTGGATTTGGGCTGATCCTGATCACAACCGCCGCGCCCCTGCTGGCCGTGGGCGCGACGCTGATGACCATTGATCCGCTCTCGGTTCTGTTTTGGACCGCTGCCTTCATCTCCGGCTGGACGGCCGTCCAGCAGGATTCAACCCGGCATTGGCTTTGGACCGGCCTTTGGATGGGCCTCGGCTTTCTCAGCAAATACACCGCGTTGCTGCAATTGCTCTGTTGGGCGGTTTTTTTCGTCTTGTGGAGGCCGGCGCGGGGACAGTTGCTCCGTTCCGGACCGTATCTGGCCTTGCTGGTTCTGGGCCTGTGCACCTTGCCGGTGCTGATCTGGAATGCTCAGCATGATTGGATCACCGTCGCCCACCTGGCTAATCGGGGCGGACTCGATCAAACCTGGCAGCCATCGCTCCGGTTCTTTTGGGATTTTCTCATCGCCGAAGCGGGGCTGTTGAATCCGGTTTTCTTTTTGGCGGCTCTGTGGGCAGCGCTGGCCTTCTGGCGGCGCGAAAAGGCCAATCCACTGCTGATCTATTTGTTCAGCATGGGCGCGCCGCTCTTTTTGTTCTACTTTCTTTACACATTCCGCGCGCGCGTGCAGCCGAATTGGATCGCGCCTTCTGTCTTGCCGCTGCTTTGCCTGATGGTGATTTACTGGGAAAAGCGCTGGCGGGAAGGGCTGCGGGCCGTGAAAGGCTGGTTCATCGCCGGGGTCAGTTTGGGAGTGGCGGCGGTGGTCTTGCTGCACGACACCAACAGGATCGGAAAGATACTCGGCCGTCCCTTGCCTGCCGCCAAGGATCCTCTGGTCCGAGTGCGAGGCTGGCGTGAAACCGCGCAAGTGGTCGAAACCGCCCGCGCCCAACTGCTGGCTGAAGGCAAACCGGTGTTCCTGATTGGGAGTCACTATGGCATTACCGGGCTCCTTTCCTTTTATTTGCCGGCCGCCCAAGCGGGCGTGCCCGGCAATCCGCTGGCCTATTACCAATCGAGTGATACGCCGCAGAACCAATTCTTTTTCTGGCCTGGCTATGGCAGTCGCAAAGGAGAAAACGCCGTTTACGTGCAAAAGACGGATGCGCCCCAGCCGGCGCCCGCGCGTCTGCAAAAGGAGTTTGCCTCCGTGACCGATTTGGGAATACGCGAGGTTTCATACCGAGGCCGCGTCCTGCGCCGCATCCAACTCTTTGCCTGTCGCAATCTCCAGTGACTTGACCACAAGACCGTGATTCTTGAATATTCAAGGAAGAGGCCGATGCCATGCCTGAATTGATCTGCCGGACTTTCTTCCCTGTTCACGATTATGACTTGGATGCGACCTTGACCTCTGGGCAGGCCTTTCGCTGGGAGTTGATCGACAGAGGCTGGGAAAGCGTCATTGGCGTCCGTTGGGTTCGCCTGATTCCTGGCCCGGCTGGAATTGCGGCCGAGACGGTCGGCCCAACCAAGGACTGGGATTGGCTGGCTCATTATTTGCAGGTGCAAGTTGAATTGCCGCGCGTGCTGGACACGTTTCCCGCCGATGAGCCGATGCATGCGGCGGTGGCGGCCTGCCGAGGCTTGCGGCTCTTGCGCCAAGACCCCTGGGAATGCCTGGCCTCGTTCATCCTCTCTTCGACCAAACAGATCGTGCAAATCCGGCAGATGGTTTCGCTCCTTTGCGAGCGGTACGGAGATCGCGTTGCCACCGCTCGCGGACGGCCACCGGCCTTTTCTTTTCCATCACCTGAGCGGCTGGCGGCCTGCAGTGAGAATGAATTGAGAGCCTGCAAAATGGGCTTCCGCGCGCCCTACCTGCGCGTGAGCGCGCAGAAGATCGCCGGCGGTGAAGTGAACCTGAACAGCCTCTCCGCTCTGAGTGTGGCAGAAGCCCGGGACGAGTTGCTTAAACTGCCTGGGGTAGGCTGCAAGATCGCCGATTGTGTTTTGCTCTTTGCTTACGGTTTTCAGGAGGCCTTTCCCATGGATGTTTGGGTCATGAAAGCGCTGCGGCAGCTTTATTTCCGGCGGCGCCCGATTAAAGCCAAGCGTCTCCACCAGTTCGCGGCGACGCATTTTGGGCCCGACGCCGGGTACGCTCAGCAGTATCTGTTTCATTACATGCGGATACGAAGGCGTTTAGCCGAATTCACGCGGTCAGAGCGCGGCCATCTTGGCCGCAGCAGCCAGGAATGAATCCAGGACTCCGATCCACTCGGACGTGCGGCCGTAGGCGAAGCCGCTGCGGCCCAGATGGCCGCGCTCCGCTTTGATTGCGCCGCCGCCGCGCTGTGCGCAGTCAGCTTTTCCTTCTTTCCCGCCTGGTTGATTCCCCTTTAGATTCAGCCCTATGCCGACCACATTGGAAGTGCTCTTTGCGCCGGCGGAATTTGCCGTGCTGCCACAACGGGACCTCAGTCAAACGGTCTGCGTGATCTTCGACATTCTGCGCGCCACCTCGACCATGATGACAGCCCTGGCCAACGGCGCGGTAGAAATCCTGCCGGTCGCGGAAATCGCGGAAGCGCTGGCCATCCGGCAGCGGCGACCGGGTGTCTTGTTGGCCGGCGAACGCAATGGTTTGCGCATCCGCGCCGAACAAGCCGGAGGCGCCGACTTTGACTTGGGCAATTCTCCGCTCGAATTCACGCCGGAACGGGTGCAAGGCAGAAGCCTTGTCATGACCACGACGAACGGCACACGGGCCCTGCGGGCTTGCCGCGGCGCCAGAGCCGTCCTGATCGCCTCCTTTCTTAACCTGCAAGCCGTGGCCGGGTGGATTGAGGCGCAGAAGCCGGAGCATCTGTTGCTGGTTGGCAGCGGCACGATCGACCAGGTGGCTTATGAAGACGTGCTGGCGGCGGGGGCGCTGTGCGAGTTGATCTGGCCGCGCTACGGTTCCAGCCAAGTGGCTGACTCCGCTCAAATCGCCCGGCAAATTTACGGCTTGGCGCAGCATAACCTCCTGGGCGCGATGCAGCATACGCGCAATGGCCGCCGCTTGCTGGCCATTCCTGAATTGCGCGACGACATCGCCTTTTGCGCGCAGCGAGAGACGTTAAGTTTCGTCGCCGCTTTGCAGAGCGATGGAACGGTGAGACGGATGAGTTGACTGCCGCGCAGGGTGGAAGATCTTGGCAGATGCAATGCGGCGGTGATGCCGGGCGCGAGCCAAGCGCGCGCGTCCTCATCAGCAGGGGGCTCCCGTTTGGGCTGGGCGCCCAGGCTTCGTTTGCCTGTCTGCCTTAGCTGCAGCTCCAAGCACGGACGCCCGCGCTGCTGTTGAAACCCATGTTGGATCGAAGAAGCACTGAATTTGAGGCCTCCTTGGCGCGTCTTGCAGACATGGCAAATTCTATACGTGTTGTTTCCTTTCTCATTGGTTCGCTGCTGACCGCGCTGGGCGGCGAGTCAACGGCGCCGCCGGCTTTTTCCGTGCGCGATTTCGGGGCCAAAGGCGATGGCCAGACCGACGATACGGCTGCCTTTCAAACCGCGCTCGACGCCGCGGCCAAAGCGGGCGGTGGCACGGTCCACGCCCCGCGCGGCAACTATTTCTTCGCCGGCCATCTCAACGTGCCGGGGGCCGTCGCGCTGGAAGGAATCTGGAAGTCAGTGCCGGCCCACAATGGCCTGCGCGACGCCGGTCTGCCGAAGCCGACCGACGACGGCACCACCTTTCTGATCACGGAAAATGCGGGCAACGAAGCCGGCCCTCCTTTCATCACGCTGAATCACAACAGCACGCTCAAAGGCGTGGTGCTCTTTTATCCCAACCAGGAACGGGCCGACGCACCCAAGCCTTACCCGTGGGCCATTGCCATGCGGGGCAAGAATCCGGCGGTGCTGCAGGTCGAATTGCTCAATCCCTACAACGGCATCGATGCCAGTCAAAACGAGCGTCATTTGATCCGCGACGTGCAGGGCCAGCCGCTGCGGCGCGGCATTTACGTGGACGCCATTTATGACATTGGCCGGATCGAGAATGTCCACTTCAATCCCTGGTGGAGCATGCAGCCGAAACTCTTCGAGTGGCAGCAGAAGAACGGCGAGGCCTTTGTGTTCGGGCGCACGGATTGGCAATACGTGTTCAACACGTTCTGCTTCGGCTACAACGTCGGCTACAAGTTCATCAAGACCAAGGCGGGGTTGTGCAACGGCAACTTTCTCGGCCTCGGCGCCGATGATTGCTTCACCGCTGTGGTCGTGGAGGATTCAGCCCGCATGGCGCTGCTGATTTCCAATGGCGAGTTTGTCTCCTTTCATGGCCCGGACCCGACGATGGTCGAAGTCAAGCCGAGCAACTCCGGCAGCGTGCGTTTTGTGAACTGCGCGTTTTGGGGGCCCTGCAATCAGATCGCCAAAATCGCGGGCCAAGGCACGGTCGGTTTCGGCGATTGCATCTTTGTGCAGTGGGACCGCAAGAAAGAGGGCCGGCCGGCGTTGCGCGCGGAAAGCGGCAGCCTGCTGGTGCGCGGCTGCGAGTTCCAGGAAGACAAACCGCAAATCGAATTGGGCGAGGGCGTCCGGCGGGCGGTCATCACGGGAAACATTTTCACGGGAAAGGCCCGTGTCTCCAACCGGAGCAAAGGCCAGATTATGATTGGCGACAACGCCGGCGAGTGACGCCGCCGCTCCAGGCCGTGCCGATGCAGTTGGAGCAACTTCTGCCCAGGAACCTGGAATTGAGCATCGCTGCGCGCTTCTCCCTCGCCGCATCCGACTTCCCTCGCCCGTCGGACGGGAGAGCGGGGAGGGCCGGAGTGAGGTGCGACTTTGGACTCCCCGGAATGCCCAGCGGCCCGCGCGTCAGTTCCAGGGTGCTCATCATGCGTCAGGAGTGCGCGTTCCTTGGCGCATCAGTCTGCCGGTTTATAACCTTCCGGCAGCCCGTCGTAATCCGGCGGCTCGACATCGGGGACTTCCTTGAGCGCGTCCAGGAACTTCTCCCGGCTGGCGCGTTTGGCGCGCAGGGCGATGTAGCTCTCGTTGCTCCATACGCCAACCGCCTGAGTGACCGCAAGGCTGATGATCTGCGCCAGAGGAACGTTCTCGCGGGCCGCCAGTTCTTGCGCCTGTTTGAGCACCGGTTCGGGAATTTGGGCTTCAATGGTCTTCATGTCATTTCTTTGCTTGCAGTTTCAACAGCATTTGCGCCGGAGTGATGGCTTCGATTCCGAAACCCTCCACGCCCGCAAAGTTTCTCAAATTATGCGTCACAATGTAGCGGGCATGGGCAGCGACGGTGAGTTCCCAAATGAAATCATCGTCGGCGTCGTTCAGGAAGGGCCGCCAGCGAAAACTGATGGCGTGCTCCCGCCCGCTCGCACCCAGGAAGTCCAGGACATCTTCAATGCGGCTCGGATGCAACCAGAAATGCTGGGCCTCGCGGCGCGCCACTTCCTCGTATTCCAAAAGCAACGCGGTGGAAAGATGCAACCGCCAACGCTCGTTGCCCACGAGCCGCAGTAGTTCAAACGAAGCGCCTCGACGCGAACGCAACGCGGCAATCAAGACGTTCTTGTCCAGAACTGTTTCCAAAGGATTCACCTGCTGGCCTCCTCCACGATTTGGATTTCCTCCGGCGTCAGGCCGTAGAGGGCATACACCAACTCGTCCAGCTCACGCTCCAACGCGCTCGTGTCCGCCGAGGCGTCGCGCTGCTGGGCGATGAGATCAGAGTTCATCTCCCGGCTGGGGCGGCACGTCCGGCACGGAGGCCAGATACTTCTCGAAATCTTCGCGGCGTCCGGCGTTCGCCTCGCGGCGCAGGTAGTCCATGGTCAGCACCACCGCCAGTTTCTCGCCGGCGGCGCTGGCGAGGAACTGGCTCACCGAATAGCCTTCCTTCGCGGCGAGGGCCTCGATGGTTTTCTTCAGCGACTCCGGCAATTGAATCGTCAGCGTGCTCATGTTCGTGCTCGTATCAGGTTCAGGAAATCACGGGGCGTGATGGCGGCGACGCCGAGTTGCTCCGACCCGTGAAAGTCCTTCACGTTATGGGTCACAAGGTAGCGGCAACCGGCGGCAAACGCCAGTTCCAATACCATGTCGTCATCCGCGTCCGACAGGAACGGCCGCCACAGGAAATGGATTTCCTGCAAATGCGACTGGCCGGCGAGATAACGCAAGAAGCGCAGGACATCTTCCGGCGTGCGGCCCGGCGGCAGGTTTTCCGGGCGCGTCAACACTTCCTGCCACTCGGTATAAAGCCCCACCGACAGGCAAAGCTGGAATTGCGGCGCGGGAATGGAACTGACGAGCGCGAAGCTCGCGCCCTGCCGCGACCGGGCTGCTGCTACCAGGACATTGGTGTCGAACACGACTTTCATTTCGCGCTGCCCTCCACGAGTTTGATTTCCTCCGGCGTCAAGCCGTAGAGCGCATACACCAACTCGTCTAGCTCCCGCTCCAACGCGCTCAAGTCCGCTCCGGCGTCGCGCTGCTTCGCCGCGAGGATGCGGTCAACCAACCGAGTCACGCGGTCACGGCGTAATCCACGCCCCGCGGGTTCTCGACGCGCTGCGAGGCATTGAGCACTTCCATCCCCACCACGTTGCCGTCTTTGTCGTAATCAAGAATCACGCCGGGCTTGTCCTCGTCGCTTTCCTCAATCGGCACGTCGCGGAACAGAATCCGCAGCACGTCCACTTCCGGGTCGTAGGTTACTTTCATGTCGTTGCTTTCCAGTATTTGTTGATCTTGCTCGTGCGATAAACCGTCACCACTTTGGGCGGTGTGGCCGTTTCGTTCACCATCACCCGGACCAGATACGGCTTCTGGTTGATTTCGACTTTCGATTGATAACATACCACATCGCCATGTTCAGGCACTTTTTGGGCGGGCGCGGCCAGCACCGATTCGACGACGGCCAGCGGGATGCCGCGCCTCTCCATTTCCTGCTTAACGTGCTTGGAAAGTTCGGGTTTCATTTGCCTGCGCCCTCCACGATTTTGATTTCCTCCGGCGTCAGGCCGTAGAGCGCATACACCAACTCGTCTATCTCCCGCTCCAACGCGCTCGTGTCCGCCTCGGCATCGCGCTGCTTCGCCGCGAGGATGCGGTCAACGAGTTGAATCACTGGCTTCTGTCGGTCTTTATCGGCTTTGGGGATGGGCAACTTTCGCAGAAGCTCAATTTTTATTTGAGCGAAGACTTTCCCTTCCTCATCTGAATTGGAGCGGTAATACCACGTCGTAATTCTGCTGTTCAAGACGCCAAGCACATAGTGGGGGTGGTATGCCTTGTCAGTTACGGCCGTTCCGTGCAGCGTGTTGGCGTAGTAAATGTTGTCTTCGTCGTATGCAGCAATTATCTCGTCTGCCGTTTGTCGCGTCAGGATTTTGGGGCGCTCGAAGATGTAGCGCTCGCGCAGGCGTAAACCACCGCCGCCCCTCTCCCTCTCAACCTTCATCATGTCGTCTGGCTGGTAGTTAACCCACCGCCCGGCATAAGTGATTCCGTATCGCGTCACGTCCTCACCCACGAGCATTTTGCGGCAGTCAGCATTTGCCCTCTTCGTGAGGAAGAGCAGGTCGCCAATTTTGCTCTGAATAATGCCGTCCTTTGTGTCTGAGATTAGGCCCAACTGGACTCCGCCCGATGCCATGCGTTTGAGCAATTCATGCTTTGCCGCGGTGTAGTTGAGGTCGAATTGCGCCGACGGCGAAAGTTGAAAATAGGAAACGGGAATAGTAATCGGCTGTGTTTTCTGGACATCTCGTTGAGACACCTTTCTCCGTGCCCGAACGAATTCACTTTTCCGTTGCTCTCGCTGGAATGATAGCAAGATTGAGTCAACAACGGCGGTTTCAAACACTTGGTCCTCAAAGGAGACCAACTCGCAAATACTATTCTCATTTAGCAGCCATGCTCGTATGGCCTTGCACTGGGTGTTCAGCAACAATCTATCCGGGATGATGAACGATGAGACCCCGCACTTTCTCGGAAGCAACTTGCAGCGTTCTATGAACAGGTAGAACAGATTGAACCGACCGGTTGCGAATTCGTAGCGCTCTTCATAAAGGCGGCGGTCTGAAGGCGGAATGCCCTTGATCTGGACGTAGGGTGGATTTTGGATGACAACGTCAAATCCATCTTTTCCATGGAACACTTCGGAGAAATAGATCTCGAAATCGAATATCTCTTTGCCGTTCGTAATCTCGTGAATTAGGTCGTCAATCTGACGCCGAAGGGACGCCTTCTTGGTTGAGTCGGATTCATCGAAATAAAGCGGCTTCAGTGTTTCAAGCTGGTGAAAAAGCCTTTCGTTAAAGAGCGTTTTCTCAACGCCAACAAGCGAATTGCCTGTGACGATCTTGTAATCAAGGTTGGGTAGCGGCTTGATCTGCTTCACGTCCTCCTCATCCACGACGAGCGAAAGCCAAAGGCGGAGCTTGGCGATTTCCACCGCGCCGGGGTCAATGTCCACGCCGTAAAGGCAGTTCTGGATGGCGTGGCGTTTGAAGTGATAAGGCGTGCGCTCGTGAACGTCGTTGAATTCGTTTGTGAGCGCAGACCGAGCGCGAACGATTTCAGTCATCATGCCCACCGGAAACGCGCCTGAACCCACTGCGGGATCGCAGATGGTGATGTCAGCGAGCTTTTCGTCAATCAGCCGGGCGTGCTGCTTGATGCTCTTTGGCATCTTGATGCGATACTCGGTTTCCACGGCCTCATAATGGGAGATTTGTTCGCCGAGGTGGATGAAGGTTTCGAGGTCGGCGCGGGGGATTCGGGGAGCACACGCGCCTCGCGTGTCGGTTTGCGCGCCCTCGCGCAAACCATCGGCGGCATCGGACCCAGGGCCGTCGGCGAGGGTGCCGACGGCAGCACGCGGGGCGCGTGCGCTCCCCAATTCGGAATGGATTGCCGTGTCCAGGTAGTTGATGATGCTTTCCTGACACATGTAGTGGACGATTTCGCGTGGGGTGTAGAACGAGCCAAGACCTTTGCGGCGGTTTTCCTCGATCAGGTTTTCAAAGACCTTGCCGAGCATTTCCGGGTCAATGGCCACTTCCTTTTCCAGCGGCTCGGCTTCGTTGACGGTGAAGTTGTAGCGGTCGAACACGTCGAGCACGCCCGTGCCGGTGATAAGTTCGTCAAAGCGTTCGTTGTTCGTGAAAAGGCGGTTCGGCAGAGTGATGTCGGTCTTGCGCCAGTCGTAATCGGCCAGCGGCTCGAACAATCCGCCGTTGAGGAACGGGATGCGGGATTTGAAACGGTTGCACCACGCCTCGTGCCCGCGGTCGGTAGCCAGCGTGTCGTAAAAGAGCGGTTCGAGAACGTCGTTGAAGAAATTGTCGTAAGTGGCGTATTTGCCATCGGCGAGCCGCCGCAGGAAGTCATGCGGGCCAGTGCCCCAATCCTGCCCTTTGGCCACGCCGAGCCAGCCTTTCTTTTGCAGGAAGTAGAGGAACACGATCTGGCCCATGAGCTTCTTGGCGAAGTCCACGGTGCTGACGTTCTTCTTCTTGAACTCGGCGGCGATGGTTTTGTCTTTGGCCACCAGCTTTTCGAGCGCCTTGTGAATCTCCCCGAACAACTCGGCGTATTTGATGAAGAACTCTTTGGTTACGGCTTCGACGCTGAAGGTGTCTTCGATCCCCGCGAGCGTGGGATTGTTCTCCGTGTCTTGCAGCAAGTTGAGGAAGCGGGTTTGGGCAGTGTGACAACTCTCGCCTTCGCCGACGATGTAGGAGAAACGGCGCGCGGGCGTCAGGCGCGTCTCGACGCCGACTTTGCCGGATTCCTGCTCGACGGTTGCATACTCCATCTTGACGTAGGAGAACCGCCATTGCCTTTCCGTGGGCGAGACGAACGCCACGAGGGCGGCGTCCTTCTCGTCGCGGGTTTTCAAATGGTCCGCGACGAAGTTGCGGATGGCCGTGCGGGCACGCTCCAGTTTGGATTCGGTCGTCAGATGGACAATCAACACGTCGAGCTTTTCATTGTCGGGCGACGTGTATGTGCCAAGGCGTTCGTAACGCTGGACATGGGCTTTGAAAGCGTCTTTGACGTATTGGCTGTTCCAGGCTTGCGCTTTGGATTCGTCAATGTGGTTGAGCAGGTTGATGGCGAAGGTCCGGAAGTGGGCCTTGTCAAAAGGCTGTGGAAAAGTCTCGGTGACGAGGGCGCGTGCTTGCTCGGAGTTCATGATTTCCTGGAAACAGCACGGCGGGTAGCGACGCGCGGTTGCCGGCGAAGTTTTCGATCCCACTCCGCGCCAGCTTTGCGGAAAGCGGCCGCGAAGCCGGGTTCTTTCATTTGCTCCGCGAGATATTTATCGAAGTTCGTCTTTTTCATCGTTTCAGTCCTCCGGCATCAACACGGGAATGACCTTGTTGCCGTGGCGGCGATAGATGCGGAAGTCTGTGTCGAAGGTGAAGACCTGACAGTCGTGATGCAATTCACTCAAGCGGATCAGCGTGGCGTCGGCCAGCGACATGGGGACGCCGCGATACTTGCGCATCAGCGACCGCAAGGCGGCGCGCTCACGATTGAACTCAATCCCGACCGCAATCACTCCAGCGTCCGCCAGCGCAAATAGCTCATCCGCATCGAAACCGTCCCTGGTGAGCAAGAACGCCGCCTCCGTCAGCACTGGTTCGCTCGTCAGCAGCGGCCTTGGCAGGGCCTTCGCATGGTCGCGCACCCATTCGTGTTCCCGCGTGTCGGGGTCAATGAGCGCCACCAGAGGGCCGGTGTCCGCAAGGACGGTCATTTCCCGAAGCCTTCCAGGTATTTGGGATTGGTGGCCAGGTCATGCGTGCCGCGTCCACGCCGCGCCCAGGCTCGCTTCAATATGGGCAGCGCATGGTCGTAAACCGATTCCCCGGGCGGCAGTTTTGGCAAATCCGCCAGGGCAGCCTTGTCAGGGAGTTGCTTTTCCAGACATTCCCGCACCAGCGAGGACTTTGTGCTCCGGCGTGCCCGGCTTTCCTTTTCCAGCCGGGTGAGCAGATGCTCCGGCAGTTTCAGCGAAATCGTTGTCATGCCGGAAGGGTAATACCCGTCACAACGCAGCGCAATACCCGATTCAAACTCCACCCGCTTTCAACCCTTGTCCGGCTGAACAAGCCACGACGAAAGGATGACTTCACGCGGGCTGAGCGCGTGATGCGCGGCTTGCGCGCGCGTGGCTTGGAAGAACTGTGTGGGAATGTCCCGCCGCAAAATGCCGAGGACTTTGAGCGGTTCGATTTCCTTCTTGAGTGCGTCAGCGACCTTCTTTGTGGTGGGCCGGGGCAACGCGCCATCGTTCAAAAGCTGGATGATCTGGCGGATGTAAAGCTCGTCCTCATCCGTGAAGCCGTGGTATCGCTTTATTTCCCTGGCCTTGAGCCGTTTCAAAACATAGGCGTCGTTCGCCCCGCCTTTGTGCTTGGGAATGGCGTCGTCGAGTTCCGGGCTGGTAGCCGTCTCAAAAGCTGCCTTGTTCTGATCGAGCAGGGCGTAAAAACCGTGCGGAATGCTCTGGCGTTTCTCGGAAGTGTCGGCGGGCTTGAGGATTTTGGCGGCGGCGAAGAAATCGAGTTCGGCAGAGGCGGCGTTGCCGGGTTGGGCGAGAAAGAATTTGTCGAGCCGGCCCTGGCGGAAGTAGGTGAGGAGCGAGGGGAAGGATTGCGGCTGCCCCTCACCCCGGCCCTCTCCCCGCTCGTGCCTCGCGGGGAGAGGGAGAGAAACGGGAAGGAGCTTGGAGGAACGGGCTTTCTTGG
>ERZ1292640.1925-Hain-H43-02um-R1-1925-length-16949-cov-6_pt1 | contig 16949 bp, 18 predicted proteins | sample MGYA00564404_ERZ1292640 | MGnify/ENA primary metagenome ERZ1292640 (study PRJEB36523, sample SAMEA6512636) | groundwater metagenome | collected 2019-01-08 | study: AquaDiva: Metagenomics assemblies of 32 groundwater samples
CCCCCACCCCCACCCCCACCTTTCGCCCGGGCGGCCGCGTGGCGTGCGAGAGCCCTGGAGGCTGTCTCGCCAAAGGCAGATGGAGTCGTGTGCGCCCATCGGGTCGTCGCACTGACGGACGACGAGGGTTAAGGGGTGGGCTTGGCCGGTCGGACTTGAGAACTTTGGGCGGCGAGCGAAGGCCGCATGGTCATGGCGCCCAGGCGCGAGCATCTGGACCGGTGATTCACGTTGGCTTCATCCCCGGGGTCCAGACCAGATCGGAGGTGGACATGCCAGGTACGAGCCCAACACAGGGGGACGGCGGTGCAAAGGTCGCATTGGACGGCGTCGCTCAGGAAGAGGACGCCATCAAGAGTCCTGCGCTCACGGTTGTGATGCCGGGGTCGGCGGAGCAGAATGCCCAGGAGATCAAGGCGATCAGTCCCGAGGGGCGTCCGGCGGATCCCAAGGCGGGGCCTGGAGCTTTGTATGGGTTTCTTCTGCTCGCCATACTCCTTCTCGCGGTGGCATCGCTCGCATCGGTTCCTTGGCTTGGCTGGGCGGGAGCGGCGATGGGGCTGGGGTTTGGCGCGCTCGCGCTGTGCTTCAATCCCGAGCTGGCGGCAACCCTGAGCCGAGCCGCCGAGCGTCGTCACGTTCTGGAGAACCGGAAGCGTGATCACGACCACAAGGCGACATGAAGCGCGGCGGCACGTTCTGTGGGCGCGATTGCGGAAAGATTAGGATTTCCTCACGGGAAACGCGAGAAGGCGAGCGGGTCGGGGGCTCAGGATGAGTTCGGTTTGCCACACAGGTCCTCGAAGGGCGGCGCACATGAAGTTGATGACGATGGCCGATCTGTATCTCGACCAGCTTCAGGACATGCACAGCTGCGAACGTCAGCTCATCAGGGCGATCCCCAGGATGGCCAGGGCGGCGAGCCACCCGCAGCTTCAGGCGGCGTTCAACGACCACTTGGTTGAGACCAAGGGGCAGCTTGAGCGTCTGAACACCATCCTGGAGAACCTGGACAAAGGCCCGGGGCGCAAGGTCTGCGAGGCGACGGTCGGGCTGATCAAAGAGGGCACTGAGATCGTTGATGCGAACGCGAACGCAAATGTCCGCGACGCGGGGCTCATCTGTGCGGCCCAGAAGATCGAACACTATGAGATCGCTTCGTACGGCTGCCTTCGCACGTTCGCCTCGCTGCTGGGGCGCGGGACGGATGTCAGGCTTCTGGACAGGTCGCTGGGCGAGGAACACGGGGCGGACAAAGCCCTCACGTCGCTCGCGATGAGCGTGGTCAACGCGGACGCCCGGGCGTGATGAGCGCCGCCTGTGTCTCCCACATCGTTGAGGTTGATTCGCACTCGCCGCCCGCCGGGGCGGCACAACGGAGGAATAAGCCATGAACATTCGCAATTGCACATCGTGGATCGCACTGGTCGCCATCGCCTCGTCGAGCGGGTGCGACTCGCAGAGTGATTCGGCGACCGGGCGGAGCGGGAGCACCGCGAGCTCGACGCCAAAGGCGGACAACTCCGCGTACAACAAGGCGGATGCCAACGGAAACTCCAAGACGCCGATGGACCAATCCCAGACGTCGGCGGACGTGAAGATCACGGCTGAGATCAGGCGTGCGATCATGGACGACGCCACGATGTCGATCAACGCCCAGAACTGCAAGATCATCACCGACAAGTCCGGAGTGGTGACGCTCCGCGGGGTTGTGAGCAGCACCAGTGAGAAGGAAGCGATCGAGGCCAAGGCTCGGGCCGCCGCGGGCGTCACGAGTGTCGACAACCAGCTGGAAGTCAGGACCAACTGATCGTTTCGTGCCAGGTTCGGCTTTGTGTCCCTTCAACGAAGGAGTCTAAAGATGAGCATTGCCGTGTTTTGCATCGCGCCGTCCCAGATGATCGCCAGTGACATTGTGTCGCGCCTGAAGAACTCGGGATTCGCGGACAACGACATTTCCGTGTTGTTCCCCGACAAGTCGAGCACACGCGACTTCGCGCATGAGAAGAACACCAAAGCGCCCGAAGGGGCGACCGCCGGCGCGGGCGCGGGTGGGGTGATCGGCGGCGCGCTCGGGCTTTTGGCGGGGGTCGGGCTGCTCGCGGTGCCCGGCGTCGGGCCCTTGATCGCGGCGGGTCCGATCATGGCGGCGTTGAGCGGCGCCGCGGTCGGCGCCACCGTGGGCGGCGTCACCGGGGCGCTGATCGGCATGGGGATTCCCGAGATCGAGGCCAAACGGTATGAAGGCAAGGTCAGGGACGGGAACATCCTGATCTCGGTGCACGCCGAGAGTTCGGAAGAGGTGACGTCCGCCAAGCGCGTGTTCGAGGATGCGCGAGCAACGGATATCACAACTGGCTCGGAGGCGAGCCCGCCCGCCGCGAAGGCTCCCAATAGCAAGCCCGAGGTCCATACCACGGTGCGCAAGGAGCCGTCGATGCGAGATAGCTCTGCCTTCTGACCCGCGAGACCGGAACGTCATTCGCCTGGCAGTCCGGGACACCCGGCCTGCCCGGCATTGAGAACGCAGCCGCGACCGCGCTTGATTCTCGAGAATGCGATTTCTCTCACCACAGCGGTGGGTTCGCGTCACGAAAGCGCCGTCACAGTCACGTCCCGCCCAGGGCGGACGCAACGCAAAGGACAGTCGATCATTGCAAACACACTCGCAGCCGAAGGCACCGGGTTCAGGCAGGATCTTCGCGATCTGGGTGAGGGAGTCGGGACCCTGAAGGATGATGTCAAGAACCTGGCGCAGGGTGCGGCCACCGCCGCGAAATCGGGGGCCTCGGAGCTTGGCGAGAGCGCGAAGCACGTCATTCAGGCGGCCAAGGACAAGCTCGACGGCGCAAGGCAGGCTGCGGCGGACGCGACCGACTCGCTGAAGGGCGTGGTGTCGCGTAACCCGTTGGCGAGCATCGGCATCGCCATTGGCGTGGGCGTTTTGGTTGGAGCGATCGTGTCCCGCTGCAGGAGCTGAGAGTGAAGGTCATCTCCCAATTCGTCGTCCGCGTGTTCGACCTGATCGAGACCGAGGGCAGGGCTCTGCTCTGGGTCGTTCGGGAAGAGGCCCGGCGCGTGCGGACGGCGGCCGCCGACCTGGCGATGGGCGCCGTGTTCTTGCTCATCTCGATCCCACTGTTCATCACCGGCTTCCTGCTGGTGGCGGCGGGGCTGATGTGGTGGCTGGAAGCGCGGCTCGATCGACCTCTGGCGGCGGTCATCACCGGGATGATGATTCTCTTGATCGGGGGCGGGTGCGTGTCGTTGTTCAGGTCGTTCGCAGGGAGGGCACAGCGATGACCGACTCGCCGGCACATGCAGACAATCCGTCGGGCACTTTGGAGGCGCGCCTTCGGTGCTCGGATGCGAAGGCCAGGCTGCTCTCCTGGGCGGACGAGGTCGACGCCCAGACACGCCAGACTCGCGGGAGTCTGGGTGCGATCGCGGTCCGAAGCGGGCTGGCGGTGCTTGGCGGGATGATGCTGGGTCGGCTGATCCTGGGGCGCGGAGCCTCCCAAGCCGACCGCGCGGAGCTTCCCAGGACCGGCAGGCGGCTCGTCAGTGCGGCGGTCTTGCTGCGTGCGGGGGCCTGGCTGCTTCCACGCGTCGTCCGAGCGTGCCAGGGCAGAAGGAAGGACCGGGCGTTGGCCTGACGATCCAATCGAGAGGTACGAGTACATCAGCCGGGCGTCAGGAACATAGATCTGTCACTCGAAAGGAGACTCATCATGCTTCGTTGGGCACTCGCATTTCTTGTGTTCGCACTGATCGCAGCGCTCTTTGGTTTCACCGGCATCGCCGGCGAGTCCATGTACATTGCGCGGATCCTGTTCTTCATTTTCCTGGTGATCTTTGTTGTCGGCTTGCTCTTGGGCATGGTCTCAGGGAAGCGGCCCACCGCCCCCTTGTGAACCGCCAGCAGGCTCGCGGAGCGTCGCGTCCCCTGGGGCGCTTTCGGTTCAGACGCATCGGAGGTCTTCACATGAACAAGTTCAATCGAGCTCTGCGCACTCTGGCGGTGTGCGCGATAGCGGTTGCCCTGGCAGCCTGCAATACCACCAAGGGTGTGGGCAAGGATATTGAGAAGGTCGGCGAGGGCCTCCAGAATTCAGCCGACAGACATGGCGCGAAATGAGGACGTCGGGTTGACCTGCTCGAAGACGTCCTCGATCTGGGCGCTGGCCGTCCCGCCGGGCGATCGGCGCCTCTTTATTCATGGCGTGATCTGACCAGCGCGGGCCAAACCCGACGTTGTGCGATGCGTGCGATCGAAGATCGCACTGACGAGCCGGTGATGTCGGCGATGCACGCCACTTTGTCCACGAGCCCTTAAGGCCGGGTGCATCCGAGGCTCATGGCTGGTTTGGACATTGATCTCAGATTCCGGCATCACTTCGCAGCGGCACCGGGGACCGCGGGTCCACTCGAGAGATGAGAGCCGCGGCGAAGGGGCAGCAATCAGGACTGCCCACAGGCAAGATCCGAAACCCGAGCTACGCAAAGCAAGGAGCATCAAATGAAGATCGGGCGAACATCGGCGGCGTGGACAATCGGGCTTGCGGGCGTTTGCGCGGGCTTGGCGCCGCTCGGCCTTGCCTGGCACTCGCAGCCCACTCAACCCCAGCCGGCGCGTCCGGTCAATCCGCAGCCCGACCGTCCGGTGGTTCCACCTTCTCGGGCGAGTCCAAACCCGCCCGACACTCCTGCCAATCCGGGAACTCCGACAAATCCCGCCAATCCCGCGACTCCCAACGCGCCAACGACTCCCGCCGGGAACCGTCCGGGCCCCAGCCGCATGTCTCGTCCTTTCGCCTTTGAGAATCCGGCGGATGAGGCCCGGTTCAATGAGGGCACTCAGCGGCTCGTGCGCCTCGAGCAGCGGTCGGAGCACACCAACCAGGAGCTGACGAAGCGGCTTGGCGAGATTCGAAAGATGAGTCCCGAGCGTCAGTCCGCGGCGACGATGGAATTACTGCAGCAGATGCTCAAGGCCCAGGCGGAGTTGCAGCAGTACTTGGTAAGCTCGCGGTCATTGTGGACCGGGGATATTGACGCTCCCGCGCGGGCGACCGACGACCCGGCCCTTGTCAATCCGCATCAGGGAGTCCCTCACCCGCCCGTGAATCAGCGTCCGGCCACGAGCCCGCGCGTGAGTCCGACGACCGGTCCGAGGTAGTGCTTGTCGCGATACCCGCCGGATGACCTCGATCGTGGGGTCCGGTGAGATCAGGGTCACGGCGCCACCAGCGGTCGGGATTCCACCCCGCCAACGGTGGCGTCGTGATTTGGACCAGGCCGCTTGGATGTGTCTCCGGGCTGAGCAAGTCGGCGCGGGACGACGATCCCGATTGCGCCGCTCGATTCAGAGGGCGCGGGCCGAAGTTGGGGGGCTCGCCCCGCGTCCTATTGTCTTTCGCCCGGCGGGGCCGCGTCAGGCGCGCCGAAAGTCGTTGTGTCAACCGCGCGATCGGTTCAGAAGCGAGTCACGATTCCGTCGGTCAGGATGAAGTACACGACGGCGGTGCCTTTGATGGGCTTGCCGCGGAAGAGCGCGACGAGTCCTCTCCCCCAGGGGCCAACAGGTGAGAAGCGGGCCGGGCAACCCGTGGCACCGCTTGAGGTTGCGCCGTTCGAAGACAGAAGACGGATGGCATGAGCTCCGCAAGGCGCTTGGCCTTCGCGGTGGGCCGCAACCTGTTGGATGGGTGGTGATGGAGGTCGGCGCTCTCAAAGAAAGCGGCCTCTGATCGCAAGCGTGTGACGGGAACACAATCTTCACGCGGCGGGTAGCCTCGGTCACTGGTGGGTAACCGATTGCGATCAGAGGCACTTACACGGTCCTTCCCTCTTCAGCACCGTGAGATGAACAGAGCGGTCCGCAGGCCGTCGCTCCCGCGAGCGGCCAACGCTCGAATCATGACGCGTGAGGCGTGAACGCGTCTGAAGCACAGATAAAGTTCTCTTTACCTTGGTTCACCAGCGGCTTGATGGCAATCGCTTACTTCCTGGGCCGGTCGGCCTCACGATCGTGGAAGCGCCTCGAGGAGCGGAGTCTGCGCCGGATGCTTCTGCTTGCGTGGTCCCTGATCATGCGAACGAAGAGCACCAGAAAGAGGGAAACGGCAATTGCGAAGAGCACGTGCAGAATCACTCCGGGCGGAGGGGACATCGCAAAGATTGCGATTCCCAGACCGACCGCTAGCGTAATGCAGATCACGATGAGCTTGGGCATCCTTGCTCCCGCGAGGCTGGACTCGACCGGAATTCATCAACTGGTATTGACGGTTCCTGATCTAATGCCCTGTCTCTTCTTGCGTTAGGCTTTCCTCATGGGCGAGTTATCTCCGGTGGAGCGCGGGCCGAATCGAGCGCTGGAAGGCGGAGCGGCAAGCCCAGCCGGTAGCGAGGGCGACGTTGCTCGATCGGGGTCGGAGCGGCAAATCGCTTTGGGTGGACGTGCGGAGAAGGACTTGGACCGGCGGCCTATGCGAAGTACCACGATTGGGGGACCAAGGCCGAGGGCGGGGACTCGCTCGGCCACGAGCTAGACCACCGACCGCGCGGGACAGTCCAAGGAGGGGGCCTGGTGCGTCGCCAACGGGAGAATGACCGTGAACTCGGCACCGGCGTCGGGCAGGTTGCGAACGACGATGGATCCGCCGTGGAGTTCGGCGATCCCCAGCGCGATCTCAAGACCCAGGCCGTGCCCGCGTCCCCGATGCTCCTCCTCCTTGGCCTGGGCGAATCGATTGAACACTCTGGGGAGAAGTTCCGGGGAAATGCCCTTTCCCTGATCGCGGATTGAGGCGTGCAGGTGCCCCCGCTGGATTTCCGCAGAAAGGGAGACCATCCCGCCCCGCGGGGAGAACCGGATGGCGTTTCGGAGGAGATTGTCGAAGACGGTGCGGAGCAGGTCGCAATTGCCCTGGAGGCTGGTGTCGACGTCGCTCGCTTCGGGCAGGCGGACATCCAGACGCACACCGAACTGTGTCGCCATTGGCCGGCAGCTGTCGAACGAGTCCATGAGAACTTCGCGTATCAGGCACGACTCGGCGCCTGGGATCTGCTTCTTGCCGTGCCTGACGCGTGTGAGCAGCAGGAAGCTGTCGACCATGCGCCCCAGGCGCAGGGCCTCTTCGGAGACGCTTTTAACAAAGTCCCTGATCTCGGGCGCGGCTTTGTCAAGCTTGATGGTCTGGGCTTCGGCGAGCATGACGGCGATGGGAGTCTTGATCTCGTGCGAGACGTTGGACATGAACCGTTCCTGGCGGACAAAGCCGCTCTCGATACGTTGTCTGGCGAGCTCGAGCTCGTCCTGCAGTTCCGCCATTTCGGAGGATGCAATTGGGACGTCGACGTGATCGCCGATCGACTCGGGCGAGATGCGGCGGACGGCCCGGGTGACGGCGTTGATGGGGTGCACCGCGATGCCGGCGATCAGGTAGGTCGCGATGCTCGAGGAGACGACGCCCACGGCGATGCTGGTCAGAACAAAGCGTGTGAGGATCTCGAGCATCGAGTGGGCGACGTCGTCGGCCGCCACCACCGCGAGCACGCGCAAGGGATCGCCCGTGCGAGCAACGGGAACGAGAACGCCCCGCGCGGCCGAGCTCTGTGCGTCGGGCCCCAGGAACTGATCGGACGAGCCGGAGAAGAACTCGACGCTCCGCGCTACACGGACGCGCCGGGAGAGCCCGGGAGGAACCTCGCTCGCGGGACTGGCGCTTGTCGCCACGCGGACTCCCGCGTCGCTAAAGAGATCGACGACCGCGCGCGAGGGGCTGACCCCGAACTCCTGGGCGGAGATCGCGGCCAGTCGCAGGTCGGAGACGGGCTCTTTGTCGTCCTCGATGGCGCGGACGATCCGCATGGCGTGGGCGTGGAGGTGCCCGTTGAACATCGAGTTGATCGACTCGGTGCGATAGAGCTCGAACACCAGGGCGAGGGACGTCTGAAGGATCACGAAAATCGCGACGGTCCAGAGCGTGAGCCGGAGGCGCAGCGAGAGAGGAGGCAGTTGTGAGAGCGAGAACCCTCCCTGATTCTGCGGAGGTTCGGGCACGTGCTTAGTCCATGACGCCGAAGCGATACCCGGCGTTCTTGATCGTGTGGATGAGCGGTCGCGCCGCGTTCTGATCGATCTTTCGGCGCAGCGCGGAGATGTACACGTCGACGACGTTGCTGGTGGGCTCGAAGTCCAGTTCCCACACCCGCTCGCCGATTTGCGACCGGGACAGGACGCGGTTCTGGCTTCGCATCAGGTATTCGAGCACGGAGAACTCGCGTGCCGACAGATCCCAGAACTTTTCGCCGCGCTTGGCACGTCTTGTGTAGAGGTCCAGCTCCAGATCGTCGCAGCGGAGCACCTTGCCTTCGGTCGCCTCGCCCCGGCGGAGCACCGCCCGCACCCGGGCCAGCAGTTCCTCGAAGCGAAACGGCTTGGACAGATAGTCGTCCGCGCCCGCATCGAGCCCTCGGATCTTGTCCTCCACCGCGCCCAGCGCGGTGAGCATGATGATGGGCGTCTCGACCTTGCGGCGCCGGAGATTGCGGCAGACCTCGACCCCGTCGCGGTCGGGAAGCATCAGGTCCAGGATGATCACGTCGAAGGGAGATCCCGCCGCGAGGTCTTCACCCTCAAACCCGGAGTGGCTCACCTCGACGGCATGCCCGGCCTCCTGGATCGCCGACTGGATGCTGATGGCCATTTTCGGGTTGTCTTCGATGACAAGCACACGCATGATGTCTCTCCCGCTCGTACCGCCGACCGGACACATGCCCTGAATAGTGTATCCGGAGCATCCTCCGGACGTCGTTGGCGCGTGCGGGGAAAGCGGTGAGGATGCATTTAGGCCACCTTCATTGGTTGGTCTGGGCGGGCCGCCAGACTTGACATGGTCGGGGATTCTGGCAGGAACGAGGTCTTGACCGACGCCCTGATGGGCGGTGCGGCGCTTGGGAACGGGGACCTGGGCCTGCCCTCACGCGGGGGCCGCCCGAGGTGAACCGGTCGAGCGCGTCATGTCTACTCATTAGAACAAGGAGGATCGCCCATGCGAGTCATTCACCTTTCAGCTCGTAGTGTTGCAGCAATGCTTTGCGTTTCGGGGTCGGCGGCCCTCGCCCAGACGTTGGAGCGTGGATCGCTGGTCTTGGGGTCCGGGGCGTACGGGGCACTCTCGCGGGAGCAGGAGCCCGGCGCCCGCGACACCAGGCTCACGTTCGAGTCCGCGGACGCGATGCGGGGGATGGACGTCTTCAATCAGTCGCACGACAAGTGCGGCACGATTCGTGACCTGGTGATCGACCGCGGGAGCGGGCGGGTGATGAACGTGGTAGTCGACACGCGCGCGAACATGGATCTTGGAAATCGCAAGGTCGCGATCCCCTATCGAGCCCTCAGGTGGGATCACGAGCGCAAGCACCTCATGATCGACACGTCCCAGAGCGATCGCGCGAACTGGCCGGAGTTCGTCAGGGAGCACTGGTCGATGACGGCGAGCCATCGCGGCAATCTCGCGTTCACGATGTCGTCGGACTACTACGAGCGCTCTCCGGCGGATCGATTTGAGACCAAGGTGGAGCCGACACGTCTTCTGGGCAAGGTGAAGGATGTCGAGCGCCGCACCACCGACGAGAGGGCCGAGGTGATCGTCGTGAGGATAGTGACCGAGGATGGCAAGGAGGAGACGGTGACCGTCGGTCCTTCGTGGTACCTCGCGGCCAACAGCATCGCGTTCTTCCGCGATGCGCCCGTGGAGTTGTACGTCACCCGGCGAGACAAGACGGGGCAAGGTCACATCGTGGCGCGAACCATCGGTGTCGGAACGAGCAAGACGACGCTGTACGACGAGGACGGCTGGCCGGTCTGGCAAGGCGTTTGGCCCCCGGCGGGTGCGGGGGAGCCCGACTCAGCACCCCAACGCACCGACCGCGACCGCACGCCAGCGGGCGCTGAGGCGAAGCGGGTTCGTGTCTGGGTGTCTCCTCTGGTGCTCGCCAGCGATATTGACGGCAAATCGCTCCACTGCCGCGCCGACATGTGCGGCTCGGTGGACGACCTGATCGTCGAGTGCACGTCGGGACGCGTGGCCTTCGTGAGCATCGATCCCGACGTGAACTTCCTTGGCATCGCCGACACCAAGCGGCTTGTCCCGTGGGGTGTCGTTACCGTCGCGAGCGACCTCAAGCTGTGGATCGACGCCAACAAGGCGATGGTCGTGGGAGCGCCCGGATTCCCCAAGAGCCTGGAGACGTTTGCCAGCGACGGCTCGTACAAGCAGGTGTACGGATCGTTCGGGACGCCCGTGGTCGACTTCACCAATCGCAGCGCCGCGAGTGATGGGTCGCCAAGACGTTCCGCGACCCGTTCTGGTGCCCCCGATGGCACGGACAGGCCGGCGAAGTAACGCAGCCACCGCGGGCACTTACGAGTCCCGGCCACACGCGTCCGACTCGCGGTGGCCGGGGCTCTTGTTTGCGCAGCCAGCCCGGTTGGTGGACGGGCAGTGGAATCGGGATCGACACCGGCAGGTGCCGGTTGGATCACCGAGAGTTGAACGGGCCGACCAGGGGCTCGGGGGAGCTCGGGGGAGCCTTTGGGTTGGCGACCGGTGCGACTGGGTGCCCGGGCGCGGCCTTGGCGAGTGAGCGATTGCTTCATGCGGCGCGCCGAAGGCGGCGAGGTGTGGCTCGCTCGCTACCTGGTTCACGCCAACTTGGCAAGAGAACGTCTCGCGCGGAAAGTCCCTGATTCCTTGACCATTCGCGAGAGCTTCTTCACCGCCGAACTGAGCAATGCTCGCACGGCAGGGGGCGCGAGGTTCATGGCGGCTCCCACGGCCGCCACCGTGCGGGCGACCCCGCCCTCGAAGCCAAAGCGCAGTTCCACGGCGGTGCGCTCCTTGTCCGAGAGCCTGGAGAGCAGCTCGCCCATCGCGTGCTGCCATCGCTCGCGCGGGTTTCCTTCCTGGAGGTCGTCGGCGGTCGTTGAGGAAGGAGTCATGCCGACCGAACCCAGCTGCGAGTCTGCCGGCGACTGGCGTTCGCAGGCGGATCGAAATGCGCCGACCGCTTGCACTCGATCGATTCGCCAGCCCAGCAGCTCGCCGAGTTCGACGTGAGTCGGGGGGCAGCCCCTGGTCGCGGCGAACTGGATTTCGGCACGTTCGAGCGTGCGCAGCGCCGCTCGATCGGCCCGATTCAACTGTCCACGGGAGGAGGACTTTGCGAAGGCCTCCGAAATAGACTGGCGAATCCAGTACGTGGCGTAGGTGCTCAGTCGGCATCCACAGTTGGGATCGAAACGGTCCACCGCGCTGATGAGGCCAACCTGTCCCTCGGCGATCAGTTCTTCGATCGGCACACCTCGCCCACCGAGACGGCGTGCCAAGGCGATGACCAGCCCCGTGTTTGCCGTGATCAACCGATCCCGGGCCGCTCGGTCTCCATCGACACGCCACGCACGTCCGAGCTCGGTTTCCTGCTCACGTGTCAGAAGGGGGCGCGAGCTCGTGGCGGTTCGAGTCCGCGGGAAGGTCGTGATTACATTCGGCATGGAATGATCCTCCATGGAGTGGATACTACCCGACATGCATCGGCCTCCCGGCCAAGCCGACGTGAGGTTCGATTCACACGATCGTCATCAGCCAGGAAAGCTGCCGCGTATGAGAGCTCTTTCACGCGAGACTCATGGTGCTCACGCTCGCACGCCCCACCTTCTTCAACTTTGATTGCTTCCACCTTGATCGGTGGTCGGCCGCTCCAACCGGCGCACTTTCCGCGACCTTTCGGGGATTCCCACGATTGTGGGGGCCTGACGCGAGCGACGGGTCACCGCACGAGGCCGGGACTCTGAGCGCCCGACCCCTTTGCCGGACCAGGACGGCACACCGGGCGCGAATGGCACATCGCGTCGCAGCGATCCTTCGACTGTTGAAGGCTCCACCAGGGAGACCCGTCATGATGTCACTGTCGCATCTTCTCTCAGATCAGATCCGGCTCCTGCTCAGCGCCGAGTCACAGCTCGCGCGGGCAGTTCCAAAGGTGGTCGAAGGTGTCTCGTCCACCGCACTCCGCCGCGAGCTGGAGGATCATCTTGCCGAAACGCACGAGCACGTCGACCGCCTCGAGCGAATCGCCCACGAGAACCTCATCAGGGTGGGAGGCAAGGCGTGCAAAGCCATGGAAGGCCTGATCGGGGAGGTTGGGGAAGCGCTGGCAGAAGCGGGTGACGCGGCCGTGTGCGATGTCGCGGTTGTCGCGACCCTCCAGCGTCTCGAGCAGTTCGAGGTCTCGGCGTACTCGACAGCTGTTGCCTTGGCCCGGGAGCTTGGGATGGAGATGGCCCTGGAGCTGCTGCACATGACGCTCGACGAAGAACGTCGCGCCGATCTGCACCTTACCGAGATCCGCGACGAGCAGCTCTTTGCGAGGGCGCCGCGAAGATCGGACCGCCCGGCCTTGCAGCGCCCGCGATCGCTTTGAGCGTACGGGCGAGGGGGAAAGACGGCGCGTGGCGAGAACTGCCCGAGGATGAGTCGAGTCTCACGGTCGCGTCACGGGTGAATCATCGCCCTGGAGCAGGCTTCACCGGCGAACCCTGCCTGGGACGACTTGTCCGAAATGGCGCCGTCACGATCATGCGACCCCACGAGGGATCGGGGCCCTGCGCCGCCTGGGCATGCCGTCGAGCAGGTATCCTGTCGAGTGCCGCATCGGGAGGCAGATGGAGGGCGCAGACGATGCCTGTGTGGTCACTGTTGTTTTTCGTCATTGCAATCATCGCGGCGCTCATCGGCTTTGGAGGAGGTGCCGCGGGCCCGGTTGACATCGCAAAGGGGGTGTTTGTCATCTTTCTGGTTCTCTTCATCCTTTCTCTCCTTACCGACCTCGTTCGCCGGGGCGCCACTTCGTCGCCGTGATCCTCTGGTCTGCTCTGATCCCAGCAGGCACCAGCGACATCGCGCGGAGGGCACCCGGATCTGGCAGGGAAAGGAGTCTGCCGTTGGCACACGGCAATCGCGATCGAGACTCGAATGACGTCCATCAAAATCGCTGTCCTCAGGGTGCGGGCTCTGGAAGGGAGGGCATCGAGCATGACGGCGACGAGTGGTCAAGCTCGGGGCAGAATCGAAGCCAGCTTGACCGTTTCGAGGCTGAAGGAGGCTTGCCGGCTGGCCGCCGGAAAGAAAGAGTTTCGAAGCGCCCCACGCCCAGCGCAAGGAAGCCTCCAGCGACGGATCGAGGAAATGGTGGCCACCAACTGAAGCCAAACGATTGCGACCGGGCTCCCCCAAGCGAGTCGTGTCGACGCGAGGGGTCCCTCGAGGGAGGGGGGTGAGAGTTGTTCAAGCCACAGCCCTCGCCGTATCCTCTCGGGCGGAACGGCAAACAGGCCGTCCTGCGAAGTCGCGCGGAGCCAAACGTTTTGCGACCGCGGGCGTCGAGCGAGAATGGAAATCGTCGCACCTTCTCGAGTCTTGTCCTGAGCGAACGACGGCTGGGAGCCTTCCCGCACCCGCTTCAGAGCAACTCACGACTCCGTATGTGCCTTGTGCCGCGCATCAACTGACTAACTTGCGAAATTTCTGTCGGTCCGGGCCCTTTGATCCAGGCGCTGGCGAGCCGCAGAGCGAAAGGACGTCGTTTGGAGCGGGTTGGGGGATCGCTTACAATCTTATTCGGAGGGCGATAGGTCGTGCGCGGATGAGTTCAAGTCGGACGTTCGCTCGGGTGAACCCGATTCGCGGCTAGAGTGATAGAGGGAGAGGTTTCGCGAATCGGTAGATCGCTCCGATTTGGAGCAGGGGCTCGGCGCGGACAACCGGTGATCGAGGGTTCTCCGGCGATTGCGAGGACACCTGTACCGCCCAAGAGACCGTGCTCGTCAGAAAGCAGGACGGAGTTCAGTGATCGTTGATTGGTATGAAGGCCGTGGGAGGCGGATGATGACGACCCGCGACGAGGAGGGCGAGTTGCCCGAGGATGCGTTGGGGCACGATGCCCGGAGCACACTTGAGCCCCGCGCGCCCGGCGACGATCTGGCGAGACACACGGCCTGGCTGCGTGTCACGCTTGCCAGTATTGGTGAGGCGGTCATCGGCACCGACGAGCACGGGCATATCACTTCCATGAACGACGTCGCCGAGTCGCTGACGTGCTGGTCTGCGGCGGAGGCTCAGGGGCGTCCGCTGCCGGAGGTCTTCCACATTGTCAACGACCAGAGTCGCCTGCCGGTTGAGAACCCGGCAGCGCGTGTCCTACGGGACGGCACGGTCGTCGGTCCTGAGAATCACAGCGTGCTCATCGCCAGGGACGGCACCGAACGGCCGATCGACGAGAGTGCCGCAGCGGTACGTTCGGATGAGGGCCGGATTGTGGGTTCGTTGGTGGTCTTTCGAGACTCGACTGAGCGGCATCGCGTGAGAGATGCGCTTCGCGAGAGTGAAGCATTCAACAGCAGCGTGCTCGAGGCGATGCCGGACTGCGTCGCGCTTCTCGACGGTTCCGGTCGGTTGGTGCGAATCAACGCCAACGGTTTGTCCCAGCTGGAGATCGACGACTTCGCGCCCTTTCGAGGACGCGCCTTGTGCGATTTATGGTCTGGAGCGGCGCGCTCGAAGGTGCTCGGGGGCGTGGAGTCGGCCCTTGCCGGAAGAATCGGACGATTGCAGATGCTGGCCCCGGTCATGAAGGGAACCAGGAAGTGGTGGGACGTTGTCGTAGCGCCGATCCGCGGCGCGGGGGGCGAAGTGGTCTGCGTCGTCGCGGTTTCCCGGGACATCACCGAGCTCAAGGACGCGGAGGCGGGTCGGCTGGCCAGCGAGGAGTTCACGCGCAACATTTCGGCTCACTCGGATCGTCAACGTCGCTTGTACGAGAGCATACTGGCGAACACGCCCGATCTGGCCTCGGTGTTCGGACTCGATCGCCGCTTCATCTATGCAAACGACGTCTTCCTGAAGTTTTGGGGCAAGACGTGGGGCCAGACCATCGGCAAGACCTGCCTTGAGCTTGGGTACGAGGCGACGCATGCCGCAACACGAGACCACGAGATCGACCAGGTCGTCGCGACCGGGCAGTCCATCCGGGGTGAGATGTCGCTTGCGGGCACGTCCGGGGGGCACATCCACGAGTACATCCTCGTGCCGGTGCTGGGCCAACGCGGCAAGGTCGAGGCGGTCGCCGTAACCACGCGCGACATCACCGATCGCAGGCGCACCGAGGGGCTCCAGCTTGCCAACGAGCAGCGGCTGCGACTGGCTGCGGAGGCGGCGGAGCTTGGTATCTGGGTCTGGGACGTCGCGAACGATCGCGTCGGCTGGGAGAACTCCAGGTCCCGCGAGATCCTGGGTCTTCCTCCAGAGCAGGAGACGTTCAGCGCCGCGAGGTTCAAGTCGGAGTTCCTGCACCCCGAGGACGTCGACACTTTCGAGCGTGCCGTGTCCGAGTCGGCGCGGCTGCTGGATCGATTCAATTTCGTTGGGCGAATCCGGCGGTCCGACGGGGAGACGCGCTGGGTGGAATTCACGGGAAGGCCGCTGGCGATCGCAGAAGGAGGCGTGCTTCAGATGCACGGCACGGTCGCCGACATCACGGAGAAGAAGGTTGTCGAGGAACGGCTCCGTCACGCGGCCGAACTGAACGCGAAGATCCGGACCATGTTCGACCAGGGGACGCAGTTCGCGGGGATGCTGTCCCTCGACGGGACGGTGATCGAGATCAACCGGCTTGCTCTGGACGCGTGCGGATTCAAGCGTGAGGAGGTCATCGGCAAGCCCTTCTGGGAGTGCGGATGGTGGAGCGGCTCCAAGTCTTTGATGGAACTGGTCCGGCAGGCGATTGTCGCGGCGGCGGCAGGACATTCGTTCCGCACCGAGACGCACTCCTTTGTCGCCGACGGGAGCGAGAGGTTCGTCGATCTGTGCATCGCGCCCGTTCTCAGCGATGAGGGGCACGTCTTGTTCGTTTCGCCCACCTGGTCGGACATCACGGAACGAAGGCTTGCGGAACTGCAGGTGCGCGAGAGCGAGGACCGGTTCCGTACGCTCGCGGACAACATGTCGCAGTTCGCGTGGATGGCCGACGAGCGCGGGTCGAAGTACTGGTTCAACAAACGCTGGCTGGAGTACACGGGGACGACACAGAGGGACGTGCAGGGGTGGGCTTGGACGAGGGTGTACCACCCCGAGCACATCGGGCGGATGGTTGAGGGCTACTGCCGTGCGCTGGAGTCGGGAGAGGCGTGGGAGGACACGATCCCGATTCGAGGTAGAAACGGCGGCTATCGCTGGTTTCTGACGCGAGCGGTTCCGATCCGAGACAAGGGGGGTGCGATCTTGAGATGGCTGGGAACCAGCACGGACATCCACGAGCAGCGTGAGGCAGAGCAGGCATTGATGCAGGGCAAGGGCGAGCTTGAGAGGCGAGTGGAGGAGCGGACGCAGGAGTTGCTGCGGGCGCACGAGCAGCTTCGCAGGACCGAGCGGATGGCTTCGATGGGAACACTTTCGGCGGGCCTGGGGCACGACATGAGCAATCTGCTTCTTCCGCTGCGTTTGCGACTGGATGGGCTGGAGGAGGCCGCGCTGAGCGAACAGGCGCGGGAGGATGTGCTCGCCATTCGCACGTCGGCGGACTATCTGCAGAAGCTCGCCAACGGTCTGCGGCTCTTGGCGCTCAATCCGGACGCCTCGGCCAAGGGAGAGGCTTCGGATCTGAGATCATGGTGGGACGACGCCAACAGCGTGATGAGGAGCGTGCTGCCCCGGGGCATCCTGCTTGAGGCGGACTTTCCGGGGGCGGGGTGCCTGGTGGCGATCTCCCGGTCGGCGCTCACCCAGGTGGTCTTCAATCTGGTCCAGAACGCCGGGGATGCGATGAGGGCGCGCGGTTCGGGGCGGGTCACTGTTCGTGGATGGGCCGAGGCGGGGGCCGTGTGCGTG
>ERZ1292640.628-Hain-H43-02um-R1-628-length-28690-cov-6_pt1 | contig 16948 bp, 19 predicted proteins | sample MGYA00564404_ERZ1292640 | MGnify/ENA primary metagenome ERZ1292640 (study PRJEB36523, sample SAMEA6512636) | groundwater metagenome | collected 2019-01-08 | study: AquaDiva: Metagenomics assemblies of 32 groundwater samples
GATCCGGGCGCCGCGCTCCGGACTATTTGTCACCGAACTTCTGATTCGGGACACTTGCTTGACACCCAAACAGCCGTTATCTACAGTCGGTAGGCACGACCAGCGACGGTGAAGGAGTAGATGTGACACGCGCGGCGCACAGAGAAACAGCACAGGCGGATATTCTGGCGGCTGCGGCCGCGATCATTGCCAGGCACGGCTACCACGGCACGTCGATGCGCGATCTGGCCAAGTCTACCGGGCGGGGGCTGTCCAGTTTCTACACCTACTTCGCGTCGAAAGAGGCGTTGTTGTTTGCCCTGCAGTCGCGAGCGTTCGTGGCGCTTATCGAAGCCGCCGAAGCCGCCGCCGCCGCCACTGAACATCCCGATCGGCGGCTTTACGCGGTGATCCTGAATCACGTCCAGTATTTCGCCTCCCACAACGATGTGATGCGTGTGCTGGTGCAGGAAGCCAAGGTGCTGCCAGCCCGGCAACGCAGGCAGGTGCGCGCCTTGAAAGAGCGATATTTCGCCATGGTGCGCGATCTGGTCCTTGAACTCGGATCCGACCGGGCGGGCACGTTTGCCGCCGGTGTCAGCCGGCAGGAAGTCGAACGGATCACCTACAGTTTGTTCGGCATGCTGAACTGGGTGTGGGCCTGGTACGAGCCCAAGCAGCACGGCACCGCACGGGATGTGGCACGGACGATTCACGCTACGATTCATCGAGCACTCACCGGCCGAGCCCCGGCGCGCCCCTCCTGGACGGCCGTCGACGCCGCGCTGGACCGCCTCGCCCTCCGGTCGCTTATCTCGCCGCAGCCGAACGGACCATCCGCTGCCGGGTGACGTGCTCGCCTCGAGACCGCGATCCAGACCACGATCCGGGCCTCGAATCCTCATCCCAAGGGCGCTATACTCCTCAGCCAGGCTGGAGGCCGATCCGCGATGAAACGGCTGCTGACACTTCTTTGTGGACTGATGGTGGCTGTCGGGATGAAACCGGTCGCGCCAACCGCTGGCGCGTCATGGCCGACATCGATATCGCCACAGGACAGATTCGCCAGGTGCTGGCCGAGCGAAAGCTGTCGTCCTACTCGGCTCTAACGAGGCTCGCCTTCTTTTTCGCGACGCAGGCGCCGGCGTTCGCGAAGAGTGGGAGAACCGGGAGCCACCAGCCGGCGGAACCTCGAGTACTGGCGCTCCATCTCGCTGGCGGCCCGCTCCTCGGGCGTCGGGGGCGGCGTCCGGTCTTCGTAGAGGGTGCGGGCCTGAGCCTTCGGCATGTGGGTGTCGGCCAGCGCCGTCACCACCACCATCTGTTTCCGTCCGGTGGGCCGGGAGATGCGTATCTGATCACCGGGCTTGACCACCCGATGGGGTTTGGCCGCCTGGCCGTTCACTTCGATTTTGCCGAGTCGACACGCGTGCTGAGCTTCGGACCTGGTCTTGCACAGGCACGCCACGTCGAGCCAGACATCGAGGCGAATCGGCGTCGACCCGGCCCGGTCTGTCACGGCCGCGGCCTCGAACCAAGCGGGTGTGCGAGCAGGTGGGCGCGAAGCTGGCCAAACGCCAGTCCGCGATGACTGATGCGGGCTTTCTCGTTTTCGTCGAGCTCGGCGAGCGTCCGGCCAAGCAGCGGATAGAAAAAAATCGGGTCGTAGCCGAAGCCACCGTGGCCGCTAGGGGCATCGGCAATACGTCCTTCGATCGTGCCGCGGGTTTCGTACAGGATGCTGGCGCCATCGGCGGCCGCCAGGGCGCACACGAACCGAGCCGGTGAGCCCAGCGCGCGGCGCTCGCGCAGCCGACCGTAGATGAGCGCGAACTTCTGAGGGTAGGCAGCGGCGTTGGCACCCCCATAGCGGGCCGAGTGGACGCCTGGCTCGCCGCCAAGGCCGTCGATCTCCAGACCCGAATCCTCCGCGACCGCCACCACGCCCAGCCGCTTCGAATAGTAGAGCGCCTTCTGGCAGGCGTTCTCGGCAAACGTGTGGCCCGTCTCTTCCGGCTCGTCAACTGAAGGATAGGCGTCGAGGCCGTCGATCTCGAGATCGAGATCTGCGAGGATACCGCGAATCTCGCGCAGCTTGTGCCGATTGGTCGTGGCCACCAGCAAGCGCATGGGCTAGGCGAGGCGCCCGATGATCTGGCGTTGCACGTCGACCAGCCGGTCGATGCCGGCATCAGCCAAATTCAGCAGCTCCACCAGCCGTTGGCGCCCGAACGGGGTCGTTTCGGCCGTCCCCTGGATTTCGATGTACCGGCCGCCGGATGTCTTCACGACGTTCATGTCGACTTCGGCGCGCGAGTCCTCGTCGTAGGCGAGATCCAGGAGCGGCGTGTCATCGACGATGCCCACGCTGACAGCGGCCACGTGATCGGTAACCGGCACGCGCGACAACGATCCTGTGGCCACCAGCTTCTGCATGGCGAGGATCATCGCTACGAAGCTGCCCGTGATGGACGCCGTCCGGGTGCCACCATCGGCCTGGATCACATCGCAATCGATCCAGATCGTCCGTTCGCCCAGCGCTTCGAGCCGCGTCACGCAGCGCAGCGAGCGGCCGATCAGGCGCTGAATCTCCTGTGTCCGGCCGCCCACCTTGCCCGAGGCGGCCTCGCGTGTGGACCTCGTGGTGGTCGATCGCGGCAGCATGCCGTACTCGGCCGTCACCCAGCCCTTCCCGGTGTTGCGCAGAAAGGGTGGCACCCGGTCCTCGACGCTGGCCGTGCAGATCACGCGCGTACGGCCGGCCTCGATCAGTACCGAACCCTCGGGGTGAATGATGTAGTGGGGCGTGATGATGACAGGGCGAAGGTCGTCGGCCGCCCGGTTGTCGGTTCGCGTCATGGCCATCCTCAAAAGCAAGGCATCAGCGTCGCACCGCCGCCGGCGTCTCGGGCGGTGGCGCCGACTCAGACGGAGAAGCCGGGCGTGGCAGCTCGAGCCACTGCGCTGCGCGAGGCAGTGGCCGCCGCAGATCGACGTGGCCGGCCAGGGTGTCGACCTCGTGGCCGTCGATCAGGATTTGCACCGACGTGATGGCCGGCAGGTTGACGGTCAGCACCGACACGATGGTATAGACCGTGTAAATCTCGTTGAGCGATCCACCCGGGTGGGCCGACCTGAGTGCTCCGCCAAAATCGACGTACGCCTCGCCGCCATCGGTCACGTACAGGCCACGCAGCGAGGTGCCGCCGGGAATGGCCGACAAGAGCGGTGGAGGCGGAGGCACCAACTGGGCTTCGATGAGGCGCTTGGCCTGCTCCCCGGCGCCATCGGCGAAGGCGACGTCGCGCTCGACCGAGGTCAGATGCGAGCCATCCTCTGCCACGTAAAAGAGCGCGGCCTTGATGCGTCGCCCTGTATTCCCGACGGGCTGCGCTGCCGGGGCGGCGGCAGACGCCGGCTGGGTTGCGGCAGGACGCGCCAGGTAGTCCACGATCGCCCACCACCCCACAGCGATGGCGACAGCCACCAACACGGTCACGATCACGAACTGTCGACGGGAAGCCATCCTCGTGTTACCGGCCCGGCGGGCTTTCAATGCGCGCTCTGTACCGGACGATTGCGTCGTAGAGCGCCTGAACGACCCTGGTTTTGAAACCGTCCGACACCAACTGACTCTCCTGGTCTGGATTTGAGATAAACGCCATCTCCACCAGCACGGCAGGCATGTTGGCGCCAACCAGCACGCGGAACGGCGCCTGCTGAATCGAGCGCGGGCTCATCTCGATGCGTCGGCGAAGTTCTTCCTCCACCAAACCGGCCAGCACACCCGACTCTGCCAGATGACGGGCCTGGGCCAGTTCCCACAGAATCAGCTCGATGTCGCGCGACCCGACACCCACCACGGGCAGGCGCTTCACATCGGGATTCTCCGCCATCTTCCGGGCCTCTTCCCCATACCCGTCGAGGCTCAGATAGAACACCTCGGCGCCCTTGGCCTCGCGGCTCGGCGATGCGTTGGCATGCAGGCTGACAAACACATCGGCCTTGTTGTTGTTCGCAATCGCCGCCCGTTCATCGAGCGGCACCAGCCGGTCATCGTCTCGCGTCAGAATCACACGGATGCCGAGGCGCCCTTCGATGGTCGCCTTCAGCCGGCGTGACACGTCAAGCGTGATATCTTTTTCCAGCGCGCCATTCGCGCCTCGCGCGCCCTGTTCGTCGCCGCCATGGCCCGGATCGATCACCACGGTGCGGATGGCGGGTCCGGCTGGCTGCGCAAAGGTCGGCGAGGGATCCGATGGCGGCGGCGCCGGGACCGGGGGCAACTGCACTGGTGATGGCGGCGGCGAGGGTGCACCGGAAGGCATCAGGTCCACCACGATCCGCGACGATGCCGCGTCGATCGGGACGGTGGCACTGCGAAACGATCCGAATCCTGCGGCCAGCTGCAGAACCACGGTGGCCGGCTCGCTGCTGGTGATCGACTCGACCAGGCCCGTGCCTGCGCCGGTGGCGGGCGAGGCGTCCAGCGCATCGGCGTCGAACCGCACGAGCAGCCGCCGCCCGTCCTGTGCCACCGAGTAGTTGGCGCGCGGGCTGACGTCGAAGGTGACGCGGGTGGCCGATCCAGCCGGTTCCTGACGCACCGTCACCCGCGGCACGCGCACGTCGCCAACGACGATGAGGCGGGACGGTCTGCGCACCTCTACCCGCTTGTCGAGAATGAGGGCGAGCGCCCGGGCAACGAACTCGGGCGGCACCACCCAGCGGACGCCGTCGCGTACGGGTGGCGATGGCAGCGACACCAAACGGCCGGCAATCGAGGCCAGTCCCTGATCGAGGGAGAGGACGATGGTCGACGAGGCGCGCGAGACAGTCAGCGCGTTCCCCGTGCGATCCTCACGCACCGACAACTGGAAAACGGCTGCCAGATCGTCGAGGCGCAGCAGATCTTGATCGCCCGACACCACGGCCGCGATCGGCGTGCGTCCCTCGCTGGTCACCACACTGTAGGGTGCCGCGGGCCGCAGGTTCTGAGCGTGCAAGATCAGCACGGCACCGGCGGCCATCAGCGTCGTCGATGCGAGGAGGTGGACGGGGAGCCTCACTGCACGTCCATCATACCCCGTGCGCGCCGCATGAAGCCGACGCTGCGGGTATCGAGCGCGACCGTTTTGATGAGGGCCCACACGTGGCTGCCGTGGTCCAGCCTCAGCCGGTCGCGCGACTGGCGGGAGATGAGCGCCCGGATGGTGGTGGGGCCCACCGCGATCGCCACATCGACGAACGCTCCGTCGCGCACCGCCAGGGCGGTGACGACCCCCGCCAGCTGGTTCGTGATGCTCAGATCGGCCGGAGGCGCCAGCGCCAGCGCGACGTCGCGGGCCCGCACGCGAGCCCGTACGTGGGCGCCGATGGCGCGATCCACCAGCGGCACCCTCAACTGACCGCCTTCAAAACCGAGCGTGGTCAACTGATAGTGATCGTCGTGCGCCATCACCGTGCAATCCACGACCGCGCCCGCCTCGAATCTCCCGAGCATGGGCTGCAGGTCGAGACGCGACACGATGTCGGTCAACGCTCCACTGGCCATGATGCGGCCATCGGAAATCACCAGCAGATGATCGGCCAGGCGAATCACCTCGTCGAGCGAATGGCTGACATAGACCATCGGCAATGCGAACTCGTCTCGCAGACGCTCGATGTAGGGCAGGATCTCGGCCTTGCGCGGCGCATCGAGCGACGCCAGCGGCTCGTCCATCAGCAGCAGGCGCGGCTGGGCCAGCAGGGCGCGACCCAGCGCCACGCGCTGGCGCTCCCCGCCCGACAGCGAGAAGGGGCGCCGCCGCAGCAGGTGAGCGATGCCGAGCACATCGACCACGGTCTGAAACGCGATGCGGCGATCCGACGCCGGCGCACGAGACAGCCCATACCGCAGGTTGCTCTCGACCGTCAGGTGGGGAAACAACCGGCTGTCTTGAAAAACGAATCCGATCCGCCGGCGTTCGACCGGCACGTTGATCTTTGCGGCCGTGTCGAAAAACACCGTGCCGTCCACGCTGATGCGACCAGATGCGGGGCGGAGCATGCCGGCCAGCAGATTGATCAGCGTGGTCTTGCCCGCGCCGCTGCGTCCAAACAGGGCCACGACTCCGCGTGACGGGGCGTGAAATGCCGCGTCGAGTGAGAATGCGCCTAACTGCGCCCGCACGTCGACCTCGATCATGATTGTCCGAGCATGCGGCGCACACGGCGGTCTGCCACCTCGGCTACCACCAGCGCGCACAGCGCGAGCCCCAGCGACAGCGTCACCAGACGCAGGGCAATCCAGTCGCCGTCGGGCGTCTGGATCGCGGTGTAGATCGCCAATGGCAGGGTTCGGGTTTCGCCCTCGATGTTCGACGCAAACGTGATGGTGGCGCCAAACTCGCCCAGGCTGGCGGCAAAGGCCACGATGCAGCCCGAGATGATGCCCGGCAGCATCAATGGCAACGTGACGGACACGAACGCGTTCAGCCTGGTGGCGCCAAGCGTGCGGGCGGCCCATTCCAGCCCGCGATCCACGCCTGACAGCGACAGGCGGATGGATCGCACCATCAGCGGAAACGACATGACGGCGGCAGCCACCGCGGCGCCGCCCATCGTGAATACCAACCTGATGCCGAAAGTGCGATCGAGCCATCCGCCCAGTGGCGTCCGGACACCGAGTGTGATGAGCAACAGATACCCGACAACCACCGGAGGAAGGACCAGAGGCGCATGCACGATGGCGTCGATCGCCGGCTGACCCCAGAAGCGCACTCGCCCCAGCAACCACGCCACCGCCACCGCGGCGGGCAGGCTGACCAGCGTCGCCAGCATGGCGACCTGCAGACTGAGCCAGAGCGCTTCACGTTCGATCGGGGTGAGCATGGCTGCTTACCGGAGCGTGAACCGGTACCTGGTGAACACGGCCTGCGCCGGCGGTGTGCGCAGAAAGGCAAGGAACCCTCGCGCCGCCGGCGAATCGTGGCCGGCCAGAATCGCCATCGGGTACAGGATGGGATCGTGGGTGCGCTCTGGAAACACGCCGGCGACATGCACGCGCGGGGCGGCGGCCGCGTCGCTTTCGTACACGATTCCGGCAGGGACTTCACCGCGTTCGACCAGCACCAGGGCGGCTCGCACCGAGTCGGCCCGCACCAGTCGGGGCGCGGCGACGGACCACACGCCAAGCGCCGTCAGCGCCTGTTGGGCGTAGCGGCCGGCCGGCACGTGATCGGGATCGCCGGTGGCCAGGCGGCCCTTGCCAAGCAGACCCGCGAGATCAAAACCTGGAGCGAGCGTCACGGTTGTTGCGCGATCGGCTGGCACCACCAGGACCAGACGGTTTCCTAGAAACCGGGTGTGGCTGGCGGCTGCAAGAAGGTGGCGCGTCGCGAGATAGGTCATCCACGGCTCGTCGGCCGACAGGAAGATGTCGGCGTCGGCGCCGGCTTCGATCTGACGGGCGAGCGTTGAGGAGGCTGCGAACGAATAACGGACCGTCACGCCAGAGGCTGTCCGGTACATCGGGCCGATCTCGGTCAGCGCGGTCGTCAAACTCGATGCCGCAAACACCATCAGTGTTGGCGCGGGCGCGCGCGTGGGCGTCGTGGATGACGACAGGCTAGCAGCCCGTGGTGAAAGTCCGTCTGCATTCGACCGGCGCTGCATCCCGCCTGGCTGCGTTGCTCCTCCCTCACATACTCCCGGTATGCTCGGTCGTTGCGCCTTGCCAGCCGGGCGCATCTCCGGTCTCGGTGCGACGACGCACTTGCACCACGGGCTGCAAGGGCCGATCACCGCCGCCCACGAGATGGCGACGAACCACTGCAGACAGATCCACGTGGTCATGCAGATGCCGCGCGGGGATTCCCCTTTGACGGTTTCTCGACGATGGCTTCGAGCAACGTGCCCAGCGTCGCAAACACGATGGGTCCGACAACCAGACCGATGAATCCAAACGCGGCGACCCCACCCATCAGGCTGATGAACACGGCCAGCCCGTGCATGGTGGTGCGCCCCGACAACAGCAACGGCCGCAGCACGTTGTCGGACATGCTGATCACGCCGCCGCCGACGGCCACCAGAATCACGCCTCGCCAAATGTCACCCGTCCCGAACAGCCACAGGGCGGCCGGGCCCCACACCAGACCAGAACCTACCACGGGGAGGAGCGAAAGAAAGGCCGTCAGCACGCCCCACAGCACCGGCGAACGAAAGCCCAGCGCCCACAGTGTCAGACCGGTCAGCGAACCCTGGATGGCGGCGACCGCAAAGGAGGATCCGACGGTCGCCACGACGAGCTCGTACGTCTGCTCGACGATGCGATCGCGCCTGGCGGCTTCAAACGGCAACAACTCGCGGATAAGCGACGCGAAATGTCCACCGTCGCGCAGAAAATAGAACAGCGCGAACAACATCACGAACAACTGCAACAGGAAGCTGGCCACATTCTGCAGGATCATGGTGGCCTGTCCAGCCACGAAGGCCGCCAGTGTCTGGGTGACGCTCAACGCCGTCGAGGACAAGTCGGTCGGCATCTCGAACGGCAGCCGCTGGCGCACCGAATTCCAGATCGCCTGCACACGCGCGGGCGTGGGAATCTCGACGCCGGAGGCCCTGATCTGCTCGACCAGTGACACGATCTCGCGTGCCAGCATCACCAGCACCAGGATGGCGGGCAGCACGATCACCAGGCAGGCCACGACGGTCGTGGCACTGGCGGCGCCGGCCGGGCCCAGGCGCCTGGCGAAGCGGCTCTGAACGGGACTGAAGACGATGGCGAAGACTGCGGCCCACGCCAGCGGAGCGAGGAAGGGCCGCCCGATCTGGAAGGTGAGATAGCCGACCAGGAGCACGGCCCCGTAGAACAGCAGGCGTGCGAACCGTTCGCGCTCGGATTCTCCGTTGGCCATGGTGGGGTCGAGTGTACATCAGAGATCCGGCTGCTGTGATCTGCCGGGGCGGCGAAGGCGTGCGGTTGGGGGGCAGGCTGCGGTAGGATAGGCGGCTATGAGGAACAGCATGCCTAGCCGGCAGTCAACAATTCGTCGGTGGACGCTCGTCGTGGTTTGCGTCGCAGCGGCCGGGGTCACGGGTCCCGTCCAGGCGCAGCGCAGCGTGAAGCCGGTGCTCCACGGACGCCACTGGGTGGCCATTACCGGCAAACCGCTTGGTGCGACCGCCGGCGCCATGATCTTCCACAAGGGCGGCAACGCCGTCGATGCCAGTTGCGCGATGCTCGGCGCGGTCACCACCATGTGGGACACGCTCAGTTGGGGCGGCGAAACCCAGGCGCTCATCTACAACCCGAACACGAAGAAGGTGATCGCGCTCAACGCGCTTGGCGTGGCACCCAGCGGGGCTACACCCGAGTTCTTCAAGTCGAAGAACCTGGTGTACCCGCCCGACACCGGCCCGCTGGCGTCGGTCACGCCGGGCACGCCGGGCGGGCTGATGGTGATGCTGGCCGAGTGGGGCACGCTGAGCCTGAAGGATGTGCTCGAACCGGCGATCCAGATGGCCGAGGGGTATCCGATCGAGACGCAGCTCGTGAATGCGCTCGAACGCGACAAGGCGAAGTTGAAGGACTGGCCGTACTCGAAGGCCGTGTTCCTGCCGCATCTGGGCGAAGCCCACGAAGCGCCGGAGCCTGGCGAGGTGTTCAAGCAACTGGATCTGGCTGCCACACTGAACAAGCTGGTGGAGACCGAGCAGGCCGCGCTGAAAGCCGGGAAGACCCGGAAGGAAGCCATCTACGCCGCCTACGATCGGTTCTACAAAGGCGACATCGCGCAGGAACTGGTGCGCGGCTTCGCGGAGCAGGGCGGCCTGATCACGATGGACGACTTGGCGAAATGGCACCCGAAGATCGAAGAGCCGGTGATGACCACCTACAAGGGCATCGAGGTCTACAAGCTGACGACGTGGACGCAGGGGCCCGCCATGCTGCAGGCCCTGAACATGCTGGAGCACGCCGACCTGAAGGCGATGGGCTACAACAGCGCGCGCTACGTACACACACTGTACCAAGCGATGAACTACGCGTTTGCCGATCGCGACTTCTACTATGGCGACCCCGACTTCCCGCCCGCAGAACCGATCAAGGGGCTGTTGTCGAAGGAGTATGCGAAGGCGCGCTACGACAAGATCAATTGGGAGACCAACGACGCGAAGGCCAAGCCGGGCGATCCGTACCCGTTTGAGGGCAAGACCAATCCGTTCACGTCGCTGCTGGACGCGTGGGGAGAAACGCCTGCCAAGACCGTAACGACACAGCCCGGGAGCGCTGAACGCGAGATGTTCGACGAGGCGTTTACGGCGGGCACCACGTCCATTCAGGCCGCCGACGAACGGGGCTGGGTGGTGTCGGTGACGCCAAGCGGCGGATGGTCGCCGGCCGTGATCGCCGGCAAGACGGGCATCGGCATGAGTCAGCGGATGCAGGCGTTTGTGACCGACGAGCGCGAGAACCCGTTCAATATCGTGGCACCAGGCAAGCGGCCGCGCGTCACGCTAACGCCCAGTCTCGCGCTGAAAGACGGCAAGCCGTTTCTGTCGTTCGCCGTGCAGGGCGGTGACACTCAGGATCAGAATCTGTTACAGCTCTTCCTGAACGTCGTCGAGTTTGGCATGAACGTGCAGGCCGCCTGCGAGGCGCCCAACATCAACAGCTACCAGATGCGCAGTTCGTTTGGCGAGCACAAGTCGGAACCCGGGCGCATCACGTTGAACGAGAGCATGCCGGCTGCGATTCGCGCCGAGTTGGCGAAGATGGGCTACCGGGCCGAGTACCGGCGGTCGACATCGGGTCCCATCAACGCCGTGTTCTTCGACTGGAAGCACGGCACGTTCTGGGGCGGATCGAGCATCGACGGCGAGGATTACGGAATCGCGTGGTAGCGTCGGCTCCCGATCGGCTGCCGACAACCCCGTGAGGCGGGGATCGTTGAATGTCGGCTGCTCGAAGCACGACACTCGCTTCTGGCGGAAGCCTAGGCGCAGGGGCGCTTCGATGACATCGTTACCAGACGGGCGCCTAGAGAAGCTCCGCCTCAAACCGCCGAGTCCTCTCGCGGGCGCCTTCGCCCTAGGCTACGGCGGCCCAAGGGCGATCGGCTCCGGGAGATGCGCTACTACTCCGTCATTCCCGCGAAGGCGGGAATCCAGGACTGGACCCCCGCTTTCGCGGGGGTGACGAAAAACCTGCTTCATTCGGCGAGATGAAGCCCATGGAAGATGTCTAATGCGCCGCAATCGTTCCACTCTCCCTGCGGTGATGTGCGGCGCCGGCGGCGGCGCGGCGTGAATTCCCTGGAAATCGCCGGTGTCGGATTCGGGATCGTGGCGGTGTGGCTCACGATTCGCGAGAACCCCTGGTGCTGGCCGGTTGGGCTCGTCAACGTTCTGCTGTTCACGGCCGTGTTCGCTCAGGCACGGCTGTACGGATCGGCGGGGCTGCAAGTCGTGTATGCGGCGCTAGCCATCTACGGGTGGTACGCGTGGCTGCACGGCGGAGCCAACGATGGAGCGCTGCACGTTTCGCGCGCACCCCGCAGGGTGTTGGCGGGACTCCTGCTGGTGAGCACAGCGGTCGCGCTGCTGCTGGGCGTGGGGCTGCGCGTGGCCGGCGCCGCGCTCCCGATGGTGGACGGGGCCGCCACCTCGTTCAGCCTCGCGGCGCAGGCACTGCAAACGCGCAAGTGGATCGAGAACTGGCTGATCTGGGTCGTGGTTGACGCCGTGTACGTGGTGATGTACGCCAGCCAGACTCTCTACCTGACGGCTGGTCTCTACGCGGTCTTTCTGGTGATGGCCGTGATCGGCTGGCGCGCGTGGACGGGTTCGATGACGATCGCGCGGGCGGCATGAGCGACGGCCTGCTTCGCGTCGTGCTGATCGGGCCCGAATCGACGGGCAAGACGACGCTGTCGGAGGCGCTCGCCTCCCGGTACGGTGCCGAGTGGTCGGCGGAGTTTGCGCGCATCTATGTGGACATGGTGCGGCGACCGCTCACCGGCGCCGATGTCGAACCGATCGCGCGCGGCCAACTCGCCGCCGAAGATGCCGCGGCGGCACGCGCGACGCGCCTGTTGGTGCTGGACACGGATCTCGTCAGTACGGTCGTCTACAGCCACCACTACAACGGGTTCTGCCCGAGCTGGGTCGAGCAGGCGGCACGCGAGCGCCTCGGCGATCTCTACCTGCTGCACCATGCCGACGTGCCGTGGACACCGGATGGCGACCAGCGCGACGCGCCCGCTCGCCGCGACGAGTTGTTTGCCCGCTTTCGCGAAAGGCTGAAGCAATGGCAGGCCCCGACCGTAGATGTGCACGGTTCCTGGATTGAACGGGAGGCCATCGCCGCGGCCGCAATCGATCGGCTGCTGGGGTCTGGCGCCGCGATCGACAGCCGTCCGTCGTCGTGACGGACTACTCAAACGGCGCCGCAGGAGATCGCCCTGATGGCTCGCGGAAACAGGATGTTGTTCTCGAGATGGATGTGGGCGTGGAGATCGCGCTCCAATTCGTCGAGGCCGGCATAGAGCGCCTCGTACGTCTTGCATCCGTCACTTGGCACGGCAAAGCCGCCGCTCAGCGCTCTCATGCGGGCCAGCGCGGCGCCTGCGCTTTCGTGTTCCTGTTCCATCACGTGAATGGGATGGCTGATGTGCGCCGCCATCGGATGACTCAGGTTTCCCTGGTCCACCTGAACGATGATCGGAAACAGGATGCCCTCTTCCTTCATCATGTGCGATTCCATCTCGGCGCGCAGTTGTTGATAGACGCCCGCAACTTCGCGGGTTTCCGGATGGCGGTCGCCGTGCACCTCGGCCACCTTCTCGCTCATGCGCGACAGCCCGGGCAGGTCCTGCTTCAGCTTGCCGTGGTAGCGGCTGACGATATGCTGGACCAGTTCCGTGAGCGGTGCGCTGGTCCACGTGCGCGTGTCCGAGTCGGAATTTGTGCCTGCCGCGGCGATGTCCGCTCGCAGTGCATCCAGGCTCACACCCTGGGCCGCACAGACCTCCCCGATCGGACGCTTCCCCCCGCAACAGAAGTCGATCTGGTAGCGTTCAAACACTTTCATGCTGTCAGGGGCCATCGACACGATGTCGGCGATAGGAGTGGTTGGGGCGAAGTCCATCAGTATTCCTCCATGAGGGCCCGTTCGGGGCCATTACGAACATACTGACGCCTCCGGACTGGATGCTGTTATGACGCCGATCACACGGCGCGTGATAAAGGCGGCTCGTGCAAGCCGTTATTGGGGTCAGCGCTGGCGGTCATCATCGCTGGCGAGGTCATGGCCGGCGTTGGCCAGCAGGTCTTCTGCGCGTGTCACGTCTTCCGCCCAGACCGACAGCTGGATACCGCGGACCAGGCCCAGGGCCGGATCGAGCGAACCGCAGTCGTCGGAGCGCACAAACGCCTCGATGCCGGATGCCTCGAGAAAGGCCCGCAGCGGCTCAGCCTCGTGGCGGTAGTTGAAGGTCCGCAGTGTCACTGGCCTGGCCATGGTGTCCCTCCCGCGGTGATGGTGACAGCTTCCAGTCTAGTATTGCCGCATCATGCCGCCGCATCCAGGCGTGGGTGGACCATCGGGCGCACCGTAACTGGACCGGATGAGCCGGGCTGGACCGGCGGCCGTGACCGACAGCACAAACAGGCTGGCGCCCTCCGAGTCGCACACCGAAGTGTAGCCCGCGCGTCGCCGTCTCACCAACGGCATCGGGTGCTAACGGCGCTCACGCGGGCGGGCCTGGTACCACCGCCGCCAGCGGGGGGGTGTGCACCACCCATAACGTGACAAGATAGGATGGGCCGAGCGGGTTCATATGGCGCTGAAGATCGCGATCGTCACCGAGTACTACTACCCGTTGCTGGGGGGCATCACCGAGAACGTGCATCACACAGCCATCCGGCTGCGTGCCCACGGCCACACCGTGAAGATCATCACGTCAGGCGTGAACGGACTCGCCCTCCCGGATCACGAACACACGGAACCGGCCGCAGAGGTCATTCGCATCGGTCGCAGTATCCCAGTCCGGGGGAACGGCTCGGTGGCGCGCGCGACGGTCGGCATGCATCTCTGGCGCGATCTGCGAGCCATGTTCGTGCGCGAGCAATTCGACATTGCGCACCTGCACTCCCCGCTGGTGTTCACGCTGCCCGCCATGAGCGTGCTGGCATCGCCGTGCCGCTCGGTAGGCACGTTCCACACCTTCTTCGAAGGCAGCCGGCTGTACGTGGGGCTCCGAAGCGTGTTGCAGAAGCAGTTTCTCGACAAAATGGATGGCCAGAGCTTTGTGTCGAGAAGCTGCATCGATTCGCTGGCGCCGTTCTTTCGGCTGAAGGATCCCCGGGTGATTCCCAACGGCGTCGACATGTCGATGTTCAGTCCGGCCGTTCCGCGTCTCGAGGAATTCGACGACCGGAAGCGCACGCTGCTGTTCCTGGGTCGGTTCGACCCGCGCAATGGACTGGGCTTGATGCTGGAGGCCTTCGCTCTGGTGAAGCGCCGATTTCCTGATGTCCGCCTGATTGTGGTGGGCGACGGCGAACAACGGGCGTTCTACGAGCGGATGGTACCCGCCGATATGCGCGGCGATGTGCATTTTGTGGGGCCGGCGCTGGCGAAACGGCCCCGCTACTACGCCACGAGCGACATCTTCTGTTCGCCGGTCTCCAAAGCCTCGTTCGGCGTCACGCTGCTCGAAGCCATGGCCTCCGGCAAGCCGATTGTGGCCACCGACAACGTGGGATATCGCGACCTGCTCAGTCCGGACGAGAGTACGCTGGTGCCGCCAGCCAGCCCAGCAGCCTTCGCCGACGCGATCGCGGATTTGTTCACCAACGACCACCGCCGCAGGGAGATGGGCGAGAACGGGGTCAAGAAAGCCGCTCGGTATTCCTGGGACCGTGTCGTCGAGGCCACGCTCGACTTCTATCATGAGATTCTGAACCGGCCGTGATCTGGCGCGTCATCGGCGTGGTCTCGGCGGCGGCGCTCGTCCTGGCGGAACTGTCGGCCCGCCTGGCCCGCATGGTGGCTGAGGTGCCGGGCGCACCCAGCTGGCCGTGGTACGCGGTCTGGATCGCCGCGGCGACAGTCGTGCTGGTTGGCATGCTCGAACGGCGGGCGCCGTTGTTCGGCCGGGTGTTCTGGCGGGGGGCGGCCGACCGGCGCCTGGTGGCCATCACGTTCGACGATGGGCCGTCGGCCGCGTATACGTCGGCGATTCTCGACATCCTGCGCGAGCACGAGGTGAAGGCCACCTTTTTCGTCCTTGGCGTGAATGCCCAGCGACATCCGGAACTGGTCACGCGGGCGGCGCGCGAGGGACACGACGTCGGCAATCACGGCTTTGATCATCGTGTGTTGCCGCTCGGCGGACCGAGGTTCGTGCGCGACCAGATCGCACGAACGTCTGACATCATCGAGCGCCTGACGGGTACCAGGCCCACACTGTTCCGGGCGTCGCACGGCTGGCGCAACCCATGGGTGAATGGTGTGGCCCGTCAGCAGGGGTGCCGGGTCGTGGGGTGGACGCTCGGCGTCTGGGACACCGACCGGCCTGGTGCGGGCGTGATCGCGGGGCGCACGCTGATTGGCGCCCGCAACGGCTGCGTCCTGTTATTGCACGATGGCCGAGGCATCGAACCTGCGCCAGACGCCAGCCAGGTGGTGCACGCACTGCCCTCGATCATTGCCGGCTTGCGGGAGCGGGGTTATGAACTAGTGACGCTCTCGTCGCTCATCCGCCAGACCGAGCAGCCCTTGTCATGAAGTCATCTCAGGTGGTCCGCATCCTGACACTGCTGGTCAGCGTGGGTGTGCTCGCCGCGCTGGTGTGGGGTGTCGATCCGCGCGGCGTGATCAAAGCGTTCGAGGGTGCACGATGGGGCTTTGTGATCGCGACCGCTGTGCTCAACGTCGCCAACACGGGGATCGAGGCCGTGCGGTGGCGTTTGCTCGCCAGGCCGACGGCTCCTCACGTTCGCGTGCGTTCGACATTCAACGCACTGTTGGCCGGCACGCTCGGCAACGTGATGCTGCCGCTCAAGCTTGGCGACGGCCTGCGTGCGTACGTGTTCAGTGAAGCCGAGGCTGTGCCGTTCTCCGCGGCGATCTCGACGGTGGTGCTCGACCGGATGCTCGACATGTCAGCCTTCGTCGTGGTCGCGGCGCTGACCGCGCTGGTCGCGCCACTTCCGTCGGCGGTGGCCCGGGTGGTGTTGTGGGTGGTGGCCGGCCTTGCTGTCGGCATCGCCGTCCTGTTGCTCGCGTCCCGCCGGCCTGCCGGTGTCGATCGGGAGGCGGCATCCCGCCTCGGTTGTCTGGCCACGCAGGTCGAGCGGTTTCGCGCGGGCCTCTCCGCGCTGCAGAAGGTGTCGGTGCTGGTGCCAGCCGGCGGTGTGGCCCTGCTGTCGTGGGTCGTCAAGATGGCGATGGTGTGGACGATGTTCCAGGCGTTCCACCTCGCGCTGCCGTTCGGGGCGCCAGCCGTGGTGCTGATTATTCTGAATCTGGGCATTGCGGTGGTGGGTACGCCTGGCAACGTCGGATCGTTCGAACTGGCATCGGTCGGCGCGCTGAAGCTGTTCTCGGTGCCCGGTGACGTGGCGCTCAGCTTCGCCGCCGGCCTTCACGTGACCGAAGTGCTGCCGGTAGTGGGGCTCGGTCTCGTGCTGCTGTGGTCTGGCCGGCTGCAAGTGCGCCGCCTTCCCGGCGCGGAGGGAGCGTAACCGCCGGCCGCCAAGCCTCACGTTGCTCCGAGCACCGTCGGAGGTCTCGCTCAGCCCTTGGCCAGGATGGTCCGAAGCTGGTCGGCGCAGGCCCGGCTCTCGGCGTCGGCCGTGACGATCTCGATGGCGTCCGGCCCGGTGGCACCAAGCCCGAGCTCGACGGCGCGCGCGATCTGCTCCTGCTGGAAGATGGCGCGGCTCATGATCGCCTGATTGGCTCCGAGCGACTTGAGCA
>ERZ1292640.1926-Hain-H43-02um-R1-1926-length-16947-cov-6_pt1 | contig 16947 bp, 11 predicted proteins | sample MGYA00564404_ERZ1292640 | MGnify/ENA primary metagenome ERZ1292640 (study PRJEB36523, sample SAMEA6512636) | groundwater metagenome | collected 2019-01-08 | study: AquaDiva: Metagenomics assemblies of 32 groundwater samples
TAAGATAAACTTCTAAATCTATATTTGTCCCGCAAATCGGCGGGACAATATCTTTTTTTAAAAAAATTCTCGTTTTTAACTAACGCACCAAAAAAAGCCTGAAAATACGCAACTACTTGGACAAAAATAATATTTCCTCAAAAAAAATTATTTTATGTAGCGCCCACATTAAATATATAAAGACAATTAGGGAATAAGTTTGACGTGTTGGGAGTTACACCGAAACAAATTGCTAACGCTTTTTGGCCGGTGCTCGGCAAAACGATTGTTTTGTTGGGAAGGAGACAAACCATACCGCTAGTCGGATCCCTGGTTTGTCTTCCTTTACGCTTATTTTTGGCACGCGTTTTCTAAAACGGTGGTTTTGTGATAGAGCTTGAAAGGACTTTCCTTGCAAAGCAATTACCTGCTGACCTAAAAACATGCCCCTCGAAAGAAATCATCGACATTTACATCCCAAAATCAATTGAAGGCCATGCGCCGATAAGGATAAGGAAGAACGGCGATAAGCATGAGATTACAAAGAAGAGCAGGGTGAACGAGGGTGACCACACAAAGCTTCTCGAACAGACCATTACCCTATCAAAATCCGAGTTTGCCGCGCTTGACAAAGAAATCTCAGGACGGAGGATCCATAAAACAAGGTATCATTATCCTTCTAATGGCATGACGGCTGAATTTGACCTGTTCCTGGATGCCCTCACTGGACTCGTGCTAATAGATTTTGAGTTTAAGAGCGAAGAAGAAATGCGCGCATTCAAACCCCCTTATTTTTGTCTTGCAGAAGTTGGACATGAAGACTTCATCCGCGGAGGAGTGCTTTGCGGAAAGAGATACGCGGATATTGAACCGATGCTCGCAAAATATGGTTACCAAAAACTATGATGCTCGCAAAACATGGTTACCAAAAACTATGATGCTCGCAAAACATGGTTACCAAAAACTATTTCTGAAATGAAACAACGAGCAGAGAAACGACTTATCTATTGTCGCCGTTTCCTGTAAGCTTGTTTCTTTCCATTCGGCTATAGAGCTTTTCGATGTTCATCTGGGCAACTTCTTCAAAGTTTATTCCGAGTTTTGTGCATAATTGGCTCATATACCACACCACATCGCCCAGTTCTTTGGCTATTTCTTTTTTGTATTCTTCAGTAAGCTTCCCGTCATAGTCCCGGTAAAGCTTCTTTATTTTCCCCGCAACCTCACCAGACTCATCGCAAAGCCCGAGAGCGTAATAAGCGATAGTGCTATCCTTAATTATCGTCCCCATGTCAGTCTTTTTTGATTTTTCCTGGTATTCATTAAAATCCATAAGCCCGTCACCTGCTAAGAGCTAGCTCCATCCAAATTATAAATTCAATATTTGGCTTCAAGCCAAGCTTTTTAAACAAAACCAAGTCCTCTTATTTTATTCCACGAGCAAAGCGCGCGGAACTTACTTAGTTGGCAATTGGATCTAATAGGCCCAAAGATTCCAGTGGTGTCGCAGATACCACGCGTCATGCCGGCTGGGAAGGCAGCCGCGGGGATGGCAGAGTGGTCTAATGCGCCTGGCTTGAGACCAGGTTCTCGAAAGGGAGCGCGAGTTCGAATCTCGTTCCCCGCGATATATTCAATTATAATTTGTAAAAAAGGTGGTTTTTATGGCAAAAATATTTTTTGGATGCTCGATGCGCGGCGGATTTGGTAATGTCAATCAAGATGAACTAAGAAAAATACCTGATTTGATTGAGTCTTTGGGGCATGAACTAGTTAGCAAGCATCAAGTAAGCGCCACATTCGACAAGGATGAATCCCCTTTAACTGAAGTCCAGATACATGATAGGGATATGCGTTTTTTGCTCGATGCAGATTATATTATTGCTGAAATAAGCAACCCAAGCCTGGGAGTAGGTGGAGAAATAAGCGACGCCACTTTTTATGACAAACCGGTTTTATGCATATACCAAAAAAAACTCGATAAATCTATTTCGGCATATATCCGCGGAAAAGACGGCTCAAGATTCACTCCCGGAGTTAAATGCGAAAATTATGAAGGTCTTGATGATCTTAAGGACAAGATAAAAAAGTTCATTGATTCCCATAAAGTAAAGAAAAACATAATCAAAGCTGCAGCAGCAATGATAGATGAAAAAGGAAGGCTTCTAATAGTCAGAAAGAAAGGCTCAGAGATATGCATTAATCCCGGCGGGAAAATCGAAAAGAATGAATCAACCCAAGATGCGTTGAAGAGAGAACTTATGGAAGAACTCAAAGTAGATCTTATCTCAGGCCAATATTACAAATCATATTTCTCAAAGAGCGCGGCCCATGACCCTAACTCAAGTCTCACACTGCACCTTTATATCACAAAATGGAAAGGTACAATTTGTCCTGCCTCAGAAATAGAGAATGCTGATTGGATGTCAAAGAAGGATTTTAACCAAAATAAATTTATTCTTTCCCCCACCTTAGGCGAGATAGTAAAAGATCTGATAAGTGACCAAATGATAAAGTAACCAAATCATTTCTTAGGGTGCTTTGAAAAGAATTCCCAGATAATATCAGTAGCACTTATCTCTGCTGTGGGCTTGTCAACATTTCCATTCTGTATTCCTTCTTTTCCGCCAGGCCAAGCGTGTCCGCCGCCATAAATCGTGTAAGCTTTCACTTCTGTGCTATTTAGGCAAGCTGAATAAGTTTCTGCTTTTATGCTTCCAAATTGCTCTACGCCAGGAGTTGTAGTGCACTGGTTTCTACTTACCCAAAAATTTACCGCAAACGAAACAGGCTGGTCGGGTTCACGCACATCAGCTGAAGCCGTGCCAACGCCGCCGCTATATGGAACGAGCTGATCGTCAGTTCCGTGGAAAATAAGTATTGAAACAGGATCTGTTGGATTGCAAGTTCCGGTTAATGATCCGGCAACCGGAGCAACTGCTGCAAAGGTATCGCTCATTTCACAAGCAAGCTTATATGACAAAAACGCGCCGTTTGAAAGGCCAGTAGCATAAATTCTTTTAGTGTCAATATTATAAATATCTTTTATTTGTGCTATTAATTCTTTCACAAATTTAACATCATCAATATTGTTATCGTTAGCATAACCGCAGCAAGTCCAAGCGTTCCATGTAAGAAGATTTGTAAGTCCTGCGCTTGTTCCGTTAGGATAAATTACTATAAACCCCTCTTTGTCAGCTTTGGCAGACATCTCAGACATTCTTGTAGCATTCTCGGCATTTCCCCCGCCGCCATGAAATACTACCACAAGAGGATAATTATCATCGACATTCATTCCTTCAGGAATGTGCCCAATGTAAGTTCTTTCTCTTCCGTCAATAACAATTTTTCCTGAAAAATCATTCTTATTCGGACCCGAACCAAAACAACCGAAAATAAGAAGGAATATACTAAAGATAGCGCAAACCGCCAAAAGGCCCAAAGTATTGTGTTGCTTCATTGTAATACTATTTTATGTTGCGCAGCTTTATATAGTTTTTCGAAAGAGGCTTGCAATAGGTATTTATACCTGAGAAAGCATTACTTATAAAAAAATACGTTTGAGTGAGAAACAATGCCTGAAGAACAAAACGAGCCGTCAATATATGAAACAAGCGAAGATATCCCTTCAGCCATAGAGACCTCTATCGAAGAGAAAGATAATCCTGACATGTTTGACGACGTCTTTGGCGAAGATGAAGAAAAGAAAGAAGCTCGCAAAAAGATGAGCGAAAAAGCCAAGGAACTCAAGAAAAAGAAGGTAAAGCCCGAAATTCAATCTATTACAAGCGAAGAGGGTGAAGAAGGCAAAGCAAAGAAAGCCAAGCCTGAAGGGAAAGATGATTCTGACGAGAAAGAAGATCCCGAGGATGAGGATGAAGAAATAGAGGAAGATGGAACGGAGAATGTTGAACCGCAGATTTTTACTGATTCTGACAAAGAAGAAGCCGAAGAAGCTTTTGAATCAAAGGACGAAACTATTGAAAACCAAGAAGCTGGCATGATAAACAAGAAAAAAAATAAAAATAGTGATTTTGAAAACACCATTAAAGAAGGAATGGAAAAAAGCATAAAGAAAGGGATGGGCGGAGGAAAGCTTGACATCCAGACTATTGTTGATGAAACTGAAGAAGAAATAGAAAGCGAGAACGAGAGGGAAACTGACCCTATTGAAAGAAAGATTATCAAAAGCGTCATAAAAAATAAGGCTACAAAAGCCGCCAAGGAACAGGAAGATGCGGATAACGAAGATGAAATGGCTGATTTGTTATTTGAAGATGGAACAAAAGAAGACGGCGTTGTAGGAAAGAAAGCGGAAGCGCAGAGCAAGGAAATTGAAGAAGAAACTGATGTTGAAGAAGACAATGAAGAAGCAATAATGGCAAGAAAAGCCAAAGGCGAAGCTGAATCTGAAGAAGAGGGTGACGACGATGGAAAAGGAATAAAGCCAAAACTCTCATTCTTAATGTCTGAAACCAAACACGCATATATTGGAAGAAAGAAAAGTGTGCTCTCAAAGTACGGGGACGAAGCGGGACTTTACCTTGGAAAAGTTTATGAAAAAGATATGGAAGGCGCTGATGTTTATCTTGACGGACTTAACCCGCACGTAGTGTTTGTTTGCGGAGCAAGAGGAAGCGGAAAATCTTATGTTTTAGGAGTTGTTGCGGAAGAACTCGCGATGAAAAACAAGAATGTCGGAATAGTTGTTGTTGACCCGATTGGAGTCTTTTGGTCAATGAAGCACCCAAACAAAGAAGACAAGGAACTAGAAGCACTCGCAAAATGGGGAATCATGCCAACTGGACTAAGCAATGTTAAAGTATTCATACCGGTCGGAATGAAAGATCAGGTGCCAAAAAGCACTTTCGATGCAGTGTTCTCAATACAGCCAGCACTATTAACTGCTGAAGATTGGTGCTTAACATTTGGAATTGATAGATTTTCCCCAACTGGGTTATTAATGGAAAAGGGGTTATCCAAGGTAAAGAAAGGATACACTAACCACGAGGGAAAACCGGTCAGAGGAAAAGAAAACACTTTCTCGCTTGAAGATCTCATAAAATGTTATGAAAATGACGAAGAACTAAATAACGCAGAAAGAGGATACAAGGCCGATTCGATAAGGGCGCTCGCAAGCCGTTTTGACGCGGCAAAACACTGGGGAATATTTGACGAAAAAGGAACCGCACTCGGCTAACTCTCACGCGCAGGACAAATGACATAACTTGCCACGAGCTATTTGGAAGACAACGTAAGCGCGCTAGTTATTGGAATACTTTCAAGAAGAATACTTTCAGCCAGAAAACTCGGGACACGAAGAGAGGCTGCAGGAAAATTCTCTGATACTGATGTTGAAGAATTAATGGAAATTAACATCCCGCCAACATGGCTCTTTATTGATGAAGCCCACACGCTTATCCCTGCCGGAAATCAAAAGACTCCAGCAAGTAACGCGCTTGTAGAATATGTAAAACAAGGAAGAAGACCAGGATGCTCGCTTGTATTTGCGACTCAGCAACCAAGCGCAATTGATTCAAAAGTATTAAGCCAGCTTGACGTAATAATGGCGCATAAGCTCGTGTTTGACGATGACATTAAATCCATCCACAAAAGAACGCCGGCAATAATCCCTTTCGCTTACAAAAAACCAAATTTTATCAAGACGATGCCGGTTGGAATCGCACTCACAGGAGACCGAAGTGAAACCACAAGCAGAGCGTTTATCATGAGCATCAGGCCAAGAATGAGCCAGCACGAAGGAAGAGATGCGGAAACTGTGGAAATCAAGCAGGAACTTGAATCAGGACAACTTGAGACACTAACTGTAAATATTGTTCTAAGACAGCTCGAAAAGGACCCGAGCCTTTCAATTGATAGCATTGCACAGACTCTTGACACGCTAAATAACACTTACAAGGAAAACATAAAGCTTGAAACAATCCTTGCTGCGCTCAAGAAAAGAGGAATCACAATAGAAAAAGATAGAATATTTGCAAGAGGAGTAAAAGAGGAACTCGATGCCGAAACCAAGGAACTGGAAAAGAAAATAGCATTTGAAAAAACACTTAAAGAAAAAGAAGAAAGAATGAAACACCAAAAAGAAATAAAAGAAAATCTGGAACTTGACGGAATAGAAGGAATAGGCGAAGTTGAAGGTGCTGATGATTTGCAGGGAGAAAAATCCTACGAAGAAAGCGTTGAACTTGTAGCGCTCCAGCCTAATGTCGAAGAGGACGAAGCAAGAAAGAAACTTGCAGGGCTAAGACACAAGAAAATGCTTGGACTGTTTGGCGAAGAAGAGATACTTGACAGATTGAACATGAAATACTCTGCGATATACAAGGTGAAATTCAACTATTTATCAAACAAGAACGCCTACCAAGTTGGAGAAGCATATATTGATTCGCTAAGAGGAGAATTCATTCACGACATTAACGGAAAGCTCGTTGAAAGTGAAGGATTGACACTGTTCAAAAATATGAACGATACTGAAGCCGTAGCATTTAGGCTTCTTGATAAGAAAATGAACCTTGAATCGATTGCAAAGCACTTAAAGATGGAAAAGGGAAATGCAAAGCGCGTAATGGACGCGCTTGTTGAACAGGAACTTGTTGCCGAAAATGTTGTGCAGGACAAAAAGAAAGAAATCATTACTTACACAAGAAAACAAAAGGCCGATCTGCCGCACAGCCCTCTGCACGCCATAATGCCCAGCATCGGAAAAAGACCGATAACTGAAATCGAATCGGTTTCGCTTGTTCAAGGATCGTTAAGCGAAAAAGAAGTTCCCCATCTCATAAAGAAAATATGGGGAAACGTTTCGGTGAAATCCATAACTCACCTATTCCTGCCGATATGGGAAGGAGTACTAAAAAAGAAGACTGGAGAAGAGAGAATAGTAAGAATAGAGGCGATTAACGGCAACATGATTCTTCCAAAACAGGAAAAAATAAAGTCCGGCAAGAAAGAGAAGCGCGAAGAAGAATAACTCGGCAAGATCACTTTTTTTCAGTAGCGCCTGGATTTGACGCATTACTTTTTGCAATATCAAGTTTTGATTCCTCTTTTGCCTCTTCAACCCCTTCGATATTTTCAATCTTAAGCTCTGAGAATGATTTCAAAGTCTTGTATGATCCAAAGCAAGTTGCTTTACCGCTTTGCAAAACTACTTTTACCCCGGGAAGATAAAGAGTCGCTTTTACGTAAAGATAATTTGAAAGCAGTTGCAAAAGCAAATCAAGAGAAGGGCCTTCAACAGTAACAATGGATTGTTTTTTCCAAAGATCAGGAACTTTTGAAAGCACCTGCTCATCCCTTATTTCGGCAATCACTTTTTCTTTTCCAACATACGCCCTTATTTTTGCTATCAAATTCTCGTCAAGGTTTTCTTCAACCGAGTCATTGAAATCAAGGTTCTTGAGGCTCTCTGATTGGGTGTCTAAAAGTAAGCTCATTCTTTTTAGCGATTTTCTTTTTTCCCGAATTCTTTTTCTTGCCTCATTTATATCATTGATAGTGAAAGTGGCGTGCTCTTTTGCACTTTTTAGCAAATCAGGATCCTGTGAGCTTCTTTGAGAAAGTACTACAAGCAAACGAACTATTTCATCAAGACTTTTGAGCGGGTTTTTCATTTCCTCGTTTAGGCGAAATATCAGCTTGTCTTTCATCTCAACATTAATCGAAGCGATTCCCTTGTCTGTAATAAAAATTCGGCTCCCTTCTTTTTTTACTAGGCCAAAAGAAATCATGTCTTTTAGGGATCTGGCAAGAGCCGAACGTGCGGAAGCGGCGTTCTTGTACTGGGGCATTATCCTTGCGAATAATTCATTATACTCTAACCCCTTATTTTGCTTGATGATAAGGAGTATTGAGTTGTTGAATGTCATGCCAAATACCTAGCATTTTGTTGTTAAAAAGGATGACTAAAAAGCAAAAAAGAAAAAATTTGAAGAAGCGCTTTTAGTTCTGTGTTGGCTTCTTCATTCTCTTGCCTAGAGAGTAAGGTATCTTTTTCTTGCAATCTACGCATTCTGCAATATAAGTAGGAGTCTTGTTCTGCTTCTTTACGAGCACAACATACTTGTATTTTCCGAGATATCCGTGAGTAGTGTTTCTTATGTGGCGTCTATTACCGGCAGCCATAGTTCTGGCTTTGCCTGACTTGAACTCTTTAAGCTTGTGCTTTGTGTGCTTGTTGCACTTCTTACAATACAGTTTCTTTTCTTTAGGAAATTCCATTTTACTCACCAGAATAACAGAAAAGTGAAGGCAAAGCTTTTTAAAAGCATTTAGGGGGTCTTTTGAAAAAAATCGTCCGGCCAATAAAACGCACATTCTATCAAAAAAAAACAACCCATAAGTAATTTAAATGCCTAATGCTTATTATTAGCAGATAGAAAAAGACAGGGTTTGATTAGAATGATAGTAAAGTCCATATTTTCTGCAATAAAAGACACTTTCCTTAGACCATTAAACCTAATTCCTATGCTTATAGTGGCATTAGCCTCTTTGACACTTGGGAACTTGACTTCTTGGGCGCTTGAAAAACCCCTAAGCGATATGATTCTTTACCCTGAAGTGTTCATGACCTCCGACCTTTATGTTATCGCATTCAATAATTATTTGCCTGAGATGCTTGTTCTTTTTGCCACAGGAGTAGTTGTCACAGTTCTTTCTGTAATTTCAATGCTTACCCTTGCAAGAATATCAAAGGGCGATTCGCTAATGGAAGCGATAAATGACTCAACTTCGGAACTCACAAAAAGCACCGCGCTTGTAGTGATTATAACAGTTGCTTCAATAATTCTTTTTGCTGTACTTGGTGCAATAGCTTCATTGACGGATATCAATTTTAATTTGGCATTTATTTTGGGCGCAATATACCTTATCCTAATATTGATTGTTCTGGCAAAAGTGGCCTATACAATTCCTGCGCTTGTCAAAGCGAAGAACGTAAAAATTGCCATACAAGATTCATGGGAATTCACAAATGATAAGTTCCTATCATCTTTCGCATTCCTTGTTGTTATAATAATTGTAATAATGTTAATCTCGGCTCTTTTAGGACAAGTTGATCTTTTCACAGGAGAAGATTTTTTCCTCCCTATTTTTATAGCAAATCAAACTATATCAGGGACTTTCCTCGCCTTGGCTTTGGGACACTATTACAATCAAGAGTAGGGCTGGTTAGATGACTCGCCTAATAAAACTGACTCTAAAGAACTTCAAATCATTCAAAAAAGCTGAAATTCCGATAAGCAAAGGATTCACTTCCATAGTTGGAAGCAATGGATCTGGAAAAAGCAATGTTCTTGACGGATTATTATTTGTTCTTGGAATCACTTCGCTTAAGACACTAAGAGCTTCAAGGCTTTCCGACCTGGTTAATGACGGATCAAAAGAAAGCTACGCCAAGGTTGACTTGATTGTAAAGCATGCCGACAAGCAGTATGAAATAAGCAGGATGATAGACAAGCAGGGAAAGAGCGTTTATCGACTTGACGGAAAAAGAACTACTCTTAACGAAATTTCTTCACTTCTTACTGAACTAGGAATAGATGTCACTGGCCACAACATCGTTGCTCAGGGGGATATCACAAGAGTGATTGAAATGTCCTCAATTGAAAGAAGAGAAATTATAGATGATTTGGCAGGCTTAAGCGAATTTGACGAAAAAAAAGAAGAAGCCCTTAAGGAGCTTGACAAGGTTGACTCAAAAATAAAAGAAGCCACCATTATTCTTAACGAAAGGAACGCATTTTTGGTCGAACTTGAAGAAGAAATGAACGCGGCGAAAGAATTCACAAACCTTGAGACCGAAAAGAAAAGAATCAAGGCAACTATAATTGGAAGAGAAATATCAAGCATAGATAAGAGGCTGCTCGAAGTTGACACTGAGCTTAGAGGACTTGAAAAACAAAGAACAGAAATCGAAGAAAATATTGTAAAAGCGCGAGAAGAACTTTCAAAGGCGAAGTCCGAATCCTCCGAAATGGGGAAGATAATGCTCAAAACAAGCGAAGAATTATACATAACTATAGGTCGGGAATTTGAAGAAAAAAAAGGACAATTAAGATTAGAACAGGAAAAGATTGAACTAAAAAAAGAATTGATACAAAAGAACAACCAAAAACTTGATGAAAACCAAAAAGAAGCGGAGAGCGCAAAAAAAGAGGCCAAAGAGAATGAAATAAAGCGAAAACAACACGAACAGGAAAGAAAAGAAACTGAAAGAGAATTTAACGCGGTGCAGAAAAAGAAAGAGGCCCTTGAAAAAGTTGTCAAAGGAAAGAACGAAGAACTGCGAAAGTTAGAAGCCGAAATTGATTCACTAAACAAAGAGATAGACGAAGGAAGAAAGGAAATATTTGACCTTGAAGTATTTTTCAAGCAGTGGGATAGGCAAAAAGCATACAATGAAAAGAAACTTTCAGAACTTGCACAAGAAGAAACGAGTCTCTTAGGAGAAATCGCAAAAATAGAGGAGAAAAAAAAGAAGCTTGGAGAGCATGGAGACGCAGGCAAAATAGAGAAGGATATTGCAACTCTTGAAAAAACTCTCGAGGAAATGGTTGAGGATCAGACCCGTACAAGCGCCCAAAAAGAAGCCGAAGAGAAGGCAATTAATGACTTAAAAAAAGCGCTTTCAAAATGCCCTGTTTGCGATTCTATGCTTGAAGAAAAGAAAAAGAAAGAGCTGATTGAAACAAAAAAGAAGCTAATAGAAGAGCATGAAAAGAACGAAAAACGCCTTACAAAAGAAATTGTCGAGCAAAAGCAAAAAACTACCGAAACCAGAGACAAACTAATGATGATTACAAAGCTCCTGGCAGAAATTGGACACGAAAAATCAGTTCAAACTAGACTTACCGACGCAAGAACAAAAATAACTGTGATGAAAAAGGAGCTTGAGCAAAAATCGTTTGATGAGCAATTGGGAAAAAGAAACAGGCTCAATGAAAAGATAAAAATCTCGCTCACAAAAAGAGACGCTTCCAAAGAAAGGCTTGCAGCGCTAAGAGGGCAAAACATTTTCGAAGAATTTTCTGTAGCAAATAGGGAATATGAAGATCTGTTTAACAAAAAGTCGCTCATTGAGGCAATCCTTAAGGAACTTGAATCAAACACAAAAATACTTTCCGAAAAAGCGGAGTCTTTGCTAGTGGAAAACTCAGGCCTTGAAAGCGAAGTTGCCGCCCTCAAAAAAGAAATCCGCGACAAGGAAGACCTCGTTAAGGACCTGGGAAAAGATGTTTCTACAAAAGAGGACGAGCTTGAGAAAGCCAAAAAGAAGAACTCTATAATGGGAGATGAAAAGGAAAAACTTGACAAAAAAATAGAAAGAATGGACAAGGATATAATTGCCGATTCAATCAAATCAAGAAAACTTGAGATGAGACAGAACGAATTTTCTATCGAAAAAAGCAGGATTGAAGTCAGAGTAAACGATCTCAAAGAAGAAGGCAAGGCATACTTGGGATCAGAAACTATAAGCGAAAAGACAGTTGAAGGACTCCTAGAAAGACTAGATACGGTCGAAAGAAGACTTGGCGAAATAGGCGCTGTAAACCTTAAAGCATTAGGAAACTTCACAAATTTAAAAGGCGAAGTAAGTGAAATACAGGAAAAAGCAACAAAGCTTGCTGAAGAGAGACTTGCTGTGCTTGACATGATAGACAAGATAGAATTTAAGAGAACGAACGTGTTCATGGATTGCTTTAGCGTAATAAACAAAAATTTCCAGGACATGTTTTTGAAGTTCTTCAATGGGGAAGGAAATCTTACCCTTTCGGAAGCAGAGAAACCGCTTGAAAGCGGACTCATAATTGACGCAAGACAAAAAGCAGGAAAACTTCAAAACATTGATTCCATGAGCGGAGGAGAGAAGACACTCACCGCACTTGCATTCATGTTTGCGATACAATTATACAAACCCGCGCCGTTCTATGCGTTTGATGAAGCCGATGCGGCGCTTGATAAAGAAAACTCGATGAAGATGGGCAACCTTATTGAAATGATAGCTGAAAAGAGCCAATTTATTGCAATAACCCACAACGATACCATAACTAAGAAGGCTGATCAGATAATCGGAGTAGCAAGGGCAAAAGACGGCAGCTCTGTAATAGGACTTAGACTTAAAACAAACGAAGAAGAAATGAGCGCACAAAACCAGAGTCAAGATGCCAATTAATTGCACAAGTTAATAGAATTATTTCTTAAAAAATATGTCAAGAAGCTTTTTTCGCTTCGCTTTTTCAGCTTTCTCTTCCATGGCTTCCTTTACAACTAGCCCAGCGGTACCAACTATTCTTTCCACTCTCATTTTTGGCTTACCTGAGCGTCTCAATGTCTTTACTTCTTTTTTCATCTGCGAAACTTGTCCTCTAATGTCCCCTATCTCTTTCTCAACCTGCGAAGATTGCTTCTCAAAGTCTTCCGAGAGCATAAGTCCAGACTTGTGATGTTTCTTAATATCAGTAAGTCCTTTTTCAAGCGCCCTTAATTTGGCTGTGGATTCTTCCAGATTTACTACGCTTGCTTTTCGCGCAAGGCGGTGATTTGAAATTGAATCTATCTCGCTATCGTACTTCTTCTTCATAAAGAAATATTCAGCGTCAGTAATTTTTTTCTTTGAAAGAGCCTTGTCAAGATTGCCTAAAACCGAGTACAATTTGTCCGCTCTCGCATAATCGCGAGGAGAGACATCAGGCGTTCTCATTCTTAAGCCTATTATTATCAGAATCAAAAGAACTGCGCAAAGCGAAATAACAATTATTGCAAAGAAGGGAGAGAAATTGTCAATTCTCTTATAAGTGATGTCAACAACCGGTTCGTTTGAAACAAAATCTGTCATTTCTGTGAAAGCCAAGTATTCATCAACATCGGCCTTAACATTCTCCAAGTTCTCGCTAAGAACCGCTAAGTCATAACCGGTTGTAAGATTTGCGCTCCTTTCAAGCTGTTTATTTAGCGACTCTTCATACTTTGAATTTTCGAGGAAAAAGTGGGCATGATCAAGATATAATGCAGCCCAAAGCGAAGTCAAACTGCCGCTATCCCCTATTCTTGATTCAATGAAAGCAGCAAGCTTATTTGCATCCATGTTCGAGCGCCTTTTTTCAGCAAAAATAAACGATTCTGCGAAATAGGCATCATAGTACGCCGCAAAAAAGAAATTGTTGTCAAATGATATTTGGGCAGAATTGAATCTTCTTGTGGCTTCGGTTAGCACGTCCTGAGTTGTGTTTGAGTCCTCTGCAGAGGTCATTACAAGTTTTTCAACATCAGAAAGTTTCTTCTCGACTTTCATAATGAATTCCGGAGAATAATAAGTGTTCTTTTTTACTTGTGCTTTCTTGGCTTCCCCAAAGAAGTCTTTTGCGACTCCAACCCAAGCGCTCGCCGAGACATAATCATAAACCTTGTCAAACATCGCTGACTGTATCTCTTCAGTAGTGGCTTCTGCGGGCAAGTCAAGCGATTTTCTTGCGCTAGCGATTGCATTCTCAGCATAAGCTATTCTTTGCTGAGCTCCTATCATCCATTCAACCTTATCAACTGGAATAAAACTCATTTCGCCTTTGAGTTCTTTTATAGTGCTTTCAAGCTCTGAGAGTTTCAGTGCAAGAATGCTCGAATCAGGCGACATTAACGAAGGGGTCTTTGCTATTTCCCCTATCGAATCGGCTAATACCTGGGCGTTGAAAGTGTAATTCGCGGAGGAATACAGATAATTCTGGTCGAGGAAAATGTTTGCAAGTTCAATATTTCTTTCTGCTGCGCCAAGTCTTGGATAGAACGAGCTTCTTAGAGGATCTTCTAAGGTAGTCACTTCAAGCTCTTTTTTGGCGTCCTCTACCGAACTTCTTGCCTCGTCAATGTAACTTTTTGAAAATTCTCTCATCGGAGTCAAAATAGGTTTGTATTGAATTGCAGGGGGGACAAATCCGTTCTGGACATTGGTTACATCCACAACGATGCTGTTTATGTCAGAGTAAGCATATTTTAGAACATCATCTATTGTGTCTACTTCAACAATCTTCATCCCGAGTTCCTCAGGCCCATATTTTAGTAGATTAACTGATGTTGCTTTTCCATTGTCGTTGTATACTTGGTTCGCTTCGCCTCTTGGTATCATTAATAGTTTTATTCCAACTTCTGAAGCAACTTTTGCTTTTGCAAAAACTCCTCCAACAACTCCAACTGATCCGTCTGAGTTTATTGTTCCTGTTATTCCAACTTCTTTTGGAAGAGGCCTTTCTTCAAGAACGGAGTACATCAATAACGTCATCGCTGCTCCTGCGCTAGGACCGTCAACTTCGGATGCATTTGCCTGAATATCAAAAATAAAATTCTTCTTGGAAATATCCACTCCGGTTTTTTCTTGGGCTATATCAAGCGCGATATTCCCCGTTGTTTGAGTATCTTTTCCGACAAGAGAACTTGAAGTAATGAAAGCAACTTTTCCAGTTCCTGCCATTGTTGTAAGAAACAAATCTGCTGCCATTCCGACTTCATCTTCAGTGACAGCGAATACTCTTATTTCGCCCGATTGAAGGATTGCAAAAGCGTTGCATGAAATAAAAATAAGTGCGATAAAAAGTGCGATTATTCTTTTGTCCATAAAAACAAATCCTTTTATTTGTGCATTCCAATTCAACATTCAAGTTACTATATACGAAGTGCTTGTGGTTTAAAAGGCTTTTTGGGGGAGCAATTTTCCAGCCAACCAACATAGACCATTTGAACAAGCATTAAATCGCAGCTCACTCAAGGGCAGTCGCTGTCCCATGAATCTAACCGACCATCATAATCATTGTCAACCCCGTCATCACAGTCAAACTCAATTGCATTTCCATCGCCGTCAAGATCTCCAACCCCTATAGATATTGTATGATCCGTAGCTATTGGGAAACTCATTTTAAGCGAAAAGTCGCCCGAGCCGTTATTTAGATAAAGATCATTTGTTTGATCCAGATTTCCAGCCACATAGTCAAGATCACCATCACCATCAAAATCACCTATTCCAAGCGCCCATGTTTGCTTTGTTTCAACAGAACTATCATACAACGTGAAATTTGCCGAACCATCATTTAGATAAACATTATTTGTTGCGCTACTTCTACCGGCAATAAAGTCAAGGTCGCCGTCAAAATCCAGGTCGCCGACAGCCAAAGCATAAGTGTAATTATTTGCAACAGAATCTTCCCATGAACCAACTGAAAAGTTTGCAGAACCATTATTTAAATAAACTCGGTTTTTTCCGTTTGTTATGGAAGAAAGATAATCTATATCTCCATCGCCATCAAAATCACCCACTGCTGTTCGTGTGCCGTTTGATTCGGTAGCAACCCATGATCCAAGAGAAAAATTAGCCGAGCCGTCGTTGATATACACTCTATCTAACCCAGAATTTCCTGCGATATAGTCAAGATCACCATCACCATCAAAATCCCCAACACCTATGCTGCCGGTTGAATCCGATTCAACTGAACTTGCGTAAAGACTAATATACCCGCTTCCATCATTCAAATATACTCTATTAGGACCCTGGCTATTTGCAGTAATAAAGTCTAGATCACCATCACCATCAAAATCGCCCATACCCACTCCATCAGTATAATCCAACAGGGTAGATGTAGTGTGCTGGGAAAAACTTCCTGCACCATTATTTTTGTAAACATATTCCCTCTGGGGTCCGCCGCTACCCAGACCTTTAGTCACAACAACAGCATCGAGGTCGCCGTCATTATCCAAATCTCCTATTCCTATGCCATAACTATAAACCGCACCGAAACTTTGGTAAAGCGTAAAATCAGCTGAACCGCCATTCAAATAAACCCTGTCAGGCTGGTCAATGCTTGTTCCCGCGATAAAATCAAGATCTGGGTCAGGTAGGCAGTCGCCCAAATTTTTATTCTCCCACATAAGCTTGGGAAAGTCAAAACCATCACATACATTACTCCAATTTGAATCAGTTCCAAAATCACCTATAGACCAGGGCATTCCAGAAACATATACCGAATGAGACATATTATAAAAATTTGAATCAAGGTACTCTGTAATACACCCCGGAACTGAGGTTGAATTTACACTATCACTAAAATTTGTGTCATTCCAATACAGATCCGAAACCGCCCCCCCTGAATAATACCCAAAACCATCTTTGTATGAACTTGAGGTGTAAACTGATCCTGAAGAAAATAAATTGTTCATTGCTCCACTGTTTATCTCACCAGCAAATGTTCCCACACGCCCTGATGATCCCCCATAAACAAAATTGCGTGCAGCATAGGATTTCACTATTTCACCCCACCCTGAATCAAATTCACCCACAAATCCTCCGCTACCTGAGCCGCTCGCATAAACATTGTTGTTTGAAGAATAACAATTCTCTATGCTCGTCCAATTAAGCCCTATAAATCCTCCCACATTATCAGTACCACGAATATTATTATCAGAGGCAAATGAGTCAGATATCCTAACCATGCTTCCAGCAAAACCGAAAAATCCCCCAGTCCCATTGCTCCCCGTACCGGCGCCAAATACAGTATTATTTTTCGAATATGAGTTTGAAACGCTTCCATTATTTGCGCCGCCAAGCCCGCCAATGTTTCCATTCGTCCAATTACCCCAAATATTATTATCAGTAGATGCAAAACGCGTTATTGTAGCGTCGCCTGACCCAAATGCCCCCCCACAAGTGCTACCACAAATAATTTTATTTCTGCGAGAGTTTATGTCAGATACGATCACACCGTATACACTTAATGTACCAAATACTCCCCCAGAAACACTAGCTGCAATTATATTATTGTCTTCTGAACGAATTCTATTGACCTGTTTGTTTGTGGATTGCATATAATATACGATCCCCGCAGCGGCACCTGTAGGGGAACTTATATTACTCCTAACAACATAAACATCATTGATCGTACCAACATGATAACTGGCAAGTGCGGCGGA
>ERZ1292640.1932-Hain-H43-02um-R1-1932-length-16927-cov-5_pt1 | contig 16927 bp, 14 predicted proteins | sample MGYA00564404_ERZ1292640 | MGnify/ENA primary metagenome ERZ1292640 (study PRJEB36523, sample SAMEA6512636) | groundwater metagenome | collected 2019-01-08 | study: AquaDiva: Metagenomics assemblies of 32 groundwater samples
GGCTTATGCCTTCATACGCGGGGCTTTGGCTGGAGCAGGAAATAGCGTCTCTCAAAAAAATAATTGAAAACCCACTCAGGCCGGCGGTGGCTATTTTGGGAGGGGCAAAACTGGAGACCAAGCTTCCCCTCATCAAAAGATTTTTAGATGCCGGGGATAAGGTTTTACTGGGAGGAGGAGTGGCCAATACCGTTTTCTTTGCGAAGGGTTACCCTTTGGGAGAATCCTGCTCCGAAAAAGATTCTCAGCGTTTTTTGCACAACCTTGATTTAAACAATAAAAATCTATACTTGCCGACGGACGGAGTTCTGGCGAGCGTAGCCAAGGTGGACGGACGTCTGGCTGATGTGAAAGAGGGTACCCGTGAGGAATGTATGCTCGATATCGGGCCGAAAACTATCTCTTTATTCACTTCTCTAATAAAAGACGCCGAAACTATTTTTTGGAACGGACCTATGGGGGTTACGGAAAACGATAAGTTTTTATCCGGCACCCTGGAGCTGGCCAAGAATATAGGTGAGACGCAGGCTTTTAAACTGGTCGGCGGCGGAGATACCATAGCAGCGCTTGATCAAAATAATCTGCTGGATAAATTTGACCATGTATCTACGGGCGGAGGAGCGATGCTGGAGTTTTTAGCCGGACAGAAACTCCCGGGAATTGAAATACTTAAATCTTGATATATCAAAATGAGATATGACAATGCCGAGCATTTTAAAAAAGAAACCGGCCACAAAGTAAACGGAGCTTGGTATCCCCGCGTGACCAAGATATTGGAAATAAAATCCAAGCCGGCCCTGCAGGCTTTTTTTAAAGAGGTGGGTAGTTTTGCCGCCGCCGAGGATATAAAAAACAAATCGGCCGAGGAGGGGACCTTGATTCATGCCACCATCCAGGGCGTTTTATCCGGCCGACCTACAGAAATACCGGATTCGGTAAAGGCCAGCGTGCTCGCCGTATTAAAATTCAACGAACAGAAAAAAATGAACCTGCATGAGGGTTTTATAGAGCGGCCGGTCTGGTCGGCTCGGCACCGCTATTCCGGTACGGTGGATGCGCTGGCTACCATAGACGGCAAATTCGGGGTTTTGGATATCAAGACTTCCACCGGATTTTACCCGGAGTACAATCTGCAGACCTCAGCCTATGTCTCGGCCCTGCAGGAGTTTGAAATAAAAAAACTTTTCGGCCTGACCAAAAGTCCCGAAACCAGATGGATTTTACGGGTAGACCAGCAAAAGAAATGTCAAACGTGCGGATCTACTTTGCGGGAAAAAGGAGGACGTCTTAAAATAAGATCTAATTGGAAAAGTTCGGGTCCTAAGTGTTTTAAGGATAATCATCAATGGGGAGAGATGGCAGGGGAGGTGGAGCTGCGGGAATTCCCTTACATATATAAGGACTTCCGGGCGTTTGTCGCCGCCAAAATCCTTTGGGAGTGGGAAAACGATTACTGGCTGAAACAGATTGGATATCTAAAATAAATTCCTAATGTCTAAAGATAAATTTATAATTTTTACCGACGGAGGTTCTCGCGGCAATCCCGGGCCGGCGGCTATCGGCGTGGTAATCCAAGACGGGTCCGGTAAAACCGTCAAAACCTATGCCGAGGCGATAGGGGAGACTACCAACAACGAAGCCGAATACCGGGCTCTTGTTTTTGCTTTGCAGAAAATCAAATCTCTTTTCGGCAAAGATGCGGTCAAAAAATCAACCATAGAAATAAATATGGACAGTGAGCTGATAGTAAATCAGCTGAACGGCGTCTATAAGATAGAAGAAGAAACACTAATACCTTTTTTTATAAAAATCTGGAATCTGCGGATAGACTGCGGAGGCAATATAAAAATAAAGCATATTGAACGGGCTAAAAATAAGGAGGCGGACAAATTGGTAAACCAGGCGCTGGATATGGAGCAGAATAAACTTTTTAAGTAAATAAACCGTGCTAAAAAACAACTCCTCTACGGGAGTTGCTTTTTATTTATATATTTAGTATAATAAATATGTTCTTTGGTATATTTGGTGAACGCCTCTGCCCGGCAATGGGTAGGGGAGGAAAGTCCGAACACCATTCTCGATATGTCGAAATATCGATATATTGCGAATAGCGATAGCGGCTAACGGCCGCCATACTCCTGACAATGTAAGGAGAAACGGGATATCCCGACGTCAGTCGGGACTCCGACTTCATTATTAAATTTTAATAGTGCGTCGGAGGTGCCACAGAGACTATACTACCGATCGTCACCAGCGGAACTCTAAAGGTTTTTAAGGTGGAGGAGGTAAAGGGTGAAAAGTGTGAGGTAAGAGCTCACGACGCGTGTTGGCAACAGCACGCGGTGGAAAACCCCTATCCGGTGCAAGTCTGCCAAAGACGCTTGACCTCAAGAGTAATCAAGAGGCTAGATAGATGTTCACCATCCCGCTCCGCCAGTTGGCGGACAGCGGGATACAGAATTCGGCTTACGAATATATCAAAGACAAAACTAAAACCGCCCCTCTGGGCGGTTTTAGTTTTCTATACTGCCGAGATATCTATTTTTCGGCCAAATTTTTTATTCTTGGAATTTTCCACCCGGCGGAGAAACATTTCAACCTGATCGAGTTTGTAGACGCGATAGTTGTTTACTGGGTTGCGATAGGCGGAGAGTATCCCTTTCTTATCCCAGTTACGTAAGGTAAGGGGACTTATACCTAGGATTTTGGCCGCCTCTTTTATAGAAATATATCTACGTTCCATTTTATTATTATGGTTTATGAAGGTTTATATAGCAAATTAGTTATCCACACAATATAAACCTTAGAAAACATTGATAATAATTTTTTGTTTATCCATACACTCCATAAAACTGCGAATTTACCCATGGAGCTTCCTTTTTTAGAAATTTAGATGATACACATAGTTTTGACAATGGGCAGTTAAAATTTATATAATATAAGCATATATTTTAATCATAAATTATGGAGCCCCAAAATAGTTTTGAGAAGATTGCCAAGATAGTCCTTTACGTGGTGGCGGGTTTTCTGCCGCTGTGGTTTCTGCCTCTGCCGACGGGGGTGGAGTTGGGCCGGGAAATAACCTTCAGCATCCTCATCATAGCCGCCTTGGTTTTGTGGCTTTTGTCGGTGCTGACCACCGGCGAGCTGCGTTTCCAAATATCGCCCGTGCTTTACGCGGCGGGGCATTTCCTAGCGGTGATGATTATCAGCACTTTTTTGTCCGTCGCCCCGTCTGTCTCCGCTTTTTTGGCCGACCCCGTCGGGGAAAAATTATCCACCCTCATCCTCGGAGTATTTTTGATGTTTCTGATGGGGGGACTTTTTAAAAAACAAAAAGAAGTCGGCACTTTGGTTTTTGTGCTGATTTTTGCGGGCGGAGTAAGCGCTTTGGTAAATCTGGCCCAGCTACTGACTCAAATACCGCTTTATCAAAAACTTTTTTCTTTTGCGCAAGGCGCGGATTTCAACGCCATCGGCACGCAAAACGGTTTGGCCTTGTTTTTCGCCACCCTGCTCGCGGTAGCTTTGGGAGTCATAACTTCGGCCTCTTTCAAAAAATGGAAGGGCTGGGTCCGCACGGCTCTGCTGGTTTCCATCCTGGCCTTTTTGGCCAATTTGGTCGTGATAAATTTCTGGACTTCCTGGATAGTAGTGCTGGCGGTGGCCGTATTTTTGTTCGGTCTTATTTCTAAAAATGCTTTTCGCGCCCGCAATACAGACTCCGAGGCGAATCATTCGGAGGCAAGAGGACGGAAATTTGACTGGCGTAGCTGGATAACCTTGCTCCTGCTTACGGTATCGGTGGTCATGCTCCTGGTGAGATCTCCCATCATAAAAACCGTGGACTTGCCGACAGAAGTATCTCCTTCTCTGCAGGGAACTCTGCAAATCGGCCTGCGCGTGTTTAAAGAAGGCGCCAGACAATTATTTTTCGGCTCCGGCCCCGGTACTTTCGGTCTGGATTGGGGTAAATACAAAGACCCCTCCATCAATCAGACTGTTTTTTGGAGCCTGCGGTTCAACCAAGGTTCATCATGGCTTACGACCATGGTGCCGACCACCGGCATACTGGGCGCGCTTGCTTTTCTGGCTTTTCTCCTGGCCTGCCTTTTTTCTTTCTTAAAACAGTTATTTCTTCCCCAAGAAAAAGAAGAGACGGCCTTGTCCGCCGGTTTATTTTTGGGATTCGTATCTCTGGTCTTGACGTCTGTTTTATATCCCTCCAATCTGTCTATTGTGCTTTTGTTTTTCCTGGTAGTGGGGCTGATCTCAGCCTATCTCTGCACCGCCAAAAAAGAAACCGCGGACGAGGAATCCAATTTCTGGGAAATAATGGAGAAAAAAATAAGTTTCTCCAGTCCCTGGGCGGTATTTCTGTCGTCTCTCTTCGTGATATTTTTTATCGCGCTGGGAGTTACCGGACTCTATCTGGAAACCGGCAAAATCCGGTCGGCGCTGGCCCTGCAGGAGGGAACCACTCTGCTCTCCGCCGGCAAACTTGACGAAGCCGTGGCGGAGTTTGAAAATATGGCCGTGCTGGATGCCGATAACTTCCGCAATTATCAATTGCTGGTGCAGGTCCGTATGGAGAAAATAAAAAATCTTATTCAGCGGGCGTCAGCCAACGAAAATGTCCAGCAGGATTTTCAGTCCTCTATTTCCCAGGCAATTCAGGACGCGCAAAAAGCCATCCAGCTGTATCCCGTGGAGCCGTCGCTCTGGCGTCTGCAGGGGTCTTTGTATGAGCTCATCATACCTTTCATTCAAGGGTCCGAAAGATTTGCTTTTTCGAGCTACCAGCAGGCCGTAGCTCTGGACCCTTTCAATCCGTCTATTTGGATTGATTTGGGCCGGGCCGGCCTGACCTACGCCGACCGCCTACAATCTCTAAAAAATCAGGCTACCGCCGCCGAAAAAGATCAGCTGGATAAACTCCACACCACCGTCCTGCAAGAAACGGAAAAAGCTTTCCAAAAAGCGGCGGAAATCAAACAAGACTACGCCCCCGCTCATTTCTTGATGGCCCAAACCGCCCTGCGTCTGGGCAATATGCAATCTGCCATCCGCAGTACCGAAAATGCCAAACTAGCCGCTCCGTTTGATATCGGTATCGCTTTCCAGCTGGGACTGCTTTATTACCAAAACAACAACTTAAATCAGGCGCAAGCCGAGTTTGAAAGAGCTCTATATTTAAATCCCAGTTATTCCAACGCCCGCTATTTCCTGGGTTTGGTATATGACCGCAAGGGAAATACCAAGGGAGCGGTAGAACAATTCCAACAGGTGCTGGCTCTGAATCCGGATAACCAGGAAATAAAAAATATCTTGGCCAATTTGCAAAAAGATAAGCCGGCCTTGGCGGGCATAGTGCCTCCGGGAACTCCGCCGGAAAAAAGAAGCACCGCGCCAGTAGAGGAGAAAGGTAAGAACAGCAGCAATCTGCGGAAGAAATAAAGATAGCTTTCTCTCTTTTGTCATTGCGAGCGAAGCGAAGCAATCTTGACTGAAAAGAAAATTAAATGACTAAGGTATAAATGATTCGTGAACGGATAAATGGTGCCCTGCACGGGGCAATATACAACATAAACGCCGCGGCCCTGCTTCTGGGGGCCGCGAGTTTATTGTCCAGGATACTGGGTATTTTGCGCGACCGCATGCTGGCCGCGCGCTTCGGCGCCGGCCGGGAACTGGATATTTATTACGCCGCCTTTCAGATACCGGATTTTATGTTTAATGTGTTTCTGTTAGGGGCGGCCTCGGCCGCCATCATACCCGTATTTTTAGAAATCAGAAAAAAAGACGACCAGGCATCCAAACTGCTTATCAGCCATCTTTTAAAATTTTTTTTGGTGGCCGCCGTCACCGTATCAGTTCTTATCGCGCTGGCCATGCCGTGGCTGATGCAATATGTTACACCCGGATTTTCTGGTAGCGAGCGGGATATGGCCACCACCCTGGGACGGATAATGATGCTAAGTCCGCTGTTCCTGGGCCTTTCCAGTATTGTGTCGGCGGTCGTGCAGTCTTTCCGCAAATTTTTTGTTTTTGCCCTCTCGCCCATATTTTATAATCTCGGCATAATTTTCGGCATCTTTGTTTTCCTCCCCGCGCTCGGCCTGCCGGGTCTCGCCGGCGGAGTTATCCTGGGGGCTATTTTACATCTTTTGGTCCAGTTTTCTTCTTTCAAAAATATGGGTTTTAAGATTTTTATGAGTCCGGTGGAGGGAGGCCAAAGATTTTTCAAACTATCCGCTCCACTTAAAAAAATACTCAAACTTTCATTGCCCCGGGTCATCGCGGCTTCCATCAACAATCTCACGGCAGTCGTTTTGGTGGCGCTCGCCTCCACCCTGGTGGTGGGCAGTATTACCGTCTTTGAATTTGCCAACAATCTGGCGGGCTTGCCGATAGGCATATTCGGCGTAAGTTTTGCCGTAGCCGCTTTCCCCTCGCTCTCCGAGAGTTTTTTGAAAAAAGACCTGCGTAATTTCACCGAGACTTTTTATGAGAGCCTGCACTCGGTGCTTTTTTGGATGCTGCCGGCCTCCGTCCTGTTTTATGTTCTGCGCGCGCAAATTGTCCGGGTGACACTCGGCGCCGGAAGTTTTGACTGGGTTGACACCCGTCTAACCACCGCTACTCTGGGTATTTTAACCGTGTTTATGGCCGCCAATTCTTTGGTACCCCTGCTATTGAGGGCTTTTTATGCTTTGGAAGACACTAAAAAACCGCTCTTCATAAACGTAGTAGCGGCTTTTTTGACCGTGATTTTTTCTTTATTTTTTATAGGGGTGATGAAAAGTTCCAATTTTTTCTCCGATTTTCTGGTCAATATCCTTAGGGTTATAGATGTCCGGCAGGTGCCGGTTCTCGGTATCGCCCTGGGAGTATCCTTGGGCAGTCTCTTTAATCTGGCCTGGCTCGTACGCGGGGTTAAACAAAGCATCCGCCTGAAATTTGGGATAGATACAATAACTCTGGGAGAGTCGGTCTGGGGACAGGCTTTAAAAATGTTTGTTGCGGCCATCCTGGGAGGCATAGCCGCTTTCTGGATCCTGCGCCTGGTAAACCTTTTTGTCACTCTGGAAACTTTCTTGGGAGTTCTGACGCAGGGATTTTTCGCGCTGGCGGCGGGCCTGGTTATTTATGGGGTTATCCTGTATATATTGGGCAATAAGGAAATTATTAGAGTGATGGAAGTCATAAAAAAGAACATGCTCCGCCTGAAGGTATTGCCTAAAGAATTGGGGGAATAAATTACAAAGGGTTACCCTTTGTAATAAAATGAATAATATACGGAATTTTTCCATAATCGCGCACATTGATCACGGCAAGTCCACTTTGGCTGACCGTATGTTGGAATTGACCGGAACTATTGAGAAAAGAAAAATGCGGGAGCAGTATTTAGATATGAATCCCCTGGAAAGAGAGAAGGGGATTACGATAAAAATGCAGCCGGTCCGGATGGAATACCATGCGCAAATCCGAAATTCGAAATTAGAAATTACAGATTCAGAATATATTCTAAATCTGATTGATACCCCCGGACATGTGGATTTTTCTTATGAGGTATCCCGCGCCCTGGCCGCCGTAGAAGGTACTGTTTTGCTGGTGGACGCCACCCAGGGCGTCCAGGCACAGACAGTGGCCAATCTGCACCTGGCACAAGCATCGGAAAAAAAACTGGTTATAATACCGGTGATAAATAAAATAGATCTGCCATCGGCTGAAGTTGCCAAGACCAAGCAAGAATTGCAAGAGCTTTTAAAAATCCCGGAAGAAGATATTTTAGAAATATCCGCCAAGACGGGAATTGGGGTAGACAAATTACTGGAAAAAATTGTAGAGAAAATACCTGCTCCACAGCCCCTATCGATATATCGATATAACGAACCTTCCCAAACCTCTTTGCGCGCTTTAATTTTTGATTCTATTTTTGATCCCTATCAGGGGATAATAGCCTACGTGAGAGTTTTTGAGGGAGGGATAAAAAAGGGCGAGATGATTTATTTTATGGCCTCGGGCGCCAAAGGCGAGGTGCTGGAGGCCGGCATATTTTCACCCCAAAGAAAACCCAAAGACCGGCTGGATGTCGGAGAGATAGGATATATCGCCACCGGGATTAAAGAGCCGGAAAAAGTGAGAGTGGGAGATACGATAATAAGATACGGCGATATATCAAAATCTCGACATAGTGAAATATCCTCAGGACAGACCGGAACACCCGAAGGACCGGTGCCCTTGCCCGGATACAAAGAGCCGGAGCCGATGGTTTTTGCCTCTGTTTTTCCGGAAGACCAAGATGATTATGAAAACTTAAGGGAGTCCCTGAAAAAACTCCGCCTAAATGACGCGGCTATATTTTTTGAGCCCGAGCAGATTGGCGCTACTTTGGGCCGAGGATTCAGGGTTGGTTTCTTAGGTATGCTCCATATGGAAATAACCGCCGAAAGACTAAAAAGGGAGTATGATCTTGAATTGGTTTTTTCCAATCCTTCCGTGGCTTTTCGGGCCAAAGCCCGAAACAAAGAAGAGGAAGTTGCCTCTCCGATGAAAATGCCGGATTTAGCGGTGCTGGAATATTTATCCGAGCCGTGGGTCAAGGTTGAAATCATATCCCCGGCCAAATATCTCGGCGCGCTCACCACCCTGCTGAAAGAAAGCGAAGGAGTCCTGGGAGACACAATCGTACTCGCCGGCGAAAGACTGCTTTTGAAATGCGAAGCACCTTTGCGGGAAATAATCGTGGATTTTTATGACGAGCTTAAAAGTATTTCCCAGGGCTACGCTTCCATGGCCTATGAAATGCTGGAATACCGCCGGGGAGATTTGGTGCGTCTGGACATAATAATCGCCGGTGAAAAAGTGCCGGCGTTTTCGGAAATCCTGCCCAGAGAAAAAGTGCATTTCCTCGGCCGGGCCAAGGTGCAGAAATTAAAACAACTTCTGCCGCCGGCGCTTTTTGCCATAGCTCTACAGGCGGAAACCGAAGGCAGAATTATCGCCCGCGAGACCATCCCCGCTATGCGCAAAGATGTCACCGGGTATCTCTACGGAGGAGACCGGAGCCGCAAGATGAAGCTGTGGAAAAAACAAAAAAGAGGTAAGAAAAAACTCCTGGCTTCAGCCCGGGTGGATATTTCTCCGGAAATATTTTTGAAGATGCTTAAGAGGGACTCGTCCCGTTAGAAATCTGGCCGGCCGTAAACAGTTTAAAAAAAGAATTCCCGAACTAAAGAAAGCCTTGTTTAATAGGAACGGGCGTAAAGAATTTCTAACGGGATTAACGGTAAACCATCAGGGGCAGAAGGGTAAAGGCAATCATGGAAATCACGCCCAGAATGGTGATTATCAGCCAAACGGTGTTTATGTGCTTGTTTCGCTTGGACATTTTTTTATTTTAAGTTAAAATGGAGATAAATAAAAGATGAGACTACTATACTAAATGCAAAAGGGTTTAAAAAATTCAATTTGGTTTAATATTTTACTCCTACTCGTCGTCTTATTTATAGGATACAGCTCCTACGGGGCGGTCCGCAAGGCCTTGGAGCTGGATCACGAAAAAAAAGAAGCGGATGAAAAGATAGCGGAGCTGGTGGAGAAGAAAACCGAATTGGAGAAAAAAATAGCCAAGCTCGAGACCAGCGAGGAGAAAGAGCGCGACGCCAAAGAACGGCTCAATATGAAAAATACGGGCGAAAACGTAGTGGTGATCGTGGAAAAAGAGGCAGAAGTAAAACCGGCAGACACCTCCAGTGGATGGTGGGCAAGCATTAAAAATTTTTTTAAGACAACCTACAAAACAATTTGGTTAAAATTTCCATAAAGAAAAAAATTACGCTGTCCCTGACCGTTGTGGCGGGTTTGTTTATCGCCACCATAATGACCGGCTACTACCCGGTTGTTTTGGTTGATAACTCGCCGATTTTCTTTGGCACCTGGCAGAAAACCGAAGAAGCTCAGAAAAAATTCACCAATGTCCAGGCTAGCTCCTCCGGCCTGGATCCGGTTGATTTTGCCGCCCGGGAAAACAAGGATATTCTGCGCGCTTTCAAAATCACCGCTCTAAATCTGCTGATAGAAAATAAAATAATAGAGCAGGAAGGAGGGAAAGTAATCCCCGATTTCAACGATTTAAGCAAAAAAAGACTGGAGAGCGTAATGGCGGGAGAGGGTGATTTGAGCGGGGCGGTTAAGACGGTCTATAGCCTAAGCATCTCTGAATTTAAAAATTTAATCCTGCTTCCTCAGGCAAGGCGCGATGTTTTGCGGATATTCCTCGCCAATGATGGTAAAAATTTTGACGATTGGCTAAAGGCGCGGAAAAAAGAAAAAACTGTCAAAACCAAATTTATACCTTTCCGCTGGAACGGGACGGAGCTGGAGTAACCCATTTTATTTCTTTGTTTCTCTTAAACCAGCTCATCTGTCTCCGGGCATAGGCATAGGTGTCCCGAGATATTTTCTCCGCCAATTCTGTTTTGTCTAAATTTCCGGCCAGATATTCCAAAACTGCTTTGTATTCAAAACCAAATTCCCGTATCTTTTTTTTGGAAACTCCCGCGCGCAGGAGTTTTTTAGTCTCCGAGATTATGCCTTTTTTGACCATCTCCCGGGCTCTACGGCTTATTCTTTTTTGCAGGATATCTTTGGGCGGGTTTAGGCCTATCCAGGAAACATTATATTTTATTTTCTTTTTTAAATACGGCACCTCTCCCAATTTTTTGGCTATTTCAATGGCGCGGATGAGCCGGCGGGGGTTTTCTTTTTCTATTTGTCCGGCGCGTTTTGGATCTAATTTTTCTAAAATTCTAAAAAGTTCGGCTGGAGGTTTTTTCTCCATTTTTTTTCTTAAAGACCAGTCTGGCTCCACCTCCGGTAAAGTAAAATCATAAACTAGGGAATCAACCCAAAAACCGGTGCCGCCGACGATAATCGGTGTTTTACCCCGGCTGAATATATCTTTTATCTTGGCTTCGGCGCATTTCTTAAACTCTCCCGCCGAATAAATTTTTTTGGGAGATATAAAATCAATTCCATAATGGGGGATTCCTTTATATACGAATACTTTTTCGTGCCGATCATCGCGAGGAATATCCCGAGGCGATCTCAAGGCTTTTTTTTCGACGAGGTTGAGATTGCTTCGCCCTGCTCGCAATGACGATACATACATCCATTTTCCCGATACTTTAGCCGTCCCCACATCAATATTTTGATAAATTTGCCGAGAGTCAGCCGAGATTATCTCCCCGCCGATTTTTTTAGCTATTTTTACCGCCAGCTCCGATTTGCCGGAGGCGGTGGGGCCGACGATTACAATAATTTTAATTTTCTTGACAGGCATATAGAAAAAAGATATAACAAAAAAGGATTGTTTACAACAAAGACACCTTTTTGTGGAGGGATTCCAAAATGGCTATTGCCCTAAAGCTGGCAAATGGTGAGAAAGTGTGGTTGGGAGAAACAATAGTTAAATTTTTGAAACTCAAGTTAAAGAACGGGGAAAATTTTGTTTTTGACACAAGAAAAAATAGCGAACCTCTGGCTTTAGAGATGGTCCTAGAAAAAATTCAAGAGGCTCATCTTTTCGGAACAATTTTAAGCATAGACATGGTGCTGAAAGATTCCACCGCGCGGAACCTCACCCGGCTAACCATAAGCGGAAAGCACATTGTCACAACAGAAGGTTATATAAATTCGAGGGATTTTTAACAGGGGTAAGTTCCTGCTACAAAATGAATTTGCCGAGATAACAAAAACCGAGGCCAAAAGCCCAGGTTTTTTATTTTGGACGATTTTTTAGGAATGATTTTCTTTTTCTATATTTTTGATAAAATCCGCCAGTTTTATTTGCCCCTTGTCTCCACTACCCCTCTCGCGGACAGCTACTGTTCCAGCTTCGGCCTCCTTGCCGCCGATTATCAGAAGATACGGAGTTTTTTGCATCTCTGCTTCGCGGATTTTTTTACCGATGGATTCGTTGCGGTCGTCTATTTCCACCCGAAATCCATTATCTTTCAATTTTTTGACGACATCTCCGGCATATTCTAAAACTTGGTCATTGATGGGAAGTACCGCAATCTGCACCGGAGAAAGCCAGAAAGGAAATGCGCCGCCCGTATGCTCTATCAAAACGGACAAAAATCTTTCAATGGAGCCCATGATGGCGGCGTGAATCATCACTATTCTTTCATCTTCTCCTTTTTCATTTTTACAGGTCAGGTCAAACCGGTCGGGCATGTTTACATCCAGCTGAATGGTAGCAATTTGCCACTCGCGATCCAAAGAGTCTTTGGCCATAAAGTCCAGTTTTGGCCCATAAAAAGCAGCCTCTCCGACACCCTCAACCAAGTCTTTGGATTTTTGCTTTACAATTTCGCGTAAAATTCCCTCGGCCAGCGTCCATTTTTCCGGACCACCCAGATATTTTTTAGGGTGTTCGGGGTCGTGTAGGGAAAGCCGCACCCGCAATTCAAAACCAAAAGCCGCATAAAACTCATGGATTATGTCCCAGATTTTTATAAACTCCTCTTTGACCTGCGCCATCCGGCAAAAAACATGAGCATCGTCCTGGGTAAAGGCGCGGGCGCGGGAAATACCGGCCAGCTCTCCGGTTTGCTCGTCGCGGTAGCACATCGTGGTATTGGCATAGCGCTGGGGGAGCTCGCGGTAGCTCCACGGACGGCGGGCGTAAATTTGCGTATGATGCGGGCAATTCATGGGCTTCAGAGCTAATTCGTGTCCCTCGCGGGTCGTGATGCGGAAAAGCTCGTCTTTAAATTTATCCCAATGTCCGCTTTTCTCGTATAGTTCCTTTTTGGTGACGTGGGGGATTTCCACTTTTTCGTAGCCTCGGCGCTCGCGCAGTCGCCAGACAAAATCATCCAGCAGATTTCTTAAAATAGTTCCCTTGGGAGTCCAAAGAGGCAAGCCGGGACCGACTAAATCCGAGAAAGTAAATAAATCCAATTCCGGACCCAGTTTTTTGTGGTCGGGCTTTGCTTCGTTGTTTATGTTGTCTTTATCTTGACTTTTTTTCATTTATATTATATACAAGTATATAAACAGATCATTTGAGGGGAGGTGAAAAAAACATGGTCACTCTGACGATTGAAGTGCCTTGGCCACCTAATGCGGTTATTCTGAAAAAGATGTTTACCGACCTGCAACGTCAGGTGGAGGAAAAAAGGCCAAAGGAGTGGGTAGGTAAGACCCCCAAGCAGTTGTTCGATTATGCGATACTGGGGGAAAGGGGGGAACAGGTCTTTGTCGTCCATTTTGACAGAGGCATGTTGAGCAATCCGAATATCAATCTCCTCACTCCTCTGCTGGACATCCTCAAGGCATACTGAAAGTGACCCTCAACAACAGACATTCGCGTTCCGCGCGGGTGTCTGTTTTTTATCCCAGTACTAGAAACCTGCGGTTTCAGTACGGGACTGCGCCTCGCCATACTCAGTGAGGCTTGTTTTTAATTTACAAAATAAAGCGGATCGCGAAGGCAACCCCCCGAGACAACCCTTAAAAGCTTGGCTTGCTTGGTCTCCGAGTCTTCACGAGGAGAAGCCAAGCTTTTACGGAGTGAAGTCCGCCGCTGGAGCGGACTGAACGTGTTGGCGAGGAGCGGTTGCCGAGAAGCCGCGTCAAATTATTTCGAGACATCCAAATAGCGAGCCTTCGGGGCCAATATTTCAAACCACCTCCACCGCGTTCTCGCACAATATTTTGGCCGTCCCGTCTTTGTCGGACACGCGGCCCGTAACCTTCAGTACCCTTTCAGTTTGCCAAATATCAGGGTTTCTCGCAAGAACTTTGGGAAATACCAAAACTTCGGCGCTGGCCGTTAAATCCTCCATTTTTACAAAAAGCATCGGATCTCCCGCCTTGGTATTGATGCGACGGATGACGGACACCAGTCCGCCGATTGATACCGTCTTGCCATTAAGCCCCGCCAATAAATCTTTCAGAGGCAGGACTTTTTGATTTTCAAACTTGGCTTTATATTCCTCCAGCGGATGCTCGGTTACATACAGTCCTAAAAGTTCTTTCTCCCAGAGCAGGCGTTCTTTTTTGCCTGCCGGCTCGGTTTCTTTCAGCCGGAGAGAGGACAAATGGACTTGATCGCCATCGCCGAAAAGACTGAACTGCCCGGCTCTAGATATTTTTTGCGCTTCGCGGTTGTATTCCAGCAAAATATCCAAATTAAAAAGAAGCTGGTTGCGCTCGCACCCCAGGCAATCAAAAGCTCCGCACCTGATAAGCGACTCCAGCGATTTTTTATTTAAATCCTTGTGCTGGACCCTTTCTATAAAATCTGTAATACTCTTAAATTTTCCGACAAGGCATCTCGCTTGGATTATGGCATCTATGATATTTACCCCGACATTTTTTACCGACTCCAGACCAAATCTTATCTTATCCCCCCCTGATACTTGTGGTGAGTTTGTCGAACCATCTTTTATTAAAGTAAATTTGCCTACGCTTTCATTTATATCCGGCGGAAGTACGGGTATCTCCATCCGGCGACATTCGCTGATTATTTCGGCTATTTTTTCTATATCTCCGGACTCGGCCGTCAGAATGGCGGTCATATATTCGCCCGGGAAATTGGCTTTGGCATAAGCCGTCTGATAGGCGACCAGTCCATAGCTTGCCGCATGAGCTTTATTAAAACCGTAGGCTGCAAAAGGTTCAATCAGTTTCCAAAGCTCCATGGCTTTGACCGGAGCCATGCCGTTTTTTATAAACCCGTCAATAAGTTTTAATCTTTGCGCCTCCATTTCAGCCGGTATTTTTTTGCCCATGGCTTTGCGCAGTTTATCCACCTCCAGCCACGAATATCCGCCCAGTTTTATGGCCGTCATCAGCACGTCGTCTTGATAGACCATGATTCCGTGGGACTGAGTTAAAATATCCTTCATCCGCGGATCAAAAAATCTGACGAGCCCGGGATTATGCTTTCTCTGGATGTAAGAGGGGATGGACTCAATGGGTCCGGGGCGATAAAGCGCCACCATGGCATTGATATCATGGATGGTGGTGGGGCGGAGATCTTTTAAATATCTGGTCATACCGGAACCGTTTAACTGGAATAATCCGGCGGTCTCGCCCCGCGCGAGCAGCTCAAAAGTTTTTTGGTCATCCAGCGGTATATTTTCTATGTCTATTTTTTTATGCTCATGCTGTTCGATTAAAGTTACCGCGTCTCCCAAAATAGCCAGATTGCGGATACCCAAAAAATCAAACTTCAGCAGGCCGGCCGACTCCACCGAGTGCATATCATATTGGGTAATTATTTTTCCGCCCTTGGGGTCAAACTGCAGAGGCACGTACTCAACCAGCGGTTTGGGCGCGATAACCACGCCGGCTGCGTGCACTGAAATATGGCGCGAACATCCCTCAAGTTTTTTGGCCTGGTCTATCACTTCCCGCACATCGGATTCTGCTTGGTATATTTTATCCAGCTCCGGCTCCAATTTCATAGCCTGGTCTATGGTCATAGGAAACCCCTGCGAGCCAATGGGGATAAGCTTGGCTATCCGGTCTCCCACAGCATACGGGCGTCCCATGGCGCGGGTTACGTCGCGTACCGCCGCGCGCGCCATCATGGTGCCGAAAGTTCCAACCTGCGCCACCTTGTCCGCCCCATATTTACGGCGGGCGTATTCAATCATGTCGTCGCGTCGATTATCCGCGAAGTCCATATCAATATCCGGCGCCGACGGTCTTTCGGGATTTAAAAATCTTTCAAAAGGAAGTTTGTATTCAATCGGGTTTATTTTGGTAATGCCGGTAAGAAAAGTGACCAAAGACCCCGCTACCGATCCGCGGATATTGGTCAAAATATTATTTTCGTGGGCATAGCGCAGGAGGTCGGCCACTACCAAGAAATACGGAGCAAATCCCTTGTCCCGGATTATTTTTAATTCATACTCCAGGCGATTCATATATTCAGGAGACTTTTCCAGATTACGGCTGGAAAATCCGCTCATAGCAAGCCCTCTTAATTCTTCGTCGTGCGTGGCCCCCGTTGATATTTTAAAATCAGGGAAAGTCCAGGAGCCAAGAGGTATTTCCATATTTATACGGGAGGCTATTTCCTCCGTCCTCTCCACAGCCTCCAAATAATCCGGGAAGGCCGATGCCATTTCATCACCCGAGCGCATAGAAAGATTGGCGTCTTTCATGGATGACCGGCCCTGATCATTCATCTTGCCGTTGGTTTGGACCGACATCAAGATATTTTGGGCATCATTATCCTCCGGTTTTATATAATGCACATCGGCCGTAGCCACCAATGGCGCTCCGGTACGCGCCGAAAGATCCGCCAAAGCAGAATTCCTTTCTTTTTGATCAGGAAAATTAAAATGCGGCATTATTTCCAAGAAAAAATTATTCCGCCCGAAAATTTCCTGATATTCGCGGATAAGATTTTCGGCCCGATCATGCTTGCGGTTTTTTATTGCCTGCGACACCTCGCTCGTAAAACAGCCGGAGAGAGCAATCAGCCCTCCTGAATGCTGGCGGAGAAGATTATGGTCCACCCTTGGCTTGTAGTAAAATCCCTCCAGATGCGCGCTAGTCACCAATTTGATAAGGTTGTAGTATCCTTCCAAATTTTCGGCGAGCACCGTCAGATGATAGCGCTTATCATCCAACCCGGGGCGTTTGTCCCGCATGTTTTCATAGGCCACATACAGCTCGCAGCCGATTATCGGCTTGATACCAGCCTTGCGCGCTTTTTTATAAAACTCCAGCGCGCCGTACATAGCCCCGTGATCGGTAAGCGCGAGCGAACCCATACCTAAATCCGCCGCCCGCGTGAGCAGGTTGTCTATTTTAGCCAAACCGTCTAATAAACTATAGTGGGAGTGAACGTGAAGATGGGTAAAATTCATTTATTTTAATGCGGTTCCCTGCCTAC
>ERZ1292640.930-Hain-H43-02um-R1-930-length-24194-cov-8_pt2 | contig 16923 bp, 19 predicted proteins | sample MGYA00564404_ERZ1292640 | MGnify/ENA primary metagenome ERZ1292640 (study PRJEB36523, sample SAMEA6512636) | groundwater metagenome | collected 2019-01-08 | study: AquaDiva: Metagenomics assemblies of 32 groundwater samples
TGCTCCGAGCCTGCAATGGATCGGTAGGGACGGATTCCACTCCGTCCCTGATCTCCTGAGGAAGAACGGGGACGCGGTGGAACGCGTCCCTACTCGCGCGTTCCTTGGCCCGACGCAGCCACCGTCGGCGGCTGCTCCGAGCCTGCAATGGATCGGTAGGGACGGATTCCACTCCGTCCCTGATCTCTTGAGGAACAATGGGGACGCGGTGGAACGCGTCCCTACCCGCGCGTTCCTTGGCCCGATACAGCCACCGTCGGCGGCTGCTCCGACTCTCCTTATGTCGGCTGCTACGCGGGTCCTGGGTAGCAATCTCAAGCCAATCCGGACGCTGGCCCTGGCTGCCGCTCTGGTCTGGAGCGTCGCCGGCGCGGACGCGGCTGAGGCCAAGGAAAAGGCTGCGGCCATCTCATCGCCGCTGGCGGCGGACCTTTTTGAAGACAAGGTAGTGGCGAGGGGCAAAGGGTTTGAAATCAAGAACAGCCAGGTCGAGGAGGTTTTCTTGCGATATAAGGCGAATCTTGCGGCCAACAACCGCACGATTCCGGAGACCGAGCGTGAGCCAGTGGAAAAGGAGATTCTCGACGAGTTGATCGCGACGCAGCTTTTGTTGCAGCGGGCTACGGAGGCCGACAGGATCGCCGGCAAGGAAACCGCTGATAAATTTGTCGCCGAACGGATCAGCCAAGCTGTGTCGGAGGAATCCTTCAACCGGCAACTCCGGGTGACTGGGATGACGCCGCAGCAATTTCGGGCGAAAGTCCTGGAACAAGCTGTGGTCAAGGCGGTGATCGACCGCGAGATCAAAGCCCAGCAAACCGTCACGGACGATCAAATCAAACAATTCTACGAAACAAATGTGGTTGACTTCCAACAGCGGGAACAGGCGCGCGTCAGCCACATTTTGATTTCCACCAAGGATATCGCCACGCGCCAGGAGCTGTCTGAGGCGCAGAAGCAGGAAAAGCTTCAGTTAACCGGGAAAATCCTGACGCGCGCCAGGGCCGGCGAGGATTTTGCCAAGCTGGTCAAAGGATTCTCCGACGATGCCGAGTCCAAGGACAAAGGGGGTGAATATACGTTTGCACGCGGTCAAATGCCGCCGGAATTTGAAGCGGCCGCCTTTTCCCTTCAGCCCAACCAGATCAGCGACGTGGTGACCACCCGGTTTGGCTATCACATCATCAGACTGGCTGAGAAAATCCCCGCCAGGAAAGTCGAGTTATCCAAGGTCCAGGAACAGATAAAGGAACGGCTTCTGCAAGAGGCCGTCCAGAAACAAATCCCGGATTACGTGGCAAAAATGCGCAAGGAAGCCGGGGTGGAGGTCATCGCGAAAGCAGGTCAGAGACCGCGTTAGTACTTCTTGGAGAATTTCTTGCGCGAATCAGCGTCGTCCGGCGCAGGTGCGACCGGTCCAGGTGCCGGGGAGGGTTGGGCCGGCTCGGCGGCAGCGGCTGCGAGCGAGGCTGGACGCGATTCAACACCTTGTTGATCAACGGCTTCGACAAAGGCCATGCGCAAGCTCGTCAGGCTTTGTTTAAGGAGTTGCTCTTCCTGTTTGGTCAGGTTGCCTTTGGTTTTGACTTCGATCATTTCCAACTGATCGATGAACATTTGGGCGGCGTCCAAATCCTGGCGGAGTTCTCCGGATTCCGGGTGGGGGACCTTTCCCAACAACAGGAGGACCATGTTGCTTTGCTGGATCACCATGTTGGCAAAGAGAACGGAAAGGGTTTCTTCGCGGTCGGCGTTATTTACAGAATCTTGCGGCTGATTAAGGTTGCTCATGAATCTTGATCATTCTTGGTGCGGCGGATTTCTGCGATCAAAAAGTGGATCAAATGTTTCAAGCGGGTTTCCAGGTGGACCGCTTCCAAAATGGTCTGGCGCTGGTCTGCCCCGGGCAGGAGGGTGCAGGAAACCAGGTCGGCCAGGTAATCGGGATTATCCAGTTTGGTCAGGTAGCGCAGGACATGCTTGAGCGAGACCTCGCCGGGGAGCGCCTTGCCCAGCGATTCGCTGATTTTGTCCAGTTGTTTCAGGAGATGAACGGGCAGGTAAAAGCATTGCTCGAAACGTTCCTCGACCAGATCGAGAACTTTTGCTGTTAATGCATCCACGACTACGCTATCATGGCCGGTGGTTGCCAGTGGGCGAATGCGATGAATGCGATAGGGCTTGCTCCGGACCGTTGCGGTCAGTTCGACCCGGGTCAGGCCTTGAAGAATGAGATGAGATGTTCCGTCTTTGTTCGTGACGGCAGCGCGAATCAGGCCTAATCCGGCCACCTGAGAAGGAACCTCGCGGGTCCGCCCTGGCTTTTTCAGAGCCAGCGCGAACATCCGATGGGAATGAAGGACGTCATCGAGCATTCGCCGGTAACGCGGTTCAAAAATGTAAAGCGGCAGCATGGCTTGCGGAAAAAGAATCACGTTGGCCAGCGTCATGACCGGGATTTCGAGCGGCGGTTCCATGAATACTAATTTAGGAACTCGCGTCGCTTATTCAAGGCCAAGATGATGGCTCGCCAAACAGGCTTGCCAAACTACTTTGCTGCGCTCATCGTGTAACGAGAACTATGAAAGCTAAACCGGTGATTATTCTGTTGGCGATTGTCAGCCTCGGCTTGGGAGCGGGATGGTACTACCGCCACCAAACTGCGGTGACAGAAAAGAAGACTGACACGCAAACCATTCAGCAACTTACCAATGATTTGCTCCAGGCCAGCACCAAACTGGAGGAACAGCAAAAGGTCAATTACACCCTGGAACGCGAACTGGAAGCGCACGCCGAGGAGGTAAAGAAATTCTCCAATAATCTTGTCTCCACCACCGCGCTGTTGCAGCAGACAAAATCGGATGCCGCCGCGGCCGCGCAAGCCGCCAAAGCCGAACTCGCCAAACGCGACACCAAAATCACGGAACTGGAATCGCAGCGCGATGACCTGACCACGAAGATGGACGCCTTGAGCACTTCCATCAACGGATTGCAGGGCAAGATCGCGGAGACGGAAAAGAAGCTGGCCGCGTCGGAAGGCGACCGCGAGTTTCTGCTCAAAGAACTCAAGCGCTTGCAGACGGAGAAATCGGAGTTGGAACGTCAGTTCAATGACCTGGCCATGTTGCGCGAGCAGGTCAGCAAATTGCGGGCTGAGCTTTCCATTGCCCGTCGTTTGGACTGGATCCGGCGGGGACTGTACGGCGGCGTCATGAAAGGCGCGGAACGATTGCAGAAAGGTTTTGTCGCTCCCACTGTCAAGACCAATTACGACCTGAATGTCGAGTTAACTCGAGAAGGCGCCGTCAAAGTGAATCCTTTGCGGACCAATGTCCCGCCCGCGACCAATGCGCCGGTCCCGCCACCGGCCCCCGCCCCCGCGCCCCCCAAATGATTCGGTCCCAGGTCCTGTCAGACTCGTATGGGCGCATCATGCGCGATTTGCGGGTGAGCCTGACGGATCGATGTAATTTTCGCTGTCTCTATTGCCTGCCGGAGACGGAAGAGGCGGCGAACTTTTACCGCGCCAAGTTTGATTCTGAGCGGAATCCAAGTCCACAGAGCCTGCCTTTGCCGGGAAGGAAGCCGCGGTCGGAAATCCTGAGTTTCGAAGAGATTGAGCGCGTGGTGGCGCTGGCTTCGCGATTGGGCATACAAAAAATCAGGCTGACCGGAGGCGAACCGCTCTTGCGTCAGGGGTTGGAGATTCTGGTGGCCAAGCTGGCGCGCCTTCCGGGCATAACCGACCTGGCCATGACGACGAATGGTTTCCTGTTCCGGAAAAAGGCTGAGGCCTTGCGCGCCGCAGGTTTGAAGCGGATCAGCTTCAGCATGGACTCCCTCGACCGGGAGAACTTCAAGAGGATCACCGGGCGGGATGGACTTGGGGAGGTCCTGGCCAGCATCACTCTGGCGCGGGAACTTGGTTTGCACCCGGTCAAGGTCAATGCCGTTGTCATCCGGGGCATCAACGATCATGAAATCGAAGCTTTGGCTGGGTTTGCCCAGGCTGAGAATCTCCGCTTTCGCTTCATTGAATTCATGCCGTTGGACTCCAGCCGGGCCTGGCTGGAAGACATGGTGGTGCCGGGCCGGGAGATGCTGGAACGGCTGCAAGCCCGATTTCAATTGCAGCCGGTGGTGAGCGCCGATTTGTCCGAAACCGCCCGGCGCTGGGCCTTTGCCGACGGACGGGGTGAGATTGGCATCATCGCTCCCGTCAGCGAGCCTTTTTGCGGCCACTGCAACCGACTGCGGCTCACGGCGGACGGCAAAATCCGAACCTGCCTCTTCAGCCTGCGCGAACATGATCTGAAGTCCCAACTCCGGGGAGGAGTAACGGACGAGGCCATTGCCGATCAACTGCGGCGGATCGTCTGGCAAAAGGAGGACCGGCACCACATTGGCGAGCCTGAATTTGTCCAGCCGCAGCGGACCATGAGTTGCATCGGTGGCTGAGTTCGGGGGATAGGCCGGATGACCTTGTGAGCCCGGCATTGTCGCCAGCTTGCCTTGCCAAAGCCCCCAGGCCGGAAGCCAACAAGCAAACTTGACGCTCTTCTCTTGGATTGCTTAGTTGTGGGCTATCAGTTTGAATAGGATCGGATATGCCAACGTACGAGTACATTTGTTCTAAGTGTGATGGTCGGTTTGAGATTTCTCAACGTATCATAGACAAGCCTTTAACGGTCTGTCCGAAGGATTCCTGCCAGCGAAAGACCTGGGGCAAAGGAAAAGTCAAACGTGCCATTGGCACCGGCGGCGGGTTGATCTTCAAAGGCAGTGGTTTTTATATCAACGATTACCGGAGCGACAAGTATAAGGAAGCCGCCAAGAAGGACGCGCCACCCTCTCCGAGTCCGGACAAGGGCAAGACGGACGTTGCCCCCAAGACGGAGAAAAAAGCTCCCAAGGCGGCTTCAGCGGAGAGTTAACGCGTTTTTTCATGTCTTTGTCCCCACCGCTCAAGAAGATTCTGCTGGCCTTGGCCGTCGCCATCGGCGCCATCCTTCTGGCTGGCGGCTATCTCTTCTTTCAGATCAAGCGAGATGTTGACACCGATTGGGCGGATGCTCCCAATAGCGTTGATGCTCTGGAAGCCCGGCGGAAATTGAGGCTGTTTCAAGAAGCCCAGAAGGTTTCCCGCCGTGGTTTTGTCCGTTTGTCGGAAGTGGAATTGAATTCGTATCTGGAACAGAATTACTCCGCCACTGCTGCCGCGGCTCAGACCAACGCGCCGGGCTCAAATGGCTTGCTCAAGAGCTTTGTGTCCCTGAGCGTTCCGGATGTCACTTTCTATTGTTGGGTGAAAAAGAGGATGATCGGCTTCTCGGTCGATTTCGTGTGGCAGCGGACGGTCCGGCTGGAGCGAACGGCGGATCGCTGGAATTTCCCGGTCCAAGCCATGAAGGTCGGCAATTTGGAGATTCGACCGCGCTTCTGGCAGTTGGCGAACCGACACCTGGGCGGAGCAGACCAGGCTTTTTCCAAACAATTTGACTGGCTGGCGCATCTTCCTGGCTTGGAAATTGCGGAGAATGAACTCAGCCACCGTCCCGAATTGAGGCTTTACACGTACGCCGCGAAAGCCGGTGGGCGGGAAGCAAAACATTGAAAACCGTCGGAGTCGCGCTCATTTTATGCTTCGCCAGTCAGGCTTGGTCTGAGCCGGCTATGCGCTCGGTGGTAAGCCGCTCCAGCCAGTTTATTGTCCATCGGCCGGCTGGATTTCAGAATTATATCCCTGCTGAGGCCAACCTGGACCCTAGAATCGTCAGACTGGAGCCCGACTTGCTGGCCGTTTCAGCGGAACGGATCAAGGCCGCGTTATTGAAGGAATTGTTGCTGCCAGACCGGTATCGCGGCAAAATCCATCTCGTCCTGCGGGAACGGAAGGCCGCCGAGCAGCCCATTGCCATCATATCGACACGGTATCGAGACCGCTGGCAATTTCAGGTGGAGATTCCGGACCGAATTGAAGAGGCCAAGCTGATGGAGGGGGTCGTGCAGGTTTTGCTGCTCGAATTGGTCACGCGCGACTTGGCGCCGCGCTGCCCCGATCTGCCGGCTTGGCTGGTTCAGGGGTTGGCCGCCCATTTGCTGGCGGCGGCCAGTTCGCCGTTTATTCTCCGGCCTGAAGTCCGCACGATGCGCGAGGTTATGCCGGTGAATCCAGCGTACGAGGCCACGGAATTCCTGCGCACCAACACGCCTTTGACCTTTACGGAATTGAGCCTGCCCTCGATGTCCTATCGGTCCGAGGAAAAACAGGATGCCCAGCGGTATTCGGCCCAACTCCTGGTCAGCGAACTGTTGGAGTTGCCGGGGGGGCGCGCCGGCTTGCTCACCATGTTGCGCGCATCGCCGCAGTGTTGGAACTGGCAAACCGCCTTTTTCAGCGCTTTTTCATCTCGGTTTCAGCGCATGCTCGACGTGGAAAAATGGTGGTCTCTCCACTTGGTTGATCTTTTGGGACGTGACCAGAGACAGACTTGGCCACATGAAGCCAGCTTGCTGAAATTAGACGAAATCCTTCTTTCTCCCGTGCAGACTCGCCTTGGCATCAACGATTTGCCCGTCCTGACACAAGTGCCGCTGCAGGAAATCCTTAGACAGGGGGATCCGAAAACCCAGAAAGCAATGCTCAACCAAAAGATAAACCAACTCGCTGTCATCGGGTTGAATTTGTCACCCAAATGCGGGCGTCTGGCGGATCGCTACCAGAATATCCTCGAATCGTATCTGCAGAATCGCGAGCGACTGGCCTATGCGCCGTCTTTAAAAATGAACCCGGCCTTGCGCAACCTGTTAGTGATCAACGCTGCCATTAAGCAACTGGACGCATTGGACGCCGAACGCGCGGCGTTGCGCAAGAGCAATTTAGGATCTGCCAGGATCGCTCCTCCATCGGCCCGATGAACGAGAACTTGGTCAGGCTGGTTCTGCTTGCCGCTCCAGCCCGGATCCGCGATCAGCCTTAAGTTGAGCCGAGTTACCTCCCATCCCCGTCACTTGACACGTGAGTCACCCAAAATATAGTTGCCACTAAAAATGGAACATGACACTTCATCCGGGAAGGGCGAGGAGCCGCCATCAGCCAGTTTGTTTCGCACCCTCAAGGAATTTCGTTCTGCTGGCCGTGGTTTTTGGTCGGATGTTTCCGAAAGGGATTGGAATGACTGGCACTGGCAACTGAAACACCGCATCCAATCCCTCGAACAGCTCCAGCGGCTCATGCCCACGCTGACGCCCGAGGAGTATGGCGGCACGTTGCTGGCCAATACCAAACTGGCCCTGGCGATCACCCCGTATTTCTTTAACCTGATCGATCCGGCAGATGAGCATTGCCCGATTCGCACCCAGGTCGTTCCTCGCATCGAAGAGACCCATACTGCCTCCTGGGAAATGACGGACCCGTGCGGGGAGGATTCTCATTCACCGGTGCCGGGCTTGGTGCATCGCTATCCGGACCGCGTGCTGTTTCTCGTCACCGACCGTTGCGCCGCCTATTGCCGCTACTGCACGCGCTCGCGCCTGGTCAGCAATGCCAGCGGCTACGATTTTCATCCAGAGTTCGAGAAGCAGATCGATTATATCCGGAAAACACCGTCCGTGCGAGACGTCTTGCTCAGCGGCGGCGACCCGCTCTTGTTCAGCGAGGAGAAGCTGGAACATCTCCTGAGCCGGTTGCGGGCCATACCGCATGTCGAGTTTCTCCGCATTGGCACGCGCATCCCGATCTTCCTGCCGCAACGAATCACGCCGCCGCTCTGCGCCATGCTCAGGAAGTACCATCCGCTCTTTGTCAGCATCCACTGCAATCATCCTCGCGAGCTGACTCTTGAGGTGCGCGAAGCATTGGCCCGGCTGGCCGACGCCGGCATTCCGCTCGGCAACCAGTCAGTGCTGCTGCGGCGCGTCAATGACAATGCCACGGTCATGCGCGCCCTCATGCAAAAGCTGCTCATGTGCCGGGTGAAACCGTATTACATTTATCAATGCGATCTCATCGCGGGATCGGCGCACCTGCGATCCAGCGTGCGCAAAGGATTGGAGATCATGCAAGGGTTGCGCGGCCACACCACCGGTTATGCGGTGCCCCAGTACGTGATTGACGCGCCTGGCGGTGGCGGCAAAGTGCCGGTGAATCCCGACTATGTCCTGAGCCGCAACGCCGACCGCGTGGTCCTCCGCAATTACGAGGGCAAAATATTCGAGTATCCGGAAGCGGCGGATGGCATGCCGCTGGTCAAAGCGCCCAAGAGAATCGAGGAGCCGGAGTTGGTGTAACCTGGCACCAATGCGGTCTTGAGGCAACCGTTGCGGTTCGCGCTCCAAGCCTCCAGACAGTGTTCGGCGAGCCAGCCTATTCCCAATTTTTCATGCCCCGCGAAACCAGCCAAGCCAAGGCCACACGGTTGAAAAGAATCGTCGCGAGCTTGGCGAAAACCTATCCCGACGCTCACTGTGAACTCAACTACAGCAACCCTCTTGAGTTGCTGATCGCGACCATTCTTTCGGCGCAATGCACTGACAAGCAGGTGAACATCGTCACGGCCGAGCTCTTCAGAAAATACCGTTCCGCGGCGGATTACGCCCAGGCCGGTTTGGCGACGCTCGAACAGGATATCAAGCGGATCGGTCTGTACCGCAACAAAGCGAAGAACATTCAGGCGTGCTGCCGCAGACTCGTGGAGCAGCATGGGGGCGAGGTGCCGCGCCGCATGGAAGAACTGGTGCAATTGGATGGCGTCGGACGCAAAACGGCCAACGTCGTGCTTGGGAACGCCTTCAGCATGAATGAAGGCATCGTGGTCGATACCCACGTGGTCCGGTTGTCGCAAAGGTTTGGTCTGACAAAAGAGAGCAGGCCGGAAAGAATTGAAGCCTCGCTGCAAGAGATAGTGCCGCAGGCCGATTGGACGATGTTCAGTCATTGGCTGATCTGGCATGGGCGGAGGCGTTGCTATGCCCGCAATCCGGACTGCGACCATTGTGAGATCCGAAGCCACTGTCCGTGCCTCGGCGTCCGATAGCGCCGGTGCGACAAGTCTCCACTCGTCGTTGCCTGCCGGCCCGGACGGGCTTGTTAGCGCCGAGGTTTTAGGTGAAAGCGAAGTGCTGACTTCTAAAGCATGTCCGAGATTTGGCACATACTAGAATCGGGCGCGGGCGCCGCAGCCTACAACATGGCCTTGGATGAGGCTTTGCTGGAAGCCGCGCCGCGCGTAGGCAAGCCGGTCCTCCGGTTCTATGAGTGGACGGAGCCGGCGGCGACGTTTGGCTATTTTCAAAAGCACGATGACGTCGCCCGCTGGACCAAACTGCGCCCACTGATTCGGCGACCCACGGGGGGCGGGTTGGTGCTTCACGACGCCGACTGGACGTACAGTCTGGTTTTCCCAACGAATCATCCCTGGTACAGCCTGAAAGCGGTGGTCAGCTACCAACGCCTGCATCAATGGCTCGGCGAAGCCTTCGGGCGACTCGGTGTGGCCACTGAGCTTGCTTCTTCGGCCCGGCGGGAAGATCCCGGCCAATGTTTTGTGGGCGCCGAACAATTCGATTTGCTCTGGAAAGGCCGCAAAATAGCGGGCGCTGCCCAGCGGCGCACGCGGAGTGGATTGCTGATTCAAGGATCGGTGCAGCCAATGCCGCCTGGCGTCACGGCCGAGCAGTGGCGCCAAGCGATGCTGGAGGCCGCTGCCAGTTCAAGCGCGACGGTCCATTGGCTGGCACTGGCACCAGACGCGCAGTTCCTGCAGAAGGCAGGGCAGCTCGCCGAAGCCAAATATGCCCAGCCTGGTTACAACCGGCGGCGTTGAATTCCTTTCTTTGGTTTTGCTCCTCCAGGCTGGCATTGGCTGTTCTTGTGATGTGGCACTCGCCATTGGCTGTTCGATATGAAACATTGAGGCCGTGAATCTTAGCCACGGCACGGTAAATCCTTTGCACTTCTATCCGTCGAGATCCTCGCGGGCGGCAAGGATTCTTCCGGAGCGCGGACAGCCTTGTCCGCGCGTTGATGGCCAGCCCATCCCTTCGTGCCGGCATGGCTGTCCGCGCTCCTTTGCTTGGAGTTTCCCTGCTCTGTGTCGTCTCTTGCGAATGGGCGTACTGCTCTGCCTGTTCGTCTTCAGCTCAACCAGTTCATCGCAGGCCTTTTCGCTGTTGACCTACAATGCGAGCGGCAACGGCGCCACCGATTGGAGCACGAATGCGCCTCAAGTCCAGGCCATTGGACGGCAGATGCTTTACTTGCAGCCGGACATTGTCACTTTCAACGAAATCCCATTCACGAACACCTATCACATGCCGAGCTTTGTGAAGGCGTATTTGCCGGGCTATTTTCTGGCCACAAATTCGGGGACGGATGGCTATTTGCGCAGCGTCATTATCAGCCGCTTTCCCATTGCCCGGTCGCAAAAATGGCTGGATGGCGTCAGCCTGAGCGCATTCGGCTACAGTGGAACGTACACGCGGGACCTTTTTGAGGCAGAGATCAACCTGCCTGATCTGGCCCGGCCGCTCCACGTTTTCACGACCCATCTGAAGTCCGGCAGCGATTCGGCCAGCGCCGCGCGCCGAGCGGCCGAGGCGAGCGCAGTATCCAACTTCTTTGTGAACACCTTTCTGCCGGCCAACGGCGGAAATCTTTACGTCCTGACGGGCGACCTGAATGAAGATGTGAACCGTCCGCCGGCCGGCAGCCAGCAGCCTATTGCGCGGCTGGCTAATTCCTTGACCGGGCTGCGTCAGACGACACCGGTCAATCGTTTCACCGGCAGTGACCGGACCCTTTCAATTCGCGGCAGCCTGACGGTGCGCTTTGATTATATCCTGCCGAATGGCGCGTTGTTCTCCAATATCGTCAGCAGCGAGGTGTTTCGGACCGATCTCCTTAATCCCACTCCGCCCCAACTGCAAAAACTCGACGATAAAACGGCGTCGGATCATCTGCCGGTATTGATGGTTTTCCAGCATCCGGACGACCATCTTTTCAAAATCAGATCAGTCCAGGCGAGCAACCAATGGGTGACGTTGCAGTGGCCTTCGGCAGTGGGCTGGCGCTACCGCGTCGAAGGTTCAACCAACCTGAGTTCCTGGAATTCCTTGGCCGATGGCTTGACTGCAACCAGTCCGGATTTCAGTTGGAATATCAGGATGGACCGTCCTCCGCAGTTTTTTAGAATACGTCGCGAACCGTGAGGGATCATTGGTTGGAAACTTTACTGGCGGAAGGGTTTTTAATAGGTACTTTGAAGTTATGGCACAGTATTCTTACAAAGCGCGGCGTCGTTCAGGCGAACTGGTGCAAGGCGTGCTGGAGGTGGCCGATCGCGCGGCCGCGTTGGTCCAGATCGAGCGGCTGGGGCTTTTCCCGGTAGCGGTGGACGTGGCAAAGAACGGGCCGGCAGCCAATCGGGAGCGGTCCAGCTACCGTCAACCCGCCGCGCGCACAGCGTTTTTGCCTCCGGCACTGCGCGAGTTGCTCTCGCGCAAACGCAAACCCAAGCTCCAGGAACTGGCCACGTTCACCCAGCAATTGGCCAATCTGTTGAAGTCTGGGATGCCGTTGACCGTGGCACTCAACAGCATGACGCACTTGGAATCCAAGGGCATTTCAGCCGAAGTAGGCAAGGCCCTGAAACAGGATGTCATGGAGGGAAAGAGTCTTTCTGATGCGATGGCGAAACAACCGCTCGTCTTTTCCGACCTGTACGTGAACATGGTCCGCGCCGGTGAGCAAAGCGGGGCGTTGGTGGAAGTGCTGCAACGGCTCGCGCAGCATTTTGAACGATTTGCCGAAGTCCAGGCCAAGTTTGTTTCGGCTCTCATTTACCCGGCGGTCGTCGCTTCGGTTGGCATCCTGATCATCGTTTTTTTCATGACGTACATGCTGCCTAAGTTCATGTCGATTTTTGAAGGCATGAAGATGCAATTGCCGGCCTCCACACAAATGCTGGTCGGCTTGAGCCATTTTTTCAGCGCCTACTGGTGGTTGCTGCTCCTGGTCGCGCTCGCTTTAGTTGTGCTGTTTAAGCGCTTCCAATCGTCAGAGGGAGGGAAGCGCGCCATTGATCGCTGGAAAATGCAGGCGCCGGTTATTGGCAAAGTGATCAAGCTCAATCTCTTCGGGCAGTTTGCCCGCACCTTGGCCACCTTGTTGCAAAACGGCGTGCCCGTCTTGACGGCCTTGAAAATCACGGAGCAGATTATTCCCAATCGCATTTTGAAAGAGGCCATTGCCCGTACGCGTGAGGAGGTAACCGATGGCAAGACGATAGCGCAGCCGTTGGCCCGGAGCAAAATTTTCCCTCAACTCATGATCGATCTGTTGAAGATCGGCGAAGAGACCGGCGACGTTCCGGGGGCCTTGCAGAATGTGGCCAGCACTTATGAGAACGAATTGAGCATCGCCTTGCGTGTCATGACCAATCTGATTGAGCCGGTCATGATCATCGTGATGGCGCTGGGCGTCGGCTTTCTGCTCTTTGGCGTGCTCTCGGCCATGTTTGCCATCACTGCCAACATTGGACGATGATGAATCTGCGCCAACAGCCAGACTGGGTGCCGGTGGCCGGAAGCTGTGGCATGGGCTTGGCCGGGCCTTTTGCAGGCGCACGTCGCAGCACGGTTTTCGCGCATCGGCGGGCTTTTTCACTCATTGAAATCATGATTGTCATCAGCATCGTGGCCATCGTCATCTCCGCCGGCGTTCCCATGATGTTCCGGGCCATGCAAAAGAATGAACTGCTCAAGGCTGTGAGCGACATTGTCGAAGGTTGCAGCCATGCTCGCGCCCGGGCCATTTTGCAGGGCGTCCCAACCGAGTTCGTGATTCGCGCTGAAGATGGAAATCTGTCCATCCAAACGGCGGCGGTCAGAAGGAGGCAGGCCTTCGAAAGCCAGGACAGCACGCTGATTCCCAAGGAGGCCACGGAGAAACCAACCGCCGCCTTGGCTTTCTCAAGTCAATTAGGGGAAGATGTCATTGTGCGATTTCTGGATGTGAATTTCAAAGATCACATGGAATTGCCCGAGGCGCGGGTTCGGTTTTATCCGAATGGAACCAGTGATGAATTTGCCATTGTCATCGAAACCCAGGACGGGCAGCGGAAAATCGCCCTCGAGGTGGTGACAGGTTTGGCTGACGTACAGGTGCTCCGATGAAGTTGATGCGAAAAGGTCCTCCTGCAAGCCGCGCGAACGAGCCAAACGCTCGGAGGCAGTATAATTGCGCCCTGCTCCCTGCTCGTGGGTTCAAACGCACCGCTGACTCCGCTTTCAGCCTGCTTGAAGTCATGATCGCTTTGGGAATTTTTTTCATTGCCATATTTGCCATTCTCGATCTGACGTCGAGAAACATTCGCGCCGCCAGGAGTCTGCAGCCCTTGAACGTGGATGCCAGCAGCCTGGCTGGTGAATTGTCTTTGACCAACCGATTGGAAGAAGGGCCATTGCCTTCGGATCTCATTGCGCAATTTGAGGATTTGTATCCTGGTTATACCTGCCATGGGGAGATTTTCGAGGTTTTCACCAACGGCCTTTTCCAAGTTAATTTCGAGGTGGTCGGAGTGAAGGAGAGAACAGTGTTGGCTTCGACCATGAGCATTTTACTCTATCGTCCGGCTTCCAGCGGTCTGATGAGGCCGGGTGGAGGCAGACCAGCGGGAGGCAGACAATGAAAGTGCTGGGGCGCTTCGGTTGCAGAGAAACGGTGTGCAGGAGGCACAGTTCTCAACCTCATTTCACCATCTCAGTTGTTTCTCACAATGCTGGTTTCAAGGCATTTACATTGATTGAGATCATGATTGCCATTTCCATTTTCGGGATGGTGATGGTGGCCATCTATTCGAGTTGGTCAGCGATTTTGCGGGGATCGAAAGCTGGATTGGTTGCGGCTGCAGAAGTCCAACGCATCCGCATCGCCATGCGAGCGATTGAAGAGTCATTAGCCTCGGCATTGCTGTACACGGGAAACCTCCCTCTTTATGCGTTTATGGCCGACACGACTACGAGCAGTGATTTTGCGGAACTTAGTTTCGTGGCGCGGCTGCCGGCCTCTTTTCCAGGGAGCGGCTTGTTTGGAGATCAAGTGGTGCGGCGAGTGACTTTTTCGGTGGAGCCAGGAACGAATGGCGCACCGCAACTTGTTCTAAGGCAAAGCCCTTTGTTGGAAGCGACCGAATTGGTCGGAGAACCTTATTCCATTGTTTTGGCCCCGAATGTGAGTCTCTTTGCCATGGAGTTTTGGGATGCAAGGACTTCTGAATGGGTTCCAGAGTGGATTTACACAAACCAATTGCCGAAGCTGGTCAGGGTGGCATTAGGCTTTGGCAGGACGCAGCAGTATTCTACTCAGACTAAAGAGGTTGCAGCACGGGTGATAACAGTGGCAGCGACACCAATTCCACTGATGCTGCAACTCGGCGGGAGCGGCCCGGGTACAAGACAGGTTCCTCCGGGTGGGATTCCTCCCGGACAGAATCCGCGCGACGGCAGCATCCAGGGCGGAAACGAGCGATTCTTTAACACTCGTCCTGACCAAAGAAATCCATACTTTTCCATTCAGCCTGGGCAGCAACGGGGATCCGAAAACGCGCCTTACAGGAGCAGGCCATGAAGTTATTAATGCGTTCATCCGAGCAAGGGATTGCGTTAATCATCGTAATGATTGTCATCATTGTTTTGGGCATTTTGGCAGGTGGTTTTGCTTATTCCATGAAGGTCGAGACAAAGTTGGCACGCAATACAAGTTTTGAACCTGACTTGGAATGGCTGGGCAGATCTGGTGTGGAGATGGCGCGCTACATTTTGGGGCAACAAATGGCCATTCCCGGACAAGGAGCGTATGATGCGCTCAATCAAAAGTGGGCAGGAGGGCTGGGTGGAACCAATGATGAAATCTTTGCCGGTATCTCCTTGGATGACAATCAACTAGGCATCGGCTCTTTCTCCATAAAGATCACGGACTTGGAGAGAAAATTCAATATCAACACCGCCAATGAACAAGTGCTGCAAAACGCCTTGGCCCTGCTCAGCGTCGATGCGAGCGAGTTTTCAACCATTGTTGATTCGATTTTGGATTGGCGTGAATTCGGAGATAATCCGCCACGTTTGAGTGGCGCCAAGGACAAGTATTACCTGAACCTCGATCCCAAAAGACCGTACTACGCGAAGAACGGGCCCATTGATGATTTATCGGAGCTTCTCTTGATTCGTGGCATTACACCTGAAATGTATTGGGGACCGGCAGGAGCCAATTCAGCAGGACAACCGCTGCCAGGCATGTTTTCGCCCAACCTGGGGAACAGAACGGCAACGGTATCTCCAGTGGGTTTGGTGGATTTGTTTACTCCGATTTCCGCCGGCTTGGTCAACCCCAATACAGCCTCGTTGGAAGTGCTTCAACTAGTCGGCTTTGACCCGGATCTGGCCCAGGCGATTATCGACAATCGAAGAGGGCTTGATGGAGTCGATGGCACTGAAGATGACACGCCGTATCTAAGTCCACGAGAAGTTCCTCTGCCGGTTTTATCTCAGCAAGCGGCGGCAAATCTGAGCAGGGTTTTTACTACTCGGAGCTATACTTTTGAAATCCAAGTCGATGCTCGTATTGGTCAGAATACTAGGCGCTTTGTCGCATTGGTAAGGCGCAATAGTCGTCAAGATATTCCTGTGCTTTATTTCCATTGGCAGTGATGCGCCGCGCAATTGCTGGATGAGAATTAACGGTCTGCTAACAAACCAGTGACTTGACCAAAATCATTTTCATAACGGGTACCGACACCGGGGTTGGCAAAACGCTGTTCACGGCTCTGTTGCTGACACACCTGCGAAACGTAACGCCACGCACGCGGGTTATGAAACCGTTTTGCACTGGCGATCGAGGCGATGTCGAATTATTTGGCACACTGCTGGAAGGAGAGTTGCCAAACGATCTGATAAATCCCTTTTATTTCCCAGAGCCCGTGGCGCCACTGTTGGCTGCCAGGAACCTTCAAGTGACGGTCGAGTTTAAAGAGGTATTGGAACGTATCAGGCTCGCGCAAAGCGGCAGTGATTTCCTGCTCATCGAAGGAGCGGGGGGATTGCTGTCCCCTTTGGGAGAAGGTTACACCGCCGCCGACTTGATCCAGTCACTGCATTGCCCGGTTATCGTGGTGGCGCGAAATCGCTTGGGAGTAATCAATCATGTTCTGCTCACCGTTAACATGCTTGCTTTGCTGGGGATTTCTCACATTAAGGTTGTTCTGATGGGTTGTCGAGATCCCGACGTTTCAGCGCCGACAAACGGATGGATGCTGAGTGAACTGCTGGGTTTTGGCGAGGTGCTTTCATTGCCGTTCTTCGGAGAAAAAGCTGACAAAGTCAAAGCAGTCAAAAGAAACGCAAAGAAAAGTGAGAAAGTCCTTGCACGAACTGCAAACTTCGATACCTTTTCCACCGCTTTCGACAAACCCGATGAACTCAGTTTAGCAGTCAGCAGTACGCAGCAATCAAGAGCCTCAAAAAGCACTTGCACGGACGAGAGAACAAGCTGGAATGTGCGTGGGTTTGAGGGCGGCAGTAAAAGCCGACAAAAAAAGCTGTTGACAGTCTGAAAAGTACAGCTAAATTTGCCGCAGCTTTACAACTAAGGTATCTGAGATGCCGAAAAACAGTGAAAACGGCACTCAGGCTTTTTTATCCCGTAACGGGAAATTTTTTGAGGTGAAAACCTCCTGCTCTTTGAAAATTGAATTGTGCGATAAGTTAGAGCCCTCGAAAGACATTCGAGTTAGTCGAATGCTTTTGAGTTTAATCAAATGTAGTAAATCAAGGCTAATCACCTTGATGGAATTGAACTAACGTTTTTACGGAGAGTTTGATTCTGGCTCAGAACGAACGCTGGCGGCGTGGATAAGACATGCAAGTCGA
>ERZ1292640.1107-Hain-H43-02um-R1-1107-length-22236-cov-19_pt1 | contig 16919 bp, 19 predicted proteins | sample MGYA00564404_ERZ1292640 | MGnify/ENA primary metagenome ERZ1292640 (study PRJEB36523, sample SAMEA6512636) | groundwater metagenome | collected 2019-01-08 | study: AquaDiva: Metagenomics assemblies of 32 groundwater samples
AGGCCGATATCGCCCAGCGTGCCGGCGAGATGATGATCAACAACATCTTCGACAATGCCGACAAGAATCGCGTCGGCGACGCCGGCTGCCCGCTCTAACCCCATCCAGAACTCCAGGAGTCGTTGTTCATGCCGCGTCTGACCCCGCTCGACCTCGACAAGCTCACGCCCGAGCAGAAGAAAGTGGCCGACGCCATCGTTGCGGGTCCACGCGGCGGGCTGCGCGGACCGTTCGATCCCTGGCTGCGCCGCCCGGAACTGGCCGACCGGGCGCAGAAGCTCGGCGAATATTGCCGCTTCAACACGTCGCTGCCCAAGGACCTCGCCGAGCTCGCCATCTGCCTCGTCGGCCGGCATTTCAAGGCGCAGTTCGAGTTCTATGCCCATGCACGGCTGGCCAAGGAAGCGGGCCTCGCGCCCGCCATCATCGAGGCCGTGCGCACACGGGCCACGCCGCCGTTCACGCGCGACGTCGAGCGCGTGGTCTATGACTTCGTCACGGAATATCTCGACACTAACCGGGTGGCGACGCCCAACTACAAACGCGCCGTCGATGCCTTCGGTGAGCAGGGCGTTGTCGATCTGGTCGGCGTGTGCGGCTACTACATGCTGGTCTCGATGACGCTCAACGTCTTCGAGATGCCGCTGCCGCCGGGCGAACCCGAGCCGCTCGCCTAGTCGATGGAATTCGCCAACGTCATCCTGTTTTTCCTCGCGGCATTCGCCATCGCGATCTCGCCGGGGCCGGGCATCTTCTACGTTGCCGCAAGGACTTTGGCCGGCGGCCGTGAGGAAGGACTGGCCTCGAGCCTCGGCACCGGACTGGGCGGACTCGTTCACGTCGCCGCGGGCGCGGCCGGCGTTTCGGCACTCGTGCTGGCCAGTGCCGAGGCTTTTGCGCTGCTGAAGATCGCCGGCGCGGTCTATCTCGTCTGGCTCGGCATCAAGACCATACGCGAGGCGCGGGTCGCCATCGACATCCACGCCGAACCGACTGGCGCGCGGCGCGCCTTCCGCGAAGGCATCGTCGTCGAGGCGCTGAATCCCAAGACCGCTGCATTCTTCCTGGCCTTCCTGCCGCAGTTCGTCGACCCTGCCGCGGGCCCTGCGTGGTCGCAGTTCCTGCTGCTCGGACTGGTCTCGGTGACGCTCAATACCGCAGTCGATGTCGTGGTCGCCCTCATGGCGTCGCGGGCGCGCTCGATAGCGGTCGTCCGGCCGTCGCTGCTCCGGCGTCTGCGGCAGGGCGCCGGCCTCGGCATCGCCAGTCTCGGTCTCGCGCTCGTCTTCGCGCGCCGCCCTGCGTCGCTCTAGTAGCGCTCTGGCCGCTATTCCTCGAAAATCGCCACGGCCCGCGTCCAGCCGGCCGAAGCACCGCGAATCTTGTGCGGGAAGCAGGAGATCGTGAAGCCGTCGCCCGGCAGCGCCTCGAGATTGTGCAGCTTCTCCAGGTGACAGTAGCCGATGTCGCGGCCGGCCTTGTGGCCTTCCCAGATGATCGACGGGTCGTGGTCCTTCGCCCATTTCTGGGCGGTGAAATAGAATGGCGCGTCCCAACTCCAGGCGTCGGTGCCGGTCAGGCGAATGCCACGCTCCAGCAGGTACATGGTGGCGTCGTAGCCCATGCCGCAGCCCGAGTTCACATAATCGCTGTTGCCGTAGCGCGAACCCGCGCGCGTGTTGACCACGACGATCTCCAGCGGCTTCAGCTCGTGGCCGATGCGCCTGAGTTCGTCGTCGACTTCCCTGGCGGTGATGACATGGCCGTCCTCCATGGCACGGAAGTCGAGCTTCACGCCGGGCTGGAAGCACCAGTCGAGCGGCACCTCGTCGATGGTGATGGCGCGCTCGCCCTTGTTCATCGTCGAATGGAAGTGATAGGGCGCGTCGAGGTGTGTGCCGTTGTGTGTCGAGAGGTTGACGTTCTCAACTGCCCAACCCTCGCCGTCGGGAAGGTCTTCCTTCTTGAGGCCGGGGAAGAAGCTCGCGATCTGGGCCGCCGTGTTCTCGTGCTTGTGATACTGGATCTTCGGGCCGAACGGCACCGGATCGGAGATCACGTCGTTTTCGAGATAGATCGAGAGGTCGACGAAACGGCGTGGCATGGCGGTCTCCGGCTTGGCTAGGGACCAGTCAGTGCACCCAGGATCGACTGGGTCAGGAGCTTGCCAATGCACTTCTGGCCAAAATCGTTGAGATGCAGCCCGTCGAGTTGCACGAACTGCGCGTAGGGCATGCCATCGTCGTACCAACCCCGCATGATGTCATAGCGGCGGAACAGGCCGGCACCAACATCCGTCGCCACCTTCGCCATGATGCGCTCATACACTTCCTCGTCCGACAGCGCGACAACCGCTGGCGCGTACTGCAGGCTCATCAGCACGAAATCGGCGCCGAGCGACTGTCCGAGCTTGATGCCGTCGCGCAGCCGCTGCTCGAACAGGTCGAGCGGCATGTGGCGCATCGCGGCATTGGTGCCGGTCTGCCAGATCACCAGCGAAGGCGGATGGGACATCATCTCGACGCGCATGCGGGCCGCCATCTCCTCGACGTCCTGCCCGCCGATGCCGCGATTGATCACTTCGATTTCGATGCCGGGCAGCGCCTTCTCGAGACCGATGCGGAGCTGCATGGGATAGGCGTAGGCCGGGCTGGACACACCGTAGCCCACGGTCGTCGAGGAACCGAGCGCGATGATCCGGAGGTGCTTGCGCTCAGCCATCGCCTTGCGCGCGACCGGTAGCGTCGAGCCAATTTTCAGCAGTTCGGGCTTGGCACGACAGGCGGTCATCGACTGTGGCGATGCCGACGCCGGCACCAGAAATGCCGCCACCACCCCCAACCAGAGGAAGAGAATTCTCATTTGGCCGCCCTGGCAGCACGCGGCGCGCCCGCCGTCTCGCCGGCTTTGAACCAGGCTGCGACATAGGCCGCCGAGGACATGATCGCGATGCCCGCGATGCTCACGACAATCTGCGACAAAATCGAATCTTCGTGTTGGCCGACGATCACCTGACCCGACAGGGCCAGGAAGGTGCCGATACAGAATATGAGCAACGACGCCTCCCCGCACCTGCGAAGTGGCTGCCAGACCGGCCATTTCAGGAAGGGTGCGTCGATCGGCACCAGCAGCCGGACCAGCCAGGCGATGGCCAGGAAATGCACGAATCTCAGGATATCGATGTTGGTCTTGTCGATCGGGTAGATTTGCCGGGAGACCCAGGCCGGGATCAGCCGCTCCAGCGGATTATAATGCCAGGAGAGCGCGATGAAGGCCGAGAAGACCAGAAAGGCGACGGCAAGCACCGTCAGGGGCAGGCGGAAGCGGTCCAGCCAGGCGAGCCTGGGGCCCAGCACGGCGCAGGCCGCACCGACATGGAAGACGACCTGCCAGGCCATCGGATTGAAGTACCAGACCTTCTCGTCGGGATAGGCGGGCAGGCTCCAGTTGTAGCGGCAGGTCACGGCATAGAGGACGAGCGAAGCGGCGATCACGGCGAGCGGCCAGCGCACGACAACGGGCAGGACGAACGGGAAAGCCGCCAGCAGGACGATGTAGAGTGGTAGCACGTCGAGATTGACTGGGCGGAACTTGAGCAACGCCGCCTCGAGGATCGCCCGGTAGGGGTTCTGCCCCAACCCCAAGAGCTCCATCTCCTCGATCAGCGCCGGCGTGTCGCGCGCGATCGAGACAAAGGCGATCTGGGCAGAGAAGGCCACGAACAGAAGAATGTGGGCGACGTAGAGCTGCCAGACGCGGCGGTAGATGCGGGCGGCGGCGCGAGTCCAGCCGTCGCGCGCCATCATGCGGCTGTAGGCGATCACGGCGGTGTAGCCGGAGATGTAGACGAAGATCTCGGTGGCATCGCTGAAGCCGTAGTTGCGCACGGTCAGCCAGCTCACGATGTTGGTCGGGATGTGGTCGAGGAAGATGAACCATAGCGCCAGCCCGCGGAACAGGTCGAGGCGGATGTCGCGGACGGAGGCGGCGGCGGCCATGGCTCTCTATTGGTACCGCAGCCCAAGGGCCTGCGCTACGCTTGCCCCCGGAGGAACCAATGGCCAAGACACCCCTGCTGCTCATCCCGGGCCTGCTGTGCTCGCCGCGCCTGTTCGCTCCGCAGGTCGCAGCACTCGCCGAGCTGGCCGAGATCGTCGTGCCCGACTGGCGCCGGGCGCCATTGTCGATCTGGGACAGCTGGGAGAGCGCCGCGCGCTGGATCGTGGATCAGATGCCACCCGGCAAATTCACCCTGGCTGGCCTGTCGCTGGGCGGCATGCTGGCCGTCGAGATCATGCAGATAGCAGCCGACCGCGTGACCAAGCTGGCGCTGCTCGACACCGGCATGCGCAGCCAGAACGAGGCCGAGCGCGCCGTCCGCCGCGCCCGCATCCGCCTCGCCGAGGAGGGCCACTTCGAGCTGGTCCTCGGCCTGCAGCTGTCGCGCTTCATCCCGGCCTACCGGCTGCCTGACAAGAAGCTGGTCGACGAAGTGATGACGATGTGCGGCGAGATCGGCGTCGACATCTACAAGCGGCAGGAGGAGCTGGCCGCGGTGCGCGCCGACCGGCGGCCCGACCTGCCGAAGATAAAGTGCCCGACCATCGTGGTGTGCGGCCGCGACGATGCCGCGACGCCGCTGTTCCTGTCGGAGGAGATGGCCAAGGCCATCCCGGCCGCGGCCCTCGTCGTGGTCGAGCAGTGCGGCCACCTGATCTCGATGGAGAAGCCCGAGGAGACGAACCTGATCCTGAGCACCTGGCTAAAGAGGTAGACGCTCAGCCGATGATCTTCTTGTCGCGCAGCGCCGCCAGCTCGGCATCGCTCACGCCGGCGATCTCGCGCAGCACCTGGTCGGTGTGCTCGCCCAGCGACGGCGGCGGCCGCGTGTCGTTGACCGGCGTGTCGGAGAAACGGTAGTTCGAGCCGATCAGCGGCACGTCGCCGACGCGGCTCTGCCTGTAGGTTTTCAGCATGCCGCGGCGTTTCACTTCGGGCTCGTCGAGTGCCTCCTTCATGGTGCGGATCGGCCCGGCCGGCAGGTGCCTGAGCTTCTGCGTCCAGTTCTCCTTGGTGTCGGTCACCAGAACCTCTTCCATGAGGCGCGTCAGTTCGGGCTTGTTGGCGACGCGCGCGGCGATGGTGGCGAAGCGCGGGTCGGTCGCCCATTCGGGATGGCCCATCGCCTTGCAGGTATCGACGAACAGCTTCTGGTTGGCCACCGCCATGTAGATCTTGCCGTTCTTGGTATCGAACGAGCTGTTGGGCGCCGAGGCAAAGTGGCCGTTGCCGGCGCGCTTGGGCTGCTCGCCGCCGATCAGGTAGTACGAGCCGAGGTTGCCGAGCGAGACCAGGGCCGTGTCGTAGAGCGCGAGGTCGATCTGCTGGCCCTTGCCGGTATCGCGGCGGGCGTAGAGCGCGGCATTGATCGCCGCCGCCGAATGGATCGCCGTCATGGTGTCGACAATGGCGATGGCGTGGCGCAGCCCCTCGCCGTTGGCCTCGCCGTTGACACTCATCATGCCCGACTCGGCCTGCAGCACCGGATCGTAGCCCGGCCGGTCCGACAGCGGCCCGGTCTGGCCGTAGGCCGAGATCGAGAGATAGATCAGCTTCGGGTACTTCTTCGACAGGCTGACATAGTCGAGGCCGTATTTCTTGAGCACGCCCGGCCGGAAATTCTCCAGCATCACGTCGGCCGATCCGAGCAGCTTGTGCACGAGCGCCTGGCCCTCGGGCTTGGTGAAATCCAGCGCCACGCTCTTCTTGCCCCTGTTGTAGGTCATGAAGAAATGGCTTTCGCCCTGCTCGCCACCAGCGCGCGGACCGGCGCCCTTGCGCGTGTCGTCGCCGCCGTCGGGGTTCTCGATCTTGATCACCTCGGCGCCCATGTCGGAGAGCATCTGGGTGCACATGGGGCCCGCGATCACGCGGGAGAAATCGATGACGCGAATGCCGTCGAGCGGCGGCCGACCTGATGTTGCCATGGCTGCAAGGTAGGGCTGCAGGCAACGCGCTGTCCATGCGCCGCATATGCGTTAGACTCAACCGCCATGAAAACATTCCGCATGTCGCTGTCTCGCCGCCGTCTTCTGGCCCTGCCCACCGTTACTGCCTTCGCGGCAATGCCAGCTCTTGCGCAGACCGAAATCTTCCCGACCAAGGCGATCCGCATCATCGTGCCCTTCGCGCCGGGCGGTTCGGGCGACATCACCGCCCGCCTGGTCGGAAAATACATCGAGGACAAGACCGGCCAGCCCTTCGTGGTCGAGAACAAGCCGGGCGCCAACGGCATCGTTGGGGCGCTCTCGGTGAAGGTCGCACCGCCCGACGGCTACACGCTGATGCTGGCCACGACCTCGACCAATGCCGCCAACATCCATATGTACAAGAACCCGGGCTACAACCCGGAGAAGGACTTCACTGTCGTCGGCATCATCGGCTCGAGCGGCGCCTTTCTGGTCGTGCCGGCCGACGCGCCCTACAAGACGCTGGCCGACCTGCTGGCCTACGCCAAGGCCAACCCGGGCAAGCTCAACTTCGGCTACTTCAATGCAAGCTCGCAGGTGCCGGCCGAGGTGCTGGGCAAGCGCGCCGGCGTCGAATGGCAGGGCGTCGCCTACAAGGCGATCGGCAATGCCTGGACCGACCTCTATTCGGGCGCCATCCAGTTCATGTTCGTCGACCTCACCGCGGGCCGCGGCCAGGTCGTGGCCAACAAGGCGCGACCGCTGGCGCTCACCCTGCCGGCGCGCAGCCCACTCTATCCCGACCTGCCGACACTGGCCGAGACCTTCCCCGGCTTCACCAGCACCGGCTTTCTCGCCATCGCCGTGCCCAAGGCCACGCCGCGGCCGATCCAGGAACGGCTGAACGCGCTGATCAACGAGGCGATCACCTCGCCCGACATCCACAAGCGCCTGACCGACGAGTTCGCCCTCACCGCCCGGGCGCTCACGCTCGAACAGTGCGCCCAGCAGGACCGCGACGAGCGCGCCAAGTGGGCGGAATACGTCAAGATTGCCAAAATCGAACCGCAATAGGCGCCGTTTCGGCGGATCCTCAGAGGGCGCCTGGGCGTTTGATCCTGCTCAAAGCGTCCCTGCCATGGGGCCGCCATCGTTGATTCTTGGAGGTAATGTATGTCCCTCAAGCGCATTCGACTGGAACTCGCCCGCACGCCGGATTACCCGGATGGCAGCAACCGGCACGGCTATGAATTCGTGGCGCCACTCGATGCCGGCGGCCATCTGGTTGCCGCCGACTGGGCCAAGGCCAAGGACGCCTGCATGGTGCGCCGCTTTTGGGCCGACGCCGGCGACGAGCACGGGAAGCTCATCCATCGCCGCGACGGCAAGTGGGCGTTTTCCTACGCCGCCGGGGATGATGACGACGAGCCGATCTTCCGTTTCGACAAGCACGTCTTTCGTCAGGGCGAATACGTCTCGGTGACAGAGCATGACGGCGTGGCGCGGCCCTTCAAGGTTGTCGACGTCCGCGCCGCCCTGACCGCGACCTGACGCGCACGGAATCTCCAGCCGCCGGCGATGCGAAGACCAGCATGACGAGCACGGCCTCCCTGCACGAGTTCTGCGCCAGACGCGGCGATCTCGCCGCGCCCTGCCGGCTCTGCGGCGCGCGCGAATTCAACCTCTGCCAGGCGCTCGATGGTGGGCAGCAGGAGAAGCTGTTCGCGCTGGCGCACCGGCTGCAGTTGGGCAAGCGCTGCCGGCTGTTCTCGGCCGGCGACCCGATCCGCTATGTCTACAATTTGACCGAGGGTACCGTCTGCCTCTCGCGCAGCCTGGCCGACGGCCGACGGCAGATCCTGGGCTTTCTCCTGCCCGGCGACTTTCTCGGCTTCGAGCCTGGCGAGACCCATCGCTGCGATGCCGAGACCCTGACTGAAGCGAAGGCCTGCCGCTTCGAGCGCCCGGTGTTCGAGGAATTCCTGCAGGACAACGCCGATGCAGCCCTTCACCTGCTGCGGCTCGCCTCGACCGATCTCGCCCAGGCCGCCCGGCATGAGGTGCTGCTGGGACGCAAGACGGCAACGGAACGAATCGCCAGCTTCCTGCTCGACCTGCGCCAGCGCTCGGGTGCGCGTCACCTGCGGACGCAGCCGTTGGCGTTGCCCATGACGCGCAGCGAGATCGCCGACTACACCGGGCTCACGATCGAAACCGTCAGCCGGGTTCTCGGCCGGCTGAGATCGGGTAAACTCATCGAATTGATCGGCGCGAGCGCGGTGCGCATCCTCGACGACAGCGAATTGGAACGCTTGTCCGGCTCCGCTTGAGCTGCATCAAACCCACGTGCGCACCGGCGTGGCACATCTTCAACAACGATCATCAGGAGGTAGCCCATGGCTTACAAGACCATTCTGGTTCACTGCGATGCCGCCAAGAACGTGGCCCACCGGCTCGGCGTGGCCGCGGAACTCGCGCAGCAGCACGGTGCACATCTCGTGGGCTTCCACGCCCGCCCGCCCTTCCAGACGCCGGTCTTCTTCGACGGCGGCTTTCCGATGGACGATTTCTTCAAGTCCTATGAGGCGAGCGTGAAGGCCGACCTGGCCACCGCCTCGGCCGCCTTCGAGAAGGCAACCAAGGGCCGGCACCTGTCGACCGAATGGCGGGTCGTCGACGGCTACGTCGACAACGAGCTGGCCGTGCAGGCCCGCTATGCCGATCTTCTCGTGCTCGGCCAGACCGATCCGGAAAGCAGCCTGCCGACGCCCGCCGACCTGCCCGAGGCGACGGCGCTCACGAGCGGCCGGCCGGTCCTCGTGGTGCCGCACATCGGCGTCACCTCCGCCCCCGGCAAGACCGTGCTGCTGTGCTGGAACGCCAGCCGCGAGGCCGCGCGGGCGACGTCGGCGGCGCTGCCGTTCCTGAAGACGGCCGCCAAGGTAATCGTGCTGGTGATCGACGCCAAGTCCTCGCCCGCCGGCCACGGCGCCGAGCCGGGCGCCGACGCCGCGACCTGGCTCGCCCGTCACGGCGTGAAGGTCACGGTCCAGCGCGACACCGCGGCCGATGCCGACGTGGGCGCCACCATCCTGTCGCGTGCCGCCGATCACGCCGCCGACCTGATCGTCATGGGCCTCTACGGCCACTCGCGGATGCGCGAGATGGTGCTGGGCGGTGCCAGCCGCACCCTGCTCGGCAGCATGACGGTGCCCGTGCTCATGTCGCATTGAGGCGCGCAGGGCTGCGGACAATCAATTGCGGCACACGATCTGTGCCGCAAAACGGCGGCAGGTGTGCCGGACCGTGTGCCGCGAACCCTCAATTTTCCGGCCGTTTCAAAGGCTTGGCGGCACCTTGCGGCACACCGCCGAGGCGCTTCGGAACCGGCGCCAAATCGCGGACCTGTCCGGGAATCGTTGCCGTCGCGAACGCCAAAAGGCCGGCGGCCGCATGGCATCGCCCAATGGCCCGAAGACCCTTGGCCCTCTTGCAGTCGCTCGGCGTGGGGGCGGGCTGTCCCCGGCCACAAAAAAGGCCGCTCCGGGCAAGTGACCGGGCGGCCCGCGCATCAGATGCACGTCGTGGCGACGATATCAGAAATGTAGCACGGAACCTGCTGAATCTGCAAATCCAATTGTGCTCCAGCTGATGCCAGCAGTGCATGCACCAAGAGTCATAAAGCTAGGGATACAGCCCGCGCGAGCGCGCAAATAGGCGGGTGAGCCCCAGGAGGGCGTCGATGGAGGGCGTCGGAACGCCGGTCCGTCGCCCGAGCTCATGGACTACCGTCACGATGGCGTCGAGCTCGATCGGCTTGCCGCGTTCGGCGTCGACCAGCATCGAGGTCTTGAAGGCGCCGAGCTCGCGGGTCACGGCGTGGCGAGCTTCCGGATCCTGGTCGATAGCGCAGCCAATCCTCGCCCCGATCGCCGATGCCTCCAGCATCGCGGCGGAGCAGAAATTGCGGACCAGCGGATCGTCGAGCATGCGATCGCCGGTGGCGCCGGTCAGCGCCGACACCGGGTTCATCGTGAGATTGCCCCAGAGCTTGTACCAGATGTCGCGGCGAATAGTCGGCGACGACGTCACCTCGAACCCCGCCTGGGTCAGCAGGCCGTGCACTTTCCCCAATCGCGTCGACGATGTCCCGTCGGGCTCGCCGATGATCAGGCCCCGGCCGTTGCGGTGCACGACGAGGCCCGGCTCGGCGGTGGCGACGCTGAGATGCACAACACAGCCGAGGACAAGGCCGAGCGGGATGGCGCTTGCGATGGTGCCGCCGGGATCGACGCTTTGAAGCGGTTCCGCTCCAAGTCCCTTCAGTCCTTGCGCGAACCACCACGGCACGCCGTTCATGGCCGGCAGCACGGCGGTCTCGGGACCGAGCAGCGGGCCAATTTGCGCGGCGATCGACGCCATTGCCGGCGTCTTGACGGCCACGATCACAAGATCCTGCGGGCCCAATTCGCGGGCATCGGATGCCGCACGCGTGGGCCTGGTCAGGAGCTCTTCGCCCTGTTTCAGACGCCAGCCCTCTGCGTTCAATGCCCGGACCGTATCGCCGCGGGCGAGCGCACTCACCTCGGCGGCCGTGTTCGCGGCCAGCCGCGCGCCGATGAGGCCGCCGACCGCGCCGGCACCGACGATGCAGACCTTCATGTCACTCCGCCGCCGCTGCGTGGGATGCCGGACGACTTACCACAATGGACTTGGCCATGAGCGCGGTGATCTCGTCTTGGGCGAAGCCCGCCTCGGCCAGCACCGCCGCGCTGTGCTCGCCAATTCCCGGCGGCTGGCGCTTGAGCACAGTCCGCTCCTTGCCGGCACCGAACTCCAGCGGCAGGCCGGGAATGGCCACCGTCGGCCCACCACCACCCAGCACGGATTTCGCCGTGTCGATCAGCCCGCCCATGGCCAGAAGCTGCGAGTCATGGGCGAGGTCGGCGGGGTGGCCGACGCGGGCGTAGGGAATTTGCGCCGCTTCGGCGCGCTCGCAGACCTCTTCCGTCGATAGTGATGCCATGAGCTGCTGCAGCTGCGGCAGCATCCAACCCCGCTCTTCGCAACGGCTGGCATTGCTGTGCAGGCGGGCATCCGTCGCGAGGTCGGGCAGGCCGAATTCCTTGCAGAAGCGCTGCCAATGCTGGTCGCTCGTGACACCCAGGAACACCATGCCGCTGTCGGCGGTGTCGAAGACGTCATAGACGGCCCAAGCGTTCTTGCGCGCAGGCAGCGGCGGCATCGGCTCTCCGATCACGGCGCTGCCGACGCAGAACGGACCCATCATGAAGGCGGCGGTCTCGAACAGCGCGCTGCCGACGCGCTGGCCACGGCCGGTGCGGTCGCGTTCGCGGAGCGCCGACAGAACGGCCACGACGCCGAATACGCCGCCCAGTATGTCGATGATCGGCGCGCCGGCGCGCAGCGGCCTGCCGGGCGGCCCGGTCATATAGGCAAGCCCGCTCTGCATCTGCACCACTTCGTCGAGGGCGCCGCGATGCTCGTAGGGACCCGCGAGGTAGCCCTTCATCGCGAGATAGATCAGCCGCGGATTGACCGCACTCAGTTCCTCGTAGCCGCAGCCCAGCCGCTCGATCGTGCCCGGGCCGTAGTTCTCGAGCACGACGTCGGCCTTCTCGGCGAGGCGACGCACGATGGCCTGGCCATCGGGTTTTTTGAGATCGATGGCGATGCTGCGCTTGTTGCGCCCAAAGGTAGCGAAGAAGCCCGCGGCAAAGCCCGGCAGGCGGCGCGTGGCATCACCTTCGATCGGCTCGATCTTGACCACGTCGGCGCCAAGGTCGGCGAGCAGCAGACCGGCACACGGGCCCATGATGGTGTGGCCGAAATCAAGAACGCGGATGCCCTCGAGCGGCGTGGGGGACGGCATTACGCGGCCCTCCGACGGAAACCGTCGAGTGAGCCGGCGCGCAAGGCGGCGCTCGGCAGGCGATGGCCGACGATGGTCTCGGCCATGCGACCGACCTCGATCAGGGCATCGAGATCGACGCCGGTCTCGATGCCCATCTCGTTGCACAGCATCACCAGTTCCTCGGAGGCGATGTTGCCCGGCGCTCCCGGCTGGGCGGCAAACGGGCAACCGCCCAGTCCGCCGACCGTCGCGTCGAACTTGGTAACGCCCAATCGCAACCCTTCATAGGCATTGGAGATGCCCAGACCGCGCGTATCATGCAGGTGCAGCGAGATCGCAAGGTCGGGCCAGCGCTCGCGCACCGCGCCGACGACCCGCGCCACCTTCTGCGGTGTCGCCCAGCCCATGGAATCGGCGAGCCCGACCATCCTGTAGGAAAACCCGTAGTCTTTCGCGATGGCGAGGCCGTCCTCGATGGCGCCGGTCACCTGAGAGACCGCAACGTCGCCCGAGAAATTGCAGCCGAACGAGGCCATGACCAGCAGCCGCGTCATCGGCACCCCGGCGGCAAGATGACCCTCGGTGGTCTTGCGCATGGCAGCGATCTGGCCGGCGCGATCACGATTGAGGTTCTTCCTCGAGAAGGCCTCGGATGCCGAGAAGGCGACGGCGCCGTTCACGGCGAGCCGATCCTTGAAGGCGAGCGCGCGTGTCATGCCGTGGGAATTGAACCACAGCGCGCTATAGGCGACGCCCGGCCTGGGCGTGAAGCCCGCTACCACCGCCTCCGCGTCGGCCCAACCGGGAACCAGGGACGTGTTGACGAAGGAGGCGACCTCGATGGCGGGCAGCCCCGTGGCGGATAGCGCATCGATGAGGGCGATCTTGTCCTGGGTCGAGATCGGGCCGGGCTCGATCTGGAAGCCCTCGCGCGGACCCTGCTCCTCGATCTCGATTCTCTTTGGCAGGTCGGACATCAGAAGTCTCCTTCGGCCCGACACTGCGCTGGCCAGAGCTATACATCCAACATAAATTGGCGAAGCAACCTATCTGGTTTTTCGATGCCTCTTGGACTGAAGCAACTTCGCTATTTCATCGCCATCGCCGAAAGCCGGGCACTGTCGCACGCCGCGCGAACGCTCAACGTCGCCCAATCGGCCCTCAGCCATCACGTCGCCCAGCTCGAAGCCGAGTTCGCCGTGCGCCTGATCGAACGCCGCGCCCGCGGTATCGTGCTGACGGCGGCAGGCCAACGGCTCTACGAACATGCGCTGTCGATCACCAGCGCCGTCAAGAAGACGGAGGACGACGTGCGCACCTTCGCCGAGACGCCGTCGGGGGTGATCGCGGTCGGCTTGCCGCACACTGCCATCGAGTTGGTCGCCTTGCCGCTCATGCAGGCGGTGCGGCACAACTGGCCCCGCATCACGCTGTCGCTGAGCGAAGGCTTGAGCGTCAATCTGGCGGCACGTGTGCTGTCCGGCGAGATGGACCTCGCCTTGGCGTTCAATCCAACCGACGATTCACGCTTCGCCCGTCGCCCGCTCCTGGTCGAAGACATGTACCTGATCGGGCGGCCGGACCTGATCGGCGCCTCCCCCAAGCCGATCGAGTTCGCCAAATTGCCCAAGCGGCCGATCCTCGCCCCATTCCCGTCGGGCTCGCTGCGCTCCCTCGTCAACGATCATCTGCTGCGCAACCAGATTGGAGCCGGCGATACGCTCGAAATCGATTCTCTGGTCGCCATGCGGCAGGCGCTCGAACATGGCCTGGGTTGCGGCATCCTCAGCCGCGCCACAGTGCTGTCGAGCCTGAAGGAGGGCCGCCTCCACTCCCGGCGCATCGTCGAGCCGGAGCTTTCTCGTTCGCTCGAACAGATCTCGCTGCGCGACCGGCCACGCACCTCGGCCTTCGTCGAGATCGAGCGCGTGCTCACCGAGACCGTATTGGCCGAGGTCGAGTCCAAGCGCTGGCCGGCGCGCAAGGCTTAGTTATCTGGTTTTCAGATGGATCACTTCAGATAGTTGTGTTGGTTCTATAGCTCCCGCCTGCGCGACAATCCGCGTCAAAGGGAGAGAACATGCTCGCTCGTCGTTCTTTGCTCGCGCTCGGCGCACTGCTGCCGGTTCGCGCCCTCGCCCAGGCGCCGTTGACGGTCGAGACCAGGACACTCGAAGAGTTGTACCAGGCGGCGCGTGTCGAGGGTGGCGATTTGCTGGTCTACGGCGGCGGCGATCTGCCCAACGGCTCGGCGGGAACCGAGCGGGCGTTCAATCAGCGCTTTCCCGGCATGAAGCTGCGTATCCTCGTCGACCGTAGCAAATACCACGCCGTACGCATCGACAACCAGATGGCGCGCGGCAGGGTCGCCTGCGATGTCGCCCACATCCTGACCATCAACAGGTTCGATCAATGGAAGGCGGAAGGCCGGCTGCTGGCCTACAAGCCGCTCGGCTGGGATCATGTCTATGCCGACTTCCGCGACCCCGACGGCGCCTACACGGCGATCACGGTATTCGCCTTCAGCACCGTCTACAACACCACGCAGGTCGCCGAAGCCGATGCGCCGCGCGACGCGCCGGACTTCCTTCATCCCAGGTTCAAGGGCCGCATCGTGCTGGGCTATCCGCAGGACGACGATGCCCTGCTCTACCAGTTCGACCGCATCGTGAGCGTCCACGGCTGGCAATACATCGAGCGGCTGCTGACCCAGGACGTGCACTGGGTGCGCGGCTCGGCGCCCGCGCGCGTCATGGTCCAGAAGGGCGAGAAGGCCGTCACTTTCGCAGCGTCTGGGCCCCTGGTAGCCCCCGCCGACGCGCCGTCACGGTTCATCCTGCCGACGAACGACTCGTTTCTGTCGTGGCCGCAGCCTGCCGCCATCTTCAAGGACGCGCGCCATCCCGCCGCCGCCAAGCTCTACATGAGCTGGCTGCTCTCGCGCGACGTCCAGGGCGCGCCCAGCCGCCAGTGGCCGGTGCGGTTCGACGTGCCGGCGGCCGGCGGCTTCAAGCCGGTGTTCGAGTACAACACGCAACCCGGCCAGTTCAGGGCGTTCCTCAGCGATCGCGCCCGCCTCGAACAGGTTCGCGACCAACTCGAGCAGTATATCGGCCCGATGCAAGGGCCGAATCCGACGAAGGTGGAAGGACTCTATCCGCAATGAACGCGACGGTCCGGCCGCAGCTCTCACACATGGGCATCTACGTCACCGACCTTGATCGCATGGTGACCTTCTATGAACGCGCGCTCGGCATGAGGGTTACGGATCGCGGCATGGCCATGATGTTTCCGGTCGAAGTCGCCTTCCTCAGCTCCGATCCTAAGCAGCATCATCAACTGGCGCTCGCCAGGCACCGACCGCCCGAGGCGACGTTCTCCACGGTGATGCAGGCATCGTTCAAGGTGGGTTCGCTCGACGAGCTGCGGCAGACGAGGGAGCAGGCGCTTGCGAACGGGGCCCAGAAATTGCGCGGCATGAATCACGGCAATTCATGGTCGATCTACTTCGATGACCCCGAGGGCAACACCGTCGAAGTCTATCTAGATACGCCGTTTCGCATGGCCCAGCCCTTCGCTGTGCCGCTCGATCTCGACCAATCCGACGACGACATATGGCGCGGGACAGAATTGGTCTGCCGTCAGCGCCAATAAACAAGACAAAGGAGGAAACATGCTCGACCGCCGCTCATTGTTCGGCCTGGCGCTCGGTACCGCCCTGCCGCTTCGCGCCTTCGCACAGCCTGGCGGCCAACCGCTTCGTATCATCCTGCCGCTGCAGGCAGGTGCAGCGGTCGATGCCTCGGCGCGCATCGTCACCGACTCCCTGTCCAAGGCACTCGGCCGGCCCGTGGTGATCGAAAACCTGCCGGGCGCCGGCGGCATCACCGGCACCGCGCAGATCGTGCGGGCGGCACCGGACGGCAACACCATCGGCGTCGTATCGACCAACCATGCGGTCAATCCGGCACTTTATCCGAACATACCGTTCAACTCGCTGGAGGACATCACTCCGATTACAATGATCGGCACCACCCCACTGGTGCTGATGGCGCATCCGTCGCTGGGCGTGAAGAACGTCGCCGAACTGGTGGCGGCCGCCAAGGCCAAGCCGGGCGCCATCAACTACGGATCGTCGGGCAACGGCACGATCCTGCATCTTGCCGTCGAGCTTCTGGCCAGCAAGACCGGAATCAAGCTGCAGCATGTGCCGTATCGCGGTGCAGGGCAGTTCCTACAGGATCTGGTTGCGGGCCAGATCCAGCTCGGCGTGTTCGGCGAGAATGTCGCCGCGAGCTACATCAAGTCCGGAGCGTTGGTAGCCCTCGGCGTGACGACGGCCACGCGCACATCGTTGTCGCCCGATGTGCCGACGATCGCCGAGCAGGGCGTGCCCGGCTATGAGATCGAAGGCTGGTTTGCCGCGATCGGGCCCAAGAACTTGCCGGTAACGGAAGTGGATCGCCTGAACGCTGCATTCCACGCGGCGCTTGCCGATCCCAAGACGCGGAACGCGCTGATCGCTCAAGGTAATGCGGTGACACCCAGCACTCCCGCCCAGGCCAAAAAGGTCATCGGCGATTCGATCGCGACCTACGCGGCCTTGGTGAAGCAGATAGGCTTGAAGATCGAGTAGCCTGGCACGGATGGATCGAGCGGCATGTCCAATTGCCCGTGATCGCCACTCGATGGCCTGGGGCCGCACGCACCGTACTGGCAGTGCTAGACCTCGGGCCTGCAACAATCGTCGGCCCTGCCCTCCTGGATCGGCGGACAGGGCACCGTTCCGTAGGAGCAGAAGACGCAGCAGTCGCCCGGCTTGGGCTTGAGCAGCGTCCCGCAGCCTGCGCACTCGTAGAAGTACTGGCAGGCGTTTGTCGGCATGGTTTCGGCCTTGGTGGCGCCGCACGACGGGCAGGTCAGGGTCGAATCGAGAAGGATCGGCATTCGGAGAATACGCACGAAGCCGTGAGCCGGATCACCTCCAGATGCGACGCCGGGCGCGGGAAATGCGGGGGGAGCCCAAAGCTATAGCAGCGTCGTCCGATCGCGAGGCTCGCCGACCCACTGCCACG
>ERZ1292640.1933-Hain-H43-02um-R1-1933-length-16915-cov-4_pt1 | contig 16915 bp, 18 predicted proteins | sample MGYA00564404_ERZ1292640 | MGnify/ENA primary metagenome ERZ1292640 (study PRJEB36523, sample SAMEA6512636) | groundwater metagenome | collected 2019-01-08 | study: AquaDiva: Metagenomics assemblies of 32 groundwater samples
TTGGTTAGTAAGACTGTGCTTGATGCTCCAGTAATTAATGTTGAAGCTGCACGAAAAATGAAGACGGCAGAAGAGTCGCCCAATCCATCCAGAGTTAATACGCCATTAACTGCAAGTGTTGGATTGTTATAGGCACCAGGTGTGATCGTTCGACCTGCACCAAGCTCAACGCCAGTTACTGTTCCACCGCGATTATCTGCCAAAGCGTTAGATGCTGCAGTGAGAGCAGCAAGAGATGCTCCACCTAAAATGGTTGTTCCGGATGAAGTAATGGGGCCAGATGGCGCGGTTGCATTACCCACACCAATGTTTCCACCGGCAGAGCCTGAAACTCCGGAAGCGGTTGCGCTAGTAACGCCAGCACTCGCCAACACGCCATATGTTGAGGCCGTGCCCATGCTTAATGGTGTCTCAGCAGCGTTGGCGGTGCCGGGAAAGAAGCCGACAATTAGGGCGGCAGTAAAACTAGTTACTGCAAAAAATTTAAGAGTTGAATGTGATTTAGAGGTGGTGCTCATTTTTTTTTCTATTCTAAGTATGAATCTCGATGCACGCGATGGTGCTGTAATTTTCAGCATACACCCAATAGTGCTCTATATGTAGTTTTGAGAGAAAAAACTAACTTTAACGAAGCTTTTAAGCTTCAAAAGCGCTTTTTCGCAAATAAAGGTATAAAAAGTTATGAAAGGTTAATCCAGTTCACGTTCAATTCATCAATACCTATGGTAGTTGATAAGACTGTTCACACAGAAAGAGATGTGACGTGAAATTCATAAAGTAGGTCTTTCTAAACATTACTTGCAACACTGGACGAGTGAATTTGATTTTCAGGATATGCCGAGACCGCAACCCCTACAGTTATTGAAATAACTGAAAGGGTCACGATCGAGCATCCGTACTTTTTGCTATGCATTAGTTTGGATTGATAGATTGTTTACTTAACCCGGACCTTACGTGAAGCAAAACCAATCCCGCTTAGCAAAATTAAGGCCCCTCCAGCTAGCAGTAAATTCCCAAAAGGCGTTGAGGTTTTTGGAAGTTTTCCACCCGTAGCAGTTTCAACAACAGGTTCTAGAACCTCTACTACTGGCGTAGGTGTTGGTGTAGGAGTGACAACTGGTGTTGGAGTAGGTGTTGGTGTAGGAGTGACAACTGGTGTTGGAGTAGGTGTTGGTGTAGCTACAGGAGAAGGAGTCACTACAGGGATAATGACTACAGGGGTAACGCAGTCAAAGTATTGGAAAGCCATAACTGGTGCTCGACCATTAAAGAGACGAACGAAAAAGGATTTCTTGGAGGTCGGTGGAATTGTTATCACTACTTGCGAAGATGTCTGCGTCCATCGACTCCGAACGATATTTACTCCATCAACACCAATGTTCGTGATTGTAGTTGGGAAGAAACCATTCACCAATACTTTGTAACCAGAAGTGGTGCAAATAATTGGTGTAACTGAAGTAATATTTGAATCCTGAGCTAGAACTGGTATAGGTATAAATACTGAGGTTCCCGATGAAGTAGGTGTAGGTGTAGGTGTAGGTGTAGTACAAGAGTTATTGACGACTGTTGTGCCACCAAGAGTGACCGAACCTGTAGTTCCAATCAGCTGTCCATTTACAGTAGTGCTTGCACCAGTACTTACCGATGCTGATGCGATCACGTGACCAACTATTGTTGAACTTGTACCTAGTGTTGCAGAGCTTCCAATCTGCCAAAAGACATTACAAGCCTGTGCCCCGCCCGTTAGCAAGACAGTACTCGATGTTGCTGTAGTTAAACTCGTACCTGCACGAAAAATAAATACTGCCGTTGAAACACCCCCTGCATCTAAAGTCAAGGTGCCATTAATTTGAAGGTCTGAACCGTACGTATAGGCACCAGGTGTATACGTTCCAGTTAGATTCTGGGGGGTCGATGTTCCTCCACGATTATCGGCTAAGGCGTTAGATGCTGCGGTGAGTGCAGTAAGTGATGCACCACCAAGAATGGTTGATCCGGTTCGAGTAATAGTCCCAGATGGCGCGGTTGCACCACCGACACCTAAATCTCCTCCCGCTGTTCCAGAAACCCCGGAAGCGTTAACAGTACTTGTAATTGCCTGACTAGCTAATACCCCATACGTGGAGGCCGTGCCCATGTTTAATGCTGTTTCCGCAGCGTTAGCTGCTCCTGGAGAGAATCCGATGAACAGTGAAAGAGTAAAACCGATTACTGCAAATATTTTAATTTTTGAATTTTTTGTTGAGGTGTTGCTCATTTTTTTTCTATTCTAAGTATGAATCTCGATGCACGCGATGGTGCTGTAATTTTCAGCATACACCCAAAAATTGTGAATATTCTGTGTTTAAAGAACGAATAAATTTCAATTCGATGTTTATCATTAAACAACTTTCTTTCGCAAAAAAAGATGCAGAAAGTGATAAAAAGTTATAAAAGATTAGTTCACTTCACGCTCAATATATCCCTGGTGATATTGCGACTTTTATAGGAGCAACCCCAGTAAAAGAGGTTGAAACACCCAAAACGATGACCCCACCCGAAACAAGTGAATAATTTGCACTTGTTCCGAGTGTTACATCTGCCGATGTGGCTGCAAATGTAGGCATCAGAGGAACAGTTAAGAATAAAACAAATCCTGCTATGGCTGTGATGGCAACTCTCTTAGTTGCGCTTTGTGTATTCATCTGCGGACTCAGACAGATTGTTTCTATGGTTTGGTGGTTGGATCCTTCTTAGTAACTTCATCATGAACTTTGTCGGCTGCAGCACCAACAGAGGCAGCAATATTGCCTACAACTTCATTAACTTTTTCTTTAGCTTGAGCAATTCCCCCGCTCAGATCTGCCTTAGTCATCTCTAAAGCACCTTCTGCTGCATTTTTTAGCTCTTTTTTCGCTTTATCTAAATGGCTTTGCATTTCCTTTTCAGTTTTATCCATTGTGTGTTCCTAATAACCATTCACGATCGCCCTTCAATGAGCTATCTGCTCGAACGCCGTAAGTAATCTTTTTGAGTTTAGCACCTGTTTAGTTCAATAGATACAAATGATTTGCACACAATAACTAACATTTAATGATTACTAATGTTATCTCGTTGAAATTAAGCTACAAGTTGTGCGGGATGTAGAATCAACTTCCTGCACTCGACTTACTCGAAACTCACTTGAGTCTTATAAAACTCATCCTTTTCTTCTGTGATCTCTAAGGCGTGATTTGGAAGTTGCATCTCATCGTCTAAATCTCCACATTTAATACATTTAACTTCTTTGGTAACCTCATCTAAGAGAAATTCATGTTCGCATTGTGTCATTTTGGAACCCGCCTTTTTCGATTCACTATTAAACAGCCTATGTTGGCGAGCGAGTTCTCGCAATGGTATTTCAAAGGCTTCTCCGAATGTCGGAAATGCATGGACTACATCTTCCAGAACCGAAAGTGAAATCTCTGCTCGAATTGCAAGTGTCGCCTCAGCCATCCACTCATCTGCGTGTGGGCCGATGGCGGATGCACCAGTCAAAACGCCTTTTGCCAAATTTGCGGCAAGAATGAGTAATCCGCCATTTTCACTATCGGTTGAATTGCGTGACACGTCCGAGAGTTCGATACTCGAAGTCACAATCTCTGTCTTATTCTCGCTATCAGAGAAATTCCCCACACTTGCTACAGGTGGATCTGTATAAATTGCACGTGGAATAGCTGAATAGTTTGCTTTTCGTGAGCCCCCTAAAATATTTTCGATAATTATTCTCGCTTGATAATTTGCTGTGTGTGTAAACGGCGCAATTGCAGTTACATCTCCAGCAGCCCAAATGTTTTTTGTTCCGCTCACTCGACAGTCTCCATCAATCAAGATTTCACCCTTTTCTCCCAAGGCAATCCCAATGAGGTCAAGGTTCAATCCGCTTGTCTGGGGATGGCGGCCCGCAGCGATAATTACGCGATCACACGTTAGAACCTGGCCATTCGACAGAGTGAGTTGGGAACTCTTTTCTACAGTAAGTTCTGCTTTTGTAACTTCGGTGTTAAGATAAATCGAAACGCCCTCCTCTCTCAAGTTAGCAGCCAGCCTTGAAGCAATGTCGGGATGCTCTTTGCCTGCAAGTTGATCGCCAAACTCAATAATGGTGGTCTTTGCACCGAAGCGAGAAAATATCTGCGCCAGCTCACATGCAACTGGACCTCCACCGACTACCGCAATTGAATTCGGGGCATTAGGTGTTGAGAGAGCTTGATCGCTTCTCCAATAATCAATTGATGAGAGACCAGGAATATCCGGAATCGTCGCTTCCGAACCGGTTGCAATAACCAAGTCAATCCAAGTCAAACTCTCACCATTGACACTTAAACTTTTTTCTCCAGTAATAACGCCATCGCCACGAAATAGTGCAACCCCAGATTTAATAATCTCTGATGCAGTGTCTGTGTCATTCCGGTAAGAGGCGATTTCGTCCCTGCGATGTGCAGCAATCTCAAATGCTTGAAAAGCATCGCCAAGATCAGGGCTCTTCGTAGCCGCGCCTAGAGAGAGAACTCTCTTGGCCAGAGTTCTTGTTTGAGCACTTCGAAGCATAGCTTTGCTTGGCATGCACGATATATAAGCGCACTCTCCGCCCACTCGTAGCTTTTCAACAAGCGCAACGCTTTTGCCTGCCTCTGCTAAGTTCTTTGCCACTGCCTCACCCGCAGATCCACCACCTAGCACAACTACATCAAAGTTTTTCATTTTTTCACGGTACACCTATTAACTCTGACTCGCCATAGATTCAGTAAAGGAAGAATTGGCAAATAGTAAGGTAATACTGATGAAACTTATTGTGAAGATTTTGAAAGAAGAGCCGCCTCTAGCCTGCAGGTCTACAATCCAAACATGTCAATTATCGCATCCGTCCAGGGCGTCGTAGGCGAGCATAGATACCCCCAACAGGAAATCACGGAGATTTTTTCTAGAATTGTTTCGCCTGAAGGCGATCATCGCGAAGCCATCAAAAGGATTCATGAAGCAACTAAGGTGAATTTCCGTAGCCTTGCACTTACAGCCGCAGCTTATGAAGAGATGCGGAGTTTTGGCGAAAGTAACGATGCATTTATTGATATTGCACTAAAACTTGGCGCTAAGGTCATCAACTCAGCACTTGAGAGCGCCGGAATACGTAGCGATGAAGTTGATTTGATTGTGGCAACATCTATAACTGGAATCGCAACACCTTCACTTGAAACTCGGTTGGTGCCAATTTTAGGTTTTCGAGAAGATATTAAGCGAATTCCAATCTTTGGTCTCGGATGTGCAGGTGGAGCCGCGGGAATCGCTCGGGTACATGATTACTTAATCGGTCACCCTGACGAAATAGCCATCTTGCTCTCCGTTGAACTCTGTTCACTTACGTTGCAGTCAGATGATCTTTCTATGGCCAACATAGTCTCTTCCGGACTTTTTGGAGATGGCGCAGGCGCTATCGTAATGGTCGGCTCTAAGCGCGCAGAAAGAATGAAAATCTCGGGGCCGCGTGTAGTAGATACTAAGAGTCGCTTCTATCCCAATACTGAAGATGCGATGGGATGGGACATTGGAAGCAGTGGTTTTCGCATTTTTCTCTCACCAGTGGTCAGTGATGTCATTGCGAAATATCTTGGAGAAGAAATTGAAGGATTCCTCAGTTCCAATCAACTAACAACTTCTGATATTGCGCGTTGGGTCTGTCATTCTGGTGGGCCAAAAATATTGAAAGCGTTGGAGAGTACCTTGAATCTCAATAACGACGAACTCGCTGTATCGTGGAACTCTTTAGCAGACAAAGGCAATCTCTCCTCTTCAGCCGTAATCCACATTCTCTCCGACGTTATGCAAGGTGAAGGAGTCACCAAACCCATCCCTGGAACTCCTGGGCTATTACTCGCAATGGGTCCAGGATTTTCTACCGAGCTAGTTCTTTTGGAGTGGTAATAAGATGAATGGACACATTGCATTTACGATTTTAATTCTCCTGGTTTCTGGGGAGCGTATTGTTGAATTAATTATCTCTAAGCGAAATCTACGTTGGAGTTTCAACCAAGGTGGCATTGAATTTGGTCGCTCTCACTATAAATATATGGTGGTTATTCATGTTGGACTCCTTGGAGGATGTCTAATTGAAACCTGGCTAACTCGCCCAGAATTTCGCCCACTACTCAGTTGGACGATGTTTGCTCTTGCTATGGGTTCCCAAGCATTGCGCTGGTGGTGCATTTTAACCTTAGGCAAACGATGGAACACGCTTGTAGTCATTATTCCGGGGTTGCCTGTAATTACCAATGGGCCATACAAATGGTTGAAGCATCCCAACTACTTGGCGGTCGTTATTGAAGGTATTGCTCTTCCGATGGTTGGTTTTGCCTGGCGAACCGCAGTAATTTTTACATTCCTAAATATCTTTGTGCTTGCTGCACGATTAAGAGTTGAAAATAAAGCCCTAGCGACCCTTGCACAATAAATATGATTGAACTACTTATTGCTGGAGCTGGGCCTGTTGGTCTAGTTACCGCTATTCATGCTGCCCAAGCTGGACTCGAAGTGGTCGTGATAGAGCCACGAACTGGAACAATAGATAAAGCCTGTGGTGAGGGTTTAATGCCACAGACTCTTGAGCATTTGCGCAGTATTAATGTTGATCCACCAGGCCATGATTTCGTCGGCATTCGCTATATCTCCGGCGGGAAAAGTGTAGATGCGCGCTTTAAAAATCAACCTGGTCGTGGAGTACGAAGAACAACTTTGCATGAGCACCTTAAAACCAGAGCAACTGAGTTAAATGTTCGAATTATTGATGGAAAGGTAAGAGAAATTGTTCAATCCGAACATTATGTCCAGACTGCTGAGATTCGAAGTCGATACTTAATTGGTGCCGATGGACTTCACTCCACTGTTCGTAATCAACTTAATTTAGAATCCGCGCCAAAAAGTACATCGACTCAGCGTTTCGGGTTGCGTCAACATTTCTGCATTTCGCCATGGTCTGATTTTGTTGAGGTTTACTGGTCACCTAATGCGGAAATTTATGTTACCCCCGTCGATGATAAGACTGTCGGTGTTGCAGTACTTGGAACTAATAAAATAGATTTTTGGAAAACTGTTTCGCACTTTCCTGAACTCAATTCCATGCTTTCGAATGCGAAACCCTCGAGCAAACTTCGAGGTGCTGGGCCTCTGCGCCAAGCCGTCCGAGCTAGAACTTTGACCCGAACTTTGTTGGTCGGTGATGCTTCAGGTTATGTTGATGCATTAACAGGTGAAGGCATGCGTATCGGCTTCGAAGAAGGCAGGGCGGCTGTAAATGCGGTCCTTGCCAATGATCCGAGTTCGTATGAGAAAGAATGGCTAAACATAACTCGTTCTTACAGGTTACTTGCCGGTGGATTGCTCTGGGCATCGTCTCAACGGTTTATCCGCCCACTCATTGTGCCGACCGCGGTAGCTTTTCCAAGAGTCTTTCGACAGATTGTAAACACTCTCGGGTAAATTCCAAGCTAAAGGAATATTCGTCCGAGGATTCGAACGAGCAAGGAACTCCTATGGGAAGCTACCCATTTATAACCAAATCTTCCAACTGGGCCCGAGAAATATAAAACCGCTGACGAGAGAGAATTCCCGCGTTTTCGGAGGAGGAAAACCACTGCGGCTGCCCCTGAATATGTTTTGCCTTCGCTAATTGCGAATACTTCTTGTGAACATTGCTCCGTAGTCAATCCATAAAGCTCAAGATTTGAACTTTGAAAAGGCAAAGCGGTGATTGTTAACTCTAGTTCTAGCCAGGCAAGGCTCCTTTTACAGAGATTGCAATCACCATCAAAGATAACAATTATTTCAGGCATTGCTTGAATCCATCGCATAAGAGCATCACAAAGTTATTCTACGCTGAAGTTGACCATGTTTTGGGTTAGAGTTGCATAAGGTACATAGGAGCTAAGGAAAATCAATTTGTGAAAATGTTGGGGATAGAATTCAGTAAACTAGATAACAAAGTTATATATTACTTAAACCAAATTTCAATGCCAGTGCTGCGTTACTCACTATCCCTGACCTTCATTTGGTTTGGTGCTTTAAAGCTATTTGGTAATAGTCCAGCAGTTGATTTAGTCACTAAGACTGTCTATTGGATAGATCCAGATATATTCATACCAATTCTTGGGTATTGGGAAATGGCAATTGGATTGTGCATACTTTATAGACCTTTAATCCGTGTTGGTCTTTTTTTATTAGCGTTACAAATGCCAGGTACGTTTTTACCCCTTATTTTATTGCCCGAGGTTTGTTTTTCGAGTTTCCCTTTTGGTCTTACCTTAGAAGGTCAGTACATTGTCAAGAATTTAGTGTTAATTGGTGCTGCGTTAGTTGTAGGTAGCAAGTTAATCCCATTTAAATTAAAACCTGCTGTGTAGTTCTTAAGGGAGACTAAGAGTTGCAGCCCCGAATGACACCGAGAATCTTTCACACCAAATTGAGATAGATGAGAACTCATCTAAATCAGTGTCTGTTGGGATGACATAATTTTGACTTCCAATATTGCCTTTAAGAGCTCCTAAATTGAGGTACTTTCCATCGTCAAAAACCCTCCAACCATCAACCCCGTTGATTACCGGGGCATCAGTCAGCCAGACTTCAAGCTTTGGGCCATTGCTGGTTTCTAAATTCTCAATCCTCAATATTCGACTTCCATCGCTGTACAGAAGTATTTTTACCGAGCCAGTGGTGGAGTGCTCATGAGAGATGAATGATCCTTCCGCAAGCACCACTGGTGATTGAAGATTTTCAGCTGCCGCCTCCGGTTCTGTCAGTTGTGGCAGTGCCTCTTCCACTCGAGTGTCAGTGAACAATTTCCACGGTTGAAAGTACGAACCTGCTGAAAAAAGAAGTAGACCAGAAACAAGAGATATGGCAATGATAGTTTTTCTACTGAATCTAGTTCTCATCCGAAAATTATATCGATGAGCACATTGCCACCACCCAATGAAAATATGTTCCGCCCTATAAGTCCAAGTCAATCAGGCTGATAAAGTTCTTTCATGAATCAGCCATTTCTATATTCAGTTGAGCGCGAATTCCCCCTTTCCGTAGAGAGGATTTGGAAGGCTTGGACTGATGCTTCAGAACTTGAAGCTTGGTACCACCCAACTGAACTTGATTCAGTAAAAGGTGCTACGGCCTCAGACTTAACAATCGGTGGACTGTGGAGCTGTGGAGTCGATGTACCCGCTCATAACTTCGCTGCCTACTTTTACGGTAAGTACACAAAAATTATCGAAAATGAATTAATAGAGCACACCATGCATTACACACAATCCGCAGAAGAATTTGCTGTTAAAGACTTCACGACTCCTTCACACCTTATCGTTATCGAATTTCAAGATCGTGGTGCCAAGGCGTGGGTGAAATTCAGCCAATACGGTGAACTTCCGGATGGTGAAGAGAAACAAGCGCAAGCAGGCATGAATAGCTACTTAGAGTCTCTAGCCCATTTCCTGACCAAGTAACAGAAAAAATTAAAAAGAAGTACCGCCCCAAATCCAGAAGCCGCCATTACACTTTTGCCTTGTGGACGTAGTAATTACGATTGAAAATTCCATGTGCGAAGAGTTAGCTCAAGTCCTTCAAGCACATTGGGAATTTTGCACGACCACGACGCCAATTGAACACGTTTATGCACTTGATGCATCAAAATTATTCACTCCAGATATAACGGTTTTCGGTGCACGAGTTCTTGGGGAGCTGGTCGGCGTGGGAGCAATGAGAAAATTAGATGCGGACCATGCCGAGCTTAAATCAATGCACACGCTAGTCAAAACCCGAGGATATGGAATTGGTAAAGCGATGGTGGCTCATATTGAAGCTTTCGCCAAATTAGAGGGAATGAAACGTCTTAGTCTGGAAACAGGCTCAAGTGAAGCCTTTAAGCCTGCGCGCGAACTCTATAAATCCCTTGGGTACGAAGAATGCGAAGCCTTTGGTGATTACGTTCTTAGCGAGCACAACACTTGCATGACAAAAATTCTTCTATAAAGAAGAACCGCCCTATAAGCCGGATCGAAGAATTTTCTCCATAGGCCATCCCTTTGCAAGTTCATCAACCAACTTATCCATGTAACGAATCTTCTTCTTTAAGTGAGTCACTTAGATCTGCCACTTCGGAAATGAAAGAAGAATGCCCAAACAATTAGAATCAATCCCAGACCTTGTAACCCTGGAGAATCATCGAATTCACCGAAAATCATGGCGAAAACTCCAATAGAAATTAGTAGCGCAAATCTAAGTGTCTTCATCTCAAAAAATTCCTAAGCGGGCAAGGGTTATATTAGATTCCACAGGTGAACCCTAGCTTTGGTAACAGCGTTTAGGAAGAACAGTTTCCCTATGGGTGGAAATTTTCCTTCTCGAAGCAACATCGCTCCACAAGTAGGAAAAATTGTAATTTGTGAGTACATTCTTTTAAAATACATGAGATTCAGGCACTATCTGAATCGCTAAACCAAATTTCTGCATATTGTGACAGCTCATTACTTTGTGGGTTCTCAAAAAATTGAGCAGATTCAATAATTTCATGTGATGTTACTCGATCCGATTCCTCCCAGTTAGCTTCTCGTGACTCAACGCGTGACATCAGGACACTTATTTCGGGTGTGAGGAAATAACCGTTCACGGTATGCCCTAAGGCTTTAGCTTTTGAGAGAATATCGAGTCTTTCAGAACGGCCCCACGTGCCCCATTCGATAACCACATCGTAGCCTTGAGATAGAAGTAAAGCTGAAATCTTCCACTGCGCTTCTTCTATTGCAGCTCGAGCCTCTGAGTTTCGAAGTGGAATTCCTGAAACATTCATCCATTGGTCTGGAGACATTAGTAAGGCATTGGTGTGTTGGACGATTTCACTCGCTTTAGTTGTCTTACCTGCACCTATGGGTCCGGAGACTAGATGAAGAGTTGCCATGGTCCTAGATCTCCTTTTCCATAAGGTAATTTTCAATTAGTGCGAAGTATATGCGTAAAAATTTGGACTGGAAAAAGATTGGAAAAAATGCGCAAATATAGAAGAGTCGCCCTATAAGGTGGACATCTTCTGTGCTTGTTTCCGACCTTCATGATCTTTCTCTCTGCCAACGAGAGTACTTTCTAAATTATCAATTTTTTAAAGCCTTGGCTTGTTTGCTCGAAGCCAGCATTTTTATAAAAGCGATGTGCATCCTCGCGCACATTTCTACTGGTTAACTGGATTCGAAAACAACCTTGCATTCGTGCGAACTCTTCAGCCTTTACGAGCAACTGACTCCCAATTCCCTTTCCTCTTAAATCACTACGGACATGAACACTCTCAAGTTCACAGCACCAAGATCCCGTGTATAAAAAAAGAGGAAATACCATAACCTGAACAATTCCAACAATTTCATTATCGAGTTCTGCAACGAGCACCTCACCTTTTCGCCGACGATTTTCCTCAACAGCATTCCAATAAGCCTCAACATTGTTTTCGTCCTCCATCTCTGGCCGCAAAGAACCTCCCTGAAGTATCAAAGATGCTTCGGACATCTCACTCTGCTCTATTGGTCTTATTCGCAATTTCATAAACAAACCCTACCTAGGGAGCCCGAGCGGAGAAAGACAATTTTCCCTATTTAGGACCGAGAATTGAAAAGCTAAACAAAGTTTATTTGCCTTTGTTTAAGTCTCCGAGGTGAGTGTGTTTAAAACTTGAATCGTATTTAAGGCCATATCCAAAGAATCTATCCCAACCAATATGACCTAGCCAGATGAATCCGATAGCCAACGCTATTTTGCTATCGGCCCGCCAGGCTAGAAATATTATTAGTGCTGGTGCAAAGTAGCTGTGACCCAAATTGTAGAAAAATGCTCCAATTCGAGTGTTGGCTAAGTACCCCAACATAAAAATGTCAGGGACTAGGAGAAGTGCTGGATACAACCACCATTTTTGACCCTGTCCAGCAAAAAGTACGATCGTGGCAACAAGTAATATAAGACCCTCAAGACGAAGCCATAGCTTTGGTTTTCCAGTTACGTATGTTGGTTCCATGCAAAAAGTATAAAAGAAAAGTCGCCCTATAAGCCAGAATTCAAAGTTGGGATCTCTTCAAAGCTGTTGAAAATGATTTTTCCCATCTCTCTCGCCTTACCCATCTCTACATCTGCACCTCTAGATTCACCAGGGATACGCAGAACTGCATCACATTTTTCTAAGAGTCGATGGGCTACTGGGTATTGATATTCAGAGAATTGTTCTGATGAATGGGATTCTCCGCAGCGGCTTAGTCATAAATACATTCTACTAAATTGAAGAAGAAACGCCCTATAAGCCTTAAACACCACCAGAAGTACATTGCTTTTGCTTCCTTGAATGAAAATAGAGTCTCGCCTCACTATTAACATCGTTGTCTCATATGAATAGCTAAGATACGTTTTCAACATGAAACTCATAAATCGAGTGGCTACCGAAAAAGATGTTACGAAGATATTGGATATTGCGAATTCAGAGCTTCTTGCACTAAACCCGAAAGACATACCCTTAGGCGAGATTGAGGGTCATGAGATTGTTCGAGGTTTCTTTGACCCTGCAATAACCAGGCTGACAAAACTGCACTCAGAGGATGACTGGCAGAGTTTAATCTCTCTCAACCCAGACTCTTCACGCAAGCGCTTCTATCTAGATATCTACACAAGGCCTGGAGCACAGACTCTCGCACTGTCGTTGGATTTAGCATTGGACTTGGCACGAATGCACGACCCAGAGTATCGACTCTGGATAGGAACTCAATCCAACGATTTCGCTTTCAAGAACCTTCTAGAGAGCCGCGAATTCACAATTCTTCGGAAGTATTGGACTTTAGAGATGACACTCCAAGTTAACATTGACAGCGAAAATGATTCACCTGGTGTGATTCGAAAATTAGACCTCGACAAGGAAGACGACTTACGTACGTATCATGAAGTTCACCAGGATTCATTCAGTCAGCACTTTGGTTTCATGCCGCGGCAGTTTGCCGAATGGAGCGAGCTTGTGCTTCGAGACAAAGATGAGATCAATATGCAGGCATGGCTTATCTCGGTTAATGGCAATCCTGTCGGCTTTGTGGATTTCAATGATGAGCTACTCCATGATGACTCAGGTTACGTCTCAGGTTTAGGAGTAAGACAGGCGTTTCAAGGCAAGGGGTTCGGTGAGGCGCTACTTCGCCATGCAATTCAGGTCAATAGCGAGTTGGGGCGTTCGAAGCTCTGTCTCAGTGTTGATGCAGGTAATGAAAGTGGTGCGCTTCGACTTTACGAAAAAGTGGGGATGAAGCCCATTTCTGAGTGGCATCAATACGAGAACCCAAATTGGAGTAAGTCAACCTCATTCCAATAGACGAATAAAGAGAACCGCCGAATTGGTTCTAACGAAATAACTATCAGTGAGAAGAAATAAAAGAAGAACCGCCCTACAAGCCGGAAATTTGGAAAGGGCCACGATTTCTCGCGGTCCTCCCATGCTCAGCTATAACAACTCTCTTGACCATTACCAATAGATCGAATTGAAATAACTAAGACTGTGGTGGAAGTGACGGGATTTGAACCCGCTCCGGTGGTTTGGTAAACGACCAGGCTGCCAATTACAACACGCCACCAACACGTGGTAGAAGATAAGTAAATTTGAGGCGCGAATTATCTGCGATAGGCGGAAATGTGCATAACTTTGAGATGTGCACAAGCAAAAGGGACTTGGAATTAACCAAGTCCCGATTACTACCAAACCACCGTTTCCATATTATTGCATGGAAACTTGGTGACTCGCAGTAACAACAGGATAAAAGAAGAGTCGCCCTATAAGCCGGTTCCTGTCGTTCTTGCGAACGGATCACCATCCATCTAGATCTGTAATTACTTACAGATTCAAGCAACCTACCCGTTGACTCGAGCGAGCAGCTCTCAAGTCACGCGATACTGAAATCCGCCAAGGACTTTCGTTTTATTAACTGGGACCCGCATAACATGGGGTAAATTTTTGAGGTCCTCTGGACAGCAGCAATGATTCCAGTCTCAGGTCTAGTAAGAAAATTGACCAATCTCCTTACGGCTAGATTTAGTCGTGCTCTCATGCGGAATAGGCGAATCGCTAGGACGCCACAATCCTGATCTTGTGCCTGGGGACTAGGGATTGGAAGGGTTCTAGGCATCTAACGACACCATCGTCAGGCTCAAAAAAGCCAAAAATGCTCGTTTACCCCTTTACTTATGCTTATTTGGTTAGTATAAAAGGGCCACGAAACAATGGAGAGTTGAGTGAGATCAATGAAGATTCGAGCGGAATTAAATGATTTTCTAGGTGAATTTTACCCTGGACAAAAAATTCCAAGTGAGCGCATATTATCTGAGCGCTTTGGTGTTGCACGCATGACATTACGTCACGAGCTTGAAACTTTTATTTTGGAAGGCAGGCTTGAACGCAGGCCAGGCTCAGGTACATATATTTCAAATCTGTGCTATTCATTGTCTGCACAGTGTAAATCTTTTTCGTCTGAAATGAAGTCTCGTGGACTTGAACCACAGAATAAACTATTAGTCTCAAAAATAGTCTCTGCTAATAAAATTTGTGCCAGCAAATTGAGAGTCCCTCTAAATTCAAAAGTATTAAAATTCTCTCGGCTACGGTTCGGAAATGAAATTCCTATGGCCTACCAAGCCACAATTATTCCTGTTTCATATATTGGAAAAATTGAGGATTATGAACTAGAAGGCGCATTAGTCGATATGTTACAGATCAAATTTGGAATTACTATAACGACTTCACAAACTGAAATTTCTGCAAATTTTGTTGACCGAAAGATTTCTAAACTCCTTGATATTACAACATTGACGCCTTGCCTTGTTAAAGATGCTATCGATATGGATCAACGTTCACGACACATCATGTGGAATAAAACTTGGTATAACGCAGAAAGATTCAAGATTAAATTTGATGCAGCTTGTAATGTTCGCGAATTCAAGAATCCAGCGGTATCGTAATTCAATTAGGTAATCGTTCCATAGCAGCCCAAAAATCTTTCATAATGGCGACTTCATCAACATCCATGCAGACTGGAATCTTTGTAACTATACGATCCCAATACATGGAACCTGCCGCATCAATCTCTGGAATAGGCATCTCGCGCGTAATGACGGACTCTGGAATGGTGTAATAGGCAATATTTACAATGTCCCACAATACTTTTGTTGGCCGATTCGAATCCATATCCATTTTTATCCTTCCATGTCCCCATTTTTCTAAAATGTCAGCCAAAAAATTGAGTATGGGCTTATTTTTTGCACGCAATTCAGGGAGAAAGACATTGTTCTCGACAGCCACTTTAACTACTCCGGGCCACCCCGGCAGTACTACTAAGTTCTCACAGTTTCGATATAAAGCCCGCCAAGCAGAAATGTCGGCACGTGCATTCAATTCCCCATACTTATAGCGTTTCCAGGTCTCCTCATCTGGAAATGATCCTGCCCAAATAATCGGAACTTTCTTCGCCAAATCTGGATACCCTAACTTAAATGCTGCTAAATCTGTGGCAGGGCCGGTGCCTAAAATAGAGAACTCGATTCCTTGTCTCGCTAGGTTTACTATGAACTCCAAGCCCTCGCTGGTTAAACATTCATCTACATTTTCCATCGGCCGCGAAGCCCCTTTTAGACAGCGAACATCATTTCGTTGGCACAAATCTATAACTCTTTGGGCTTCGTCACAATAAATATTCACTGAGTCATGCCCATGGACCAAAGTGTTATGCGATGAAATTACTGCCAATACCTCCAATGACGGGCTACCAAGTGCATAGGCAATTGCAAATTGGTCATCGATTTCATTCATTGTGTCACAAACCAAAACTACTTTACGTTTAGAGTCGTTGCCCAATTTTCTCTCCCTTCAACATTTTGGATGCATACTCGACTATATTTGCAATAGATGGGATGTAGTGATCTTCTAACGGTGGGGAAAATGGAACTGGCGTATGCAACCCGGTGAGAGTTTTTATTGGACCTTTCAATGACGAAAAAGCCCTATCGGCGACCATACCGGCGATGTCTGTTGCTATCGAGCAGCGTGGATGGGATTCATCGACAACTAAAAGGTGTCCTGACTTCGCCACTGATTCACAGATTAGATCAATATCTATCGGAGAATAAGTGCGTGGATCAATAACTTCTGCCTCTATTCCTTGTCTAGCTAACTCATCTGCTGCATCCAGCGCGGTAAGCACCATCTTTTGTACACCTACGATTGTGATGTCCGTGCCTTTACGCTTTATGTCTCCAACTCCTATTGGAATGGTGTATGAATCAACCGGAACATCACTCTGTTGCATGTAAAGACGTTTATGCTCCATGAAAATCACGGGGTTTTGATCCCTGATTGCGGCAATTAGGAGGCCTTTTGCATCGTAGGCGTTAGATGGAGCGATAACTTTGATTCCAGGGATATGGCTATAGATCGAGACTAGCATTTGTGAGTGTTCGGAACCTGCCCTAAATCCTGCACCCGTAACTGTTCGAATAACAAGTGGGATGCTCACTTTGCCACCGTAAGTGAAGCGAAGTTTTGCTGCATGATTAAGGATTTGGTCAAAAGAGGTTCCAATAAAATCTGAATACATGATTTCCGCGATTGGACGCATACCAGCAAATGTCGCGCCAATACACGCACCTACAAATCCAGTTTCTGCTAATAAAGAATCAATCACGCGTTCACGGCCAAATTCAGTGACAAGGTCTTTTGTAACCCCAAATGGACCACCCCAGGCGTCTAACGCACCTGGGATATGGTCATTGCCAGCTCCACCAGCAACGTCCTCACCTATTAAAATGACTGATGGATCCCGCCTCATTTCAAGTCGAATTGCTTCATTGACTGCATCCTTAT
>ERZ1292640.520-Hain-H43-02um-R1-520-length-31348-cov-12_pt1 | contig 16909 bp, 14 predicted proteins | sample MGYA00564404_ERZ1292640 | MGnify/ENA primary metagenome ERZ1292640 (study PRJEB36523, sample SAMEA6512636) | groundwater metagenome | collected 2019-01-08 | study: AquaDiva: Metagenomics assemblies of 32 groundwater samples
TAAATAAGATGAGAAAAACAATTATTGCCGGAAACTGGAAGATGTACAAAACAATCAATGAAGCCATTGATTTGGCTAACGGTTTAAAGCGCGAACTTTTTAAGGCTGATTTTTCAGTCGTGGATGTAGTCTTATGTCCGGTTTTTACGGCTTTAAGCGAAGTTGCCGAAGTTTTGAATGAAACGGGTATTCAATTAGGCGCGCAAAACTTTTATTGGCAGGATGAAGGAGCTTTTACGGGTGAAGTTTCTGCGCCGATGCTTAAAGATGCGGGTTGTCAGTATGTTATTATCGGCCACTCCGAGCGTAGGCAGTTTTTTGGCGAGACTAATGAAACGGTAAATAAAAAGATTAAAGCTGCTTTAAAACACGGATTGACTCCGATTATTTGCGTCGGTGAAAATCTGCAGGAGAGAGAATCCAATAATACATTTAAGGTGATTACCAGCCATATTGAGGGCGGACTGGTTGATATCAGCTCTGAAGATATGCTTAAAACCGTAATTGCTTATGAGCCGGTTTGGGCGATTGGTACGGGAAAGACTGCCACCGGCGAGCAGGCCCAAGAAGTGCATAAATTTATCCGGGATTTATTAAGAAAGATGTACGGGGAAGAAGTCGCTAGTTCCGTTAGAATTCAATATGGCGGAAGCGTGAAGCCGGAAAATATTGTAGAGTTAATGGGCAAGCCGGATGTCGACGGAGCCCTGGTAGGGGGAGCAAGTTTAAAGGTGGAAACTTTCAGTTCAATCGTAATTAAAGCCAGCGAGGTTGTAAAATGATGCTATTTTTGGTTATAGTCCATGTGACTGCCTGTGTAATTTTGATTGGTTTAGTTTTGATTCAACGCGGAAGGGGCGCGGGGCTAGTCGAGAGTTTTGCCGGGGTGGAGTCGATGTTTGGGACCAAGACGAGCGCTTTTCTTACCCGAACCACTACGATTATGTCGGTAGTTTTCTTTATCACTTGTTTAAGCCTTGCGGTTTTATCCGTCAGGCAGAGTAAGTCGTTGATGCGCGATGTGCGTACGCCTGCGCCGAAGACGGAATTGCTTAAAGTTGAAGCAGCTAAGGTTGGGCCAGCAAAAGTCGAAGTAGCAAAAACCGAAACACCGTCCGCAGTTACTTTGCCAGCAGCACCAGCTAAGCCGGATGCAGCAAAAACCCAATAAAAAATTATTCTGGATATTTGCCTTAAGTAGCGCGGTTTATTTTACTCAAGGCATCGAAGGCCTACCCTCCCAAGGCCTGTTCTATTATCTTAAAGAAACCCTGCATTTTTCCCCTGAAAAAATAATGATCTTAGGTAGTATCACTACCTTTGCCTGGCTGGTTAAGCCGTTAATCGGCTATACCATCGACAGTTCATTTACGAAGCGGATTTGGATATTTATTTCTCTGGCGTTGGATATAGTTTTTGTTTTGTTTTTAGGTTTAATGCAGATGCCGCTGATTATTTTGGTGGCTTTGCTCCTGCTTAATTCCTCCAGCGCGGCTTTCCGGGACGTGGCGGTTGACGGGATTATGTGCGTAGAGGGCAAGAGATATCAGTCTACCGGAAAAATTCAGAGTATCCAGTGGGCCTCGATTTTAGTGGCAGGATTATTTACCGGCCTCGGAGGAGCATTTATCGCCGAGAAATGGGATTATAGAATAGGTTTCTTGTGCCTAATCCCGATTTATTTATTGGTCGGTTTACCAACGTATTTTTATCAAGAGGAGCAGGTAGAGAAGAAGAGCTCAACTTTATTTGCTGACTTAAAAATATTATTTAGCGACAAGAAGATATTAATCATCGGATTATTTATATTTTTGTATAAATATTCTCCGTCTTTTGGCACGCCTTTATTTTTTATTCAACGCGATAGTTTTAAATGGACCAAGATGTGGATTGGAACGCTAGGTACGATAAGCACCTTATTCGGGGTTATCGGCGCCTTGCTTTATTATAAATTCAGCCAGAAGATAAATATTAAAAAGTGGTTGTATTTTTCGGTCTTCGCCGGCGGCCTAACCACCTTAAGTTATCTGTATTATACTCCGGTAAGCGCAATTGTTTATGATGTGGTGTATAGTTTTATCGGGATGTTTATATTCCTGATGGTTATGGATTTTATGGCTAGGCATTCGATTAAGGGTTTAGAGGCAACCTCATTCGCGCTTTTATGCAGTATAAATAATCTTTCCGGAGTAGCCAGTAATTTATCCGGCGCATTCCTGCTTCCGGTAATCGGCTTAAAATGGCTAATTGTCCTATCCGCACTAACCAGCTTTCTCTGCTTGTTCCTGATTAATAAAATCGAATAATTAGCTTTCTGTTTTTCGCTTCGACACTGATGCCACTGACAAGTTTCGCAGCGAATGTCGATTTTAGCCAATGGAGCTTGAGCATTGAGGGTATCCCGAGGTCAGCCGACAGGCTGACAATCTCGGGATGGCGATGCTGTCTGAGCGCCGAGTGAAAGCACGAGGCGCGAGTTCAGCAGCCACCGAAATGCGAAAGATCATTGGCGTTAAAAAATCGACCTGAGCGAGAAACTTGGCAGTGGCATTAGCAGCGCACGGCGAAAATCTTCGTGCCGAAGCAAAAGCCGGAAAGCTAATTATTTCCATTGCCATTTGGTCGAATATTTAATATAATAATAAATTATGATGGAAGTGCTGAAACCCTATATACTTAGCTTTATTCCGTTGTTTGTGGCGGTGGATGCCATTGCCAATATTCCTATTTTTCTATCTTTAGTCGGGCATGATTCTAAGGCCCATAGAAATAGAGTAATTCGGGATACGGTGATTACGGCTACTGCCGTGGCAATTGTATTTATGTTTATCGGCACCTGGATATTTTCGCTTTTAGGCATAACTATTCCTGATTTTCAGATTGCCGGCGGGGCGCTTTTATTTATCATTGCCGTGCGGCTTTTAATGACAGGTATGCAAAAGAACTTGTTGACTGATGGGCATGATAAAGATATCGGCGTCGTTCCTTTGGGGACTCCTTTAATTACGGGCCCGGCAGTTTTGACTACGACGCTGATGATGATGAATAGTTTTGGAGTTGTGCCGACGCTGGTGGCATTAATATTAAATATGTTGTTTGTCTGGGTTACCTTGGCCAGGGCGGACTTGATTATAAAGATTATGGGGCCAAGCGGCACCCGGGCATTTTCTAAAATTATGTATATATTATTGGCGGCAATCGCGGTAATGATGATTAGACACGGTATAACCGGAGCTTTCCTTAAATGATGCGTAAAGTTTTAACTTTTATTATGGCTGGCGGTAAGGGCGAGCGTCTTTTACCCTTAACTAAAGATCGCACCAAGCCGGCAGTTCCTTTCGGCGGGATTTACCGGATTATTGATTTTACTTTGAGTAATTGTATTAATTCCGGGATGCGCAAGATTTATATTTTAACTCAATATAAATCCGCTTCTTTACAGAGGCATATCCGTTTGGGTTGGAATTTCTTGCCTTCCGAGCTTGGCCAGTTTATTGAGTTGCTCCCCGCCCAGCAGCGTATTGGAGATTCCTGGTACCTGGGCACGGCGGATGCGATTTATCAAAACCTGTATACTTTAGATATGGATAAGCCGGATGAGGTTTTGATTCTGGCCGGTGACCATGTCTATAAGATGAATTATTATGCGATGATCGATGTGCACCGTGAGCAAAACGCGGATTTGACAGTAGGCGTGGTTGAAGTCGATAAGAGTAAGTCTAAACATTTAGGTGTGATCGAAGCGGATGCCAGCGGCAGGGTTACGGGTTTTCATGAAAAGCCGGCAAATCCTCAAACTATTCCCGGCAAGCCCGATAAAATTTATGGCTCAATGGGGATTTATGTTTTTAATCAGTCTGTGCTGATGCAGGCATTATTGGAAGATGCTAAAGACCATAAATCATCGCATGATTTCGGCAAAGATATTATTCCTCAAATGGTAAAAAAAGGGATGAAAATTATTGCCTATGACTTTCGTAAGGCTAATAAAGAGGAGGAATATTGGCGGGATATCGGAACTATTGATGCCTATTATGAGGCGAACATGGAGTTGATCCAGGCTAACCCTACATTTAATCTTTATGACCAGGAATGGCTCATTAGGACTTTTCAGGAGCAGTATCCTCCGGTTAAAACCGTGCATTCCGGAGATAAAGAAGAGGGCCGAGTGGGGTTGATTCTGGATTCGATAGTTTCGGAAGGCTGCGTAGTCAGCGGCGGACGGGTCCAGCGCTCGATACTTTCACCGAATGTGCGCATCAATAGTTTCTCGGAGATATATGATTCCATTCTTATGGAAAGCGTTAATGTCGGTCGCTACGCAAAAATTAAGCGGGCAATTATTGATAAAGACGTAAATATTCCTCAAGGGACAATTATTGGATTTAATTTAGAAGAAGACAAAAAAAGATTTTTTGTCAGTGAATCGGGAATTGTTGTGGTGGCTAAGGGTACTGAGATCAAATGATCAGAAAAGCGAAAATAAAGGATATCAAACAAATTCAGGCTTTAATATCTTGTTTTGCCAAACAGGATGTGATGTTGCCGCGTTCTTTAAATGAGCTTTATGAAAATATCCGGGATTTTTGGGTTGTTGAAGATCAGGGTAAAATATCTGGCTGCGCTGCGTTGCATATTTCCTGGGATGACCTGGCGGAGATTAAATCTTTGGCGGTTGCCAAAAATAAACAAAGGCAAGGTTTAGGCCAGGATTTGGTTTTGGCTTGCTTGGCCGAAGCCAAGGTAATGGGGGCCAAGAAAGTTTTCGCGTTGACTTATCAGCCGAATTTTTTTAAAAAGCTAGGGTTTAAAAAGATCAAGCACGAAGCTCTTCCCCATAAGATTTGGGCGGAATGCATTAACTGCTGTAAATTCCCCAACTGCCAGGAGATTGCCCTGCTGAAACTCTTGTAAAATAATCATTTTATGTTACAATTTCACAATCCCCTCGCGGGGCTCGGGGTCATTTTTCCCCAAGCGCCGGAGGCAGGGGAAAAATGAGGAGGAACGCATGGATTATTTATTGACTGAAGAACAGAAGATGATCAAGGATTTAGCGCATAAGATTGCCGAGGAGAAGATCCGTCCGGTTGCGGCTAAATATGATATTAGCGAAGAGTATCCCTGGGAGATTATGAAGGTAATGGGCGAGAGCGATATGTTCGGCCTGTTTATCCCTGAAGAGTACGGCGGATTTGCCAACAGCACAATGAATCTGTGCTTGGCAACGGAAGAGTTTTCCCGCGCCTGCGGAGGAATCGCGGTTTGCTATGCGGCCAGCGCTTTGGGGACAATTCCGATTGTTTTATTCGGTACGGATGAACAGAAGAAAAAATACTTACCGGATCTAGCTAAAGGTAAAAAAGTAGCCGCTTTTGGCATTACGGAGCCGGAAGCCGGCTCGGATGCCTCGGGGATTAAGACAACCGCTAAAAAAGAAGGTAACCATTATATTTTAAACGGCCTGAAGCATTTTATTACTAACGGCGGAGACGCTGAGACTTATGTGGTAATCGCGATGACGGATAAAACTAAAGGCGCGCGTGGCGCCTCGGCTTTTATTGTTGAAAAAGGCACTCCGGGTTTTACCTTTGGCAAAAAAGAGGATAAATTCGGAATCCGCGCCTCCAGCACTCGGGAACTTATTTTTACGGATTGTAAGATTCCGGCGGAAAATTTATTGGCCAAAGAAGGCATGGGTTTTATTGTTACCATGAGGACCTTTGACATGTCTAGGCCCGGAGTTGCGGCGCAAGCATTAGGTATCGCCCAGGGAGCGCTGGAATTGGCAGTAAAATATGTGCGTGAAAGAGTGCAGTTTGGCAAACCGATATCTAGTTTCCAGGGTATCCAGTGGATGCTGGCGGATATGGCGACCGAAATTGAAGCCGCTCGCGGTTTAGTTTATTCTACCGCTAGAATGGTGGATGCCGGAATTAAGGATGTATCCAAAGAATCAGCCATGGCCAAGATGTATGCCTCGGATGTAGCGATGAAGGTTACGATTGATGCTTTGCAGTTATTCGGCGGATACGGATACATGAAAGATTATCCGATTGAAAAATATGTGCGCGATGCCAAGATCACCCAGATCTATGAGGGCACCAACCAGGTGCAGCGCGGGATTATTGGTTTGAAAGTAATCAAGGAGATGGCTAAATAAATGCATATTATTGTTTGTATAAAACAGGTTCCTGAAACTACGGAAGTAAGGATTAATCCGGAAACCAATACGCTGATGCGTGAAGGTGTCAAGGCAATCGTTAATCCTTTTGATATGTATGCTATTGAAGAAGCTGTGCGGCTTAAAGAAAGATTTGGCGGCAAAATTAGCGTGGTGACGATGGGCCCTCCGCAGGCAGATCAAGCTTTGCGTGAAGCAATTTCCCTGGGGGCGGATGAAGGGTTTTTAGTTTGCGACCGGGCATTTGCCGGAAGCGATACCTGGGCAACCAGCTATACTTTAGCCGGAGCAATTAAGAGGCTGGGGGCATTTGATTTAATTATTTGCGGCAAGCAGGCTTCAGACGGAGATACGGCCCAAGTCGGGCCGGGCATATCCACGCATTTAAATATTCCTCAGGTTACTTATGTTAAAAAAGTTGAAGAGGCCACCGATAAATCGATGCGCTTGGAAAGAATGCTGGAGGAGGGTTATGAAATTATTGAAACTCCGCTCCCGGCGCTTTTAACCGTCGTGAAAGAGATTAATGAGCCTCGGATTCCTTCTTTAAAAGGATTGATGCGCGCAAAATCCGCCAAAATTACTATTTTTACCCAGAAAGAATTGAATTTGGATCCGCAGCAAATCGGTTTATGCGGTTCTCCGACTCAAGTGGTCAAAATATTTACTCCTACGCCTAGAGTCGGAGGACAAATACTTAAAGGCGAGATCCCTGAGATTGCTAAAACTCTAGTGGATTTAATTAAAGACGAGGTTAATTAAAGATGTCGATTGCTATTATTATTGAAAAATGTACCGGTTGCTCCTTATGTATTAAGACTTGTCCGTTTGATGCTATTCGCATTATGGATAAAAAGGCAGTAATTGATTTACATAAATGTACGCTTTGCGGCGCTTGTCTTGATGCCTGTAAGTTTAAGGCAATATTATTAGAGAAAACTCCGGCGCAATGCGCTTTGCCGAATATTAAGGATTATAAAGGGATTTGGGTTTTTATCGAGCAAAAGAACGGCCGGGTGCAGTCGGTTTCCTATGAATTATTAGGTAAGTCGCAAGAATTAGCGAAAAAATTAAATTGCCAGGTGAGCGGGGTATTAATCGGCAATAAATTAGAGGATCAGCTGGATGAGCTGATCTTTTGCGGAGCGGATAATATTTATTTAGTTGAGGCTCCGGAATTAGCTAATTTTCAGGATGAGCCCTACACTAATATTTTAGTGGAGCTAGTTAAAAAGCATAAACCGGAGATACTTTTATGCGGGGCGACTAATATTGGCAGGAGCCTGATTTCACGAGTAGCGATAAATATTAAAGCCGGCTTAACCGCTGACTGCACAGGATTAGATATTGACCCGGATAAAAAGATTCTTTTGCAGACTCGCCCGGCTTTCGGCGGGAATATTATGGCGACAATTATTTCTCCGAATTACCGCCCGCAGATGGCTACTGTCAGGCATAAAGTTTTTGCTCCTCTGCCGGCGGATAAAAAACGCAAAGGTAAAATTATTAAGGAAAGTTTTGATAGCGCGCTTTATGTTTCGCGCACCAAGCTTATTGATATTATTGATGAGATTGAATCAACGGTAAATTTATCGGAGGCCGATATTATTGTTTCCGGAGGCCGCGGAATGGGGGCGCCGGAGAATTTTAAATTATTAGAAGAGCTGGCGCATGTTTTAGGCGCGGCAGTCGGCTCAAGCCGGGCCGCAGTGGATGCCGGTTGGATGCCTTATTCGCATCAGGTTGGCCAGACCGGCCGCACGGTTGCGCCGAAGATTTATTTTGCCTGCGGAATAAGCGGGCAGATTCAGCATTTGGTCGGTATGCAATCCTCAAAGATAATCGTGGCGATTAATAAAGATCCCGAGGCTCCGATTTTTAAAGTCGCGACTTATGGCATTGTCGGAGACATTTTTCAAATCCTGCCTATTTTAACTAAAACTTTTAAAGAGACTCTCCGTAAATAAAGCTGGGGACGGTTCTGTTTTTTTCTAAAAACACAGAACCGTCCCCTAGTTTTTAAGTTTTCCTATTTCTGCACTAATCTGCTTCGTTTAAGCCCTAAACACATCAATATGTCAAAGAATGTAAAGATTCTCCTTGACAAGAAACCAGCTTTTGTTTATAATGCAAACATGATATTTGTTAGATCCTTAGGGGAGTTTTAATGGTAAACACTAATTTAATGACCATCGAAGACCTGTCTGATTATTTGAAGGTTACCCGCCGGACGATCTATGATTGGTTAAAACATAATAAGATACCGGCGTTAAAGCTCGTCGGACAATGGCGTTTTAAAAAAGATAAAATTGATGATTGGCTTGATGGCCAGTCCCAACATCATTAGAATACACCCGGCGCTAAGTGGAATTGCGCCGGTGTTGTGTTCGTACATAAGGAGATCGATATGTATTTTAAAAAATTAGAGTTGATTGGTTTTAAATCATTTTGTGATAAAACTACGCTTAATTTTGAGCCGGGAATTACCGCGGTAGTCGGGCCCAATGGCTGCGGGAAATCAAATATTTTTGATTCTATTCGCTGGGTACTCGGTGAGCAGTCGGCAAAATCATTGCGCGGCTCAGAGATGCTGGATGTTATTTTTAACGGCACAGACACCAAGGAGCCGTTGAGCATGGCCGAGGTGAGCTTGACTTTCGATAATACCAGCCGTTTTTTTAATGTTGATCATCCGGAGGTTTTAATCACCCGCAGGCTTTTTCGTTCCGGTGAAAGCGAATACCTGTTGAATAAAGCCACCGTGCGGCTTAAAGATATCTTGGACATATTATTAGGTACCGGAATCGGAGCGGAGAGCTATTCGATTATTGCTCAGGGAAAAATTGATTTAGTATTAAGTTCGCGGCCGGAAGACCGCCGGATTGTTTTTGATGAGGCTAGCGGAATCAGTAAATATAAAGCTCAAAAAAGAGAGACTACGCGTAAATTAGATGAGACTGAACAGAACCTTTTACGCGTCAATGATATTGTTACCGAGGTTAAGCGTCAGATCGGCTCCCTGGAGCGCCAGGCGAATAAAGCGCGCCGCTATAAGGAGATTTTTGAAGAATTAAAATTAAAAGAAATTGATCAGGCAGTCCTGGATAAAAAAAATCTACTCCAAGAGAAAGATGAGCTTATCGTAAAACTTGGGGATTTAGGAAAAGAAGAGCTGGCTTTGGTTGAGTTAGTCGCCCAGCAGGAAGAAAAAATTGCTAACCGCCAGTCGGAATTAAAGGGCCTGGAAGAGGCGATGATGGAGGCGCGTAGCCAGATGCTTAATTTGGAAAACAGCCTGGTGCGCAATAATGAACATATTAATTTTAACCAGCAGCGGATTGCCGAATTAGCTCAGAATTGCGATCTTTTGAACGGCCAGATTGAACAGGCCCGCGCCAAACTTATTCAGGATGAGCTGAAGCTGCAGCAGGTTCAGGAAGAATATTCCAGCTTAAAAGAGAATATAGCTAGCAAGCAATCCGTTTTGGATCAGAAGGAAGCTGAAATTAATAAGCTGGGTGCAGCGATAAAGAATTCTTTAGAGGTTATCGCGGAAAGCAAAAGACTAATTTTAGATTTAGAAGGGGCGATATCCAATATCCATAACGAAATCGGAAATTTTAATTCTAAGCATCAGGTTTTTTTGGCGCGTAAGAAAAGGCTGGAGATTGAAAAAGCCAAAGTTTATGAAGAGAAGGCGATTACCGATGAAACTCTTAAAAAAGTAATCCAAGATTTAGTCGGTATCCGGGCGCTGGTTGATGAATTCAGAAATAAGATTTCCGATGTCAAAACCAGCCTGCAGCAGGAAGCTCAGAATTTAGAGGCAATTAATAAAGAGATTACGGATCTGGGAAACCAGAAGATTACTTTAGTTTCACATAAAGAATTTTTAGAGAAATTAAAGAGTAAATATGATGATATCGGAGAGACGCTGAACGCGGTAATTTATCTGGATAAAGCTCCTTCGGAAAGTTTGACCGGTTTGGTGGTAAAAATTCAAAACCAGGATTTTTCAGTCAGCCAGGATAGTGCCGGAGGCGCCGCAAGTTTTAAGATCAGCGGAGAAGCTAAACCCATTGAATTAGACACTCAGAAGATTGATGAAAAGATCTTAAGGATCGAGGAAAGCCTGGGTGAGTTAAGAAATAAAATGATTTTGCGCCAGGCCTGTATTACGGAATTAACTAAAATGTCCTTTGACCTGGAACAAGAGCTGCGTAATCATGAGATTACTTTGGCCAATAAAGAATCTAACGCTCAGGCGACCCAGGAGCAGTTTGATAGAATTAAAGAAGAAGAGGATGTTATTGTTATGGAGTTAACGGATGTGGCCCGGGAGATTGCGGCTATTGAGCAGAATTTAGCTATTTTCGGCGAGCAGCTTTTAGGTTTTAATAATCAGGAAAGGCTCAAGCGGGATTTAATCGGCCAAGAAGAGGACCTGATTAGCTTAAACAGTAAAGCCCGCGAAGAAGTTCTGGTTTTGATTACCCAGACTAAAACTGAAATCGAAGCGCTGAATAAACGTTTTAGCTCGGATGAGGCGACACTCAAGATTTTGAATGAAAGCTACGCCCAGGATAAGGCAAGTTTAGATAATATCCAGAGACAAATTAGTGAAGCCCTCGAGCGCCAAGATGCGCTAAAACTTGAAATTACGCAATGTCAGGTTGCCAATAAAGAAGCGGAAGTTTTAATTATCCAGAAGCAAAGCGTGTTTTCGGAAGTTGAATCTAAATATAATGAGGTATCCGGGGGCACTAGCGGTTTAGTTAAGAAGATTGAAGCTGACCGTAAGATCTTAGACCAGATCAAGAATCGCCTGCATGAGTTGGCGATGCAGGATAAGGACCTGGATTACCGTTACACGACGCTAAAAGAGAGAATGCTTGCGGCTTATAAAGTGGAATTAGATCTGGAGAACGCGCCAGAAAAAGAATTGGATTATTCCGGATTAGCCGGAGAAATTGCTGAATTAAAAAGAAAACTTGATTCCTGCGGCACGGTAAACTTAGTTGCCATCGAGGAGTATGATGAATTAAAGAAACGTTATGATTTTTTAATTCAACAACAGGCCGATCTTGCCGGGGCAAAAGAGGCTTTGCATCAGGCGATTTTAAAGATTAACCGTACGACAAAACAAATGTTTGTCGAAACTTTTGAAAAGGTCAAGGTTGAGTTTAAAAATTATTTCCGGCTGCTTTTTAACGGCGGGGACGCCCAACTATTCCTGCTGGATGAAAATGATCCGCTGGAGTCCGGAATTGAGATTATCTGCCGTCCTCCGGGGAAGAAATTGCAGAATGTGCTTCTCTTAAGCGGCGGAGAGAAGACGATGTCGGCGATCGCTTTGATATTCGCTATTTTTAAAGTTAAGCCTAGCCCGTTCTGTATTTTGGATGAGATTGACGCGGCCCTGGATGAGGCTAACGTGGACAGATTTTCCCGAGTCCTGCAGGAGTTCGCCAAGGATTCCCAGTTTATCGTGATTACTCATAACAAAAAGACAATTGTTAATGCCAATATTATGTACGGGATCACCATGGAGCAATCCGGGGTTTCTAAAATAGTTTCGGTGAAATTATCGCAAAATAAAGAAAAGGAAAAACTTGAGGCGCCGGCAACAGTTTAAAGCTTAACCGCCGCAGGTATTATTTTTGCCTTTCTTTTTGGCCTGGTAGAGGGATTTATCCGAAGAGGTAATTAATTCCGCGGGAGTCTGTCCATTCTCAGGGAATGTCGCAACCCCTAAGCTTACCGTCATCATTTTATCAGGAAAGATTTTTTCGTTCAGAAAAGGGTATTTTTGAATATCCATTCTGATCCGTTCAGCGATTAAAAAAGCTTCTTTTTTATCGGTGTGGGGAAGGACAATGGTAAATTCCTCGCCGCCATAACGGCAGACTAGGTCGATTTTACGCGACTGATTACGCAAGAGTGAGGCTAAGCCTTTTAATATTTTATCTCCCGCCTGATGCCCCAGTGTATCGTTGTAAATCTTAAAATCATCTATATCGATTGTAACTAAACTCAGAGGGGTTTTGTTGGCTTTAGCTTTTTCGATTTCCGTATGCAGCAGGTATTGGAAATATCCGTGGTTCCAGAGATTAGTCAGATAGTCTGAATGCGCCCGTTCGACGGTTAATTCATAAAGTTGTGAATTTTCAATTGCCAAGCCCGCCTGGTTAGCCAGCATGGTTAGCATGCGGATATCATCTTTGGTAATCGGATCGTTGGTGATAAAATTATCCGCGACGATTATTCCGTTGACTTTGTCTTTGGCTTTTAAAGGAATGAGCACAAGTTCATTGCTTTCCAGCATCTGAATTACCGGGGAATTCCTGTACTGATGGAGGGTTTGTCCGGATAAATGCAGAGGCATGCCTTCTAATACCGCCAGCGACAGCGGGTTTTCGGTTTTGTCCTGCATTGATACTTTTAAATCTTTGACCTGACGGTTAAATCCGGATTCTGATACTGAATCGGAACTTTTAAAAGCGGCGATTAAATCCTCAAGATCCATTTTTTCTTCTTCAATTTTAGTCCAGGCAATATTGGCTTCTTCGCCGTTTTCCGGGCCGATCCCCATTTTACCTTCGATGATTTTTTCTTTTTCATTAACCAGAAAAAGCATAGCCCGGTTAAAACCTAAGCCGGTATGCGCGGTTACTCCGGTCAGGATAATATAGAGAATCTCATCCAACTTCAAAGTGGTGCGCATGGCATTGGAAATCTCATAGAGTATTCTCAATTCGGTTTTAGTGCGGTCCAGTTCGATTTTTAATTTATTTAAGTCTTCCATAATGGTTAAACTTAACATATTTTTAACCCAATGTCAAGATAAGTGGTCTCGCGGGTCCTGCCGAGCCTTGTCTCTCGCCGCACCGCTGGATTTTCTCCTGCGTGGAAAATCTGCGCTTCGGCAAAAATTTTCGCTCTCGCCGGGCTTCGCAAATAGCCGGGCGAGCCGTGCCCGCTTGAATTTTTGAGATGCTGCTCGAGTCCAAGGCTCGTCACCCGCTATGAGTATGTTATAAATGCCACTAACAAGTTTCGCAGCGAATGTCGATTTTAGCCAATGGAGCTTGAGCATTGAGGGTATCCCGAGGTCAGCCGACAGGCTGACAATCTCGGGATGGCGATGCTGTCTGAGCGCCGAGTGAAAGCACGAGGCGCGAGTTCAGCAGCCACCGAAATGCGAAAGATCATTGGCGTTTCCCGCAAGAACATTAATCAATCGCGGGATCCCGCATTCAAGCATAAAACGTAATCGCGGGAAAAAAATCGACCTGAGCGAGAAACTTGGCAGTGGCATAGCCATCCGTGCAAGAATATTTTAGTTAGATTTTGTTTATTCTTACGTCTATTGGGGTAGAAAGGAGGGATTTTTTATTGTTTGACAGTGGGATAGGGGCGGGTTATAATATTAAAACTAAAATTAAAATTGCTTGCCTATCGGCAGGCAGGGAGGCTTAAAATGGTTACAGATAAGAAAAAAGATGAAGTAAAAGAAGTTTCGGAGCGTCATAAGGCGCTGGAGTTGGCGCTGGCCCAGATAGAAAAACAGTTTGGTAAAGGTTCGATTATGAAGTTGGGAGCGCATACCAAAGCCGATGTGGAGGTTATTCCTACGGGAACGCTAACCTTGGATTTAGCTTTAGGTATTGGAGGCTTGCCGCGTGGCAGAGTAGTCGAGATATTCGGCCCGGAAGCATCCGGAAAGACCACGCTTACTTTAACGGCAATCAGAGAGATCCAGAAAAAAGGCGGAGTCGCTGCCTTCATTGATGCCGAGCATGCCTTTGATTCATTTTATGCTAAAATAATCGGAGTAAATCTGGATGATCTTTTAATCTCTCAGCCGGATACCGGAGAGCAGGCTTTAGAGATCGCCGAAACATTGGTGCGTTCCAACGCGGTGGATTTAGTGGTGATTGATTCAGTGGCGGCATTAACTCCGCGGGCAGAAATTGAAGGAGAGATGGGCGATTCACATATGGGGCTTCAGGCGCGTTTGATGTCCCAGGCGCTGCGTAAATTAACCGGCGCCATTAGTAAATCGCGCACGACTTTAATTTTTATTAATCAGTTGCGGGAGAAGATCGGCGTGATGTTCGGTTCTCCGGAAACAACTCCCGGAGGGCGCGCCCTTAAATTTTACGCCTCAGTAAGATTAGATGTGCGCCGGATTGCTTACTTAAAAGAAGGCGATAAGGTTATCGGTAATCATGTCAGGGTAAAAGTAGTTAAAAATAAAATTGCTCCGCCATTCCGCGAGGCAGAGTTTGATATCTTACATAATGAAGGGATTGCTAAAACTAGCTCGGTGATCGACGCCGCTGTGAATTTAGAAGTAATCAGTAAAGCCGGAACTTGGCTTTCCTATGAAGATAAGAAATTAGGCCAGGGAAGAGATGCGGCGGTAAAATTCTTAAAAGAGAATCCCAAATTACAGGACGATATTGAAAAGGCAACGCGTAAAAAGTTTAGCCTCGCCTAATAGCGCTGAAGGAGCCAGGGTTTATGCTTTTTTACTGCTAAAATTCCGGCTGCGCAGTGAAGCTGAATTAAAGGGGCGCTTGGAACAAAAAGGTTTCTCAACAAGTATAGCCCAGGATACGGTTAATTTTTTAAAAGATAAAAAGTTTATAGATGACCGTCTGTTCGCTAAAGGTTGGGTAAACTCCCGCCTGAGGCGGCCGTTGGGCCTAAGAAGAATAAAGCAAGAGCTTTTGGTTAAAGGCTTAGATAAACAAATTATCGAGGATGCACTGGCGCAGGCAAAAAAAGATTATAGCGAAAGCCAGATCGTTAACAAATTAGCTCAACAAAGATTCGCAAAATTAACTAAAGTAGAGCCGCAAAAAGCAAAAGCACGCGTCTACGGGTATTTATTGCGCCGAGGTTTCTCACCGGATGTAGTAAGCCAAACAATCAAACAATTATGACCGCGGATATCTTAAGAGAAAAATTTCTTAGCTTTTTTGAAGCCAAGAAGCATAAAATTATTGCCAGTGATTCTTTAGTTCCTAAGGATGACCCTACGGTTTTGTTTACTCCTGCCGGGATGAATCAATTTAAAAAAGAATTTATGGGAGTTGACTCCGGATTTAGGCGCGCGGCCACCTCACAACGTTGCCTGCGTACGGATGACCTGGATAAAGTAGGCAAGACCAGCGTGCACCATACTTTCTTTGAAATGCTGGGTAATTTTTCTTTTGGAGATTATTTTAAGCCGGAAGCAATTGCCTGGGCCTGGGAATTTTTAACTAAAAATTTGAAGATTTCACCGGATAAGCTTTGGGTTTCAGTATATCAGGATGATGACCAGGCTTATGGCATCTGGAAGGATGTAGTAAAAATTCCGGAAAATAAAATTATTAAATTAGGGGACAAAGATAATTTTTGGCCGGCTGAAGCTAAAACTAAAGGCCCGAATGGGCCGTGTGGGCCGTGTTCAGAGATATTTTTTGATTTTGGTAAAGAGGTTGGCTGCAAAAAACCGGATTGCACGCCGGCTTGCAGCTGTGGAAGGTTCGCCGAAATTTGGAATTTAGTTTTTACCCAGTTTAACCGTAAAGCTGACGGATCCTTAGAGCCTTTGCCTAATAAAAATATTGATACCGGTATGGGGCTGGAAAGATTAGCGGCGGTAATGCAGGGTAAGCAGAATAATTTTCAGACGGATTTATTTGAACCGTTAATTAAGGAAATTGAGAGTCATTGCGAGGAGCCGAAGGCGACGCGGCAATCTAATGCTGGATTGCTTCGCCCCTGCGGGGCTCGCAATGACTTAGTTTATGCTATAGCTGACCATGTCCGCGCCGCAGTATTTTCTATTTTTGACGGTATATTCCCTTCTAACGAAGGAAGAGGTTATGTGGTTAGAAAAATAATCCGCAAGTCTGTTTTGCATTTAAAAAGTTTAGGGATTAATCAGCCTTTTCTTTACCGGTTAGTGCCGGTGGCCTCTGAAATTATGCGGCAGCCTTATCCTGAGTTAAGCAGCCGCCGGGAAGAGATTGCCCAGATCGTTTTAGCCGAAGAAAAAAGTTTCAGGCATACGCTTTCTACCAGTGAGGAATTATTTAAGCAGAAATTTAGTGAATTTGTAAATAAACCGGATCCTGACGCGGTGGGAAATATAGTTTTTCTTCTGCATGATACTTATGGTATTCCTGTGGAGCTAACCCGCCAGTGGCTGGATAATCAAAAAATAGATTTTTCTCAAAAAACTTTTCAACAAGCAATGGACCGACAGAAAACGCGTTCGCAGTCCGGCAGCGCGATGAAGGGGGATGTTTTTGGCGCCAAGAGCCTGGATATAAATATTAAAGCAAGCAGGTTTACCGGTTATAGCCAGAATTCCACGGAAGCTAAAATTTTAGCTATATTTAAAGACGGAAAAGTTGTCTCTGAGGTTTCTAGCGGTGATAAACTGCAGATTGCCTTAGATCAAACTCCTTTTTATGCCCAAAGCGGCGGACAGATCGGAGACAGCGGAGAATTAATTAATGGAGGAAATGTTTTTGAAGTTTTAGATACTCAGAAAACTAATAGTGTTATTCTGCATATCGGCCAAGTTAAATCCGGTAATTTTAAACAGAATGATCTAGTGGTCGCTAAAATAAATGTTGGGCGGCGTTTAAATATTGCCAAAAATCATACCGCAACCCATATTCTACAGGCATCTTTGCGGCAGGTTCTGGGAAATCATGTTGC
>ERZ1292640.1934-Hain-H43-02um-R1-1934-length-16908-cov-7_pt1 | contig 16908 bp, 11 predicted proteins | sample MGYA00564404_ERZ1292640 | MGnify/ENA primary metagenome ERZ1292640 (study PRJEB36523, sample SAMEA6512636) | groundwater metagenome | collected 2019-01-08 | study: AquaDiva: Metagenomics assemblies of 32 groundwater samples
CGGCGGGCGCTTGGACTTGGTTTGGAGTCCGGGCGACACGGCGCGATATCCACTCGCCGCCCGTCGATGGTGTCGAGGGCAAGTATCGAATGGACGGCGTCTTCTTCCGAAGAGTACGAGTCCACGGTGCAGGCATCCCATCCCAACAACTCATCCGCCACTTGGACGATGATCCATGCTGCATCTTTTTGAGTCGTGGCCGAGCTGAGCCGAAGCCCCAGGTTGGAAAAGGCCGTATTGCGCTTTTCTTCGCGTTTGCGCTCGGTAATATCCCGCGCCACGCCCATGAGACCGATCACCCGCCCGGTTTTGTCGGCAATTTTCGAGGTGCTGAGGAAAACCGGAAAGGTTGTCCCATCTTTGCGCCGGTCTAAGACCTCCCCTCTCCACCCTCCCAAACGGCTCTGCTCCAAAATCTCCGGCAGCAAGGCGGGAGGATTGTGCGGGGCATGCAGGAGGCCGGGGTGCTGGCCCAGAATCTCCGCTTCCGCATAGCCGTAGGCTTCGAGGAAAGCCCGGTTGACAAATGTGAAACGGTCTTCGAGATCGGTAATGCAGATCAGTTCTGAAGTCCCTGCAAAGGCATGCGCGAAGACGGCCAGTCGCGCTTCCGCCTCTTTGCGGTCGGTGAGATCGCAAGAGCTGGAAATAATGGCTTGGTTCTTCTCACTCATAAATCGCAAAGTCCGGAGCAAGCGATCCCCTCATGAAGCGGGAGAAAAGCTCATCAACGACCCAATTTCTACTGCCTCCCAATCGGATTGGCAACGAGAAGATTATGGCCGAAGATTATGGCTAAGAAAACCTTGAAATGTTTTCCGGGTCCGTTAGCTTTTCCTCGGGTGCGCGCTTAGCTCAGGGGTAGAGCACCAGTATCACACACTGGGGGTCGCAGGTTCAAAGCCTGCAGCGCGCACCATTTCCACTTCTTCCAGGCTTCTATCAACGCTGGCGTGTTACGTTCGCGCTTGAGAATTCTGCAAAACCTGGGACAGTGGCGAATGAGATTTTGGCATCCGATGCGCAGAAGCGGCTGGCTCGTGGCCTTGGCACTGGTTGTCTGGATCGGAGGCAAGCATGTCTGGAGGGAATCAAGCGAGCCAGACCCCGCGCCGGCAACCATCGGCGCCCCGCGACAGCAATTGGCGGCATCCACCCCGCTCCTTCCAGTCCAGCAGGCTACCACGCTCCCCGCGCTGGTGCCGCCGCCATCCGTCCGCCCCAGCCGATTGCCGCGGCAGGATGTGCTCTGGCAACAAGCTGTGCCGGAAGCGGTCTTCGCTCGGTTCGCGGAGTGGACTCGCGCCTACCGCCAAGCTGTGACGCCGGCGGCAAGGCAGGCGCTCGAAACCGAAGGAGTTCTACTGGCCCAGGAACGGCGCGATGAATTGGAGGATTTGATTCAAACGCAGCCCGCTCGGGCTCTGGAATGGGCGGTGCCTTTCGGCGTGCGACGCGCGCTTCCTCCTCCAGTGACCGGCCTGCTGGAGACGCGCGTGAGCGGGCGCGGTGCGCTGGCGGTAGCAAATATCACTTGGACATGGTCTGCTTCGGCCAGGCGCCGGGTTGGACGTGGGCTGGGCTCGGCTATGTGGGCGGAGCCGGGGCGTGGCTGCGGAACAGCTTTTCCACCGGCGTGGCCGCGCATGAGCTGGGACACAACTTTGGTTTGAACCACGCGAATTTTTGGGATACGTCGGAGGAAAGCGTCATCGGCCCCGGCAGCAGCATCGAGTATGGAGACAAATTCGACACCATGGGTTCGGCGGCGGCGGGCCAGAAGCATTTCAATGCCCGCTACAAGAATTACCTGAATTGGATGCCGGCCGGCGAGGTCGCCGCGGCCAGCACGAATGGTCTTTATCGGATTTTTCCTCAGGACGTAACCAATGCGGTTGGGCCGCGCGCCTTGAAGATTGTCAAGAACAGCCGCACGAATTACTGGGTGGAGTTTCGCCAAAAATACACCAGCAACAAATGGCTGATGAGCGGCGCGGGGCTGCGCTGGGCCGGCAACGGCAACGAGCACAGCAATCTCCTGGATACATCGCCCGGCTCGGCCGCCGGCAAAGACGATGCCGCCATCCTGTTGGGGCGCACCTTTTCGGACACGCAAACCGGCATTCACGTCACGGTGGTGGGCAAAGGCGGGACGGCGCCCGAGTCGCTCGAAGTGTTTGTGAACCGCGGTAGTTTTCCCATGAATCTTCCGCCTCTCCTCGTTTTGACCGCCAGCGCGGCCGCGGTGGTGCCCGGCGCGCCGGTTGAGTTCAACACGGCCGCCTCAGATCCCAACGGCGACGCGCTCGTCTTTGCCTGGGACTTTGGCGATGGTAATTTTACCAACGGCCCCGCCGCCACTTATGAATGGAGCGCGGCAGGCCATTACCTGGTTCGTTGCACCGCCACGGATATGAAGGGAGGCACCGCCAGCGATTCGGTCCTGATCCGTGTCGGTTCGCCAACGACCTTCCTGCTCTCCGGACGGGTGACAGCGGAGGGACAGCCTTTGGAGGAGGTAAGAGTTTACGTTTCTTCAGCGCAAGTCGCCTTCACCGACAGTCAGGGTGATTTTACGCTGACGGGTTTGGCGGCGGGTTCTTACACCGTGAACGCCCGCCGGCAAGGCTATGCCTTCATTCATCCCGGATTCACCAACCCTGTCCGCGTTGGGCCGAATGCCAGCCAGATCGATTTTGAAGCTGTGCCGCAAGAGGGTCAGGATACCGTCCCGCTGATTGTGGCTGGAACCGTTTGGCAATACCTGGATGACGGCTCCAATCAAGGCACCCTCTGGAAAGAATTGAATTACGACGCCAGCGCGTGGAAGGAAGGGCCAGCCCAACTCGGCTATGGCGACCAGGATGTTTCCACGGTGGTGAGCTATGGTCTTGACCCGGACAAGAAATATATTACCACCTATTTCCGGCATTCCTTTACCGTTACCGACCCGTCGGCACTTGCGGCCGTAAGCTTAGGCTTGGTCCGGGACGACGGCGCGGTGGTTTATCTCAATGGTCGCGAGGTCTTTCGCAGCAACATGCCCGGTGGAACAATCGCACACACAACCCGCGCCTCCAGCGTCGTCGCAGGCACAGATGAATCGACTTTCTTTGAAACGAGCGTGGAACCGGGTTGGCTAAGACCCGGAACCAACGTGGTGGCCGTCGAAGTTCACCAAGCCAATGCCGCCAGCTCCGACCTCAGTTTTGATTTTCGTTTGACAGGCGTGGCCGCCAGCATCTCCCCGGCGCCGAGACTGTCCTGGTCCATGGCCGCAACGAGCCTCAAGCTCTCCTGGGACCTTTCGGCGGTCGGTTGGAAGCTTTACGCCTCTTCCGCGATGGGGGTAACAACTAACCTCTGGCTGCCAGTGCCGGCACCGATGGAGACGAACGGCGGGCTAGCGGTAATGACTCTGCCGCTGCCGGTCACCAACCAATTCTACCGGCTGCAAAAGCCATAACGAGCGCAGGAGCTATTCCCGGCCTTTGCGGCCGGCATTTTAGATCGCTGTTGCCATCCGGGAGTAAAGCCCAGGATGACAGGAAGTTACGAAGCGGCTTTGCAGTTGGCACCGTGCAAGAAAGATCAAATTTTCAATGACGTTCCAGGCATGGTCTGATTCTCGGATTTGCATGGCATTGCCCCTGCTAATCCCGGATTTGAAAACGTCCTGGGTTCCGCTTCATTCCAGGGTGAAGTGATTCAAGGGCGGCTCCCTCCCCAGAGCCGCCCTACCCATTTTGTAAGCAACTCTCACCTGGAAGCTTGTCGCGCTCAGACAAATGCTGCCAACGCTGGAGCACCTGATGTCCGACGGCAAGTGCCCCATTTATGTCGTCCACTTCACGCAACTGGAGGCGGCTCTGAGCGCGGAGGATTTCACCAACATCAGTGTCTGCGTCCGAGTGCTTCAGCGTTGCTTTCTCTAATCAGCCAGCTAACCTTAGGGGCATGGACAGCGTGATTCTAGCAAACGAGGCACTGAAGCTCCCGGCCTGGGAGCGCGCCCAGATCATCGACACGCTCTGGAAGAGCCTCGACTTGGCCGAGCAGGCTTCCATCGACCAAGCCTGGCTCGCTGAATCCCGCGACCGGCTCAAAGCCTACCGGGACGGCACACTGAAGGCCTTGGACGGAGAGGCGACGCTGCGAGCGATTGAAGCCGAATTGGGAAAATGATTTTTCGCTTCCTTCCGCCCGCCGCGCAAGAAATCAAGGAAGCCGCGAGATTCTACGAAGAGAGGGTGGACGGCTTGGGCTTTGACTTCATCGCACCTGTGAGCTTTCCCTGATTTCACTGGTGCAGAAGCTGGCGCGGCTGCCAAGACCGCTTGATTTGGACGGCGATCGCGGCGCCGTCGGGTTTCTCCAACACGCGGTCAATCTCCGCGCCGGTGCGGAAGAAAAAAGCGCGCAGGCCGTGGGGGAGGCGGCCAGCAGATTCTCGATGACGAAGCCTTCCCACGACGGGCCGCCCAACGGATGACCCAGCCGCGCTTGGTGCTCGCGGATGTTGGCCAGGCTGTGGAGCGGGACCGTGTCGCGCACATACCTCAACACGCTCTCACTGGGCCACTCGTGCGCGGTACAAGCGCAACGGTGCGTGGGAGTCTGAGGTGTCTTGGTAACCAATGACGCCTGCGGCGTCGGTCATGACCGCCGGCCCCGCCCAGTCCGTCAGATTTGTGGAGGCCTCCACGAAGTAGGCGGCGTCCGGTTCTCCCGTGAGCTGAAGTCGGAAGCCATCGGTGGGGGAGTAGCTCAAAGGCCTGAGCAGTGCGCGGGCGGGTTTGCGCGCCGGCAACCGAGCCGTGATCTCGGGGAGGCTGTCCGCCTTCAGGAGAAAGTAGTCGCACTCGATCAGGGCCGTGCTTGCGCTGCCGGCGACGAGGCCACTCCAGCCCAGACGCGCGCTGGCCGACGGGTAGTAGTCCCACCAGGAAGTCCAGGTGTCGGGCTCCGCAGTCTCGCCATCCGCAGGCCAGATTCGCCCGAAGAGATCCGGGTAGTTGGTGATGCGCTTGGTCTGGTGCCGTGCGCGGAGCCAGTACCAGACGTTGGTCCTCCAGACGAAGGGAGCCCTTGACCCGCCCGCCAGTTGGGCACCCTGCCAGGCCACCTCGGACTCTTCCTGCGCCGAGGCGGCGAAGCCAAAGTCCAGCCCCAGGCCTGAGTTCGTGTCCGCCCCCAACGCGATCCCGCCCAACAGGAAGTTCTCTCCTGCGAAGCCGGCCACCCGCACCCGCGCGAGCACCTCTTGCACCGGCGAATCGCCGCCCTGCACACTGAGCAGGAGTCGCGGCGACACGGCGGCGCTGACAGAGAGGCCAAGCATCCCGTCCGCCTGGCGGATCGCCTCCGTGCCGGCCGGGAACGCCACCCAGTTGGAGCCCAACGGCCCGGCGAAGTCCTGTTGGTAGCCGTGCAGCGTCCGGCCCGCTTCGTCCGGCACGCCCAAACGGACCACGCGCACCCAGCGGACGTAGAACGGCTCCGGACCGACGGCGAGGCGGAAATCGGCTCCCCCATTTTGGGAGTTGGCAAAGTGCGCGTCTTTCAGCCGGAATTTCGCCTTCTTCCAAGTGTTGCCGCCGCCGAGCTGCACACGCGGCTTGGCGGAGGTATAGGCCCCCTGGAACGGCGCGGCGGGATCGCTGCCGTCGAACTCCAGACCGAAACTTCCGCCAGCCGAGTCGAAGTACTCCACCTCCACATCCGCGACCATGAGGTCGGCCCACTTGAACGACTCCTCGATGCGAAAATAGATGTACCGTCCGGCGTTGACGGTCGGGACGGTGGTGCGGCATGGGCTGGCGCCCGCCTCCGCGGCGGCGGTGGCGCCGTCAGCGTCGTCAAACTGGATCAGCCCGCTTTCGACGTTTGTGGTTTGGAGGGTCACGCTGACGGACTTCGCATCCGAGTAAGGGCCGCGGGGGCGCGGAGGGCGCACGCCCAGCTTGAATTGGCTGGCATACTTGCGGTTCAATTCGATGTACTGGCGCCCATACTCCTTCGACGCGGCGACGTCCGTGCCTTCATGGTACTCGTTCCACGTCTCGATCATCACGAGCTTCGACGGGCGGCGCAGGAAGCGAACCCAGTTGCGCTCGAAGAAGGCGCCCGCCTCGCGGTTGACGATCAGCGGCACGCGGCCGGGGACGGCCGAGTGGTCATAGCCGGGACCCAGCGAGGCGACGCCGGGGTTCTTGAGCCCGAGCGCGCCACCCCAGGCATAGACGTTCTCGGCCTGGACCTGCCAGGAGATCTCGCGCACGACGAAAGGCGCGCGGCCGCCAAAGTCACGCGCAAACGACGTCCGCAGGTAGTCAATACAGGTTTGGTCGAGCCTCGCCGCAAACGCCGCCGCATAGAGAAACACCACTGGCTTGCCGTCGATCATCGCCCAGTGCTTTGGCGGCACCAGGGAAAAAAAATCGCGCACGCTCTCGTAGAACCACTCCCGTCCGTAGTCGGTGGTCAGATCGATGCGCTGGTTCGCGACATTCCACTGCAGGGTCGAGGTGTCATAGAACATACCGATTGCGGGCGGATGTTTCCCTTCGGCGAGCAACTCCTCGCGCGCTTGAATGAGTGGCGGAATCCCGGCATAACTCCACGGTTGCGCGCTCACGGGTTGGTCCCGAATGCGTTGCGACGGTTCACCCCAATACACCGGCAGCAGCACATCGATCCCGGCGTCGATCATGTCGGTCAACTGCGTCTTGTGCCACGCGCGGGAGAGGTAGGAGAAACCGGTTAGCGTGGGCGGGTGGTCCGTGAGCGCGTCGGAGCCGTCGCCGTTAATGAGGTGGGCCTGCGAATAGGCATCGTACCAGTAAAAGTAAGGGGTGAGGACCACGCGGTCGTTGGTCGTGAAACTGGACGTGCCGGCGAAGTCCGCGGGTTTCAGGTCCACGTAAGGTCCGAGGGGTGGGTTGATCCCGCTCGACCCGGCGGCGTGGACCGCCCACCCCAGTGTGCCAACGGCAAGGGCAACGAGCCACAGAACCGGAATCCAGACGTTGCCGGTGAAAGCTCGGACGGTCTGGCGCGTTGTCTCCGGCCCGACGTGGCGTTGGGTGAATGGCTCTGATCTCATCGTGCGGCAGTATCAGCGAGGCACCGCGGTAGTTCAAGCGATTTTCAGCCAGCGGTTTCAGGCGCTGGTTTCAGGCACGCTTGGAGGAGCGAAGTCTGGTCGGCGCCGGTTTCGCCGCTGTTCGCGTGCGCGGAATCGGGTTGGGCTGCAACGGTAAGTGCGGCGGAAGATCCGGTTGAAGAAGGAAACCTGGCTGAAGCCGGAGGAGAGAGCGATCTCGAGGATGGAACGGCTGGTTTCGATCAACTCACGGCAGGCCGTTTGGAGACGAATCTGGGAAACAAAATCGCAGAACGTCTTTCCAGAGTGCTTCTTGAACTGCCGTGAAAAGGTCGGTTTGCTCATCCCTGTTAGCCTCAGGACTTCCTCCAGCCGGATTTCATCCCGGAAATTGGCCAGCAAGTAACGGACGGCCTCCGCCAGCGCCTGCTGATGTTCGGAGCCCGCAGGCAGGGCGAAGGCGGGGGTAGAGAGCAGCGTACGGTCCTTTTCCGGGGCCGAGGCCATCCGCGCGAGCAATCGGAACAGCAGTCCGAGCCGGTCCGCGTCGGCGGTCAGTGTCAGTTCCTGCATCCCGGCCCGAAGCGCTTCGGCCGTTCGCCCCGAGTAATGGAGTCCGCGGACCGCGCTCTTAAACAAGGGGGCCAGCGTGAGCGCTTCCGGAAATGTCCAGAACGGATGCCCGTGGGGGAAGTCCCACTGGACGCACAGGCCCGCCGACGGGCCGCGTGTGTGCCAGTGGTGCGGAAGGTTTTCACCCAGCAGCACCAGGTCGCCCGCCGTAAATGGCGAGATCTGGTCTCCGACAAACCGCGTGCCTTCGCCAGCAGTGAAGACCGTCAATTCCATCGCCACGTGGTAATGCCAGTGCGCGCCTTCGCCCTTGACGGGCATCGTCCGTCCGGGGCCGAGGACCATCTCGACGTCGCCGACGTCGCGTGTCCAGCGCAGGACGCGGAAGGAGTGTCCACTCGGAAGCTGAATGCGTTCTCGGGTGCCGCGCATGGATGACATTGACGTTCTTGGGTATGCCTGGTCAAGCAACGTGAGACAATAGTGCCATCCGCTGAGACTTAAGGCGTAGATGCTTTTTGAGGGTCATGCGAGAATGTCGCACATAAATAGAACACATAAATAGAACACATAAATAGAACAAATACACGAATGTTATGAAACCCTCATTTCTCATCTCAGGCCTGCTGACACCGCTGCTGGCCGCCGTTAGTCTCTTCGCCCAGACAGGGCCCTTCGACCCGGGGGACTGGCCGACGCTGAAGAACCCGACGAAAGTCGTCCACTACGTGGTGACGGACGGGGGGCTGACCTCCCCCGGCGACAGTTGGGTTGCCGATGCGCTCCAAATCCTGACCGCTGGCGATCAAGGCACGGTCGATTTTACGATCGGCGGTCAGACCGGCAAGAAAGTCACGGGCAACAATCTCAATATCGCGGATCCTGCCTTTGCTTCGTGGGCCGAGTCTGAATTCATCGATATCCTGATGCAGGTCTATGGCGATGCCGGCTTGTTTAACGCGCAAGGTCTGGCGCGCAACTTCAATTTCCTCACCGGCACGCTCCCCGAACTGGCGGCTCCCTCCGGCGGCCAGATCCCGGTGGAGGCGAAGAATAAAAAGTGGAACTGGGTGCTGTTCCGCATTCCCAACGGCATACGGGCTTCCGACGGCACGCGGCTGGTAGGGTCCATCCCGGCAAACGCACAAGGTGCTAGCCTTAATGGCGGCGTCAACGGCGGAACAATCCGCCTCCAGGACGTGCCGAGCTTCATTGTCCGGGTGGTCGCATTCGGCGAGGAGGGTGCCTTTGGTGAACCGGCCGACATCAACAAGTTCTTCCCGGCCGAGACCTGCGATCCCGAGCCCAACACGAACCTGGCTGGAATTGATCTCGCCGCTGGCACGACCAACCACGTGCAAGTGATCAACGACGGCGACCAGACAGTGACATTCGAAGCCAGCGTCGGTCCTGCCGGCGACAAGCGCCACGCGGTCCTGCCGAACGGCACTTTCCTCAACTTCGGTATCACCGGCAACTACCTGGGCAAGCCCTGCAACGATCCACGCACCGTCAAGGTTTGCCTGGACTTCTACGATGACCCGGCCTTTGCCGGTCTGGACGTTCGCTTCGGGCCGGAGGCCTACGCGACCGACGACAAAGGCGGCATCGCCATTTACGCCGCGGACAGGCGGCAGGTGCTTGCGGGCACGGGCAAGTGGATTCGTCGTTCGTGGACAGTGCCCGCCGTCAACCTCAAGGGTGTCAACGCCGGTACCCTTACTGCCGGACCACGCTTCGCGTCGGAGAACGGCCAGGTGGCGGTGTCGCGCATTGATATCGCGGTCCTCCGAATCGGCGATCATCCGCTGACCGGGCTCGACCCGCTCGTCGATTGCTACTCGGACCCGAACATCTGTACGGACGCGTACGGCAACTTCGTGGAACTCGATCTCGGCAAGGACGTGAAGAATGGGCTCGACGTCGGCACCAGCGGCGGCGACCAAGGAATGATCGTCGCCGAGGCGGGGCCAGTCGGTGATCGTCGCCAGGCGGTCCGGCCCGCGCGGGAAGACGGGACGCCGGGGTTTGCGCATCAATACCTGAACTTCGCCATCCTGAGCGAGGCCCTCGGCCCCAATACACAACCGCCCACGCGCCTCGCCATCTGCGTCACCTATTACGATGATCCGGCGCTGATCGGAGCTCAGTTCAAGCCGGAGGTGTACCAGACTGAAAGGAACGGTGTGCAAACGCTTGGGTTTACACCGAACAGCTACCTGGTAACGATCGAAGGCACCGACAAGTGGCGGACGGCCTACTGGGAAATCTCGGACATGAAGTTCAACGGCGTCAACCAGGGGCCCCAGGCCGCCGCGCGCTTCTTCGTCTCCGGCAAGATCTTCGTCACCTCGGTCAAGTACGCTGTGATTCGCCCTTGTGGCCCGCTGGCGAACGTGAACCTCCTCGAGAGCTGCAAGCCCGTCACCGAGGTGACGCTCGGCATTGCGCGCAGCGGGAAGGACGTGCAGTTGTCGTGGTCGGCAGCCGCCGAGGGATTCCAACTCCAGGAAACCTCCAGTCTGATTTCGCCGGATTGGAAGGCGGTTTCGACGGCGCCCGAGGCACAAGGCGGCCAGAATGTGGTCACGCTGACCCTCGGGACCGGCACCACGTTCTATCGGTTGGCGAAGTAACCTTACCCGATCGCGCCCTCCCAGTCGCTGTCCGGCTGGGGGGGCGGGTTCTTCACTATCGCCCACCCTGCGCAAGCCGAAGAAGCCCTCTTCTTCCCAGATTCCGGTGCAACCTGGCACGCAACGAAACCCGTCGCTGGACCCGTCGTTCACGCTCATCGAACTACTGGTCGTGATCGCGATCATCGCGATCCTCACCGGCCTGTTGATTCCGACACTCCACAGGGCCAAGGAATCCAGCCGCCGGATGCAGTGCACGAATAACCTCCGTCAGATTGGCCTTGGCATCCAGATGTACCGTGAGGACAACCGCGACCGACCGCCCCTGTACCTCGTCAACCCCACCAACAAGACCTACGGGTACGCGGGAGGCAACCAGCCGTATCTGGAGAAGCACTACGTGCCCAACACCAACTCGTTCGTCTGTCTGTCGGACCGCACCAAAGGGCAGATACCCATCGATCTCGGCTGGGAGTATTTCGGGAACTTTACCACGAGCTATGCCTACCACCTCGGAGCCTTCTTTCAACTCACGCCCGAGGGCCGGGCGTTTGTCGAAGAACAACTGAAGAGATGGAGCTCCCGCTACATCGTCGCGGCGTGCCCGTGGCACAGGCATCTTTACAGCGGTTGGACCGAGAAGAAATACGATCCGGCGAGAAGTTTCAGAAGAAAGACCAACATCAAAGACCTCGCGCTCCGCTACGACGGCAGTGTGGACAGCTTCATCTGGCCCGCGACCAACTGGGATGAGGAGCCCTACATCCGGACGCGCTGACGATTCCTCTGCTACTTGAGCGACTTGAGGAAGGCGATGAGGTCGGAGAGCTGGGGAGGGGCGAGTGCTTGCACGAGTCCATCGGGCATGACGGAGACGGTCCTTGGCCGCAGCTCCGCTACGTCCTTCATCACGATGCGGTGTTCCGCGCCCGGCCCGCTTACAATCACCTTGCAAAACAGGAATGCGATTCCCGATTTGCCAGCAGCAATTTGGCTGAAGCATTCTGGGCTAGCGGTTGGGCGCGGTGCTGACTATTTTCTCCGCAGGAGCCGATAGCCCTGCTTTGCTCAGGAGGCCGATATAATCCTTTAAAATGTTGAGCGTTTCTTCCAGTTGCGCATCAGCCGGCGAGTCTGCTTCTGCTTCGGCCTCAGTGCTTTCGGGTGAATGGCTGACCGCAGCCAGCTCTTCATTCTCCTTTTGCTTGCCGGCTGCATACGGCAGCAGCGGCTTGTCTTTTTCAGCGACTTCCAGGTTTAATTCGAAGATCTTTTCCGGATTGGCTTTGCGTTGGGCGCGCTCCTTTTTGCGGGCTTCGGCGCGAGCTTTCTGCTCGTTCCTTTCTTCGATTCGTTTGGCTTCATTCAGCGAGATTGTCTTGTCGGCTTCCCGTTTTTTGACCAACTCAATATCTTCGTTCAGATAGGTGAAATCGGTATTGTGTGCGATGCGTTCCTTGGACTTGTCTTGCAGTTCGGCCAGGAACGGTTTCACGCGATTCAGGTGAAGGAATTCAACGGGACTCGTTCTGTCCGAAGTCAGGCAGTTCTCCAGGCTGGCCTCGCCGATATCGAGATAATCGTAGAGGGAAGGAAGGGTGATGTCGGGGCTGACGCCGTACTGCTGAGTGGTGCCGCCGGCCACGCGATAAAACTTGGAGACGGTCACCTTGAGCTTGCCCGGATTCGCCACGGTTTCCGGGCGCAGGAATTGATCGAGAGAAAGCACCGTCTGCACGGTGCCTTTGCCATGAGTCGCTTGATCCCCCACCACCAGCGCTCGCCCGTAATCCTGCAGAGCGGCTGCGGCGATTTCGGAAGCCGACGCGCTCAAGCGCCCGACCAGCAGGACGAGCGGCCCGTCATAGGCGACTTTTTGATCTTCGTCCCGCAACACTTGGGTGCGTTTGCGGTGGTCTTTGACCTGAACGACAGGCCCATTTTTGATAAACAATCCCGTCAGTTCAATGGCTTCGTCCAGGATTCCACCGCCATTCCGGCGCAAATCCAAAACCAAGCCGCTGACGTTTTCCTTCTTCAAGCGCGCGATGAGCTTCTCCACGTGGCCGGCGCAATGGTCATAAAACTGGGGCAGGGTAATCACCCCCAAACGGTGTGCCTGGCCGTCGTGGTCGGTCTGTTCAATGATTCTGGCCTTGGCAAATTGCTCGGTCAGTTTGATTTCATCGCGGATCAAGCTGATGACCTTTTTTGTCGCTTCGCCCGTGGAACTGCCGGGGAGAATTGTCAACCGCACTTCCGTTCCTTTCTTGCCGCGGATCAGGTTGACCACTTTATTCAGCGGCATCTCGACGGTGTCCGCCGGTTCCCCATCGCCTTGAGCGACGGCGATGATGCGGTCGGTGGGCTTGAGTTGTTTGCTCAGGTCGGCCGGACCGCCGGGGACGAGGCTTCTGACCTTGGTGTAGCCATCTTCCCACTGCAATTGCGCCCCAATACCGCTCAGCGACAGGGTGATATTCTGAATGTCGAAGTTGGACGCTTCGGTGGGACTCATGTAATCCGAATGCGGATCGTAAGCGCGCGCCAAGGCGCTCAGATACATTTGCAGGATTTCCTCGGCCTCAAACTCGCGCATGGTTTTTTCCAGGCGTTGGTACCGCCGGCTGATGGTCTTGAGGGTTTCCTCAGGTTTCTCCTTGGTCAGGCGCCCCTGCAGCAACTCGTATTTGATGCGCGTTCTCCAGAGCTGTTCCGCCTCAGCCTCATTGTCTGGCCAGGGCGCTTTGTTGCGGGCCGGCAAGAACGTATCGTCCTTTGAAAAGTCGAACGATTCCTGAAGCAGTTTTTCAACCCGCTGATGGCATCCGCTCAGGCGCTGAAGGTACCGCTCAAAGATGACATAGGCCGGAGTGACATCGCCCGCAATCGTGGCTTCGTCCAGCGCCGTGCCGTAGGCCTTCTCGAATTCGTCGCAATCGGATTGCAGGAAAAGCAGGTGGTTATAATCGAGCGCATTGAAATAGTTTTTCAGGAAATTCTCCGAAATGGCATTGTCGAGGGGCGCCTGCCGGTAATGATGTTGTTCCAGGATTCCCCCGACCTTTTGCGTAATCTTCCCCGCTTGCGCGCGAGTGAAGTCAACCGCCACGGTTGAACGGAAGGTCGCGGCAATCAGAACAAGGATGCTGAGAATCAATTTCATAAATTCAGAGAGAATGTGGCCTGAAATCTCCCAGAATCAACTGCAAAAGCATTCCGCCGGTAATCCCTTTCTCGGGTAACAGATACTTTTGGCGCACGGCGATCCCTCGGTAACGGTGGGTGAATGAATTCCCCTCGGACTGGAGCGCGGGCATCCATGCCTGCGTGTTGATGAAAGCACCGTCTTCGCGGCCCGCGCGAGTTCGTTTCCAGTCGGTGAAACAACTCACGAATGGTGAGGGACGCCCCAAGCGGTAGGCCTTCGCAAGACTCGATGGCTGGCAAACGCTTGCGGCACGCGCAGGCATGGATGCCCGCGCTCCTGTTGAATAGTCACGGCTGAGCGATTTTGCCGCGTCTTTCTATTCGCGCTCACTTATGCGAACGATGTGCCGGTAGCCGGCAATGGGACGGCCGTCATCAATCGTGATGTCAAAATCCACATCCCGTTTGAAGCAATCATGCACGGCAAGAAAGGCGCGTTGCATGAGCCGGCGATACTTTTGTGAAGCCTCGTTTTCCCCTTCTTTATCCAGCGCCCGGACCCACCACAGATTCTCCAGGGAGAGAAAATAGCCGCTGGGAATGACTAGGGCCGTGTCGAGTTTGGGCGGCGGCCCGTGAATGGAAGGGCGGGGATGTTGCCGGGCGTGCAGGCACAAGGTGCGGGCCAGTGCCAATTGCTCCGGCCAGGGCACGTGATGTTCGTGGTCGGAGGTCCAGAACCAAAAATAGCGCGCGCCCATATCGTAGGCCAAAGTCAAGGCTTGCGGCGCGATGGCCGGGTCACATTGGCCATAGATGGCCGTGCCCCAGGATTTGCCGAAGGGCCGGGTGCCGCCGCGCAGAAACGCGTAGTGATATTGCAGCAGTTCGCGGGCGGTATGGATTCGTTTCACTCCGGTGAAGCGCTCGACGGCCTGGTCGAATTCCGGCAGTTGATAGCGTCCTTCGTGGACGATGCCCATGCCGCCGCCTTTCATCTGGTAGAACGCCGTGTCGTAATACGTCTCCCAGGAAGGATAATCGGGCTGCATGAGGCGCATGTCGCCGAAGTTCACCCCGCGATCCAGCAACGCTTTCTCCAGCGCAAAGGCCCCATAAGAGCCGGCCGACAGGTAAGTGGCACGCGTCCGCTTTTCGATCAAGGCCGCCGCGTCGGAAAAGTACCGCAACGTCCGATGAACATTGGTGTCCCCAACCATGAGAATTGAAGGTTCATCCATGAACATCACGGAACCGATGTAATTCGCCCGGTAAAGGTCGGCCGGATAGCGTAGCGGCGGCGTGCCGGCGGCTCCGCGCAAATAAAAGACCGGCTGGGACCGAACAAACTGTTCCTGGTTGGGGGCGACCGTGAAGAGGTTGATCCCGGCCTCGATCATCATCTGATAATCCATTTCGACAAACGGAATATAAGTGTAGTTCCGGCGGTCGGGTTTTTGGGGCAGGCGATGCCCTTCCGCGTCTTTAAAATTCCGGCCGGTGCCCACCAACATTTCCCGATCTAGGTTCAAGACCCTTGCCTCGGCCCATGGCTCCCAGCCGGCTCCTTCATGCACTTCGCGCAAGGTCAGGACGTGGCCCAGAAACTCGCAGGTTTCCGGGATGCCTTTCTGCCTTCCACTGGCGGCACTTGGGCGCGGAACGAAATAACGCTCAAAATCGTGCCAGGCTGGCAGCAGCGCGCGCCCCGTGTGCGCGTCGCGATACTCAAGAACTTCTCCGGTCTCAGGGATTCTCAGGAGATACCGGGCAAACTGAATGGCGCGCCGGTCTTGTGTCAAAGGGTCCCGTGACGTGAGACACCGCAAGGCGAACAACGGAATCGAACTCGCGCCCGGCTCAGGTCGGACCTCGATCTGCCACCATTGGTGGCTGGTTCGTCCGATCTTCTCCTGAGGACCATAAGTGAAATCCACCACCGCAAACGGCGGCGGCGTGTGGTTCTTGGCGGTCAGCGCCAAATACTGCGCCCGCGCTCCTGCTGCGGCGCCGGCAGCGGTGACATTTGCCAAAGCCAGCCAAGGCAGAATGGCCAGTCCCGTCCATGAAAGGAGAAGGTTCCTCTGTAACTGCATTGAGTTCATGAGGAGCTTTCTACACTTCCGGAAGCAGAGGGCGAGCGTTTTTGTCGTGCCGATTCCGGATCGATTTCAAAATGAGACCCTGCCCCTCACTCTTACGCTCTATCCCTTGGTGGAGGTGTCTGTTCTAAGCTGTCTTTAATCACGGCCATGATCGGGCGCAAATCGGCTGAACCAGCTTGCGGCGGCGTGGCCGACCTCTCACTTGGCAGAATAGAGCTGTGCCACGTATTGACCGTAGCCGTTGAAAAGCTGGGTCTTCTCCCGGCGGCCTGTGTCAATCATGCGCTCCGTGGCTTGGGACCAGCGCGGATGAGGGACATTCGGATTGACGTTGGATTCAAACGGATACTCTCTCGGCGCGATTCGCTCCCAAAAGCTGGAGGGCGATGGGGCGACGCAATCGATCTTCACGATCGACTTGATGCTTTTGTAGCCGTACTTCCACGGCACGACGATCCGGATGGGTGCGCCGTGCTGTTTGGGCAGCGGCTTTCCGTAAAGGCCCGTGGCCACCAACGTCAACGGGTTCATGGCCTCATCCATGCGCAACCCCTCGAAGTAAGGCCAGGGCACCACTTTGCCGTCCTCGGCAGAATGCATCCGTTCCTTCATTCCCGGGGCTTGGTCCGGACGGTTGAAAGTCTCGAAACGGACAAATCTGGCCTCGGATTTCGGCTGGACTTTCTCCAGCAGTTTGCGGAGCGGAAATCCGGTCCAAGGCACAATCATGGCCCAGGCTTCCACGCAGCGGAAGCGATAAACCCGCTCTTCCAGTCCCATCATCTCGATCAATTCCTGAACATCGAGCGCCATTGGTTTCTCCACCAAACCGCCGATCGCGATGGGCCAGGGGGAAATGACGAATCGATTGACCAACTTGTGTACTTCGTCCTTTTCGAGGGTGAACTCGTAGAAGTTATTGTATTTGGCCGCAACCTTTGCCTCGGTCAGGGGCCAGCCAGGGTTGAACTCGGCAATCCTCGGCGCCGGATACTTGGCCGGGCTGTTGGCGGACCCGGCAGCCGGCAGATTCGTCGGCGTGTTCGTGAGCTCCGGATCGCTGTCCGACCTGCTGCAACCCGCCATCGTCGAGGCCAGTAGTCCGGCGCTCGTCATTCCCATTTGCCGCAAAAAGCGGCGGCGGTTCAGAAAGGCGGCTTCCGGCGTGACCAGCCGATCGGGCAAAAACCAGCCGGGCCGGCAATTGATGTTGTTTGGCACGCCCATAAGATGCCGCAGAAGAAGGATTATTCACGTGTTTTTTTCAGCCTTCCTTGCTGTCTAAGCCGTCTCCATGCAGCAAGCAAACGCTTCGCTGTCGGAGGGAGGGATGGAACTA
>ERZ1292640.1935-Hain-H43-02um-R1-1935-length-16904-cov-6_pt1 | contig 16904 bp, 10 predicted proteins | sample MGYA00564404_ERZ1292640 | MGnify/ENA primary metagenome ERZ1292640 (study PRJEB36523, sample SAMEA6512636) | groundwater metagenome | collected 2019-01-08 | study: AquaDiva: Metagenomics assemblies of 32 groundwater samples
ACGGCGTGGTCAGGAAGAAGGCGACCGCGTTGTGCCCGTACCACCACTGCATGAACGCGTCCTGGACGCCCGCGTAGATGGAGTAGCTCTTGAGCGGGCCGGCCGGGATGGAGAGGTTATTGAAGATGTGGAGCATCGCGACGGTGACGATGCTGGCGATGTAGAACCAGACCGCGAAGTAGAGATGCCGTTCCCGTCGCCGCGCGATCGTGCCGAAGAAGTTCACGGCGAAGACCACCCAGACGATCGCGATCGCGATGTCGATCGGCCACTCGAGCTCGGCGTACTCCTTGGCCTGGGTGAAGCCGAGCGGCAGGGTGAGCGCGGCGCCCACGATGATGAGCTGCCAGCCCCAGAAGTGCAGGTTGGAGAGCAGGTCCGAGAACATCCGGGCCTTGAGCAGCCGCTGGGTCGAGTAGTAGGCGCCGGTGAAGAAGGCGTTGCCGGCGAAGGCGAAGATCACCGCGTTGGTGTGGAGCGGCCTCAGCCGGCCGAAGGTGAGCCAGGGCGGCAGGTTCAGGGCGGGCGCGGCCATCTGCAGGGCGACCAGCAGGCCGACCAGCATCCCGACCAGGCCCCACACGAAGGTGGCGACCATGAACTTGCGCGCGATCGCGTCGTCGTACTTGAAGGAGTCGAGCTGTGGATTCATCGCGGCTCCTGTTCGAGGGCGTGGCGGCCGGGTCCCGGTCAAGGACCACGCCGCCGGGGCCACGGATGACGTGCTGTCCGACCGCGGCGCCGCGACCGCGCGCGCAGCGGTCCGGCCCCCGCGCGGAGCGGACGCCGACCGCGGCCCCCGGCTCGGCGGATCCTCAGATGGAAACGCGGCAAGCTAACACGTATGCGCCGCGCGTCAAGACATGCCGAAGGACACCGGGGTCTCCGGCCGCGGGACCGCGCGGCCCGGGCGCCGTCGCGCCGTCGCGCCCCGGGCCGCCGGCACGGACGTGCAGCCGTCCGGTCAGCCGCCCGGGCGCGCGAGCGCCGCGATGGCGATCTCCGCCGCCTCGAGCCCGGCGCGCTCCTGGGCCTCGGTGGTCGAGGCGCCGAGATGCGGCGTCGCGACCACGTTCGCCAGCGCGAGCAGCGGGTGCGCGCCCGGCGGCTCGGTCTCGAACACGTCGAGCGCCGCGCCGCGCAGCTTCCCGCCCTTCAGCGCGCCGAGCAGCGCGGCCTCGTCCACCACGCCGCCGCGCGCGCACTGCACCAGCACGGCATCGGGCTTCATCGCCGCGAGCTGCGCGGGGCCGATCAGGCCGCGGGTCTCGGGCGTGAGCGGGACATGGAGCGACAGGTAGTCCACGCGCGGCAGCAGCCCCGCGAGCGCCAGCCGCCGCGTCCACTCGAAGCCCGCGGGCGCCGCGGCGACGAGCGGGTCGCTCCACTCCACCTCGAGGCCGAACGCGCGCGCGCGCAGCGCCACCTCGCGCCCGATCCGGCCGAAGCCCACCAGGCCGAGCCGCCGCCCCGCCAGCTCGTGGCCCAGGTACTTCGTCTTCTCCCACACCCCGCGCCGCAGGTCGCCCGCGGCGGGGACGAGGTGGCGCTCGAGCGCGAGCAGCAGGCCGAAGGTGAGCTCGGCGACCGACACCGCGTTCGCGGCCGGCGTGTTCGAGACGAACACGCCGAGCTCGCGCGCCACCGCGAGGTCCACGTTGTCGAGGCCGGTGCCGGCGCGCACCACCACCCGGAGCGAGGGCGACCCGCGCAGCACCCCGGCGGTCACCTTGGTCGCGCCGCGCACCAGGATGGCGGCGACGCCGTGCAGCGCTTCGGCGAGCTCCGCGCCCTCGAGGCCGGTGCGCTCGAGCACCTCGTGGCCGGCCGCGCGCAGCCGAGCGACGGCGGCGGGATCGAGCCGGTCGGCGACCAGGACCTTCACGCCGCCGCCCAGGCCTCGCTGGCGGCCCGCACGGGGTCGGCGCCCGCGGGCCGGCCGAAGTGCGCGGCGATCTCGTCGAGCGCGCCCAGCACGGCGTGGATGTCGGCGAGGTCGTAGGCGCCCATGTGCCCGATGCGGAAGATCCTCCCCTTGAGCTGGTCCTGTCCGCCCGCGACCACCATGCCGTGCACCTCGCGCAGGCGCCTGATGACGTCCGAGGCGGCGACGCCGTCCGGCGGCACCAGAGCGGTCACGGCGTGCGAGGGGCTGGAGCTGAACAGGCGGAAGCCGAGCGCCTGCGCGCCCGCGCGCGCGGCGTGCGCCAGCCGGCGGTGGCGCGCGTGGACGTTCGCCAGCCCCTCCTCGCGCAGGATCATGGTGAGCGCCTCCTCGAGTGCCAGCACCAGCGACACCGGTGGGGTCCACGGCGTCTCGCCCGCGGGCGCGGTCTTGAGCGCCTTGCGCAGGTCGAAGTAGAAGCGCGGCAGCTTCTCGCCCTCGACCGCGGCCAGCGCCCACGGCGCGAGGCTCACGGTGGCGATGCCGGGCGGGATCATCAGGCCCTTCTGCGAGCCGCACACCACCACATCCACACCCCACTGGTCCTGCGGCAGCGGATGCACGCCCACCCCGGTGACGGCGTCCACCACCAGGCGCCGGCCGCGCGCGCGCGCGACCTTCGCCAGCGCCTCGACGTCGTTCAGCGCGCCGGTCGAGGTCTCGCTGTGGGTGGCGAAGACGGTCGTGACGCCCGCGTCCTGGTCGAGCAGGCGCGCGACCGCCTCCGGGTCCACCGCGCTCCCCCACTCCACCGGGAGGACGACGTGCGGCACGCCGTAGGCCCCGAGCAGGTCGGCCCAGCGCTCGCCGAACTTGCCGCCCACGATCGCGAGCGCACGCTCGCCGGGGGCGAGCAGGTTCACCACCGCGGCCTCCATGGCGCCGGTGCCCGAGGCGCCGAGCACCAGCACCTGGCCCTCGGTCTGGTGGACCTCGCGCAACGCCTGCGTGACGCGCTGCAGCGTAGCGCGGAACGCGTCGGTGCGATGGTGCGGCGGCACCTGCGACAGCGCGCGCAGGATGCGCGGCGGGATCTCGACCGGCCCGGGAGTGAAGAGGCGCGTCTTCATGGCGCGCGAAGCCACCCTCAATGCGCGTACTGCGGGTCGGTCGCGCTCCCCTCGTCCGGCTCGCCGGGGGCGGGGGCGGGGTCCGCGGCGGCCGGCGCGGGAGGCTGGACGCGCCGCTCGAGCGCACGCTCGAGCACCTGGTCCATGCTCTCCACCGGCACGAACTCCAGACCCTCCTTCACCTCCTCGGGCATCTCGACGAGATCCTTCTCGTTCGCGCGCGGCAGGAGCACCACCGTGAGGCCGGCGCGACGCGCGGCGAGCGCCTTCTCGGTGAGCCCGCCCACCGCGAGCACGTTGCCACGCAGGGTGATCTCGCCGGTCATCGCCACCTCGTGCCGCGTGGGCACGCCGGTGAGCGCGCTCACCATCGCGATGGCGATGGTGATGCCGGCCGAGGGGCCGTCCTTCGGGATCGCGCCCTCGGGCACGTGGACGTGCACGTCGATCTCGCGGTAGAAGTCGCGGCCGAGGCCGAGCTGCTCGGCGCGCGAGCGGATCCAGGTGAGCGCGGCGTGGGCGGACTCGCGCATCACCTCGCCGAGCTTGCCGGTGAGCTGCAGCTCGCCCTTGCCGGGCAGGATGCTGACCTCGATGGTGAGCAGGTCGCCCCCCACCTCGGTCCACGCCAGCCCGCTCGCGATCCCCACGCGGTTGACCCGCTCGATCGCCATGTCGAGGAAGCGCGGCACGCCCAGGAAGCGGTGCAGGTTCGCGGGCGTGACCACCAGCGGGCTCCTGAGCCGGCCAGCGGCCTTGCGGCGCGCGGCCTTGCGGCAGATCCCGGCGATCTCGCGCTCCAGGCTCCGCACTCCGGCCTCGCGGGTGTAGCCGTGCAGGATCGAGCGGATGCCGGGCACGCCGAGACGCAGGTCGCCCGGCTCGAGCCCGGCCGCCGCGATCTGCTTGGGGATGAGGAAGCGCCGCGCGATCTCCACCTTCTCGTCCTCGTGGTAGCTCGGGAGCTTGAGGGTCTCCATGCGGTCGATGAGCGGCGGCGGGATGGAGTAGAGGGAGTTCGCGGTGCAGATGAACATGACCTGCGAGAGGTCGAAGTCCACCTCGAGGTAATGGTCGTTGAACGTGTGGTTCTGCTCGGGGTCGAGCACCTCGAGCAGCGCCGAGGCGGGATCGCCGCGGAAGTCGTTCCCGAGCTTGTCGATCTCGTCGAGCAGGAACACCGGGTTGCGCGTGCCGGCGCGCCGCAGGCTCTGGATGATGCGGCCCGGCAGCGAGCCGATGTAGGTGCGGCGATGCCCGCGGATCTCGGCCTCGTCGCGCACGCCCCCGAGCGCGACCCGCACGAAGCGGCGGCCGAGCGCGCGCGCGATCGAGCGGCCGAGCGAGGTCTTGCCCACCCCGGGCGGGCCCACGAAGCACAGGATGGGGCCCTTGTTCCTCCCGGTGAGCTTGAGCACCGCCAGGTACTCGACGATGCGCTCCTTCACCTTGCGCAGGCCGTGGTGGTCCTCGTCCAGGATGCGCTCGACCCGCGCCATGTCGCCGTGGTCGCGCGTCACGCGGGTCCACGGCAGAGACACCAGCCAGTCCAGGTAGTTGCGCACCACGGTGGCCTCGGGCGACATGAAGCTCATCTTGCCGAGCCGGTCGAGCTCCTTCATGGCCCGGGCCAGGACCTCGCGCGGCAGCCGTGCCTTCTTGATGGCGGCGGCGAGCTCGTCAATCTCGCTCGCGAACTCGTTCTGGTGCCCGAGCTCCTTGCGGATCGCCTTGAGCTGCTCGTTGAGGTAGAACTCCTTCTGGTTCTTGTGCAGCTGCGAGCGCACCTGGCCCTCGATCTTGCGCTCGAGCTTGACGATCTCGAGCTCGGCGGCCAGCGTCTCGCCGAGCAGCCGCAGGCGCTCGACCGCGCCCCGGGCCTCGAGCAGCTTCTGCTTCTGCGGCACCTTGACCAGCAGGTGCGACGCGATGGTATGGGCCAGGCAGACGGGGTCGCCGATGTTGTTGGCGGTCGCGATCACCTCGTCGGGGATGCGGCGGTTCAGGTGCACGTAGTCGTTGAAGAGCGCGAGCACGTGGCGCACCAGCGCCTCGACCTCGCTGCCCGAGATCGCGGCCTCGGGCTCGACCGCCACCTTCACGGTGTAGTAGTCGCTCGACCAGAAGAAGCGCTCGGCGCGCCCGCGGCACACGCCTTCGACCAGCACCCGCATGGTGCCGTCGGGCAGGCGGAACAGCTGCAGCACCCGCACCACGGTGCCGGCCTCGTAGAGCTCCTCGTGCGTGGGGTCGGCGACCTCGCTGCGCTTCTGCGCCGTGACGAACAGCACGCGGTCGCGCGCCACCGCCTTCTCGATCGCGTTGATTGAGGGCAGGCGGCCGACCAGCAGCGGGATCGTCATGTAGGGGAAGACCACGACGTCCCGCAGCGGCAGCAGGGGCAGGCGTTCGTGGAACGTGAACGTCTCGTCGCCACGGGTGACCGTCAGCCGGGGGCCACGCTCGCGCGGGGAGGCCTTCCTCTTCGCGGACTGCCTGTCACGGGAACGGGGGCTGCTGGGTGGCACGTGGACTCCTTGATGACGTGGCGCGGCCGGACCGCGGCCGGCCCCTCCGGCTCAGGCTTCCTTGCGCCGCTTCTCCCGCTCGCCCCGGTAGGTGAGCAACGGCGACGCGCCGCCCAGGATGCACTCGCGCGAGATGGTGCAGCCGATGACGTCTGCGCGCGAGGGGATGTCGTACATGACGTCCAGCATCGCTTCCTCGATGACCGCGCGCAGCCCCCGCGCGCCGGTCCCGCGCTTGACCGCCTGCGTGGCGATGGCGCGCAGCGCGTCCTCGGTGAAGTCGAGCTTGACGCCCTCCATCTCGAAGAACTTCTGGTACTGCTTGGTGATCGCGTTCTTGGGCTCGGTGAGGATCGAGACCAGCGCTTCCTCGTCGAGCGAGTCGAGCACGCCCACCACCGGCAGGCGCCCCACCAGCTCGGGGATGAGCCCGTAGCGCAGCAGGTCCTCGGGCTCGCATTTCGCCATGAGCTCGCCGATGGGCTTCTCCTGCTTGCTGCGGATGACGGCGCCGAAGCCCAGCATCTTCTGCCCCACCCGCCGCTCGATGATCTTCTCGAGCCCGTCGAACGCCCCGCCGCAGACGAACAGGATGTCCTTGGTGTTGACCTCGATGTACTTCTGCTGGGGGTGCTTGCGCCCGCCCTGCGGGGGCACGTTGGCGACCGTGCCTTCGAGGATCTTGAGCAGCGCCTGCTGCACGCCCTCGCCCGAGACGTCGCGCGTGATGCTGGGGTTCTCGCTCTTGCGCGAGATCTTGTCGATCTCGTCGATGTAGACGATGCCGTGCTCGGCGTTCACCAGGTTGAAGTCGGCGGACTGGAGCAGGCGCACCAGGATGTTCTCGACGTCCTCGCCGACGTATCCCGCCTCGGTCAGGCTGGTGGCGTCCACGATCGCGAACGGCACCTTGAGGAACCGCGCGAGCGTGCGCGCCAGCAGGGTCTTGCCGGTGCCGGTCGGGCCGATCAAGAGGATGTTCGACTTCTCGAGCTCGACGTCGCCGTGCTGGGGCGGCGCGTAGATGCGCTTGTAGTGGTTGTACACCGCGACCGCGAGCGTCTTCTTGGCGCGGTTCTGCCCCACCACGTAGTCGTCGAGGATGCGCTTGATCTCCGCGGGCTTCGGGAGCTGGCCGGCCGCCGCCGGCTGCTCGCGCTCGAGCTCGCCCTCCAGGATGTCGTTGCACAGCTTGACGCACTCGCTGCAGATGTAGACCGACGGTCCGGACACGAGGCGGGCGACTTCGTCCTGCCCGCGCCCGCAGAACGAGCACCGGATGGGGTGAGGCGTGGCGATTCGTTTCTTCATGGAGGTCCCGGGGGCTAGCGACGCTTGTCGATGATCTCGTCCACCAGGCCGTAGTCCCTGGCCTCCTGCGCGGACATGAAGAAGTTGCGGTCGGTGTCCTTCGCGATCTGCTCCATCGGCCTGCCGGTGTGCCTGGCCAGGATCCCGTTGATCTGGTCCTTCATCTTGATCATCTCCTTCGTGTAGATCTCGATGTCGGTGGCCTGACCCTGCGTGCCGCCCAGCGGCTGGTGGATCATGATGCGCGAGTTCGGCAGTATCGAGCGCTTGCCCTTCGCGCCCGCGGCGAGCAGCACCGCACCCATGCTGGCCGCCTGGCCCATGCACAGCGTGGCGATGTCCGGCTTCACGAACTGCATGGTGTCGTAGATCGCGAGGCCCGCGGTCACCATCCCGCCCGGGCTGTGGATGTACAGGTTGATGTCGCGGTCCGGGTCCTCGCCCTCGAGGAAGATCATCTGGGCGATCACCAGGTTGGCCACCATGTCGTCGATCGGCGTGCCGATGAAGACGATGCGGTCCTTCAGCAGCCGCGAGTAGATGTCGTACGCACGCTCACCACGGCCCGTCTGCTCCACCACGATGGGAACCAGCCCCATGTCCTCTCCTCTCCTCTCCGATCCCCCGGGTCGTCCCCGGCTCAGCGTCCCGCCGGCACCACCAGCGGCGACTCGGTCACGACCTCGTCCTCGACCTCCGCCGCGTTGATCAGCCAGTCCAGGGCCTTGCGTTCCAGCAGCGATTCCCGCAGCGCCTGGCGCCGCTCCTGCGACGCGTAGCGTGCCCGCACCCGCGCCGCCTGGCGCGGGTCGGCCTGGGTCATCCGCTGGATCTCCTCGGCCACCTCCTCGTCGCTGACTTCGAGCTTCTCCTGCCGGGCCACGGCGTCGAGCAGGATCTCCCGCTGCAACGACCGCTCCACCCCTGGACGATAGCGCTCTTCCAGCTCCCGGCGCAGGTCCTCCGGCACCGGCTTGCCGCCGGTCGCCTCTTCGATCACCCGCCCCAGGGTGCGCGCCACCAGCGCCTGCGGCAGCTCGAACGGATTCCTGCGGACGAGTTCGGCCGACAGGGCAGCGTCGAGCTCGCGCTGGACGCGCACCCGCTCCTCGCCCTCGAGGTTCAGGCGCACGCGCGCCCTGAGCTCCTCGAGGGAGGCCAGGCCGAACACCTCTCGCGCGAGGTTATCGTCCAGATCGCGCAGCTTCTTCTCCTGGATTTTCCGGATCCTGACGACGTAGCGCGCGCTCTTTCCGGCCAGCTCGGGCGCCGCGTAGTCCGCGGGATAGTGCAGCTCGAAGGTGCGCTCCTGCCCCGCCTCCGCCCCCAGCAGGGCGTCCTCGAGGCCGGGCAGAACGCCCGGCGCGCCCAGCTCGATGCGCCGCCCCTTGGCCCGCGATGCCGGAAGCCGCCGGCCGCCCGCGTCCAGCCGGGTCGAGTCGAGCAGCACGATGTCGCCGCGCTGCGCCGGGCGGTCCAGGTCCACGAACACCGCCGATTCCTCGCGCAGCTCGCCGAGAACGCGCTCGACCCCGGTGTCGTCCACGGCCCGCACCCGGCGCCTGGCCGGGATGCCCCGGTAGTCGCGCGCCTCGATCTCGGGACGGACCTCGATGACCGCCTCGAACCGGAGGGGCTGGCCGGGACCGAAGCGCAGGTTGCGCACCACCGCCGGCACCACTGGGATGAGGCGCGCCTGATCGATCGCCTCGCCGGTGATGCGCGGGACGAAGGACTCCAGGAACTCCTGCTCCACGACCTCGGCGAAGTGATGCCGCACCAGATCCAGCGGCACGCGTCCCTTGCGGAAGCCGGGCAGGCTCGCGCGCCGCTGGATCTGGCGCGCCACCTCGTCGAGGCGGCGGTCCACCTCCTCCACCGGCACTTCGATGCCCAGCGTGTGCTGCCAAGTTCCCGTGGGACGGACCGATAGGTTCATGCGTCGGGTCTCACTCCGGAGCATTCGAGGATGTGGACATGGGAGACACTGCGAGAGGGGGGATTCGAACCCCCAAGAGTTTCCCCACTGGATCCTAAATCCAGCGCGTCTGCCAGTTCCGCCACTCTCGCATCAAGGGGGCGCGAATGACGTCCGGGATCCACTGCGTCGCGCGGCCCGGGGCCGGCCTCCCAGCGTCGCGCCGGGCAGTTTAGCACAACGGCGCGCGCGCCCGGCGGCGCGACCTCGCGCGGCGTGACCCCGCGCGCGGGACGCGCTTCAGAACGCAACGGTCGCGCTCGCGAGCACGCGGTCATCGTAGGACGTCGGCTCGCCCGCGCGCTGGAGCGAGCGCCGCAGCGCCGCGAGGTCGAGCGTCAGGGACTCCATCTTCCAGCCGAAGCCGAGCGCGACCACGCCCGCGCGCGGCTCGGGCACGCCGCTCTGCGTCTCCAGGCCGAGGCCGAAGCGCACCGTCCACGGGTCGCGCGCGTCGTGGAACTCGCCACCCACGCGCCACTCCGCACCCGCGCCGGGGCGCACCCCGAAGGCGTCCCAGCTCCGGCTGCCGCGCCCGCCCAGCGCGGCGAGCGCGTGGAACTCCGGCGTCACGGCGACGCGCGCCGAGAACCCGCCCTCCCACGCCACGCCGCGGCCGACCGACACCGCTGCGGCCGAGTCGCCGGTCAACAGCTCCGAGTGCCAGCCGCCCGTGAGCGTGAGCGCCGGCGCGTAGCGCACCGCGGCGCCGAGCGCGACGCGGCCCGCGCCGGCCAGGCGCACGCCCGCCGCGAAGCCGGCCGCGTCGCCGCCGAAGTCGGCGTGCCGATTCCCGGCCGCCGGGTCGCCCGACGTCTCCTGGTAGTCGTAGGCGTCCGAGCGGCGCGTCCACTCCCCCGCCGCGCCGAAGCGCAGCGCGCCCCGCGCCGCCGACAGCGCGAACCCCGCGCGCGCCTCGCGCGAGGTCGTCGAGGTGGTGACCGTGCCGGGCGGTACCGGCGAGCCGAGCTGGCCGCGCGTGAAGGCGTTCTCCTCGCGGCGCAGCGCCGGGTGCTGCCCGTAGAGGACGATGCCGACCCCGCGCAGCGGCACCGAGATCCACCCGCCCGCGCCGTCCAGGAACGCGGCGGTCTCGTCGTAGTTGCGGTAGTTCGAGCGCAGGTCCTGGCGGCTCACGCGCAGCAGCAGCGGCGAGAGCGAGACCCCGCGGGCGGGGGATGCGGCCGGGTTGTCGAACGGCTCGTCGCCGAGCCAGCGGTCGGCAAGCCCCACGCCGGCCGACGCGGCCGAGCCGGGGCTCGGGACGCACGCGGGGAAGCCGAACAGGCCGGCGTGGTCGAGCGGCGTCGGGAGCTGCGCCCCGGCGGGCGCGCCGACCAGCAGCGCCGCGCCGAGGACGAGGAGGAGGATGCGGCGGACCGGGCTCTTCATTCAGGCTCCGTACTTGTCGAGGCGCCCGGCGTTCGCCAGCAGCACGGCCATCAGGTCCTTGCTCGCCAGCACGCCCAGGCTGCCCGCGCGCGCCGTCTTCTCGTGGAAGCGCGCGCCGTGATCGGCCCCGCAGTGCCGGCCCCATACCATCACCGGCACCGGGTGCCACGAGTGCCCGCGCATCGGCACGGGCGTGGAATGGTCCCCGGTCACGCACAGCACGTCGGGCTTCGCCGCGAGCAGCGCCGGCAGCGAAGCGTCCACCGTCTCGATCACCCGGACCTTGGCGTCGAAGTCGCCGTCCTCCCCTGCCATGTCCGTGCCCTTGACGTGGATGAAGAAGAAGTCGTGGTCGGCCCAGCGCGCCGCCGCCGCGGCGAACGCGTCCGCCGGCGTCTCGCCCGCCGGCAGGATGTCCATGCCGGCGAGCTGCGCCACGCCGCGGTACATCGGATAGGCGGCCAGCGCCGCCGCGCGCAGCTTGAAGCGCTCGCGGTAGCCGCGCAGGTGGGGGCGCGCCGAGAGCCCGCGCATCAGCACCGCGTTCGCCGGGCGCTCGGCCGCGAGCGCCGTCGCGGCCCTGGCCGTGAACGCGTTCACGATGCGCGCGGTCTTCTCCGCCGCGAGGTCGGGCGCGAGCGCGTGCGCCTGCGGCACCTTCGCACCCTCGTGGTGCGGGTCGGCGTCGCTCACCTCGCCCGCGAGCCCGGGCCCGCGCAGCACCGCGACGAAACGGTGGCCCTTGCCGGCCTTGAGCACCAGCCGCACATCCTCGATCCCCGGCAGCGCGCGCTCGAGCAGGCCGACCAGCCGCGCGCACTCCTCGCTGGCGATGCGCCCGGCGCGCCGGTCGGTCACGGTGCCCGAGGCGTCTACGGTGCAGAAGTTGGCGCGGGCGGCCACGTCGCCCTTCTCGAGCTCGATCCCGGCGCCGAGCGCCTCGAGCACGCCGCGGCCCACGCTGGTCTCGACCGGATCGTAGCCGAACAGCGCGAGGTGGCCGGGACCGCTGCCGGGGGTGATGCCCGGCGCCACCGGCTGGATGCGGCCCAGCGCGGCGTGCGGCGCCAGCCGGTCGAGGTGCGGCGTGCGCGCCGCCTCCAGCGGGGTCTGCCCGGCGCGCTCCGGGCTCGGAAGGTCGCCGAGCCCGTCCAGCACGAGCAGGACGATCTTGGTCGGGTTCTCGAGGACGAGAGATTCCAGGACGGCGGTCACGTGCGGCCTCCCTGCGAAGAGATCTGCGTCGTTCATGAGGGTCGTTCGTCTCGGCGGGGTCTGGCCGGCGCGCGGGCAGCCGGAGACCGCCCCGGCCGCCGCGACTATGCATCCTCGGCCGCGGCGGGTAAAGCGGCGCGCGGAAGCCCCGGGGCGCTCAGCCGCCGGCCAGCTCGCGCGCCAGCGCCGCGGTCTCGGGACTGGGCTCGGCGTCGAGCTCGCGCTCGAGCCGCTCGGCGAACGCGCGGTGGACCCGCAGCGCCTGCGCCTGCTCGCCGCGCGCGGCGAGCGCGCGCAGCTGCAGGCGGTGGCCCTCCTCGTCGAGCGAGTCCTCCGCGACCGCGAGCTGCGCCGACTCGAGCGCGCGCCCGGCGTCGCCGAGCGCCAGCGCCGCGGTGCCGCGCCCGAGCAGCAGGCGCAGGCGCCACGCGCGCAGACGCTCTCGCTCTCCCTCCGCCCACGCGGCGTCGGGCCATTCCGGCAGCAGCAGGCCGCCGTAGCGCCCGAGCGCCTCCTCGATCCGCGCCAGCGCGCGCCGGCCCTCGGCGCGCGCCGGCGCCGCGTCGCGCGTCCACCGCGCACGCGCGTGGCGCTCGAGCAGCGGCTCGCAGGCCCGGGCCGCGCGCTCGAACTCCTCGACATCCACGGCGACGCCGACGAGCCGGCACAGGCCGCCCTCGCTGGCGAGAACGCGGAACGGCCCGCGCGCCCCGGCGCCAGGTTCGAGCGCCTGCCGCGCAGCGTTGAGCGCGACGTCGAGCCGGTTGCGGCTGCCCGCCGGCGGCGCGTCCGGCCACAGCGTCTCCGCCAGGCTCTCGCGTCGCACCGCCGCGCCGCGCCTGAGCGCGAGGCAGGCGACCAGTGCGGCCGCGGCGCGGCGCGAGAACGCGGCGGGCCGGCCTTCCACCTCGACCGCGAGGCCACCCAGGAGCCGCACGTGCACCGCGGGGACGGCGCGGCGGGCGGGCAGGCGCCGAGGCGGCGCTGCGTTCTGCCGCCGCAGCGGCTCCGGCAGCGCGCCCAGCGCGCGGACGAGCCACGGCCCCGTGATGCGTTCAAGCACCGCGGCGTCGAGCAGCGGCCGCGCGACGTCGGCCTCCTTGCGCAGCAGCACCAGGTAGTCCTGGCGCACGAGCGCGGTCAGCGCGCGCGCGAGCGGCGCGGCGTACGCTCCACCCGCCGCCTGGCGCACGCGCGCCTCGAACAGGGTATTGCGCGCGAGCTCCTTCCGGTCACCCAGGCGGCGCGTGGCGCGCGCGGCCGTGGCCAGCTCGCGCAGCGCCTCGGCGGTGCGGCCAGCGAGGCCGCGCACGAGAGCGCGCTCCATGCGCGCGAGCGCCACCCACGACGGCGTGCCGATGCGCACGGCCTCCTCAAGCGCGCGGGTGAGTCCGACGTCCGCGGCGGCCAGCCGGCCGCGCCGGCGCTGGCAGATCCCCTCCCACACGTCGAGCTCGAGCGCCTGCATCGGGTGGCCGTAGCGGCCCAACACCTCGCGCGCTTCGCGGAAGCCCCGTGCGGCCTCCGCCAGCGCCCCCATCTCCGAATGGGCGCGGGCGCGGTAGATGGCGTCGTGCGGGTTGGGCGTGGACTCGCCCGCGGCCGCGCGCGCTGCCCGCGCCTCGTCGAAGTGGGCGAGCGCCTGCTCCTCCTCGCCCCGGTAGGTGCAGGCCTCCGCCATGTTGATGAGGGTGGTCTCGACGCGCCCGAGGTAGCCGGCGCGCCGGTACACCGGCAGCACGCGCCGCGCGTCGCGCAGATAGACGTCCCAGCGCCCTTCGGTGTACTCGACCGTGGCTCGCGCCAGCGCCAGCTCGGCCCGCTCGACCGCCGGTCCCGCGCCCGCCAGCCAGCGTGCGCCGCGCTCGAGGATGGCGCGCGACCGCCGCGGCTCACCGAGGAAGAGCTCCAGGTAGCCGAGCTGCAGCGCCACCAGACCGCGCGCCGCGCGCGCCTTCCCCGGCAGCCGGGCGAGCAGGGCCTCGCCCCGCGCGGCCGCATCGCGCAACCGGCCGCACTGGATCGCGGTCTGTCCCTCGAGCCGGTACGCGTGCGCCGCGGATTCGGCGGCCCGGCGCCGCAGGAAACCCTCCTGGGAAGCGCGCGCCAGCTCGAGCGCCTGGTCGTGCCGCCGGGCGTCGCGCGCCTGCTGCGCGGCGTGGAAGAGGACCGCTGGCGAGAGCCGCGCGCGCTCCTCCGCGCCGGCAGCGCCCACCAGCTCGAGCGCCACGGGGCCGAGCGGCTGAGGGCGGGCGCCCCGATGCGCCTTCGCCCGCTGCCCGGCGGCGGCGTCGAACAGTGCCACCGCGCGGGCGGTCTCGCCGGCGCCAGCGAGCGCGCGCACCGCGCGGGCGGTCTCGCCGCGCGCCTCCCAGTGCTCGGCCAGCCGCACGAGCGCGCGCCGCCGCTCCTCGGGGCCGAGCCGCCCCGAGGCTTCGAGGGCCGAGCGGAAGATCGGGTGGAAGCGCGGGAACGCGGCGCCGGGCGGGGTGTGCGCGAACAGGTCGCGGCGCGCGACCTCGCCCTGGAGGTGCCCGGCGGCGCGGCCGCCAAGCAGGGCCCGCAGCGCCGCGGGGTCGAGCTCCTCGAGCAGCGCGGCCCCGGCCAGCGAACGCTGGAGCCCCTCCGGCAGCGGCGCCAGCACCTCCTCAGCGATGAACGCGAGCGCCCGCGCCATGCGCGTGGCGTCGTCGCCCCCCGGCGCCGCCGCGCGCGGCGCGCGCCCGGTGCGCTCGAGGTGCCGCGCCACCAGCACCACGCCAGCCGCCCAGCCACCGGCGCCCGCCAGCAGCGCACTCGCGCCGCGCGGGCTCACGCGCAGCCCGCAGCGGCGGCGCAGGAGCGCGGTCTGCTCCGCGACCGTGAAAGCGAGTTCCTCCGCCCCCAGCGTCACCGCACCGCCCAGCAGCTCGAAGCGCGCGAGAGGCAGGGGGCACTCGCCGCGGCAGGTGGCGAGGAAGCGCACGCGCGGCCCGCTCTCCTCGATCACGCGCCGCAGCCACTGGAGCGCCGTGCGCGCCTCGGCGAGCAGATGGAGGTCATCGAGTACGACCACCCGCTCGCCGCGCGCCGGCGGGAGCTCTCGCAGGAAGCCCGCCGTCAGGAGCCCGCCGTCGCGCTCCCAGTCGCGCCGCGACTCGAAGAGCCGGCGCGCGCGGCCGGGCAGCGGCGGGCGCATGCGCTCCCCCGCGGCGAGCAGGCTCCCGAGCAGGTGCGCGGGGTCGCGGTCCTCGGGGCCGAGCCGGCACCACAGCACCGGGCGCCGCCCCGCCCACTGCATGGCGAGCGTGGTCTTGCCGTAGCCCGCGGGCGCCGTCAGCACCGCGACCTTCCAGCCCCCGGCGAGGTGGCGCAGCAGCCGCGGGCGCGGCACCGGCGCCGACGCTCCGCGCGCGTGAACGGATCCCATTGGCGCAGGCTACCCGAATCCCGGCGTCCGCTGTAAGAGCGGTGTAAGAGGGGGTCGCCATGCTCCCTCCGTGTTCGCGAGACGCCCCGGCGGCGGCCGGCACCCGTCCGGACAGCCGCCGGGGCGCATCTGCAACGGAGGACGAGATGAAGACCCATGGACTCCGCCGCATCGGCGTGACGCTCCTGCTGCTGGCCCTCGCGGTTCCCGCGGTGCCGGGAGCCGGCACGGACGCCGCCGCCGCCATCGTCACCGCGATCCCGCTCGCCCGCGAAGGCATGGCGAGCCCGGACGGCAACGGGGCCTTCTGGTCCTATGCGCGCTACGGGGAGCCCTGTCTGAACGACGCGAGCCAGGCCACCTTCTGGTCGCGGCTGACGGGAACGACCGGAGGGATCGCGGACGACGCCATCCAGGTGCGCGTCAACGCCGACCTCTCCATCACGCCGCTGGCGCGCGAGGGCCAGGCCATCCCCGACGGCCCGGGCGCCTTCGGCGCGCTCAACACCGTCACGCGCGCCTACGCCATGAACGACTCGGGTCGGGTCGCCTTCACGGCCGCCCTCACGGGCACGCCGGGCGGGGCAGCCGACAACAGCGGCATCTACAGCATCAAGGACCCGGGACTGTTCTGGGTGCACGCACGGAGCGACTGGCCGGCCCCGGACCCGATCGGTGGCACCCTGGGCAGCTTCTTCGCGCCGCAGATCAACGACCAGCCGCCGGCGGCGGTCTCCTTCCACACGACCGGCTGGAGCCTCATCTCGCGGCTGGGGCTGCTCTCGCTCGTCTGCTACTCGGGCCAGCCGGCGCCGGACGCCCTGGACCCGGAACCCCTGCCGACCCCGGACGGCATCAATGGCTCGATCTTCAACTTCCCGTCGGGCGACCCGCCGGCGCTGCGCCCGAACGCCGCGGAAGTGGCCGTGTGGGCGCATCTCCTCGGCACCCACAACGGCTCCCTGGATGACGACGGCATCTTCCGCGCCTCGGCGGACGAGCTCAAGGACCTGGCGCGAGGCAACCACCCGGCGCCGGGCGGCGGCACCTACGGCGAATTCACTTCGCCCGTGTACAACGCCGACGGGGTGGCCGCGTTCACCAGCAACCTCTCCCCGACGCCCGGCGCGGGCTCGATCGTGGCGCTCGACTGGGCCTTTGGCGGCGACCTGGTGGCCTACACCGGCCAGCCGGCCGCCGACAGCAATGGCACCTTCTGGGGCTTCAACGCCCCGGCCCTGAACAACCACGAGGCGGTGGCGTTCCGCGTCCTCCTCGCCGGCACCGCGGGCGGCGGCAACGACGACACGGCGATCTACAAGGGGGACAGCCTGCTGATGGTCGTGCCGCCGCTCGAGGACCAGCTGGCGCGCGAGGGACAGCCGCCACCCGACGGCAACGGCGTCTTCAACGACTTCAACGCGATCGTGGCCATCAACAACGCCGGGCAGGTGCTGTTCATCGCCACCCTCCGGGCGACCTCGGGGGGGGCGAGCGACGACCGGGGGCTCTACCTGTGGGACCCGGTCGAAGGGCTGACGAAGCTCCTCCGCGAAGGAGACGTGATCGACGGGCGCACGGTGGTCGCGTTCGCGACGCTCACCCAGCGTGACTTCGGCGGCTACCGGGTGCTGAACGACCTGGGCGAGGCGGTCGCGCGGGTGGACCTCGCCGGGGTGGGCGGAGACGGCATCTACATGTTCCGCTTCGTGCGCACGGTCTCGGTCGACCGGTCCTGGAACCAGGCTCCGGTGCAGTTCTCCCTCGGTCCCAACCCGCTGGCGGGCGGACCGCTCAGGGTGCGCTACGCCCTCCCCCGTGCCGGCACGCTGCGCGTGACGGCTCACGACGTCTCGGGCCGGCGGGTGCGCACGCTCCACTACGGGCCGGCCGCGGCGGTCGGGACGCTGGTATGGGACGCCGACGACGAGAACGGCCGCGCGGTCCCGGCGGGCGTCTACTTCGTGCGCCTCACCGCGGCCGGGCAGGACGTGACGCGCCGGCTGGTGCGGGTCCGATGAGCCGCCCCGCGCGCGGGACCGGCGCGCGGCGGAGC
>ERZ1292640.1936-Hain-H43-02um-R1-1936-length-16900-cov-6_pt1 | contig 16900 bp, 17 predicted proteins | sample MGYA00564404_ERZ1292640 | MGnify/ENA primary metagenome ERZ1292640 (study PRJEB36523, sample SAMEA6512636) | groundwater metagenome | collected 2019-01-08 | study: AquaDiva: Metagenomics assemblies of 32 groundwater samples
GGTTCGTGCGAGGGCCGTCCAGAGGTCGTGGTGAATTGGCATGGGCGTCCTCCCGTTACAATTTAAAGATAGCGACAATGCCGCTTCACTTGGCATTAAAGGTAATGAACGATTTGACATTTTGGGTCTGAAAAATATCCAACCACAAAAAGACGTGACCTTAGTCATCCACAGGAAAGATGGCACAAATCAATCGGTTCAACTACTATGCCGTATTGATACTACCATTGAAGTTGATTATTACCGGCATGGAGGCATTCTGCCTTATGTACTCAGAGAGTTGATGGCCTAACTAACCGAAGCGAATCCATGCACACACTCCTTCAAGTACGCCCTCACCCCAGGCGGTGAAGGACTCCGCTTTTCATCTGGCCGGATTAGGGATGATTTGATCTTTAAGATTCACACAAAAAAGCTTTTCTTGCAAGCTAATGGAATTTGGAATCCTCAACAATTTGCATTGGGTTTTTAATTACTTAAATCATTGTTGATTTGCTATTGTTATTTTTTATTTGGCGATGTGTATAATACACATTATGAACAGTGCAAAGATTATCAGGCAACTTGAACAATCAGGATAGGTGCTCAGAAGCGTGAAGGGATCACATCATATTTACACTCATCCAGAACGGAGCGGCCATATTACCGTTCTACATCCCAAAAAGGACTTGGGTATTGGTCTTATTAATAAGTTGCTGAAACAAGCTGGCTTGAAATAAAAGGAGTATGAAAATGAGATTTCCCATTGCGATTGAACCGGGTGATGATATACACGCTTTTGGTGTGATTGTTCCTGACTTGCCCGGTTGTTTTTCAGCGGGTGACACCCTGGATGAAGCTATCGATAACGCCAAGGAAGCTATTGAATTATGGCTGGAAACGGCTATTGATGATGGCGGCGCGATCCCTGAGTTACGTTCCATCGGCGAACATCAATCGAACCCCGAGCTTTCGGGCTGTATATGGGCTGTGGTGTCTATTGATCTATCTGAATTATCCGATAAAGCGGAAAGGGTAAACATTACACTCCCTGCCCGTGTATTGCGTCGCATTGATGCAGCAGCCAAGGCAGCCGGGGAATCGCGTTCAGGGTTTATTGCCCGCAGATCTTTACAGGAAGACCTGCACCTGAGATAACAAGCCGGTGTTATGCGCCGCCTTGATGGAAGCTGGCAGTAATTCTGTGTACTGGATGGCGCAATGAATAATTCTTTATGCAATTCCATAACAAAAGATTAACCAACTATACCAGGTGGAAACTTTTCGACGCCGATACCTGGAAACTTTTCAATGCCGATTGACACTTGCTGAGCATGATAGAGAAAAAAGGGTCTATGTGTGGTTACTAAGAAACACCACCCGAATACCACTGGATTCATGACCAATGGCCAAGATTGCGGAAAGTGGCGGATTCAAAGCTATCAAGCTCTGGCAATTTCTGACAGCAGTATTCAAACCTTGAACAAGATCACAGAATACTCTTACAGATTGTTGCCGGGTTTCTTTTTAGTAGTCTCATTAATGTGTTTGTGCATGACAATCTGAAATCAAGCACATACCACTAAAGCTTTTCATTGCTGGCCCCAGTTCATTTAGCACTTTCTGTGCTTGATCTTCTTTGCAAGCGAGAATTATTACAGCATTCTCATCGGCGATAAGAACATCATCTGGATTTCGTGTACCTTGTGAACCGAGGCCTCCTACATTTTTGATAACTGTATATCCGCGTACTTCGGATCTTTCTAATAATTCCATGAGATGATTGAGATGCCCTACTTCGATAACGATTTCGAATCTTTTCATTATTATTGAATCATTCATTTATTTTCCCCAAAAAGCCAGAACCATCAAATAATACTATGAGATGCCTTCTCGTTTAGTCACCGGCAGTCTCGCTGATACTTACAACCTCTTGCGCTTTCGTGATAATTTTCTTCAAACATATGGAAACGATATCATCTTAAATCAGTTAATATTAAGTGTATATTAAGGAAACCATAATTTTTTCCTAAAGAAAACCATTAGATAGCACTTCTTTGCTGGGTAAATCTGATCAGCGATAATGTACATGATGGTGTACGTAACCAGGCCATCTACATTGATTCCATAAATTCTTTAAGCACGACAGCATGATTAATATCCTCACTTTTAGCTGCATATACCAAGGCTACATTCTTATGTTGAGTTAATAAGTTTGAAAGAGTTGCTACAGCAGGATTTTGTGCAAGCTCTTCAACATAACGAGCGCGAAATTCAAGGAATTTTTCTGGATCATGGCCAAACCACTTACGTAATTCTGACGAAGGCACAATCTCTTTTAACCACAGATCAATTGCTGCCTGTTCTTTAGTCAATCCCCGAGGCCACAATCTATCCACCAAGATCCTGTATTCATCTTTTTCAGCCTTTTCGTATACCCGTTTAATTTTGATAGCGCTCATGGTATTTGTAGAATATGACATGACAATGATCTGATTATTCTCAACCCCCTTTAGCTTCTTGCTAAAGAAGGATTTCAAAACTGTATCGGTGCTCTAATATTTACTGATTTGACGTAGGGAAATCGAACCGGATACGGTAGTTCCATACGTCCTGTTCTGAGAAGGTTCCGCCAAAGCAATCTGATGCATGCCTTGTGAGCTCCATACTGCACATTATCAGTAGACGTCGTTATAACTGCCGCTAAAGAGAATTAAACAGAATGTAACTGTAAAAGAGAATTAAACAGAGCGTGACTGTAAAATAAATAGTAATTGCATAAACTTCAAATAACTGAAGTTTTTTTAATAGGTCTTTGATCCTCATAAGTTTTACTCCTTGTAATCATTTGTATTGTTTTCCTTAACCGCATATTTTTGTTCAAATGCCCCCGCTGATGCTTTTTTGCTCTCTTGCAATGATTTACTTGATTACAAAAACGGGGGCACGATCCTTATCAGGTTTAACCCGAGCTGTTATTCCGCACTACTTGAGAACGAGTAAGATTATTCGTTTCTAGCTTAGCAACCTGATTTATGCCTTGCAGGCCCCATACTGCGTTATCAGTAGACGGCGCTATAACTGCCGCTAAATAGAACATGATTGTATAAAGGATAGTAGTTGCATAAACTACAAATAACTGAGGTGATTTCAATAACTCTTTGGTTTCCATAAATTTTACTCCTTGTAGTACATTTGTTGATTATTTATGCAAGTAATAAAGTGTTTGCGTCTGGCTTGTAAAAATAACCCTATTAATAATACGCTCTCTCAGGTTGACAATAGAATCCTTAATTGATCAACCGGAAGTATCCCACTTTAAGTGAGTAAGAACGCGCTAATTAAGGCTCGTATAAATATTAGTCGTTTAATTACAGCAATAACCATAATCTATTTACGGTATCTAATATAAATATTTCACCTTGGAAGAGATAATATAGAGAGAATACTCCAGAGATAAGTACCAAAAAATGAAACATTTTGTTTCCAAATTGGATACAATGACATTATGCAAGATCTTAACCTTTTCATAATTTTTGCACGAGTCGTGGAGGCAGGTAGTTTTGCGGAAGCGGCGCGTCGTATGGATATCTCTCGTGCAGCGGTCAGTAAAGCCGTCGCTAAACTTGAGAAGGATCTTAGTACACGATTACTTCTCCGCAGTACTCGACATCTAAGTTTGACGGAGACAGGTATCGCGCTTTCAGAGCATGTGGCACGTATCCTGGCAGAGGCTGAACATGCCGAACAAGTAGTAAATAGCCTTCATGCTGAGCCGCGCGGAACACTGAAAGTGAGCGTGCCAAGCTCTTTTGGAACGCGCCATGTCGCTCCCGCACTCCCTTGTTTTCTTGCTCGTTACCCTAAAATAAAAGTTGATTTGACCATTACCGATCGTCCAGGCGACTTGATCGAAGAGGGATATGATGTACAAATTCGTGTGACAAACGAGCCTGATCCCAATCTAGTAGCTCGTAAGATTGCGCCTGTGCGCCGCATATTGTGTGCAACCCCGCAATACTTCCAGCAATGGGGTGTGCCACAAACACCAGAAGATCTGGTTAAACATAACTGTCTCGATTGCGCGCTCTCGGCCGAACAAAGCTACTGGCGCTTCACCGGGCCGGAGGGGAAGATCAAGGTTCCAGTATCAGGGACCTTACGTATCAATGATAATGATGCGCTTGCTCAGGCAGCTCTTCATGGATTAGGGATCGCTTTGTTACCCACCTATACTGTTGGCATGGAATTACAAAAAGGACGCCTCCAGGCGGCGCTTCCAGAATATCTGTCGGTAGAACGTCATATTTATGCCTGTTATCTTCCAAGTAGGCATTTGCCGAAAAAGATAAGCTCTTTTATTAATTTCTTGTCAGAACACGTCAGAGATAAGCCTTACTGGGACCAATCTTTAAAGTAGGTCCAGCCTTCAAACCTAATGCTTTTGAAACGTAATTAGCTATTGACCGATACCTCTACCCGATCCGCAATGCCATCATCGGAAAGCTTCCAAGCCATTACCCTCTGACTGATTTTATGCAATGCATTCTTCAACAATTCACACGTCAGATTTCCAGTAAGAAGCTAAAAATGCTCTGTTTATCAAAAAAAGTGCCCATAGTCATATTACTAAGCAGAATGTTTCTTAATAGTTTTCCTTAGTAAAGAACAATAGTTTCCCCAATATACATGACTCTATTGACTCAGATAGTATGCCCCCATATCGTTCTACTTGGAGTTACAAATCATGAGCATAAAACTGAGAAAATATCTTGTAGTTTTACCTTTGCTTTCTCTATTGGTCGCATGTGCACAACTGGGTCATATTGAAGCACAAAATGATGATGGTAGAAAGCTGGCACAGAATGCAAAAACTTATAGCGATCATGATAAGTTGGCAAATTACTATGACGATGTAGCCAAAGAAATGGCCACAAAAGCTGCAGAAAAAAAGAAAGCCTTGCAACACTATGAAGATAAGAGCCAATACTATGGGCGAGGAGGGCAGGATTTTCAATCTCATGCCACGGCCAATTTACGTTATTACGAACAAGCTGCACAAGAGGCACAAAAACAGGCCCATTTTCATCGAAAGATAGCAGCAGAATTACTGCAACGCGAATATGCCAAGCCAGCAGAAATTCCTGGTCAACAAGGCAAGCGTACAATCAAAACTAAGAAAAATTCAAACTCAAACAACTTGTGAAACGCCTATAAATCCAATAAATATAAAGATCTTGGTTTTATTAGGTAATAAGAATTCAGTAAGAATTATTTGATTCTCAACACTACCTCTTCAAAGCGCCCTCGGTTTCCTGACCCTGGGCGTTTTGCTTTTCCTGCAGTGGCTTTTACAAGAAAAAGCATTCGTAGACCGCACAAGTTAGTTGCTTCATTCTATCTAAATAATCATAAATTCTTCTACAAAGCGAAATGCGTTTCTAATGGTTTCTCTTAATAAATAATAATGGTTTTCCCGGTATGCGCCATTGTCTTAACTGAGATAAGGTGCTGCCATCTTTAAAAAGAAAATCTAAAAAAATGAACCGTACAGCAAAAAAAAATAATCAAACGCTATACATTTGGATAGGGATTCTGTTTTCGGTTCTATTGAATTTAAGTAATGCACATGGGAATCGCATGACAAACCTGTCCAAGGAAAGTGGTTTGGAATTGGGCGGTTGGATCAACGGTGGCGCGACCTACAATGCCAATAGTCCACCCGATGGCTTCAATGGTGCCGTTACTTTTGCGGATCGAGCCAATCGATTTCAGTTAAATCAGCTCAATCTATTTTTACAGCGTAACGTGGAATCAGAAGGCAAAAAATGGGATATTGGCGGTCGTTTCGATTTCTTATTTGGAACAGATGCTATCTATGCACAGGCTTTTGGTATATCAGCCTTCGATGAGAATACCGGTGAACCATCGGACAGGGGTAACTGGGATCTCAATTTGTGTTGTAAATCGACCCGTACTTATGGAATTGCACTTCCTCAAGCTTACCTTGAAACTTACCTACCGGTTGGAAATGGTCTCAATATTAAAGCCGGTCATTTTTATTCACCGCTTGGTTATGAAACTGTCCCTGCTCCCGATAACTACTTTTACACCCGTGCTTATACTCTTAACAGTGGCGAACCGTTCACTCACACAGGTTTATTAGGCAGTTATACAATCAATCAAAATTGGGTAGTTCAAGGTGGCACAACCACAGGCAGTGCGACTGGTGGTTGGGATGGCGGTTTTGATAAACAATTAGATAACTGGGGAGGATTAGCCAATATTCGCTGGAACAGTAATGATCAAAAAACCTCGGTAGCACTGGGTGGAACGTACGGACAAACAGCAGTCAATGAACCCTGGATAATGTACAACACTGTCCTGCAGTATTGGATCACACCCAAGACCCATTTGGTCTTACACCATACCCATGGCTGGGCAAGTAACATTAACCTACCCGGAGGAATTCAAAATGCAGCATGGTATAGCATCAACACGCACCTGACATATGATCTTTTCCGTGATTTATCCATAGGCATACGTACTGAGCGATTTCATGACCGGAATGGCTGGCGTGTTTTTTCACCTTACCGGATACTTTCTGCACTGAACAACAAAGGGATCAGCTATGCGGGCAATACACCTTTTATCAGTGCACCCGCAGATTATTACGCAGTCACGTTGGGTATGAACTGGAAACCAGCGAAGCGATTGAAAATTGACTGGAAACCGATGCGTAATATCAGTATCCGTAAAAACATCCGCTACGACAGGGCAGACGGCATCAATATGGCATTCCGGCCGTTTGATGGCAGGAAGGATCAGTTTTTGTTCTCGTTAGATGCTACGATTCCTTTCTAATTCAAGTCAATAAGATTAGCGATAATCTGGTGAGCCCGCTTAGATTTTAGAATGTAAAATTCTAAGTAATCCGATCTTTATGGGTTTGATCAAAAAATAATCATTCTCGGATTAATACAACCATTGATTGTACTGAATGCCATTATTGATAAAGAGTCGCGGAGCAACAATCTAAAGATAAGTTGTCAGAATTTGAATGTGGCATAACCAAAGGTTATTGCTGATATCAGAGTTTGATCGGGAGATTACTTGCTCTATCCCTAAAATAAGACGATTAAATCAAAATATTTTTGATGGGATAATTGATGGGGATTTATATGTGACATACTTAAAAACCGCATTAATACTAGATCCGTGGCGGAGGCGGTGAGATTCGAACTCACGGTAGAGTCACCCCTACGGCAGTTTTCAAGACTGCTGCCTTAAACCGCTCGGCCACACCTCCTTTGCACTTGCAGGCTGAATCATACCTTTTAGAGCTCTTTTTGGCTAGTGATTACCCGCCTAAATCATGCACAAGCACATAATAGGTGATCTATCCCAGCCTTATCTAAACAGGCCGTTTAAAAAAATCAAAAAAACTTCTACTCTTAAGTTTTGCAACTTGTTCTTTCAATTCTTTAATTTCCTCTTCTGCACGAATCTTCGGGGTAACATCATATTGAACACCCAGGAAATAAAGCAAATTTCCATTAGAATCAAAAAGTGGAGATATAAGTAAATGATTATAAAATAACTCACCATTTTTGCGATAATTACGTAGCGTTACTTCAACAGATTCTTTATTCCTTATCGCTTCCCGTAACCGATTAACTCCTGTCTGATCGTGTTCATTTCCCTGTAAAAAGCGACAATTCTTACCAACCGTTTCTGCTAACGTATAACCGGTTATTGTCTCAAAAGCTTTATTAACATATACCAATGGCATATCTTCCTGATCAGGATCAGCCAATGTTACTCCATTCACGCATGAATCAAGAATCTTGGACAATACTTGTGGAATTAATCCAGGGTCTTTCTCAACGATAAAATCCATGATTTTCTCTCCGGGTTAATCAGCTGCTAGTTAAATAAATACGCAACATTTGCTTGTGACTGGTTACTTAAAATCAGCCTGTTCTGCTTCAATTAATTTCTTGATATTTTTTACTGTCCTTTCGGTTCCATCCTGAACAGCAATTCGCACAAGCTTCTCAAATGGCCTCACATGTAAATCCAGACTTAATAATTCAAAGATAAAAGTTAACCGGCTATCAGAAGAATTAACCGACTCAATCACGTAGTCGCATCGATACGGATTAGAAACGCCTTCAAAGCAAATACGAGCCCCTGAATCAAAAATTTTAACTTTAAATGTCGATTCGGAGCGATTCCCTTGATCAATACGGACCTGACGGCATAAAGTGCCCTGCTTGATAGGACCATCGGTGAGTTTCTCCAATTCTTTTACTTCCGGAGACCACCTGGGATAGTTATCAAGTAATTCGTTCCCAATAAAGTTAAAAAGCTCATCGCTAGAACTCTGAATAACTCCGCTAGCCTTACCAACAACAGGGTTATCTTTAAACAAACCAAGCATAATCAATGCCTCCTGCGTAATGCTTGCTAAACCAGATAAGTATCAATTCCTACCAATAATAAATCATATTGCACTTCAACTAATTCTTTAATAGCTAATGCTGAAATACCGGTAACCAGATTGCTTTCCAAGCCCAACCATCCAACAGCATCCGCAGATCCAAGGCTGACTACATAACCTAATTCATGATGGAGGTATGGCTCAAGCAATCCGGGAAAGCCTGCATGCCGCAATATATTACGTGCTGATAATTTACCTTTACGAACAGCAGATTGTGCTGTGAGTGTATTAGAGCCTATCGATTGATAATACGAACAGTCACCAGCTGTAAAAATATTCTGTAAAGGTTTTTGATCAACTACAACTTGTCCAAAGGCATTGGCAGTAAAAATGCCTTGTTGCTTCTTGCCCAAAAACAATATTGAAATACTGGAGGGCAGTTCAAATTGTTTTCTCGTTTGTTTCTCTGTTAACAAAACTGTGCCGGACTGTTGCCCACGGTAATAGGTACCGGGATAAAAAGCAATGTCCATGTCATGCATGCGAGATTGCGCATAGGCGCCGAACCCACTCGGAAATTGCTCAAGCACATGTTCACCCGAATGGATCAAACGCAATTCAGCTTTGCTTTTTATACGATTGAGAAATTGTTTTATTTCAAATAAAAACTGTATACCTGTTGCTCCTCCACCAATCACAGAAACAGATTGTTCAGATTGGTTATTTTTGTTTAGCCATTTTGTTAATAATTCAGAACCGGCTGAAATCGTGAAATCCTGCAAACTCAGCACATTTTCTATTGAATCCATTGTCCTGCTTTCACAACCGGAAGCAATTAATAGATAATCAAAATTCAAGACTTCTTCATCTACGACCAATAATTTTTCAGCCTGATATTCTTGAAGCTTGTCTTGATCAAAATTTACTGATGCTGATATGTGCCGACACCCGTAGCGATTCTCTATATCGGCAAATGGAACCAGCAAATCCGTCAACGGATACCGGAATGTCTCATGTAAATGAGTAATTTTTATATGCTGTTCTTTAGGGTCGACAAGAGTAATGTCAGTATCGGGTGCATATCTCAAAAGCGTCGTTAATGCGGCAATGCCAGCATAACCTCCACCGACAATCACTACTTTCAATTTTTTGTGTTTCGGTATATAAAACGGCAAAAAAGCCACAACATCTCCTTACTTGATATGCATGCAAAATATCAATTTCTTCTATATAGCTACCTAAAATGGATTTTTACAAACAATGCTTCCAAACTTCACCTGTTCATAGGATCAATACAGTTCGTTATATGACAGCCTAGCATAAATACTATTCTATATAACTTTAGTTTAGAATCTGCCGATACTTTCAATCGGGTAATTAATAAGGTATCTGCTCTGCTTGCCAGTTTTCTTTGGCCCATTGCCAGAAAGAAGAAATATTACCTTCCGTGATTTCTACGGGCGGTTTCTGACCCAAAAAATGTAATGCACTGACTAATTGCATGAGTGCATTGGATAAATCGATGGGAGCAGCATTGGTTTGTTTACTGAGCTTCTCACCCAGCGCATTGGTTACAACGGGTAAATGGAAATATCTGGGTGTGGGGTAACCCAGCAATTGCTGTAAGAAAATCTGGCGTGGCGTGGAATCCAGCAAATCAGCACCACGTACAACATGCGATATATTTTGCTCGGCATCGTCTACGACCACTGCTAACTGATAGGCATAAATACCATCGGCCCGGCGCAAGACAAAATCACCCACATCCCTGCTAAGCCTCTGAGAACAAATTCCCCTTAAAATATCATCAAACTCAATCAGATCATTATGAGTCTGAATGCGAAGTGCGTGTGCTTTCTTTATGGGAGAAGGACTTCCACGGCAAGTTCCAGGATATATCGGGCCGCTCAACCCCATCATACTCGAATCAGCAATTTCTTTTCGTGAACAGACACAAGGGTAAATTAAATCTTGTTTACTCAAAATATCCAATGCATCCTGATAAATTTTAGTGCGCTGATGTTGATAGATGATATCTTCGTCCCACTCCATACCTAATTTCTCCAACGTATATAAAATTTCACTGGTTGCGCCAGGCGCTTCCCGCTGTGAATCAAGATCTTCAATTCTGACGAGCCATCTGCCGTTATGCGATTTCGCATCAAGATAACTGCCTATAGCCGCAACTAATGAACCAAAATGCAATGGTCCTGTGGGTGATGGCGCAAATCGGCCGCGGTAACTTGAATCAATGGATTGAGTACTTTTCACAAGAAATTAAGCACTTGATATACAAAAATAATCTGCGAATAACAACACATTCCTTTTCTTAACGAAGTAAAGAAATAGATAATGACCGTCTATACGGCCTAATCTAATAGACTATAATTCTAAAAGAATCCAAATTGGATTTGTCGTTTCAGTTAAGAATAATCAGAAAAATTTTAGAGCTATCTATGCATATCCATATACTTGGAATTTGTGGCACGTTCATGGGCGGAATCGCGGCTATCGCGCGTGAATCCGGACACAAAGTTACCGGCTGTGATCAGGATGTTTATCCCCCGATGAGTACGCAACTTGAATCCCAAGGCATTAAATTAATATCCGGTTACGCGCCTGAGCAAACCCGGCTTCAACCGGATATATTTGTAATCGGCAATGTCATAACGCGCGGCAATCCATTGATGGAGGAAATCCTTAATCAAAATTTACCCTATATCTCAGGCCCGCAATGGTTATCAGAAAATATTCTGAGAAATCGTTGGGTGCTTGCAGTATCCGGTACGCATGGGAAAACCACAACCAGTTCAATGTTAACCTGGATATTAGACTATGCGGATTTAAATCCAGGGTTCTTGATTGGCGGAATACCTGAGAATTTTGGCATATCCGCCAGAATTGGAAACATACCATCGCTTGCCGGCGGCATCAATTCGGATCGTAATGAGATTTCGCCTTTTTTTGTTATTGAGGCTGATGAATATGACACTGCCTTCTTTGATAAACGTTCTAAATTTGTTCATTATCGCCCCAAAACAGCAATCCTGAATAACCTTGAATTTGATCATGCCGATATCTTTGCAGATCTTTCCGCCATTGAACGTCAATTTCATCATTTTGTGCGAATTATTCCTAATAACGGTCTGATTATCTCCAATGGAAAAGATGAAAATCTAAAACATGTTCTGAAACAGGGCTGCTGGACACCTATGGAGGAATTTGGAGTGGACACTGGTTGGCATTCAGAGCTGCAAACAAATAACGATATGGCTATATATTTTAATAAAGAATATCAAGGCTGTTTGCATTGGGATTTATTAGGTGAGCATAATCGTATGAATGCATTGGCTGCACTGATTGCTGCGCGGCATGTTGGAATACCGGTCAAAACTGGCATTGAAGCATTAGTGCAATTCAAGAATGTTAAGCGGCGCATGGAAAAACGCGGCACTGTAAATGGCATTACCGTATATGATGATTTTGCACATCACCCTACAGCCATTCAAACAACATTAGGTGGACTACGGACACACGTAGGCGAAGAAAGAATCATTGCGGTCTTAGAACCGCGCTCGAACACCATGAAAATGGGTGTATGGAAAAATAACCTTGCGCAAAGCCTGCTAGAGGCTGATCAAGTTTTTTGCTTTACCCGTGATGCACAGTGGGCACAAGCTGCTTTGGATACTTTAGGTACAAAAGCATGTTGCTATGATGACTTAAGTCAATTAGTAAAAAGCATTGCAACATTCACACAGTCTGGTGATCATATTTTAATTATGAGCAATGGCGGCTTTGGCGGCATTCATGAGAAAATTCTATCAGCGGTATAAAATTCTCTTTTACTTGCAAATTCAGATGAATAGCTTGATGTAAAGCCTCTTAATCACCTTCAAACTCACATAACGCAAATACCTTACACCCCAGTTTTTCCAAACGAGCTCTACCCCCTACATCCGGTAAATCAATGACAAAACAGCATTCCACTACTTCACCTCCCATATCCTGTATAAGCTTCACCGCTGCCTCTGCAGTTCCACCCGTTGCAATCAGGTCATCAATGAGAAGCACTTGATCACCCGGTTGAATCGCATCCACATGAATCTCAATACGATCACTGCCATATTCCAATTGATAATCCCGCCCTATTGTTTCTGCCGGCAGTTTATTCTGTTTGCGAATGGGCACAAAGCCCTTGCCTAATTGATAGGCTACAGGTGCTCCAATGATAAAACCGCGCGACTCAATACCGATGACTTTATTAATTTCAGTGTCTTGATATCGTTTGGCAATTTCCTGAATGGTCGTACGTAACCCAATAGGATCTTTCAATAATGTCGTAATATCCCGAAACATAATCCCGTGATGGGGATAATGTGGAATGGTACGAATATGAGATTTAATAGACATAAAATTGAGCTTATTAATATTAGGAGAAAATATTAGAAAACCAGTGATCAAAAATAAGAAAGCCCCAACCCGCAGGTTGAGGCTTTCTGAACACAACTTCAATAGTTACACTAAATCAAATTTTAGTGATCCATTGCAGCTTTTGCATCAAAGCTTGCTGGAGCTTTAACTTGGGTCATGAGATTATCATCCCATTTGCCTTCAACATTCATATGAAGCGCAGCACCCAGCAATACAGCTTCAATCAGGTTATGACTAAGGTATACATATAAACCTGGTTGTTTGAATTCATAGGCTGCAGCAACTGCGGAACCGGCTGGAACAAACCAAGTTTCCTGGCTGGTCAGAGGTGTATCGCCGAATGAACCGCCTACCCAGTACAGATCACCATGACCGCCAATCAGGTGCGGATAAGAGGCACGGTTAGCTTGAGAGTGGATAAACAGCACTTTCTCGCCAACATTAGCTTTCAGTGCATTGTCGCCGGTGATCGCGCCAACAGCACCATTGAAAACTACGTGGGTTGGGATAAGTCCTTTAGCCACTTCCAGCATGTCAGCCATACCTTCAGCTGGTGATCCGTAGGTTTTGAATTTTCCGCTGGCATCTTTTGGCAGATAGAAATCTTGTTCACCGATGTAGTATGCACGGTCATATTTATATGGCTTGCCTTTGGCATCTTTCAGACCATCACGTGGCAATACCATAACGGCACCGCTCATACCGGAAATAACGTGGAATGGAATCATAGTTCCACCCGGTGCGCAGTGATAAACGAATACACCTGGTTTAACTGCTTTCCAGCGTAATACAACTTCTTCACCAGGTTGTACCAGTGTTAAACCAGCACCACCCAATGCACCGGTTGCTGCATGAAAGTCTACGTTATGTGCCAGTGTACTGGTTTTTGGATTGGATAATGTCAATTCAACATAATCGCCTTCATGTACTACGATGAGTGGACCAGGAATACTGCCATTAAATGTTAGGCCCCAAACTTTTGCGCCAGGAGCGACTTCCATCAGTTTTTCTGTGGTTTCCATGCGAACTTCAACAATTTTAGGTCCACCTTTAGCAACCTGATCGTGTACAGGTACATTTGGTGGAGCCACTAATTCTTGTTTGACACGTGGCAATTTAGAAATGTCTTGAGCCACTGCTACCTGTGTAGCGCCAAAACAAAGCAATCCTAATCCAACTACTGCGTGAACAGCTTTAATCATATCTCCCTCCATAAATGATGAACTATGCGCTTATTTTTATGCGCCATTCTAATCTGCCGCGTAACCATTAAGATTACATCAACACCTGCCCTTTTTCTAAAGAGCAAAGGGCGGAACGGGGACTATACACTTTCTGACTAAAACTGTCCATTTTTAGTCGACTACAACGACAAATCCTTGCTTCATAAAGCTCCCTTTCAACAAAAATAAAATTCAATTACTTAGCTTAGTTAAGCTCACCTAGTCATGTTAAATATAAAGATCTTACAACTGGTTAACCTTGCATCAGCTTAATTTCAGCGGCGGCTAGATTACCCTGTGTGCCTCTGAGCACAACAACGTCACCCATCTCTAAACGTGTTTCACTGGCGGGTAATAGTCCGCGAATATTACGTCTTCTCACTGCAGTAACCTCAACTGACAAACTGGCCAGATCAATATCTCCCAACGTCTTATTGATGGCCGCCGCGCCAGGATTGATTGTAATAGTCAGCAAACGGGGAAACAACTTCTCACTGTCATCTTCTGCTTCGTCAGTATCCCCATAATAAAATCCACGAAATAAGCTATAGCGTTGTTCACGAGTTTCTCTGATACGCCGGATAATGCGGCCTGTTGATATGTCAACAAACATCAGCGCATGTGATGCCAACATTAAACTCCCTTCCATGATTTCCGCCACAACTTCCGTTGCCCCCGCTTCTTTCAGCAGATCAATATCCGAATCATCACGCGTCCGAACGACAACCGATAACTCTGGGCGTAACTCCCGGACATGACCTAGAATTTTTAATGCAGAAACTGTATCGGCATAACTGATTACCAGCACTTTGGCGCGCATCAAACCTGCAGCAATCAGAACCTCGCGGCGCGCCGCATCTCCATACACAACGGATTCTCCGGCGTTGGTCGCTTCTTGAATACGTCGTGGATCAAGATCCAAAGCTATGAATGGCACAGATTCCTGTTCCAGTAGACGCGACATATTCTGACCACTTCGTCCATAACCACATATAATCACATGATTTTGTGCCACCATAGTCTGGGCGGCAATCGATGTTATCTGCATGGCACGGTACATCCACTCCGAACTGTAAAAACGCTGAACCATCTGCCCGTTATACTCAATAATGAAAGGCGCAATAAACATGGATAACACCATTGCAGCCAGTACTGGTTGAAGAACTGAGTTTTCTACTAATCCAATTGCACCAGCCTGCGCTAACAAAACAAACCCAAATTCACCCCCTTGCGCCAAATTCATACCCGTTCTGACCGCCACACTGGAATCCGTTCCAAATAAACGTGACAATCCGGCAATTAACACTATTTTCAATAGAATGAGCGCGGCCAGAATCACAAACACCCAGAAGAAATTTTCAATGACTACTTGCATGTCCAATAACATACCAATCGTCACAAAAAACAAACCCAGCAAAATATCGCGAAAAGGCTTGATATCATCCTCGACCTGATAGCGATATTCCGTTTCCGAAATCAACATCCCTGCAAGAAATGCTCCTAACGCCAGTGACAAACCAGCCAATTCTGTTAACCATGCAAGGCCCAAAGTAATCAATAGTACGTTCAGCACAAATAGTTCCGATGATTTCTGACGAGCAACCAAATGAAACCAAGGACGCATTAACTTCTGTCCAAAAAGCAGAATGAATGCCAGCACAGCAATCACCTTCATGATGGCTATCGCAAGCATCAGACTGAAATCGTTTGTATCACTATCGATCTCGGTTGCAAGTGCAGGAACAATAATCAATAACGGAATAACCGCAAGATCCTGAAAAAGCAACACGCCTATGACTTGCCTGCCATGCGTGGAATTAAGCTCCGCCCTTTCTGCCAGCATTTTGATCACGATGGCTGTCGAAGACATTGCTAAGGCGCCTCCTAAGACAACCCCGACACGCCAATCCAATCCAAGTACCCAGGTCACAGCCATAACCAATATAATGCTGATGATTACCTGTGTTGTGCCAAAACCAAACACAATACGCTTCATGGTAACCAGTTTAGGCAAGCTGAATTCAAGACCGATACTAAACATCAAAAACACCACTCCGAATTCTGCCAAATGACGGGTTTCATCGGTTTCAGGTATCCAACCCAAAGCATGTGGCCCAATGATGACGCCTGCAAGCAAATAACCCAGCATAGGCGGCAGACGCAGCAAACGAAACACAACCACTGCCAATACTGCGATGGCTAACAAAATAAGAACAGGTTGTAGCGGATCAGTCATGAATAGTGAAATAGCCGATAGAAATAGATAAACCATACGATACTTCAGGATTGGACTGACCACAATCTATTCAATACATGATGCTATAATGGCTCTGATCTAATACTTCATACAGAAATGCCGGTACCTCATCTTTCTACTGCCCTGCGCGGCCCTATCCTTGATCTTGAGAGTCGTATCATTAACGCTATGCCAACCATTGAACACTGGTTAAGAGGCAAGTGGCGCGAACATACTATCCCTTTTTATTGCTCGGTCGACTTGCGCAACAGTGGCTTCAAATTGGCGCCTGTTGATACCAATTTGTTTCCAGGCGGCTTTAATAATCTTAATCCAGAGTTCATTCCCCTATGCGTACAGGCGATGATGAGCGCCATTGAGAAGATATGCCCGGATGCACACAGTTTGCTGCTGATACCAGAAAATCACACGCGCAATACTTTCTATTTGCAGAACATCGTAACACTGCAAAATATCATGCAACACGCAGGATTAAATGTGCGTATCGGCACATTGTTACCTGACATTACAACAGCCACCAGAATTGATCTTCCAGATGGCCAAATCATCACACTGGAACCCATC
>ERZ1292640.1937-Hain-H43-02um-R1-1937-length-16897-cov-9_pt1 | contig 16897 bp, 17 predicted proteins | sample MGYA00564404_ERZ1292640 | MGnify/ENA primary metagenome ERZ1292640 (study PRJEB36523, sample SAMEA6512636) | groundwater metagenome | collected 2019-01-08 | study: AquaDiva: Metagenomics assemblies of 32 groundwater samples
CCGCGCAGCGACGATGCCGGCCATGGCCCGGCACCTGCGCCCGAATCCGGCGAATCCGGTGAACCCGCGCCCGCCAAAAAGCGCCGGCGCCGCCGCAAGCCGGCCAACCGCGAAGGCGGCTCGGCTGCATCGGCAGGTCCGGCTTCCGACACCCCGACCGACTTCTAAGTCAGCCGGCCATGGGGACGGCCCTGCGCCCTGAGCGGTCCGATGGTGTCACGGCTTATGTCGCGCTGGGCGCCAACCTCGGTGACGCCGCCGCGGCGGTGCGGGCGGCCATGGAGGCCCTGGCGGGCCTGCCGCTGACCCGGGTGAGCCGCCGCTCCAGCCTGTACCGGACCGCGCCGCTGGCTGACGCAGGCGACACGCCCGGCCCGGCTGCCGGCGGCGACTACATCAATGCCGTGGTGGAAGTGCAGACCGCCCTGAGCGCGCCCGAGCTGCTGCGCCAGCTGCAGGCCCTGGAGCAGGCCGCCGGCCGCGAGCGGCCCTACCGCAATGCGCCGCGCACGCTGGACCTCGATCTTCTTTTATACGGCAGCGGCCGCATCGATTCAGCCCGCCTCACCGTGCCGCATCCGCGCATGCATCAGCGCGCGTTTGTGCTGGTACCGCTGGCGGAAATTGCGCCGGCGCTGGTGCCGCAGGCGCAGCTCGAGGCGGTGGCCGATCAGGCGATCCAGCGTCTGGACGCTTGAGGCCTGAGGCGACCCGTTTCAGGGCGCCAGGCGCTCGCGCAGCCAGCCCGCCTCGACCTGGGTGTAGCGCAGCCGGTCATGCAACCGGCTTTTGCGGCCCTGCCAGAACTGCCAGTTGTCGGGCTTGAGCCGGTAGCCACCCCAGTGCGGCGGCCGTGGCGGCTGCAGCATAAATTTCGCGCCGTACTTCGCCGCATTGGCCACCAGCACGCTGCGGCCGGAGATCACCTGGCTTTGCGGGCTGGCCCAGGCGCCGATGCGCGAATCCAGCGGCCGGCTGTGGAAGTACTCGTCGCTTTCCTCGGCGGACACTTTTTCGACCAGACCTTCGATGCGCACCACGCGCTCGAGCTCGACCCAGTGAAACTGCAACGCGGCGAAGGGGTTGGCGGCCAGCTCCTGGCCCTTGCGGCTCTCGTAATTGGTGTACCAGACAATGCCGCGCTCGTCATACCCCTTGATCAGCACCACGCGGGTCGAAGGACGTCCGTTGGCGGCCACCGTGGCCACCGTCATCGCATTGGGCTCGGGCACCTCGGCCGCGATGGCTTCCTTGATCCACTGGTCAAATTGCTGCAGCGGGTCGGCATGCGACGCATCTTCGTTGAGTTCGGCGCGTTCGTAGCTTTTGCGCAGGTCGGCAATGGAGGTGGGTTGGCTCATGCCTGTGATTGTGCACGGGTCCACCGGGCGCCGGAATGTGTGCACTTGAAAGCGAATTAATATTCGGTTATATTCCCGCTTCCGATGAAACCCAAAGACGACGAAAAGCAGCGTGCGATCGCCGAGGCCACCTTTAACCTGGTGGCCCAGACCGGCCTGAGCGGTCTGACCATGGCCGACATTGCCCGCACGGCCGGCATCGCCACCAGCACGCTGTATGTCTACTACCCGTCCAAGGACGAGCTGATCAGCCAGCTCTACCAGGACGCCAAAACCGCCACCATGCAACGCCTGATGGAAGGCGTGGTGCCGGGCGCCTCGCTGCGCAGCCGGGTACGCCGTATCTGGGGCAACCTGCTGCGGCACCGGCTGGAGCGTTATGCCGAAGTGGTGTTCCAGGAGCAGTATTACAACTCGCCCTGGTTCACCGAGGGCAACCGCGAGCTGTCGACCCGGCTGGCGGCCGGCTTCCTGGCGCTGATGGAGGAAGGCCAGCAGCAGGAGATTTTCAAGCCGGTGCCGCTGCCCCTGCTGACTGCCAGTGTGGTGGGCTCGGTGCGCGAAACCGCCAACCTGATCCGGACCGGGGTGTTGCCCGACGACGAGGATGTACGGCTGGCGGCCTTCACGTTGTGCTGGGACGCCATCAAGGCCTGAGCATCACGCGTCATGCTAATGCCCACCTAATTTAAGCGAATAAGAATTCGTCAACTTTTCCTCCCCTAAAAATTGTCCCCACAAGGAGTTCCACGATGCCCACCCTGAACATCAACGGCAAGGACGTGCCGGTCAATGCCGACGCCTCCACCCCCATCCTCTGGGCCCTGCGTGACACGCTGGGCATGACAGGCACCAAGTTCGGCTGCGGCGCCGCCCTGTGCGGCGCCTGTACCGTGCACCTCAACGGCGCGGCCATCCGCTCCTGCGTGACGCCGGTATCGGCGGCCGTGGGCCAGAAAATCACCACCATCGAGGCGGTGGCCAGCGACCGCATCGGCAAGGCGGTGCAGGAAGCCTGGGTCAAACACGACGTGGCCCAGTGCGGCTACTGCCAGAGCGGCCAGGTGATGAGCGCCACCGCGCTGCTCAAGACCCAACCCAAACCGACCGACGCCGACATCGACGCGGTCATGGCGGGCAACATCTGCCGCTGCGGCACTTACGTGCGCATCCGCGCTGCCATCAAAGACGCCGCCGTGGCCCTGGCTTGAAGGAGATCGCCATGTACAACACCACTTCTTCCGACATCTTCCATCAGTTGCCAAAAGGCCTGCAAGCCCTTGTGCATCAAACGCAGGATGCTCCTGAAAACGGAGCAATGACAGGCCTGCAACGGCGCAGCTTCCTCAAGGTCGCCACGGCCGGCGGGTTTGCGCTGGGCGCGTTTCCGCTGCTGGCGCAGGCCCAGGGCGCCGCGCCGGCCGCCGGCGCTTCCGCGCTGAAACCGACGCAGCAGCCTTCGGCTTTTGTGCGCATCGACAAGGACGGCACGGTCACCGTCACCATCAACCGGCTCGATTTCGGCCAGGGTGTGCAGACCGGCCTGCCCATGATCCTGGCTGAAGAACTCGACGCCGACTGGCGCCTGGTGAAAAGCCAGCACGGCAATGCCGACCCGGCCTATGTGGACCCGGCCTTCGGCATGCACCTGACCGGCGGCTCGGGCTCGATCAAGAATTCGTACACGCAGTACCGCGAACTTGGCGCGCGCACGCGCGCCATGCTGGTGTCGGCGGCCGCGGCGCAGTGGGGCGTGGACGCCGCCGGCCTGCGCACCCGCGAAGGCGTGGTGATAGGCCCCGGCGGCAAGCGCCTGACTTATGGCGAGCTGGCCGAAGCGGCGATGAAGCAGCCGGTGCCCGAGCAGGTCACGCTCAAGGACCCGAAGCAGTTCCGCATCATCGGCCAGCCCACGGGGCGGCTCGATGCCCGCGCCAAATCCACCGGTACCCAGAGTTATGGCATCGACGTTCGCCTGCCCGGCATGCTGACCGCCGTGGTCGCTCATCCACCGGTGTTTGCCGGCAAGGTCAAATCGCTCGACGACGCCGCGGCCCGCGCCATCCCCGGCGTCAAGGCCGTGTTGCGTGTGCCGCTGGACCGCGGCGGTGAGGGTGTGGCCGTGGTCGCCGACGGTTACTGGGCGGCCAAGCAGGGCCGTGACGCGCTCAAGGTCGAATGGGACAGCAGCGCGGTCGAGAAGGTGGACAGCGCCAAACAACTGGCCAGCTACCGCGCGCTGGCACAAACCACCGGTGCGATCAAGTACGCCGCCGATGTCGGCAAGCTCGCCGCCGCGCCGAAAAAAATCAGTGCCGAGTTTGTGTTTCCCTACCTCGCCCATGCGCCCATGGAGCCGCTTAATTGCACGGTGCAGTTCAGCGGGCAGGGTGCCGACACGCGCGCCGAACTCTGGCTGGGCACGCAAATGCCGGGGCTGGACACCATGGCGGCCGCCAAGGTGCTGGGCGTGGCGCCGCAGAACCTGAAGATGAATGTGCAGATGGCCGGCGGCGGTTTCGGCCGCCGCGCCATTCCGAGCAGCGACTACGTGGTGGAAGCCTGCTCGGTGGCCAAAGCCGCACGCGCCGCCGGTTTGAACGCCGCGGTGCGCACCTTGTGGAGCCGCGAGGACGACATCAAGGGCGGCTACTACCGTCCGATGCACGTCCACCGCGCCGAGATCGGCTACGACGCCCAGGGCAACATCCTGGCCTGGGACCATGTGATCGTCGGCCAGTCCATTTTGGCCGGCTCGCCCTTTGAAGCCTTCATGGTCAAGGACGGGGTGGACGGCACCATGGTCGAAGGCATGAAAGAGCCCTACGACATCCCGATGCGGCTGTCGGTGCACCACCCCAAGGTCAACGTACCGGTGCTCTGGTGGCGCAGCGTCGGTTCCACCCACACGGCGTATGTGATGGAAACGCTGATCGACGAGATCGCGCGCAGCAGCGGCCAGGACCCGGTGGCGTACCGCATGAAACATTTCGGCAGCCAGCACCCCCGTCACCGCGCGGCGCTGCAACTCGCGGTGGATAAATCCGGTTACGGCAAACGCACGCTGGCGGCCGGGCGCGCCTGGGGCGTGGCGGTGCACGAATCCTTCAACACGGTGGTCGCCTACGTGGTCGAGGCTTCGGTCAAGGACAAAACGCCGGTGCTCCATGCGGTCACGGCGGGCGTGCACTGCAACCTGGCGATCAACCCGACCAGCATCGAGGCGCAGATCCAGGGCGCGGCGCTGATGGGCCTGTCCATGTGCCTGCCGGGCGCGGCGATCACGCTGAAAGACGGCGTGGTCGAGCAAAGCAACTTCGGCGACTTCGCGGTGCCGCGTATCACCGACATGCCGACCGTGGCGGTGTTTGTGGCGCCGAGTGCCGATGCGCCCACAGGTCTCGGCGAGCCCGGGCTGCCGCCGCTGGCGCCGGCCTTTGCCAACGCCGTGGCGCGCCTGACCGGTCAGGCGCCGCGCGAGCTGCCCTTCAAGCTGGCCTGATGGAAGCGGTGCCGAACGCCGCGGGCTTGCCCACGGTGCTGGTGCTGGCCTCGGGACGCGGTGAACGTTTCACCGCGTCCGGCGGCCGCACCCACAAGCTGCAGGCCCTGCTGGCCGGCAAGCCGGTGCTGCAGCACACGCTGGACGCGGTGATCGCCAGTGGCTTGCCCTGGCACCTCGAGGACGCGGGACATCCCGGCATGGGGGACTCGATTGCGGCGGCGGTGCGTGCCACGCCGGATGCAGCGGGCTGGCTGGTGCTGCCGGCCGACTTGCCGCTGGTGCGCAGCGACACGCTGCGCGCCGTGGCCGGCGCGTTGGCGCAGCATGCGGTGGTGATTCCGTTGTACCAGGGCCAGCGCGGCCACCCCGTGGGGTTCTCCGCGGTTTGCCGGGAAGGTTTGCAGGGCTTAACGGGAAATCAGGGCGCAGCCCCCGTGGTACGTGCGCAGGATGCTCTCAATTCAGTAGCGTTTCTTGAGCTGGACGACAGGGGTATCGTGACCGACATCGACACCGTGGACGATCTGGCGCGCGCCGAGCAGTTGTTCGCGGCGCGCTGATTGGTTCTATTCAAGCAGGGGCCGCGGAACCGGCTTTGCCGGGCCGCAGGCGCAGCGCCCCCCTCGGGGCTGAAGCCTGCGGCTCCACACCTGCTTGGGCAGGTTTGGACAGGCGTCAGAAGCGAAGCCTCTGGCGAGCGGCGGCCTGCAAGGTGCAGAGAGTTACACGCAGTGAACGAACGTGGGGGCTTTAACTTCTTGCAATCACTGCGCAGGCCAGGCGCGGGCCGGCGTTGCCGGTCGGCTGGGTTTTGTAGTCATCGGGGTCGCGGTGAACGATCAGGCCTTTGCCGACGACATCGGTCACGCCGCTGCCGACGGCCAGGGAACCTGATTCAAAGTTGAAGCGGGCGACACCGCCGGCATCGGCTTTCAGGCTGGGCAGGTCGCCGGTGTGGTGCATGCCCATGCCGTGGCTGCCGTGCGGCGCGCCGGTGGGGTTGAAGTGCCCGCCCGCACTCATGCCGTCGCCGCTGGCGCAGTTGCCTTTTTCATGCACGTGGAAGCCGTGTTCCGCATTCGGCTTGAGGCCGCGGATTTCGCCGCTGACCAGAACCTTGTTGCCCGACTGGACAAAACTGACGCTGCCGCTGGTGGCATTGCCGGTGGTGGGCTTGAGCTGCGCGGTGGCGCGCGGGCCGCTGGGGGTGCTGGCGCAGGCGACTAGCAGGGCGGCTGTGGTCAAGAGAAGAAGGGTTGTTTTCATGGTGTCTCCAGGGTGGGGTTCTTGCTCAAATGCTGGTGTTACTTTAGGCCTGCGGCTCGTCGCTGGCAATCCCTGCCTGCGAGAGTTTGAGCAGGCGCGCCAGCCGGGCATCCGAAATGCCGTGGCTGTGCAGGCTTTCCAGCGTCTGGCGTGCGTAGTCGTGTGTGGTGCCGTAACACCCGCAGGCGCTGGAGAAAATCTGCCGGTAACGCGCCTCGCTGAGTTCGCCGGTGAAGCTGGGGCTGCGCCGCGACAGGGTGAAGGCCAGGGCCTGGACCGGCCCCTTGTCGGTGTTGCAACGCAGCGAGCGCGGGTCATACACCGCCGTGACCATTTCGCGCAGCCAGAGCCTGGCCACCACGTCCGGGACTTCGTGCCGGGGCACACGGTAGACCACGCCGTGGCAGCTGCCGCCCGAGAGCAGCGCAAACACCAGCCCCGGGCACTCGGGCGTGCCGCGGTTGATGCGGCTCCACATCTTCAGCGCCCGGTGCCAGCCATGCACCCGCGCGCGCCGCAGTTCGGCAAAGTCGAAATCGGGCCGCCAGATCAGCGACGCGTAGCCGAAAATCCAGAGGTCCTCGCGACCGCCCCACTGGTGCAGAAAACGCTCCAGCATGGGTGCCGGATCACGCAGGGCGGACAGGTGATGGTGCGGGGGAGTTTCCACAGTCACACTTTACAATGACCAGCTTTCACCGGCGAAGCAGCCGGTTATTTTTTGCGGCCGGCACAGGTGCCGCAGCCTGTGCAGTTTCACGGAGTTTTATCCATGTCTTCCTCATCGGATGATGAACAGCTGGGCCTGGTCCTGGGCCTTGTTTTTGCCATCATTGCCCTCGTGATCGCGTTGGTGATAGGCGCTGCGCTACAGCGCCGGGGTGCGCCGGCCTTGTCGGCGCAGACCCCCGCGCCAGCCGCCGCCGCGGTGCCGGTGGTGGCCGCGCCAGTGCCGGCTGCGCCTGCCAGTGCCGCTGCGCCGGCAACAGCGCCATCGGCACAGGCCGTGTCGGATGCCGCCAGCATCACGGTGGAGTACGGGGTGGTGAAGTTTTATTTTGCATCCGGCAAGGCCGACCTGGCGCCCGGTGCCGGGGCGGCGCTGGTCGATGTGGTCAGGGCCGCCAGGAGCGGCAAGAAAGTGGTCATTTCGGGTTTTCATGACCCCAAGGGCAATGCCGCGGTCAATGCCGAACTGGCCCGCCAGCGCGCACTGGCGGTCCGCGATGCGCTGACCGCAGCCGGTGTGGCAGACAGCCAGATCACGCTGCAAAAACCCGAGCAGGTGGCTGGCTCGGGCAGCGACGCCGAGGCGCGCCGGGTCGAAATCACCTTGCAATAGGGCGGGACGCCAGGAGCGCGCTCAGGGGCCGCGCTACCCGCGCTTCTTGTCCCTGCGTGGTACCCGGTCTGTAACCCGCGCCTTTCCAAAGCTGGGGTAAACAAGTACGATGAGCAGCGTAATAAAGTTACCGACTCATCTTCAGCCACCTGCTTGGCCCACACCCCCCATGACCCTTCATTCCACCGTCGCCGACGTCACCGCGCGCATCCGCGAGCGCAGCCTAGCGACGCGCAGCGCCTACCTGCAGCGCCTGGACGGCGCGGCCACCCGGGCCATCAGTGTGGACCGCATGGGTTGCGGCAACATCGCGCACGCGGTGGCCGGCATGCCGCTGGACGACCGCTTCAAGGTGGTCACGCAGCGCGCGCCCAACATCGGCATCGTGACCGCCTACAACGACATGTTGTCGGCGCACACGCCGCTGCAGCCCTACCCGGACCTGATCAAGTGGGAAGCGCGCCTGCATGGCGCCACCGCCCAGGTCGCCGGCGGTGTGCCGGCCATGTGTGACGGCGTCACGCAGGGCACGCCGGGCATGGAGCTCAGCCTGTTCAGCCGCGACGTGATTGCGATGGCGACGGCGGTGTCCCTGAGCCATGATATGTTCGATGCCGCGCTGATGCTGGGCGTGTGCGACAAGATCGTGCCGGGCCTGCTGATAGGTGCGCTGCATTTCGGCCACCTACCCATGGTGTTTGTGCCGGCCGGCCCCATGCCGTCGGGTCTCCCCAACAAGGAAAAAGCCCGTGTGCGCGAGCAGGCCGCGCAGGGCCTGGTCGGACGCGCGGAATTGCTCGAGGCCGAACTCAAGAGTTACCACAGCCCCGGCACCTGCACCTTTTACGGCACGGCCAACAGCAACCAGATGCTGCTTGAAGCCATGGGCCTGCACGTGCCCGGCACCGCTTTTGTGAACCCCAGCGGCGACCTGCGCGACGAACTCACGCGCGAGGCGGCGCGTACCGTGCTGGGCATCGTCAAGTCGTCGAAACGTTTTTCGCCCATCGGGAAAATCGTCGATGAAAAGGCCATCGTCAATGCCATGGTCGCGCTGCTGGCCACCGGCGGCTCCACCAACCACCTGATTCACTGGGTGGCGGTCGCGCGTTCGGCCGGCATCCTGATCGATTGGGACGATTTTTCCGCCTTGTCCGCGGTGGTGCCGCTGCTGACCCATGTCTATCCCAACGGCAGCGCTGACGTGAACCAGTTCCAGGCGGCGGGCGGCACGGGTTTTGTGATCCGCGAGCTGCTCGATGGCGGCTTCATGCACGAGGACGTGCTGACGGTGCGCGCGGGCGGCATCCGCGAATACACACGTGAGCCGGCCATGGTGGACGGCAAGCTGGCCTGGCACGAGATGGGCGCGACGAAGGACGAGGCCATCGTGCGGCCGGCCAGCGCGCCTTTCAGCGCCACCGGCGGTCTCAAGCTGCTGCAGGGCAACCTGGGCCGCAGCGTGATCAAGGTGTCGGCCGTGCCCGATGACCGCCATGTCATCGAGGCGCCGGCACGCGTGTTTGATTCGCAGGAGGACCTGCATGTGGCTTTCCGTGCCGGCGAACTGGACCGCGACGTGGTCTGTGTGGTGCGCTGGCAGGGCCCGCAGGCCAACGGCATGCCCGAGCTGCACAAACTCACGCCGCCGCTGGCGGTATTGCAGGGCAAAGGTTTCAAGGTGGCGCTGGTGACCGACGGGCGCATGAGCGGCGCCTCGGGCAAGGTGCCGGCGGCCATCCATGTGTCGCCGGAAGCGGCGACCGGTGGCCCGCTGGCGAAAGTGCGTGATGGCGATGTGGTGCGGGTCGACGCGCTCACCGGCACGCTGGAGGTCAGGGTCGCGGTCGACGAGTGGGTGGCGCGGCCGACCGCGGTCATGCCGCAGGCGCTGCGTGATGCCAATGGTCAGGGTCTGGGGCGCGAACTGTTTGCCGGCATGCGCCGGCACGCGCTGACGGCCGAAGAAGGAGCGTTATCGTGGATGTGAGTATCGATATCCAGGGCCCGCTGACGGCCCTGCAGGTGATGCAGGATGCGGCGGTGATTCCGGTGATTGTGTTGACCGATGTGGCGCACGCCGTTCCGCTGGCGCGTGCGCTGGTGGCCGGCGGAATACGCATGCTGGAGGTGACCCTGCGCACGCCGCAGGCGCTGGCCTGCATCGAAGCGATTGCGCGTGATGTGCCCGAAGCCGTGGTCGGCGCCGGCACGGCGCGCAGTGCGGCCGACGTGCAGGCCTGCGCGATGGCCGGCGCGCGTTTTATCGTGAGCCCGGGTTACACCCACGCGGTGGGTGCGGCCTGCCGCGATGCGCACCTGCCGCTGTTGCCCGGCGTGGCCACGGCCAGTGAAATCATGGCGGCGCAGGAAGACGGGTTGACCGAACTCAAGTTTTTCCCGGCCCTGCAGGCCGGCGGGCTGGCCATGCTCAAGGCCTGGAGCGGCCCGTTTGGTGACGTGAAGTTCTGTCCCACCGGCGGCATCACGGCAGCCAACGCGGCAGAGTTTCTGGCACTGCCCAACGTGGTGTGTGTCGGCGGCTCCTGGCTGGTGCCGGCCGATGCGCTGGCACGCGGCGACTGGAACCGGGTGACGGAGCTGGCCCGGCACGCCAGCGAGTTACCGCGGCCGCTGGTTTAGGGCCAGCCTCATCATCAAATCAGCCTGCAGCCCTTGTTCAACGGGCGCAACTTGCTATCAAAAAAATAGTTGATGGATGGCCTGCTACCCGCCGGCTGACAGGCCGGTGAGCCTGGCCACTGCCGCGCGGGCCTGCTGGCCCAGCTCGGCCAGATCCAGGCCAGGGATGGCCCCCTCGCGCACGATCTCCTGGCCGCCCCGCAGCAGCGCTTTCAGGTGCGCCGAACCGCCGCTGGCGACCGGGCCGATGGCCGGGTCGTGCAGGCCGAAATAACGCGGGTCGCGGTCCAGCGCGTAAATCGCGATGTCCGCCGCCTGGCCGGTCGCCAGCGTGCCGATGCCGGGCAAACCCAGCACCTTGGCACCACCGGCCGTGCCCCAGCGCACCACGTCTTCGACCGTCGCGCTCGCGGCCGCTTCGGCTTCGCCCTGGCCGCCGCGGTACACCGGCGTGGTGGCTTCACCGGCTTTGGCGCGCTGCATCAGCCAGGCCGCATGGGTTTCCGACAACATGTCGGCGGCTTCGTTGGACGCCGCACCGTCCACACCGATGGACACCGCCGCACCGGCGGCTTCAAGTTCGCGTACCGGCGCGATGCCGCTGCCCAGTCGTCCATTGCTTTGCGGGCAGTGCGCAATGCCGGTGCCGGTGGCGCCCAGCAGCGCGATCTCGTCAGCATCGAGCTTGACCAGGTGGGCGAACCAGACATCGGCACCCAGCCAGCCCACGCTTTCGCAGAAAAACACTGGCTTCATGCCGTGCTGCGTGTGCACGCTGTCCTGGTAATGCACGGTTTCCGACAAATGCGAATGCAGGCGCAGGCCCAGGCGGCGCGCCAGGTCGGCGCATTCGCGCAGCTCCTGCGGCCGCATCGAATGCGGCGGCGTGGTCGGTGCGACCACGATGCGCCGCATCGCGTCGGGTGCGCTGTCGTGAAAACGCGCAGCCAGGCGCTCGATGTCGGCCAGGTAGGCGTCCAGCGTCTCCGGCCGCGAGGCCGGTGGCAGCTCGCCTTCCTTCTGGCGCGACAAGGTGCCGCCGCCGCGGCACAGCACAAACCGCAGGCCCAGCGCCTCCGCTTCCTCGAACAGGATGGCCGAACCGTCGTAAGGCATGCCGGGGTAGTAGTGGTAGTTGTGGTCGGCCACCGTGGCGCAGCCCGACAGCGCGAGCTCGACCAGGCCGATGCGCGCCGCCAGTCGGAACATGCCTTCGTCCATGGCCGGGCGCAGTCGCATCGGCGTGGCGCTGAGCCAGGGCGTCAGCGTGGCGTTGATGCCCAGCGGGTCCCCCTTGAGCAGCGACTGGAACAGGTGGTGGTGGGTGTTGACCCAGGCCGGATACACCACGCAGCCGCCGGCGTCGAGCTGGCGTTCGCCCGGCGCGGGCACAAGCGAGCCCATGGCGGCGATCTTGCCGCCCCGCACGCGGATGTCCGGGCCGGCATGCCGCGCGGCGCTGCCGGGCAGCCCGGTCAGGATGGCCGCGGCGTTGCGGATCAGCAGACTCACTGGGAAACCTCCGCGCAACGCGCTGCGGTATTCGCCTTGGGGGCGGCCCGGCGGCTCATGCGAAAGCCTTGACGGTGGGTTGTTGCGCAACATTCCCGCGGTGGATTTCTTCCTCGCCGTGCGCGCGCAGCAGGTCCAGCAGCTGCTTGCGTATCACCAGGCCGGGTTTGTCAGAGGGCATGTGAAACTCCACCTTGCGTGTCGTGTCCACGCAGGCATCGGCATCGGTGGCTTCGAGAATATCGCGGTCTTCGGCCGTGATGGCGGCGTCCCAGGCTATCAGTTTTTGCGTCGGGCAGCTTTCCTCGCTGTCGTTGCGGTACAGCCATTGCACCAGCATCATGCGTTCGTCGTCGATCGGTGTCGCACAGTTGTAGATGATGTGGTCCACACCGCTGGCCGGGTAGGTGCAGCCGAAGCGGCGCGCAAACGGCAGGTAGTAGCGGTTGATCAGGTGGCGCTCGGTGATGGGCTCGGTCGTGCCCGTGACCTGGTGGCCGGCTTCCGGGTTGCGGATCGGCACATGCGTCTCGGCTTCAAACCCGTAATCGGTTTCGCGGAAGGTGTAGGGCGCGGGTTTCGGATTTTCCAGGATGCCGAAGTTGGCCTTGTGCACATAGGAAAAATGCGAGTTGTCGAAGGAGTTTTCCATCATGCGCAGCGGGCTGGTTTTCCATTCCTCGTAGAACTGGAAAATCCGCCGGTAACCGGGTGCGCCGTCTTCGGGGAAATGCGGGATCGGCTTGAGCGGGTCGTCCAGCGCGACCCAGACGTAGCCGTATTTCTCCTGGGCCCGGTAGGCCGGCACTTTCGCGCCGGCCGGAATCAACATGTCGGGGTTTTGCGGAATCCGCACGCAGGTGCCGGTGCAGTCGTAGGTCCAGCCGTGGTAGCCGCAGACGATGTTGCCGTTCTCGACCGTGCCCCTGGACAGCTTGGCGGTGCGGTGGCAGCAGCGGTCGCGCACCGCGGCCGGTGTGCCGTCGGCCTGTTTCCAGAGCACGATGTCCTCGCTCATCAGCGTGAAGGGCTGGGGGCCGGCGTCGAGTGCCGTCATCGGCATCAGCGCGTACCAGAAGCGGCGCAGCACCTTTTGTTCAGTGGTCAGCATGGGCGACCTCCTGGGTGACGGGGTGGATGCGTGTCCAGCCGAATTTTTCGGTCTCGCCGTGTTCCTTCAACAGGGCCAGCAGACGCTTGCGCATCAGCATGCCGGGCCGGTCGCTGGCCATGCTCTGCTCGTCGCGGCGCGCCACGTCCACCGGGGCGTCGGCATCCACCGACTCGAGGATGATCTTGTCCTCCAGCACCACCCTGGTGTCCCACTCGTTGAGCAGCTCGGCCGGGCAATCTTCTTCCGTGTCGTTGCGGTACAGCCACTGGATCAGCTGCACGTGGTGGTCGTCGATGGGCGTGGCGCAGGTGAAGATGGTGTGTTTGATGCCGCTCGGGTAGACCAGGCCCAGCTTGCGCAGAAAGGGCATGTGCCACTGGTTGGAAAACTGGCGCTTCGTCGTTGGCTCGGTGGTGCCGGTGATGCGATGCGACTGCGGCGGGTTGTTGATGCTGATGACCATGCTTGCCTCGAAGCCGTACTCGGTCTCGTCCAGGGCGAAGTGCTCCGGCTTGGGCTGGCCGCCCTGGCCGAAGGTGCCCGCGTGGACGAAGGCGAAGTGCGCCGAGTCGAAGGAGTTCTCCATCAGCCGCAGCGCGCCGGTGGCCCAGCGCTCGTCGAACTGGTGGATGCGGCGGTAACCCAGCGTTTCTTCTTCGGCGTCCAGCAGGGGCAGCAGCGGCTCGTCCAGCGCCACCCAGGCGTAGCCGAATTTTTCCTGGCAATGAAAGGCCGGCACTCGCGCGCCAGCCGGAATCTGCAGGTCGGGTGCCTGCGGAATTTTCACGCAGGCGCCCGAGCAGTCGTAGGTCCAGCCGTGGTAGCCGCAGACGATGTGGTCGCCCTCGACAAAACCTTTGGAGAGTCTGGCGGTGCGGTGGCAGCAGCGGTCGCGCACGGCGGCGGGTGTGCCGTCGGCCTTTTTCCACAGCACGATGTGTTCGCCGAGCAGCGTGAAGGCTTGCGGTCCGGCGGCGAGTTTGTCCATCGGCATGACGGCGTACCAAAAGCGCCGCAGCACGGGTTGTTGGGTGACCAGCATGGCGTGGCCTATTTTTTCAGGTCTTTGAGGAACTGCAGCGTGTAGGCCTGCTGCCAGTTCGGATTCGGCTTGAGCTGCCCGCTGCTGACCATCAGGTCGTAGGTCTGTTTCCAGCGCGCGTCGGTCATCACGCCGGCGCCCGCCCTGGCCGCATCGCCGCCGTCGAGGAACTTCATCTCCTTCATGGTCTTGACCGAGTAGGCGATCAGATCGTCTTCCATCTTGGGGTTGTCCTGCTTGATCAGGGCGTTGCCCGGCGCGGGGTTGTCCAGGTAGCTTTTCCAGCCTTCCAGGGTGGCCTTGACGAAGCGTTGCACCAGCTCGGGCTTGTCCTTGATCATCTGCCGCGTCGTGACGATGGTGTTGCCGTAGGGCGGGTAACCCTCATTGGCGAACAGGAAGAACTTGATTTTCTGGCCGGCCTTCTCGGCGAGGAAGGGCTCGGAGCCGGGGTAACCTTGCTGCGCCACATTCTTGTCGGCGAAAAAGGGTGCCATGCTGAAGCTGTAGGGACGGGTCTGGTCGTCCTTCAGGCCGTGCTTGATCTTCAGCCAGGGCCACCAGCTGGTGCGCCCGCTGGTGGCCAGCAGTATGGTCTTGCCCTTGAGGTCGGCCAGGCTGTTCACGTCGGGATGCGTGACCATGCCCTGCGGCTCCATCTGGAACACGGCCGCGACCGTGGTCAGGGGCACGCCGTTCTCGATGGCTGACAGGGTCTGGAAATCCTTGCCCATGATGAAGTCGGCCTGGCCGGCGGCGATGATCTGGATTGCGTTGACCTGCGGGCCGCCCATCTTGATGGTGACGTCGAGCCCGTATTTTTTGTAGATGCCGGTGGCGATCGCCTGGTAGTAGCCGCCGTGTTCGGCCTGCGCGTACCAGGAGGTGAGGAAGGTGACCTTGTCCTGCGCTTGGGCCAGGCTGGCCGCGGCGGCCAGTGCGAGCGCCGGCAACATCTTGCGAACGAGGGTGGGCAATGACATGCAATTTCTCCGGTTATGTTGATCAACACAAAGCGCCACCATGGCGCACGTCGGGAAGGTTCCCGCCGCCAGAGCAATGACCCGTGGCCCTGTGCCACTGCCTGCTTCTACTCTGAAAATCAAGACGCAAATTTCATGCCGAGTTCGGCATCACTTCGGTAAATAAATCGTGGCCTCCACTTCAATCAGCGCCCCGTCGCCTGGCATGAAACGCGACACCTCGACCACCGTGCTGGCCGGCGGCTCACCGGGGTAAAACAGGCCGCGCACGCGGTTGTAAAAAGGGTAGTGGCGCAGGTCGCGGAAGTACTGCACCAGCTTGACCACATCGGCCATGTTGCCGCCGTGGTCGGCCGCAAGCTGGCGTATGCGCTCGAGCACCAGCCAGCTTTGCGCGACGGCGGGTGCCTCGTAGATGTCCACCGTCATCTGCCCGGTCACGTAGCCGAGGCTGCGCAGCGCGTCCAGCGCCTGCGGTGGCAACTCCGCATAACTTTGCACCACGGCCTGGCGCAGCGGATCGACCGCGACCACACCGCTGACAAACACGAAATCACCGGCGCGCCGCGCCGGGGCGTAGTTGGCCATGGGCCGGCCCATGCCCGTGCTCATGTGGAGGCCTTGTCGGGGAGCGCATCCAGCCAGGCGCGCACCTTGCCCGGGTTGAGCAGGTTCAAGGGGTCGAAGCGACGCTTGATGTCGAGCACGGCGGGCGACAACTCGCCGCCGGCCTTGCCGTCTTCCACGATGAAGACATGCGGGTCGTTGATGCGCACGCCGTTGTCGCGGTAGATCTGCATGATTTCCTGCAGGCGTTCCTCGGTCGTGAACTTCACCAGTTGCAGCGCCGTGCAGGTCAGCAGGCCGTCCATGTTGCGGATGAACTCGGTGTGCATCAGCACCTCGCCGCCCAGCAACTGTTCCATGTGTTTGACCTGTTCGACATGCCGGCCCGCGACAAAGGCGCTTTGCAGGTAGGTGATGCCCTTGTCCACCTTCAGCGCATTGAGCGTGGTGTGGTTCCAGGTATATTCCAGCAGCGTGCGGTTGCTGGCGGCGATTTCTTCGGCCGTCTTGCGGTAGGTGACCGTGCCCTGGTACTGGGCCACCAGTTCCAGCAGCGGCACCTCGCTGCTGGAGGCGGCGGCCACGATCACGGCGTGGCACCCAGGCGGCAGGTAGTTGGCCAGCTGCTTCATGTAGTCCGGAATGGGCGCGGCCAGCAGGCAGACCTCCTTCTTGACGATGCCGGGCGCGCGTGCGAGGGCGTCGCCGAACTCCAGCGCCTCGTCGAAACTGCCGAAGGTGACGATGTTCTCCATCCAGTCGTGCACCGGCGCCAGTCCGACCTCGACTTCCAGCACCAGGCCGTTGGTGCCCCACATGTGGTGCATCAGCAGGGCCTCGGGGCCGCGCAGCTCAATGAACTGCGGCTCTTCCTCGATGGTGATGGCGCGTACACCCAGGATGTTGCCGCGTGCGGCGAGCGGTCCGTAGTTGATGGAGCCGACGCCGCCGAAACCGCCACCGAACAAGCCGCCCAGGGTGGCGCTGCGAAAAGTGGAGGGGATGCAGCGCAACTCCTGGCCATGCGGTTTCGCGGCCTTGTCGAAATCGCCGAGGCGTATGCCGGCCTGGGCGCGGCCCGTGCCGCCGCGCACCCAGAGGAAGGCGTTGTAGCCGCTCATGTCCAGCACCACACCGCCCTGCAGCGGCACGGCCTGGCCGTAGTTGCCGGTGCCGCTGCCGCGCACGGTGATGGGCACGCGCAGGCGGGCGCACAGGCTGACCAGGCGGCGGATCTCGTCTTCGCTGCGCGGGCGCACCACGGCGGCGGCGCGTTTGCCTTCGAGCTGGCGCTTGAGCACCGGGCTGAACCAGGAAAAATCCTGGGACAGGCGCGTGATGCGGCCCTCGTCGGTGACCCAGTCCAGGTCGGCGAGTTCGGCGTGGAGTTGTTCGATGGGATGGGCGGGAGCGTTCACCGTGGGTCTTTCAAGTGTTTTTGGCCTCTGGCCCTTATGGGATGGTCGAAAGCAGCTATTAAAAATGTAGCGTTGGGCGGGTGCCGTCCTCAGTCGCGCGAGAGTTCGCTGGCGTGCCAGGAGCCCAGCGCCAGCTTGGTCAGC
>ERZ1292640.1325-Hain-H43-02um-R1-1325-length-20512-cov-11_pt1 | contig 16883 bp, 13 predicted proteins | sample MGYA00564404_ERZ1292640 | MGnify/ENA primary metagenome ERZ1292640 (study PRJEB36523, sample SAMEA6512636) | groundwater metagenome | collected 2019-01-08 | study: AquaDiva: Metagenomics assemblies of 32 groundwater samples
GCGATTTTAATATTTATGGATATGAAAATCGGAAAAAATATGTTGGATTTAAAAACTTGGAGCGAAGAGGGTTTATTAGGAATATAGATGATGATTGCTTTGTTTTTACTAAGAGCGGACAGAAATGGCTATCCAATTCTTTTATTAGATATTTCCGGACTAAAAGCGGCGGTAAATGGGACAAAAAATGGAGAGTGGTAATTTTTGATATTCCTCAAGAACTACATAAAGAAAGGGTCAAATTTAGAAAAAAACTAAAGTACCTTGGATTTATTATGCTTCAAAAAAGTGTTTTTATTTTTCCATACCCTTGCAGTGAAGAAGTGGGCGATATTTGTAAGGATTTAGGGGTAGGCGACTATATTGACATACTCATTGCGGAATCACCCGGTTTTCGGGAAACAGAACTTTTAAAAACATTTAAGTTGCAGTAATAATTTCTGTTTCATCAATTGTCTTATAACTACTTCGTACGAAACACTTATGAGACAATTGATTTTTATGAAAGATGTGACAGTAAAGGTTGTGCATGGAAATTTGGGTCTTTAGGCGAATTATCTATACTAAAGCAGGATTAGTAATATACATTAAAAGAGGATTGAGGGTTACTGCAATATTCCGAGATACCGCTCACCCCCGGGTAGGGGGCTTTTATTTTTCACAAAATAATTGTTTAATTAAGTTAGATAAAACAGATTAAGCATTTGACCACTATGCCGAACGAACTATTACGGGGCGAACATTTTTATAAATTTTTCCAATGTCCGCATTGGATTTGGTATGACATTTATGGAGATGCCAAACAAAAAAAGCATGTGCCTCCGCTTTTAGAGATGATTTATAAGGGCAAGATGATAAGCGGAGAAACAATTTTAAAAAATCATAAAAAATTTGAAGAAATAAAACCGGAACTTTTCAGGGACTTGGACGAAGCATTTATGGCAACTCTTGAGATGATGAAGCAGGGCAAGAATATTTACCACGGCGTTCTGATGTCTGAAAATTGGGTTGGCATTCCTGATTTGCTTGAAGCAAGACCCGGTAAGTCGGAATTTGGCGATTGGGAATATATTGTCTATGATGCCCAGAGCTCGCTTGAATTGCGGGATGAAAATAAATTCCAGCTTATTTTTTATAGTTTAATTTTAGAGCGTCTGCAGGGCAAAAGGCCAAAAGAGGCCTATGTCATTGACCCGCAAGGAAATGAGCGGTCTTTTCTGGTTGAGGATTTTGTGGAACAGTTCCATCTGACACGGCTCCAGATAGAAAAAATACTAAATGGCGAGAAACCGGCGCCATTCTTGAAATCCGGGTGTAAAAAAACTCCCTGGTACTCGCTTTGCATGGAAGAAACTAAAGGCTGTAATGATGTTTCGCTTATATATAAACTTAGCCAAGCAGATCAAAGGCGTCTTTACGATATCGGCATTATGACGGTTCAGGATATGGCGAACGCTGATGTCAATGATTTACAGACAAAACTTGAGGATTGGCCGTTTGATAAATTGGTTAGATTTAATAATCAGGCCAAAGTGCTTATTTCTAATGAGCCGATGGTAACAAGAAAGCCGGAATTTCCGGAAGTTAAACATGAAGTTTATTTTGACATTGAAAGCGATCCGACGAGAGACATAGATTATCTTCTGGGCATGGTGGTCGTCACGCTGCCCGATGTTGACCTTCCCGATGCAGATATTGAACCTGCCTTTGGCAATCAGGGACATACGAGACAACGGGATGACCAAAGGTCGGCAGAAGACAATATCGGCACTGGGGCGTATAAATACTTCTTTGCAAAAAACAAAGAAGAAGAGCCGGAGATATGGAAACAATTCCTGGATTTTCTCGTTACTTTGGAGGACTTCGTGATTTATCATTATGCCTATTATGAAAGGCAGGTTTTTGATCGGCTGGTTCTGCGTTACGGCGCGCCGGCGACATTGGTCAACAAATTTAGAGAGAATACAATTGATCTGCATCTTAAAGTGGTGGAGTCGGTAATTCTACCTTTGTATTTTTACAGCTTGAAAGATGTTGCCAAGTATTTTGGCTATAAATGGAATGTCCCTGATGCGGGAGGAGCCGAATCGGTTGTCTGGTTTTCGGAGTGGTTGGACAAAGGCGGTAACGAGATTTTAAAAAAGATTTTGAAATATAACGAAGACGATGTCCGGGCAACCCTCCTCATCAAAGAATGGCTTAGTCAGCACAAACCGACAAAGAAAAAAGAGAAGTTGGATTTGCCGGAGGAATAACGTTCCGGCATCTTGCGCTCAAAATCTTAATATGTTTAAATACTTTCTGTGAAAGTTAACTACTTACTCATCGGAATAGTTGTCGGGTCTCTGTTACTTTTTGCTTTTGTTTATCCGCAAAGAATAAACAAGGGAGTTGATTATCTGAATTGGAAATTGGAAATTGGAAATTGGAAATTGCCTCACATTCCCAACATCCCATTTCGGTTGGGGTTGGATTTGTTGGGCGGAACTCATTTAGTTTATCAGGCCGACCTTTCTAAGTCGGACAATAAATCGGACGCCATGCAAGGCGTCAGAGATGTAATTGAAAGAAGGGTTAATTTTTTCGGCGTTGCCGAGCCGTTAGTTCAGATAAGCGGACAGGACAGGTTGATAGTGGAACTTGCCGGTATCAGCGATGTCAGTCAGGCCATCCAACTTATTGGAGAGACCCCATTTTTAGAATTTAAAGAAACAAAAGCCGATACGCAGGCCATATTAGATGCCCAGCAAAAGGGTCAGCGTTTGAATGAAGATCCATTGCAATCAACGGGTCTTAATGGCAGGCATTTGAAGCGGGTCACGGTTGTGTTTGATAATCAAACCTATCAGCCGCAGGTTAGTTTGGAATTAACTGACGAAGGCGCCAAACTTTTTGCTGAAATAACCAAAAGAAATCTAGGCAAAATAGTTGCGATTTATTTGGATGGAGTGCCTATTTCCACACCGGTAGTTCAATCAGAAATTAATGACGGTAACGCGGTTATTACGGGAAAATTTACTCCGAACGAAGCTAAACTTTTGGCAACGAGATTAAATTCCGGCGCTTTGCCGGTGCCGATAGCTTTGGTTTCCCAGCAGACCATCGGCGCGTCTTTAGGTGCGGAGTCGCTTTCAAAGAGTTTAAAGGCCGGAGTTTTCGGTTTAATGTTAGTGGCTTTATTTATGATATTGTTTTACCGATTGCCGGGAATTGTGTCTGTTCTGGCTTTAGCCGTTTATGTTTTAATTGTTTTATCTTTTTATAAATTAATTCCTGTAACCCTGACTCTGGCCGGTATTGCCGGATTTATTTTATCATTAGGTATGGCGGTAGATGCAAACATTTTAATTTTTGCGAGAATGAAAGAAGAATTGAAAATCGGAAAATCAATCCGCGCATCAATGCACGAAGGATTTTCTCGCGCTTGGCTTTCGGTAAGGGACAGCCATGTCACCACTCTTATCGGAGCATTTGTGTTGTACGCATTCACCACTTCTATGGTGAAAGGTTTTGCTTTGACTTTAGGCATTGGAGTTCTGACGAGCTTGTTTACGGCTACGGTTGTAACAAGAACCCTTTTGAATTTATTTAGCGGATCAAAGTTTGAGAATAAGAAGTGGCTGTTTTGAAGAAATTATCAATTTTCAGTTTTCAATTTTCAATAAATTTTCAATGACTCATTGATCAATTGATACATTTATTGGAAATTGTAAATTGATAATTGGAAATTAATTTATGCATAGAGTTTATACAATAATGTTTTGGGTTTCAATATTGATGGCGACAACAGCCGTTGTGGTTACTTTAATATTTGGCCTAAAATTAGGAGTTGACTTTGGAGGTGGAAGCGTTCTTGAACTTGAATTTGCCAATGGAAGACCGGAAGTGGAAGCTGTTCAAAAATCACTTTCTGATTTTAAAGATTTATCAATGGCTCCTTCGGGAGAAAAGGGTCTTATCGTCAGGACCGGAGAATTATCGGAACAAAACCATCAAGCTATTTTAAATCAATTTAAGGTAGCTTTTCCATCTTCCGGTTTGGAGGAAAAAAGATTCGATTCAGTGGGGCCTTTGATCGGGAATGAATTAAAGAATAAAAGCATCACCGCAATAATCTTAGTACTGTTGGGAGTTATTATTTATATAGCCGTCGTATTTAGAAAGTTGTCGAGAGTATTGCCGGGCTGGGCGATGGGCCTCGCGGCTATTGTTGCCCTTGTCCATGATGTTGTTATACCAACGGGGGCGTTTGCTTTGTTGGGGCATTTTTATGGAGTAGAAATAAGCGCTGTATTCGTAGCCGCGGCCCTTACTGTTTTGGGATACTCTGTTTCTGATACTGTGGTCGTGTTTGATAGAGTTAGGGAAAATGTTTTAAAAGGAGGGGTTAAAGAAGATTTTGGCGCGATAGTTCATAAAAGTATAATGCAGACCTTGATCAGATCTCTTAATACTACATTTACAACCTTACTATCTTTGGTCGCCATATATCTCTTTGGGGGGGAGAGTATTAAATACTTTGCTTTGGCCATGATTATGGGTATTTTCTTAGGAGCATATTCTTCAATATTTGTTGCATCGCCACTGTTGGTTTGGTTGAATAAAAGGGGGCATAGATAGAGCGGGGTTGATCCCTCACCTATTGAGAATTTACGGGCTTTATGTTCATGATTAGATATGGTTAACTATGATTAAAATATCAACACGATTAGGAATATTTAAGCCAGCCACTACTGGGGCATGTATTCTCAATAGGTGAGGGGTTGACGGCTAATAAGAGTAGTGATATTGTATGTTTAACGGTTAAGTTTAGTGGGTTAATTCCAGTCTGGAATTAAGTCAATATATAAACAATTAAACAAGGCGAAGGGAGGGAAAACGCCAAATATATGAGCAAAAACAATTTAAACCTGCCCGGTCAGGGCGCGGTCACAAAGACGGTCGCAAGTTTGGTCAAAGGATTATCAACAAGAAACAAGGATATAATTTCCAGGCGTTTTGGGCTTAAAAATGGCAGAAAAGAAACCCTTGAATCCATCGGCAAAAGCTACGGTATCACCAGAGAGAGAGTAAGGCAAATTGAAGAATTTACTCTGAACCAATTATCCAAAGGGGCTCCAGATCCCGAAGTGGAAAAATATGCCACTTTAGCCAAGAATATTTTGAATGAGAATGGCGGAGTTATGAAAGAAAAAGATTTGTTTAAAGCTTTTTCCGGCAGTGATACCGAGTCGGTTCTTAATTCATCTTTGGTTTTTGTTTTGACCCTAGATAAAAATCTGACCAGGTTCAATGATAATGATGATTTTCATTCTTTCTGGGCGGCTGACAACAATGTTTTGAGTAATTTTAAAAATATGGCTTCGTCCTGCGCTAATCTTTTGGAGAAGTCCGGAAAGGTAACCATGGAAGGGGAATTCTATAATTTAGCTAAAAATAACAATGTTTCGGGATTAAGCGGAGATCTTAACCCAAGGCATCTGACTACATACCTTACAATTTCCAAGGGCATGGGCAAAAATATTTTCAATGAAGTGGGATTGGTGTCGTGGCCGGAGATTAGGCCCAAAGGCGTCAAGGACAAAGCCTATTTGGTATTGAAGAAAGAAAACAGTCCAAAACATTTCGGCGAGATTGCCAAACTGATAAATGCCGCCGGATTTCAGGGCAAGAAAGCAAATGTCCAGACCGTCCATAATGAATTGATAAAAGACGACAGATTCGTTCTGGTGGGCAGGGGAATGTACGCTTTATCCGAATGGGGTTATAAATCCGGGACAGTGAAAGATGTGCTCGTTGATCTTCTGAAGAATTCTTCAAAACCGATGCTCAAGACCGCTCTTCTGACCAAAGTTATGAATGCGAGAATGGTCAAGGAAAACACAATTCTCTTGAATCTTCAGGATTCAAGGACCTTTGTTAAAAACGAAGACGGAACCTACAGCCTACGCCAAGCGTAGGAATTTCTAATTTCTAAATCCTAATTTCTAAACTTTGACAGACAGGCGGAGATATTTACAAGTCTGACTTGTAAATATACCCTTACTGGGTTTTTGCTCTCTCTCGGCTACCCGCCTGCGAACGTTCTTCTTTGGGATAAGGCGTCTCCCTCCGCTGGTTGCTTTATAGATATGTGGCGATTGGTGATAGAAGTTCAAACCCTCTCTGGCTAAAATAAACGGCTCAAAAGGCCGGTTTTGGTTAAAAAGTTTAACCGTGACAAAAACTTGACACTTATCCTCTTGTTTGGTATCATTTTACACATAGTTGAGATATGGGAGGTGTTTGTGTTTGTATTTCTGACCAGAATAGCACAGATTTTATTTGGCTTCGTTCTTTTAATGTTACCTTTTGGACGACCCGATAGCGGTACATTCCCTATTTTATTGGCATTTTGTCTTCCTTTTGGGATTATCTTTATACTAAAGGGCTTTGGGTTAAAATTAGATTAAAGAGTGGGCGGTGCGATAATTTCGCCCGCTTTTTTATTTGACTCTCTACTTTCCAATTGTAATCTATCTACCCAATCAACTGGCGTAGGAGATGTGGGCAGTCAAACTGGCTGTACAACAAGTTTCGCCTTTCTGATTTTCTCACTTCTGCACGTTTGGCAACTATTTCAGGAACTCTGACGCTATTTCTCTGGGAACCGACCCGAGGATGTCGAAAACGGCCCAAAGACTATCTTTACAAGTCTGACTTGTAAAGATAGTCTTTGGGCCGCATGGTTCGACAGGAGTTGCTTCGGGCGGTCAGAGAAATTAGGAAGAGTTTCTAGAAATAGTCCAAGAGGAAGCCGTGAGAAAAGCGGGGAGGCGGAACTTGTTAGCTCTTTTAATTTAGTGCCCACAGTGGTATAATACATAGGTAATGCCAGGTAGTAGAATTCCCGACTACGCCAGGCGTATATTAAAATAATCGGGAATTTCACTACCTGGAATGGATGAATTCTCTTTTGTTTTAGATACTCTGCAAAACGCATTATTATTTCTTGCGGGTTATTGGTGGATATTTCTGCCGATTTTGCTGTTTCTCGCCTTGACGACCGCTTTTGAGTACTATACAAAATTAAAATACATAACAGCTATAAAATGGGTTCTTTTAGAAATTAGAATTCCACAAGATCCCGGCAAGAGTCCCAAAGCCACGGAGCAAATATTTGCCGCTCTTCACGGCACTCTTCCTCCTCCAATATTGTGGAGAAACAAATTCTTTAAAGGCCATATGGTTAACTGGATATCTCTTGAAATCGTCGGTATTGGAGGAGAAACTCATTTTTTTGTAAGAACTCCGGAGCAATTTAAGAAATTGGTCCAGTCGCAGATATACGCACAGTATCCTGATTCTGAAATTACCGAAGTTGCCGAGGACTATGTTAATTTACTGCCCGCATCTTTGCCAGATGATACCAATGACCTTTTTGGATCGGAAATTATTTTAAGCAAGGAGGATTATTATCCCATCAGGACTTACCCTGAATTTGAAGAGAAGTCCAGCGGCCCCGACTATGTAAAAAGGATTGATCCCTTGGCATCTTTGGCGGAGGTTTTATCAAGCTTAGAAGTGGGCGAATTCATCGGCGTGCAATTGATTATCAGGCCAACCGGAGATGGTTGGGTAAAAAAGGGCCAGGCAGAGATGGATAAACTGCAGGGTAAGAAACCCAAAGCCGGAGAAAGCATGTTATCTAATCTTGTTTTTGAAATTGATAAATTAATTCCCGGACATGTTGAAATTGCCAAAGAAGATAAAAAGCCGGAGCAAACTCAATTAACCTCGGGTAAACAGGAAGCCATAAAAGCAGCCGAGAAAAAAATGGCGAAGCTTGGATTTCAAAGTGGTATAAGATTTATATATTCAGGACCCAGGGAGAATTTTCACCGGGCTCACATATCGGGCGTGATAGGTGTTTTTAAGCAGTATGCTTTGCAAACCACTAACAGCTTTAAACTTAACGGGCCTACGATAACTGCCGCCAAATGGCCGTTCAAAAAACAGAAAGAGTATAATAAGAAAGTATTTTTGTTATATAAATATAAAAACAGATCATTACCGATGAAGGCGTTTGTATTAAACATAGAGGAATTAGCAACGATATACCACCTTCCGGATATTGGTGTGAAGTCGCCATTATTGCCGAGAGTTGAAGCCAAGAAAGGCGAACCGCCGGTTGGATTACCGATATCGTAGCCGAAATTATCAATTACCAATTATCAATTTACAATAAATTTTCAATGATTCATTGATTCAATGTAAATTCAATGAAAATTGGAAACTGAAAATTGAAAATTATGTCTGACAAATTATCAGAACCAAGTGAAACAGTTTTTTTGGGAGAAACAAGCTTTAGAAACAATAAAGTCCGTTTTGGCATTAAGCAGGATGATAGGAGGCGGCATATGTATGTTGTCGGTTCAACCGGAATGGGCAAGTCCGAATTTTTAAAGAGCATGGCCATTCAAGACATTGAAGCCGGACGGGGTGTTTGTTTTATTGACCCTCACGGCGACTCGGCCGATGATTTGCTTGATTATGTTCCGGAGAACCGGATAAAGGATGTTATTTATTTTGACCCGGATGACCTGCAATTCCCTATCGCATTTAATGTCATGGAAGGGATAGGATTTGATTATAGACACTTGGTAGCTTCCGGTCTTGTGGGCGTGTTCAAAAAAATATGGGGCACCGAAGCTTGGTCCGGCAGAATGGAATACATTTTGAATAATACTATTTTGGCTCTTCTTGAATATCCCGACTCAACCCTTCTTGGAATTAACAGATTGATGTCAAGCAAAGAATACCGCAAAAAAGTTGTCGCCAATGTTAGCGACCCGATTGTTAAGGCCTTTTGGACAGATGAATTTGCCAAATACGCGGATAAATTTGCCACTGAAGCAACGGCAGCCATTCAAAACAAAGTCGGACAATTCGCTTCAAATAATGTTATTAGAAACATTCTTGGCCAGCCCAAATCCAAAATAAATATCAGAAAAATAATGGATGAAGGCAAGATTCTCATAGTTAATGTTTCAAAGGGCAAGATAGGAGAAGACGCTTCGCGCTTATTGGGAGCTTTTCTTATCACCAAGATACAATTGGCGGCAATGTCGCGAGTTGATATTCCGGAGTCAGAAAGAAAGGATTTCCATTTATATGTGGATGAGTTTCAGAATTTTGCGACAGAGTCGTTTGCTAATATTTTGTCCGAGGCGAGAAAATATCATTTGAGCTTGGTGATGGCTCATCAGTACATAAAACAGATGGAAGAGCCGGTTATGGATGCGGTGTTTGGAAATGTCGGAACTATTATTTCTTTCAGGGTTGGCGCTGAAGACGCTGAATTTTTGGAAAAATGGTTTCAACCGGATTTTATGATGAACGATATTGTAAATCTTGGTAAGCGTAGCATGTATATTAAATTAATGATAAATGGTGTCTCGTCAAAAGGATTTTCGGCCGGAACATTAGACAGGTTTCCTAAATTAGAAAATTCAAACCGCCAAGCGATAATTGTCGCTTCCAGAGAAGCTTATAGTGTCCCAAAAAATATTGTAGAAAAAGAAATAGCGGAATGGGCGGGACCGATTGTTGAACGCCCCGCTATTGATGTTGAACCGAGACGCATTGAGTATCAGGGACGACGGGACGACGGACTCAACGAAAGGCAATATCGGCACTGGAACGACAGGCCCTTCAACCCGATTCAGGGCAGGCCTTATCCAAGAAGAGAAGAAAGCAGGCCACCACTAAAACCGTTTCAAAACAATAACCCACCACCTAAGCCCCAGGTTAATCTACCCGAAAAACCAAAAGAGGTGTCTTTGAGCGCCTTGAGTTCTACCCCAGCCCCGGTTGACTTTAAAGGCCGGAAAATTCAAGAAAAACCCAAAAATAATCAACGGGAAAAGAAAGAAGTGGATACCGGCGAACTCAAAAAATTACTGGAGGAGTCGTTGAAGAAAAAAGAATAAGACACTCCGCCTCCATCTGAACAGCTGACACCACCTCCATGCATGACTGCGGGGTGCCCTTTTTCTAAAATCTACTAATTTTATAAAAGGGCACACCCTCCGCCGGTTGCTTTGGTTACAAATTACGTTTAGCAATAGAGGTTCAAACTTCCATTTATAAGTCGGACTTGTAAATATGCGTATACAAAAATATGCAAATGCTTAATTGTGAATACACAGTTAGTTAACTGTGATTTCAACGGCTCAAAAGGCCGGTTTTGAGCTGCATAAGGCCACATACATATTGCACTCTTTAGAGAAACTAAAGAGTGAGAATCTTTAATAAATTCAGGAATACCAAAGGCTTTTTAAGTACGGCCCATAATGCCTTAAAATGGGCATATATGATAACAGACAAAGCCGAGTATCGGTACAAGGTCTTAGCCCATTGGCAGAAGCATGGCCTGGCTTCGGCCATGGATGCCTTTGAAGTAAAGAGAAGAACCCTCTTTAACTGGAAGAGTGCTTTGAAGAAAGGGGGTGGCAAGGCTGAAGCCCTCAATCCGGGCAAGACCGAACCCCAAGAGAAAAGAAAGCGTATTTGGCCGTTAGAGATACTTTCAGAAATTAGAAGATTGAGAACAGCTCATCCCAATCTGGGCAAAGAAAAACTCTTTCCGGAGTTAAAAGAATTCTGTCTAATTCATGGTTTGAAATGCCCTCAACCTAAGACCATCGGCCGATTGATTGCTGATCTCGGCGGATTAAGGATGTTCCCCCAGAAGGTATCCCATTTCGGCAAGGTTAAGAAAGCCAACAGACAAAAAGTCCTTAGAAAACCTAAAGATTTCAGGCCTCAGTATGCCGGTCATCTGGTCGCTCTGGATACCATTGAGAAGTTTGTTTACGGGATGAGAAGGTATGTCATTACTTTTGAAGATATATTTACCAGGTTCTCATTTGCCTGGGGGACATCAAGTCATGCTTCTTTAGCCGCTAAAGAATTATTCAGTATCTGCGTTAAGATATTTCCTTATCCAATCGTATTCGTGTTAACCGATAACGGTTCCGAGTTTAAGAAGCATTTTAATGAAGAGCTGAACAGATTGTATCTTACCCATTTCCATACCTATCCCAGAACGCCTAAGATGAACGCCCATCTTGAAAGATTTAACAAAACTATTCAGGAAGAATACATCGATTATCACCTCTATGAGCTGATTGACCCGATTAAATTCAATCAAGGATTAATGGATTGGTTGATTTGGTACAATACCCGGAGAGTCCATTATGCTTTTAAGAACAAATACTTCCCGGTTCAATACATGATATATTTAGAGAATAACCCTCGGGAGTGCAAAAGTGGGTGGCCTCATACAGTCGTAGTTTTTTGGGCTTTAGGCCCTTGGGGCTGGGGATTTTTGATCCTCGGCCCCTTTTGTTTTTGTCAAAATTTTAAAAAAGCGAACAACTCATTTCTGATTTTGCCATTTCCGCAGGAATTTTATTTCAGAGGAGTTTGAGCTTCTATTGCCAATCATCATTTAACTACCAAATAACCAGAGGAGAGAGACACTTTTTAAAAATTAGTAAATTTTTAAAAAGTGTCTCTCTCCTTATGCATGGAGGTTGTGAGGTGCTATAAAAATTAGAAATAGGCATGGAGTGCTATCTCCAACTCGGAAGCCAGACACGGGCATCGTAAGCTTTGGGACTCAATGGCAACCCATAAGTCAGAGGGGCGAAATATACGAAAGCCACGGCGGAGGCAATGACTAGTCCGATGAATATTTTTCTTGCCCTGAGCTTGTCGAAGGGTTGAATATTTTCAATCAAATAAACCAAGATAAGGATAGCGAATATGAGGGCAGTCAGATAATGATATAAAAACATGACTCTTTTTATTCCGATAAATGGCAACAAATTTAATACATAACCACCCAAAAGTATTCTAATAATTTTGTGCCGAGTTACATACATTAAAGACAGCAATATGGCCACGGTCGAACTCCACCAGATAACAGGATTGCCGAGCAAGTAGATTCTGGAATTTTCGGAAACCCAATAAAATATCGGCCTCACCATAAAAGGCCATGTATACCACTGACTGCCGTAGGGATGAGTTGCGGTGAGCCGCTGATTGGACTGGTACATTTGAATATTTAGTTCAACAAATTTTTTAACGACATTTTTGTTTTGGAAATTAGGGCTCATGAAAGCATCACCTATGCCGGGTTTTGTAAGTAAAGAAAAATGAATGGCAAAAACAGAAAAATATATAATGAGGGGTATAAAAATAAAGAAAATCGCGCTTTTTAGAAATTTTATAAACTTATCGTACGAAAGGTTTATAAAACATCTCCAAATTTCAAGAATAAGCGGCAAGGCAAGAAATGTCAGCCCAGTCCATTTTATTGAAATAGCCAGTCCGCCAAAAACGGAAGCCAGTATCAAGTATTTAGTATTAAGTATTTTGGAGCGGTATTTAAAGTAAAACAACAAAGAAAGGAATCCGAAGAGCAGTAAAAAACCATCCATAAGGGCATAGTGAGTTTGGACGATTAGGGCATTCTCAATAGCTACCAGGAATCCTGCGGCAAAGGCCGCTTGGCGGGAAAACTTTAATTGTAAAGCGAGCAGAAATATGACAATTGGCAGGAGTGCTCCCGCCAAAGAGGGAAGGAACCGGAGGGCCATGTATTTATTGTCGGGAAACTGTTCGCCAATCTGGGCAAAACTGAATTCCGGCTTGAAATTGAAAATTTTGGCGAAACCGGCAATCATCAGCTTGCCCAGCGGAGGATGGATGTCAAAATAGTATTCATGAGTATAGTAGCCCGATACGAACTTGCCAAAGTGGACTTCATCAAAAACTGTCTGGTTTGGATGGCCAAAAAAGGCAAAATGAGTTACCAAACTTAAAATAAACAATATCAAAATAAGCCGTTTATTATTCATATTGATTATGATATAATAAAAATCATGAATCTTGAAACCTGAAACTTGAATCTTTTTTAAATCATGTTTCATGTTTTACGATTTAAGTTTTATAATTCTTATGTTTGACCTCATTATAATTGGTGGATCTGCCGCTGCCACATCGGCCGGCATTTATGCCGCCCGACGCGGGCTTAGTTTTAAAATTGTTACAAAAGATTTCGGGGGCGAAGTGGCAACTTCCGGTGAAATAGGCAACTGGCCTGGAATTCCCAATACTGACGGAATAACCCTTGCCAATCAATTCAAAGAACATCTAAAATTCTATAATGTTATTCCGGAGGAAGGCGTGGAGGTTGATAGAATAATTAAAAATGAAAATGGCACTTTTTTGATAAAAACCAAAAGCGGCAATGATTATTCAACCAAAGCCATTATCGTGGCAACCGGAGTTCATCCGAGAGAGTTAAACATACCGGGTGAAAAAGAATTCAGAAACAAGGGTGTCAGTTATTGCACAGTTTGTGACGGACCGTTATTTGGAGGGAAAATAACGGCTGTAATCGGAGGAGGCAACTCCGCGCTTGAAGCTGGATTGATGATGGCCGATATCTCAAGCAAAGTTTATGTGATAAACAAAAACTTGGAATTTAAGGGAGATAAGATCTTGCTGGATAATTTAAAAACTAAAAATAATGTGGCAATTATTTACGGCGCAGAAACTAAAGAAATAATCGGCGAGCAGCCCGCCCGAACGGCTGAAGGCGTTCAGTCGGGCGGGTTTGTGACTGGTCTGAAATATGAAAAAGAGAGAGAGTATGAAATTAGGGTGGACGGCATCTTTGTCCACATAGGCATGATCCCGAATTCAAATATTGTTCCGGCTGAAGCGCAAAAAAACAATTTCGGAGAAATTCTCGTAAATAAAAACTGCGAAACCAATATTCCCGGACTTTATGCCGCCGGCGATGTAACTGATATTCCGTTTAAACAAATAGTCATCGCTACCGGTCAAGGCGCTACTGCATTGTTAAGCGCGGTACAATATTTAAATAAACAGGCCGGATAATTAATTTATTTTGTTTTTTAGCGGTCTCGGAGTTTGTTTCGGTGCTTTAGCCCGAAAACTCTGTAGCGGATTTTAGCCAAATGCAATCAAAGCTTTATATTTTAGCGGTGATGTTGGCCGGTTTGGTTGTTGTGAATGTTCTTTTTGTCGTTCCCGTGCCGAGCGCCCCAGTGCCGATATTGAACAATCTATTGAAGCCGTCTCAAGGTTTAGCCGTCTCTGCAACTCAGGCGTATCTTCTTCCGATTTCCGAGCCGAGCTATTTTCCGATATATGACGCGAAAACTGAAAAGCCGGAGATAGGTGCCAAGGCGGGTTTGGTTTATGATACGCGGTCTGGAAGATTTCTTTTCGCTAAAAATCCGAAAATCAAGTTGCCTGTTGCTTCTTTAACCAAGATATTGAGTGCGGTTGTTGTATTGGAAAACTTTGACACGAAAGAAGCGATAGTAATTCCGAAGGAGGTTCTTAAGGTTGATGATGAAAAACAGAGTTTATATCTGGGCGAAGAGATTACGGTTCAAAATCTTCTCAAAATGATGCTGATAGAGTCGTCCAACGATGCCGCTTATGCTCTTGCCTATTACGCTAACGGTAAGGGAATTAATTTCGCGGAAAAGATGAATGAGAAAGCCCGGTTGTTAAGCATGAATGATTCCAATTTTCTTGATCCGGCCGGTTTAAACGATGATGCTTACTCTACTTCGGAGGACTTGGTAAAATTAATCAGATACTCTTTTAAATACGATTTGATTTGGGAGATTTTGACCGAGAAGAGTATCGTTGTAAAATCAACTGACGGCAAAATCGAGCATAAATTAGAAAATACTAACCAACTACTCGGAGTCGTTCCGGATATCTTTGGAGGTAAAACAGGATACACGGATAGCGCTCTGGGTGGCATGATATTAGTGGTGGATATTCCCGATAAAAATGATAAACTGATAAGTGTCATACTTGGTTCGCGGTCGCGTTTTGACAATACTAAAAAATTAATTGATTGGGTTAAATCAGCATATCGATGGGATTAAATCCTGAAATTTTCTCTGTTTTAAATGTCGTCAGAATATTCGTGGTGGCCACCTTGGCTTTTTTTGTTACTTTATTGATTACTCCGGCTTGGACCAAAGTTTTGCATAAATATAAGTTAGGGAAGCAAATTCGCACTGATACGGCATTTAAAAGTTTGCATACTGAAGGCGGACCGATTGCCGCAAAGTTACACCAAGCTAAAGAAGGAACTCCGACTATGGGCGGGGTAGTAACATGGGCGACCGTGGCAATTCTAACGATAGGTTTCTGGTTTTTGGCATACTTTTTCCAAGGATTCTGGGTAAGGATGAATTTTTTCAGTCGCGCTCAAACATGGTTGCCTTTGGGGGCAATGATGTTTGCCGCACTTTTGGGAGCCCTCGATGATTATTTAGGAATTTTACGCGTTGGCCCTAAAGGTGGCGGATTGCGTATGAGTTATCGGATGTTATTATATGTTCTGGCGGGTGTCGTTGGGGCATGGTGGTTTTATTTCAAGCTTGGTTTTAACAGCGTCAACATTCCTTTTCTTGGCGACTTTTTAATTGGCTGGTGGTATATACCGTTTTTCATATTAACAATCGTAGCAACGGCATTTTCGGCAAACGAAACCGACGGGCTGGATGGTTTGGCAGCTGGAATTTTTTTGACAATGTTTGGGGCTTACGCTGTTATTGCTTTTGACCAGGGAAGAATGGACTTAGTCGTTTTTCTTGCCGCGATAATGGGTTCTTTGGTTGCTTTTCTTTGGTTTAATATTTATCCGGCAAGATTTTTTATGGGCGATACCGGGTCTATGTCATTGGGGGTTACTTTGGGTGTCGTGGCCATGCTTACAAACACCCCATTTCTCTTGATACCAATCGGCGCTATTTTTATAATGGAATCCGGTTCTGTAATTATTCAGCTTTCTTCCAAAAGATTTCGGGGTAAGAAAATATTTTTATCTACTCCGATTCATCATCACTTTGAGGCGTTGGGCTGGCACGAAACCCAGGTGACGATGCGCTTCTGGATGATATCTGCCATCGGAGCTATCATTGGACTGATTATATTTCTCATTGACAGTAAATTGCCTCCGTTGTTTTAATGTTTGGAAGTTGAACTTCTAAACAACTTCTAAACAAAAAAGAGCTGGTCAAGCTCTTTGTTCCGTCGGCTGACGGGTATTTAATGACCGATTTGGTTAATTTTGTACTCCCGTCAGCTGGTGATCAACTAGTTTGCGGTATGGCAGACACGATTTGTAAAGCTCCTCATGCTTGCCCTGTCCGGCGATCTGTCCTTCTTCCATCACGATGATGCGGTTGGCATATCGGATGGTTGAGAAACGGTGGGCGATGATTATTGTAGTTCGTCCTTGCGATGCTTCATTAATGGCGTCGCGTATCTCGGCTTCGACAGAGGCATCCAAACTGCTGGTTGCTTCATCAAAGATGAGTATTGCCGGGTCCTTGATAAGCGCTCTGGCGATGCCCACCCTTTGGCGTTCTCCACCGGAAAGTTTGATGCCTCGCTCGCCGATTAGTGTGTCAAACCCTTTTTCGAGTTTGTGCGAGAAGCGACTTATTTGCGATATCTGAGAAATCCGCTCTAATTCCTTATCGGTGACATCTTTGGCTCTTCCATTCAAGCCATAGAGGATGTTATAACGAATGCTTTGGTCAAAGAGGGGAACCTGCTGTTCCACAACGCCTACTTTTGAGCGGAAGCTTTGAAGATCCAAGACCCGGAGGTCCTGGCCATCAATAAGAATTTGTCCTGCCGTTGGGTCACTTGCCCTAACTAACAAATTGGCTAATGTTGTCTTGCCAGAACCGGATTCGCCAACGATGGCAATGGTCTCGCCTGGCTCAATAATAAAAGATATGTTTTGGAGGGCTGACCGTTTTGAT
>ERZ1292640.1938-Hain-H43-02um-R1-1938-length-16871-cov-7_pt1 | contig 16871 bp, 8 predicted proteins | sample MGYA00564404_ERZ1292640 | MGnify/ENA primary metagenome ERZ1292640 (study PRJEB36523, sample SAMEA6512636) | groundwater metagenome | collected 2019-01-08 | study: AquaDiva: Metagenomics assemblies of 32 groundwater samples
AAGATGCCCGGAATTACGACCGATCTCGCTCCTCTATGTCAGGAGTTCTGGAGTCCTTGTCATGAAAAAGAGGCGGCTAACTTCCGTCAACCGCCTCCCGAATGCTTGCTTCTGCCGGCCAGACTACTGGCGGCTGCGATAGAACATCCGCTCCCCGGTTGGCGAAACCAGGTACGGTGAGGCTGGATTGCCCGGCACGTCAACATACGGGCCCTTGGCGTTGGTCGAGGACTGCAAGGTTCCATTCAGCCAGGAAATCTGGAGTTGATTGCCCACCCAATCGACGCGCAGCGGCCCCGGCGCCACCGCGAAGCTGTAGGGTTTCGGCACCGTCGCGTTGTAACCGGGTGTGCTGAGGTAGAAGTCGTCAAACACGGCGCTGAGCGTCGCGCTGTTACCCATCACAACCAGCTTGTCCAGGACCGGCGCAATACCACCCAAAACCGGATCAACCAGGAACAGGTCGCGATCACTGGTGTAATCCTGGAACAACACCGTGCGGGGCGCACCGCCCTCCTTCTGGATGTAAACCGTGAAGATGTCGCTGGCAAAGTCAACCAGCGGAGCATTCGTGATGTCCACCCAGACGTTGTAAACGCCACCGGCTTCGAGCGCCGGTTGGGGTTCGGGTTGGCTGCCGAGGTAGTCAATGGCTCCGCCGGGGAAATTGCGCGCGCCCAGATACCAACCGTTGGTAGTGATCCCCGCCAAGTCATTGGTGAACGGCGTGGGATACACAACCGGGCCGATGTTTGCGAATTCATCGCCGTAGCTGCGCTGACTCTTGTCCGTAAGACCAACGATGTTGGTAATACCGGCAGCGTTGTCAGTCCCGGGCATCACGCGGAAAAACAAGGTGCAGGTCTGCGTCTCCTGGATGGACAATCCCCGCAAGTTCAGGAAACTGATGCCGGTCGAAGTCGTGCGCAAGGCGCGATTGCCCTGGACCGACACGACCTGCCCCGCATTGCCGGAGGTATCGTTCCAATAGCCGGATGCGAACAGATTGCCCAATTGAGCCTGGTCGAAGTTGTCCAAAATTTTCCAGCCCGGCGCAACCCCTTCCACCACCGCCACTGAGGTGGTGGCCGAGAGCGTGTCAACACCGCGATTGACCGTGAGCACATAGGTGTTGGCCACGTTTTGCGTGATGGATCGCGCGCCGATGCCGACAACGGTCTGCGCCGTGACCTCACCAAACGGGCTGATCGAGACCTGGCTGGCGTCCTTGCTCACGTCCCACCGCAGGGTGGTCGAACCGCCTGAAACCAGAGCGGGAAGATCGGCCTTGAAGCTGCTGATGACCAACGGTTGCACGCGGGACGGTGGGTTGGTGATCGCAGTGCTTTGCAGAATCCCAATTTCGGCTGGGGAAAGGGCGCGATTCCAAACCGCAACCTCGTCAATCAAGCCAGCAAACCAGGCTGATGGGGCCGCTCTTAGAATACCTCCTATGGAAGTAGTGTTGGGGGTGAGGGGACGGGCCGGGGGGGTGATGACCACTGAATCGAGCACGCCATCCACCCAAAGCTGCGCCTTCATAATGCCACCACCGACATCCCGCTGCACAAGAACGACGTTGTGCCAGGCGCCATCATAAGCGGTAGCGACCGAGTGCCGGTGATCGCCAACGAGGACGGCACCGGCATTGTTCCGGATGTAAATGTCCACCGTGCCATCCGCTCCGGTGTTGTGGGTGCCGAGGTTCAAAAGTGGGCTTCCGCTTGTCGTCGAGCCTTCGGAAAACACGCGGCGGTCAGTCTGGGCGAACCCATTGACCCACAGTGAAACCGAGAAGTCAGGATGCTGATAGATCGGCAGGGCATCACCGGCATTGTTGATGCGAGAGAGAAGGCTGTTGGTGCCGTTAAACTGGAAGGCATTGCCCCACTTGCCCGCGACGACGTTCGCTCCACTCAAGTTGGCCAGCGACAGGTCATAGCTGCTGACCAGATCAATGGTTTTCGTCCCGAGAACACCCTCTAAAGGCCAATAAGAAATGATGCCGTTGGTAATGCTGTCGGGCGCAAAGGTGTGGAATTCCAACCGCGCCACAGTGCTCGTGGCGCTGCCCGTCAGATTCGTAACGATTAACTGATACTGTCCAGCATCGGTGATTGGGTCGAGACTCGGGAACGTCAGCGCTGCAGTTGTTCCGCTCAACAGAGGTTGTCCGTCTTTGTACCACTGGTAACTCAGTGGCTCATCCCCGATTGCGCCAGCATTGAACGTCCACGAGTCACCCGCAACCAGATTGGTCGCGCCGACGAGGGGCAAGGTGGCCTTGGGGAGTTGCGGGGTCGTCAGGTAGATGACGGCGTTCAAGAACAGTTGGGCACCATCGGGGAACAGGTCATAAATGCCTGCGCCCTCGGAGGTGATCCCCGATTCTCTACTTCCAGTCAGGAAGACCAAGCGCTTTCCACCCAGCCCGTAACTTCCCGCCTGATTCACCGTAGTAACGCCTGCGGGAATCTCACCAATGACCATGCCGTTTAGACCGGCACTGCCGGCCGTGCCAACCACCGCCAGCACCGACCCGCCTGCGACAATGGGATTGTTATTGATAGAGATTCCGACCTGGTTGGTGGTGACGCCCGTATTGGCATTGGTGAAGGCAACACGCCGCGCGTAGGGATTGACCATGAGATTCGTGCTGCCGAGGGCCACGCCGCTAAAGATGGGATGGCCCGGAGCGTTCACCCTCAGGCGCAAGGGATCCACGTTCACGTCCGCTATCGTTTCTCCAGTTGTGAGTCCAAGCCGGGATCCGCCCCCCGTGCCGCCACGCGTGACAAAACCGCCCAAAATCATCACTGGATTGGTGATCCCGTTCCACGCCGTGGCCTCGTCTAGCTGCTGGAAGTCTCCACTCGGGACGGATCGGCTGATGATAATGAGGTCGTTGGTACCTAGCGCCGTCAGCAGATCCGGCTGAACTTGAATGTCGTTCACCCTCACGAATCGGGTCACCGTATGCCCGTTGGCAGCCAACAAGGCCGTGTAACCGACATCCGGCGCTTTTGTGAAGCCTGCGGTGGTCGCAGCACCCGAAGGCGTATTGTCAGCGGAATGGAAACTTACCCAGGCGATGTTGGCTGCAGGAAGTGTGCTTGCCGACAATGCCAGGGTCACAATTAAGGCTGGGAGTTTTCTTTTCATACGTAAGTGGTGTTACAGAACTTGAGTAGATGTAACGGCATCTATTCTTCGGAGTCAATACTGGCTGGACGAGAAGGGGTCGGAACTGACCCCTATTCCAGGCCGACGTCTCTAGGCGTGGGCAAGAAGTGGCCGGCGCGGGCGGTCGAGCGCGCATAAGCCAAACGCTCCAGGATGGCGTCGTACTGGCCGAGCGCGTTGCGATAACGTTGGAGAGTCCAGTCCAGCGCGTACGGCTTGTTCTCGCGCCGCCATAACTCGGTGAAGCGCTCTTGGAGCTGTTTGTGCGCGTCGCGCGCGCGGCGGAGCGAAGCTTCAGCCTGGCCGATCAGCTTCTGTGCCTCCTCCGGTCTGGCCTGGACGGCGTCACGATAAACGACGGCAGCTTCGAGGCGGTCCAGTTCGCGTTGGGCATAGAGCTCCATGCGGCGGGCGCCGAAGATGAAGTAGTCGAGCAAATCCGCATTGACGATGGCTTCTTTCTGGCAAGCTTCCAGGTGCCGGATCGCGGCACGAACGGGCGGCACGATTTTCTCCCACGGCTCACGCGCTGAGGCGACGCCGCCGGCTGCAGCCGGTGCAAGCACTATTTTCCAAAAGGCGGCGTTAGGCAAACCGTCAATACCCGAGGCGGATAACAGCTCGATGGCTTGGCCAAAGTGATCGGCCTTTTCGCCGAAGAGAACGGCGCCCAGGCGGCGGTTGAAGTCTGACGGCGCAGTGGCGGAGGCGTTCCAGGAGCACTCCGCGCCCCAGGCGAACCCGTGCCAGTTAGACGCATTGAAGCTCTCGCCGTCGTCGTCCCAGGCGGTGTTGAGCACGCCCATGGCACCGTGCCTGGCGCCGTCGCGCACGAAGTTGCGGATATTGGTGGTGGCAGCGCTGAAGTGCGGCAGGACGCGGCTCCAGCAGTTGACGCCGGGGCAGACGAAGAACTCGTATCCCGACTTGGCGAAGGGAACTATTTGATTCTCGAAATTGTCGCGAGGGTCGTAGCCCCAGGTCAGCATGATGGTGTCTTTGGGAATCTCCTTCAAGTGGTCCGGATGGCGCAGGATGATGTCGCCCCACATCATCATCCGCTTGCCATATTTGTTTGTGACCAGATCATGGACGCGCCGGATGTGCCGCACATAGAGCGCGCCGACGCCGATTTGCTCAGCGACCGGCTTGGAAGGACCCGTGCCGAGGCCGTCGGTCTCGTCACAGCAGACGTTGAAGAAGGGGAAGGGAAGCAGCGGGATGACATCGGAATAAAGATCATCGAGCAATTGGTACGTCGCGTCGTTGGTCGGGCAGAGCAGGTAAGGGGTTTCGCGGAGCGCGGCGTATTCCGGATGAGCGAGGATGGCGGTAAAATGGCCGAAGGATTGCTGATTGCCCAGGATGTTCAGGTGGAGAGGCGCGGCGTACCGCACCAGCGTTTTCAATTCGTCCGGCGTGAGCGAGCCGTCTTTCGGGCCGATGACGGGATGCTTCCGGAACGCGTACTGGTATTCCATGTAATAGGTGAAGAGGTTCAGCTTGAAGCCGGAGCCGAGCGCGGCTTGCAGTTTAAGGTTCTCCAGCGTCGAACTCGGTCCGCGCGTCAAGTCATCCTGAAAAGCGCGCCAGCGGATCGAAGGCCAATCGCGGATGGTCAGGCAGGGAAGCCGATCACCCTGGCGGTTGGCGCGAATGAGTTGCCGCAACGTCTGCGCTCCATAAAAAAGCCCCGCCGGTCCGGGAGCGGCAATGGTTACGGCGTCAGGCTGAATGTGCAGTGTGTAATCCTCCGGCGTCGCGCCGTCGCGAAATGAGAAATCTCCCCGCGTGCCCCGCGCTTTCGTGGAGAGCCGCAGGAGATGGCCAGCCTTTTTGAGGGGGCGAAGGGAAGGCGGCTTGAGGGCGGCGAGCTTCAACTCGTTGCTGATTTGTCCGCCGAGGAGCGCGGCCTGTTCCTGGCTCACTTCGAGGATCAAGCGCCGGTTCAAGGAAAAGTCGCCTGGTTCGAGACGCGCCACTTTGGGGAAAGGAATGAGCCGGAGCGAGGAGGCGTCTTCGGCTTGGACACGCACAACCAGCGCAAGGACAATGCAGGCCAGCCGTGAGGCACGCCGGCTAAGATCCACGATTCTATTTTGTGAAGGCATACGATTGAGTTGGTTCGACCTAGACCTTAATGCCAATCTTCATGCTGCTTTTCTGACAGGGTCATACCCAGGAGCTTGATTTTCTTGCTCGTTTTCATAATCCCGCTTTTCGGGCGGCGCGTTCTTCTTTACGGAGATACCGACGGTTCGTTGTTCCCACGCTTTTTATGCTGGCCGAACGCTTTCCTCGATGGCGAAAGCCGGTTTCCTGGTTTTCCATTTGCCGCGGGTGAAGTCCGGGCATTTGACCGGCTGGCTGTCTTTGTCAATGGACATTTCCGAAAGCGGAACGATGGAGCTCATGACGACCGAGTCGTAAACGTCAACGGGAGTCTGAGTCTGGCGGCGGACGGCTCTCAAGAATTCCTGGAACTCGAGATGGTCGGTGCCGCCGTGGCCGAGGCTGCCGGCTTTGGCTTGCAGGGCCTTCCACCAGGCGTGATCATGTTTCTCCTGGTAAGGGTCGAACGGTTCCCATTCGTGATACTTCGGGCTGCAGCCATGGAGATAGACGGCGTTGCGCGCTTCGCTGTAAAGACCTTCGGTGCCTTGGATCAGCCAGCGGTTGTCGTAAGGGCGGGGCAGTTGCATGTCATAATTGATGACGAGCGAATTGCCCCGGTGGGTTTTGACCACGGTGGTGACGATGTCGCCCTGTTTATACTTGCGTTGGGCATTGGGATGGTCCGGCCCAAATTTCTTGGCAAAGTAATTATTAATGCCAAGAGACCGCGTCGCCGTCGAGGTCAGGTAGGCGAAATTGTCTCCGCAATTGATATCCATCCAACTGAGGACCGGCCCCAGGCTGTGAGTCGGGTATTGATCGGCATTGCGTTTGACCAGGAATTCGCCGCCCCAGCGCATGTTCCCTTGCGGATCAAAGAACCAATGATCAAGGCAATCATGCGAATGCGCGCAATGGCAATGCACAATTTCGCCCAGCAAACCCTGCCGGATCATGTTCAACACCGCGAGATTATCCCGGCGAAAACTCCAGTTCTCCAACATCATGCAGGGCCGGCCGGTTTGCTCCGAGGTGTTCACCAGGTCCCAGCATTGTTCCAGCGTGATGGCGGCGGGAACTTCGACGGCGACGTACTTGCCCGACTGCATTCCGCACACAGCCATGGGCGTGTGCCATGGCCACGGCGTGGCGATGACCACGGCGTCCAAATCCTGGCGGGCCATCAGGCGGCGGAAATCTTCCTCGTTCTTGGAGTAGCCTTCCGGTTTCGGACGGCTCCACTTTTCCACCAGGCTCTGGGCACGGGCCAAGTGCTGCTCGTTGATGTCGCAGAGGGCGGGAACTTCCACTCCGTCCATGCGCAGCAACGTGTCGAGCAAGCCGGTGCCGCGGCCGCCGAGGCCGACGACGCCGAGGCGGACTGGTCTGCTCTGAGTGCTCTCGGAAGCGATTGTCGAGCCGATCTTCGAGCCTGCCGCGGCCACACCGACAGCAGCGGCGCTGATGTTCAGAAATTTTCTGCGATGAATCTTTTTGTTCATAACGGTGTCAGGGCAAAGGTGAAGAGTGCTGGCAACTGAATGCTCATGGCATGGCTTGTTCCTGCAAAAGGCTGGACAGGGTGGAGCGCGCTTCGCGGAGGTGCTGCTCCTGTTCCGCGCTGAAGGAGCCTTGCTGCTGAGCGCAAGTGTCCATCCAGGTGATAAGCCGGTTGAGGCTGTCGCCGCCGAGTTGAATGGCTTGATGGCGAGGCTCGGCTCGCAAGTAAGCCAGCAGCGCGCTGGTCCTGGCTGCGCCTTGGCCGGCCCAGGACCGGCCTTCATAGTAGCGCTGTTTGACGTGGTCTTTCAGGCTGGGCTGGCCGTAGGCGACCAGCGTGTCGTAGGCGGCGGAGGTGGTCAGGTTGATTTTGGCGGCAGCAGCGTCAACGCTGCCGGGTCGGTGGCAGGAGACGCAATGCTGGTCCAGGACGGGTTGGACCAGGCGATCGAATCGGAGCGGCCAGGAGCCTTCGGGTCCGAGCGTGATTTTGGAAGGCTCGCGCCTCGAGGCCAGGGCTTGGAGGTTGGGCGGAGCGGCTTGGCGCGATTCGTGGCAACCGATGCAGGTAATCATCTGGCCCGGTTGCACGTAGGTCACGGTGCGCATCGTTTGAATCGCGAATCCTTCGGCATCCAAGGCCTGGAAAAAAACGTTCCAGCCCGAAGGCGCGCGGAAATAGGCCGAGCCGTCCGGTTCGACGGGCACGGTGCCTAGAACGCATTTGCCTGGATCGTCACCAGTCATGCCCAGTCTGGGATGGTTTTGGCGGGGTTGCGTTTTCGGCGGCACGGCGACGACGCGCAGGCTTTTGACCTCTCCCCTCTTGATCCCTGCCAACCCTTGACGAACATCCAACAGCAGGAAGCAGCCTTCGGGTGGCGCGTCCCAATCCACGGTGCTGGTGATGACCGCCGGTTTCGCTCGGGGGCGGAGGGGGATGGGGTCCATACTGGAGCAGAGCGCGTCGCGATGAATCAGTTCGCGGTTGCCGAAGGCATCGTAGAGATAGAGGCCCAGGGCTTTGGGATGGTTCTCGTCGCCTTCCTTGCGCAGGGGCAAGTGGCTCCAGGAGGCCAAACCGTAATTCTCGGACAGCGGATACGGATTGGCGTACCAGGAACCGGGCCAGCCTTCGGAGTCCGGGAAGCAGACTTCCGGAGTAAGCCGCGTGAGCGGAGCGGGGCCTTCGTTGCCCCGATCGCCATCCAGCAGCACCAGGCTGCCGCCGGTGACGCAATGGTGCGCCGAAGCCGTGAAAATGATTTTTTTTGAATTCGGTATGGCCCGCGCCTCGAAGACGGCTTGCGGACTGCGGGTCATGTTGCCATAGACAAGCTGGGGATTGGCGCCGTCGGGATGGGTGGACCAGAGGCTGATGAATGCCCGGTTATTGCGGTCCACATAATCCCAGCGCGCGTAGAGAATGCGCCCATCAGCGGCCACGGAAGGGGTCCATTCGAAATTCTCGAATGCCGAAATAGCCCGCACTTCCCGGCGGTCAGGACTCAGGACGTGCAAGGTATAGACCGCAACCGGCCGGGCGCTGTTGCCGCCGCAGCGGACGTAAGAGTCCGGCAGGGCATCCTGTTGCCAGGTGGCCATGGCGCTGGCCTTGCCGCACTGCAGGAACTGTCCGCGGCGCGTGGAGAGAAAGACGATCTCCCCATTGGGCAGATAACGCGCGTCAAAGTCGTCATAGCGGCCACGGGTCAATTGGCGGAGGCCGGAGCCATCCGTGTTCATCTCGAAGAGGTGATAGAAGGCGTCTTCGGGCAGGCGCGTCTTATCGACTTTATTGGGTTCGCCGGCGACGTGCGGGTAAAACCTGCAAAAAGCAAACAAGATTTTTTTGCCGTCATAAGAAAGGTCCGGCCGCAAGAAACTGCCGGGCGGCATGTGCGACGTCAGGCAGGTGAGTTGCGGAGCATCGGTCTTGAATCCCTCCAAAATGTAGAGGCCGCCGCCGGGCCGGGACCACCAGCCGTAATTTTGGTCTGACATGTGGCTGTAGCTGCCCGGAACGCGTTTGACGAACAACAGCCTGTCGAAATCGAGCAACGGATTTTCGAAGGCCAGTTTGCGCCGGAGCGCGCAGGCTTCCTGATAGAGGCGATAGCGCGCCACCTTGTCCAGCAGACCGGTGTCTTCGGCGCGGGCTTTCAACTGCGCCAATTGGGTGGCAATAGCGAGCCGGCTCTGCTGGTCCAGGCTCGGCTCGAGATCAGCCAGCAAAGCGGAAGCGCGGCGAATCACCATCTCCGCCGGGTCGCGGTCGGAGTCTGGAACCAGCGCGGCCGGGCGATGCGTTTGGCCGGCCCGGGCGTTGATCCGCTGGCGGTTCTGCAACTGGTTTTGCAGATCCGCAAATTGGGTTCGTTCTTCCGGTTCCAGGCTCAAAAGCTGGGACGGCGGCAGGCCGGCCAGGAAGCCGGCTGCAAGGACGGCGCCGGCGGCTGGAATCCATCTTTTCGAGGCCGCCGGATGTTTGGACAGCGTCATTCTAAATACTGGCCTGTTGCTCTTTATCCAGACAGTCGCGCACGGCTTGGACAAGACTTTGGGGCGGATAGGGCTTTTGCAGAAAATACATTCCGTCCTGGTCCGACCAGTCTCGGCCGGCCACCTCGGGGCTATAGCCGCTGGTGAGAATGACTTTCAAAGCCGGCTTTTGCCGGCGCAGCCGCTCGGCCAGCTCGCGCCCGGTCAATCCGCCTGGCATGATCAGATCGGTCAGCAGCAGATCGATATGGGAGTGGTGTTCCTGCCAAACCTGGAGGGCTGCCTGGCCGGTGGCGGCCTCCAAAACCCGGTAGCCGTGCTCCTCGAGAAGCAACTGCGAAATAGCGCGCAAGTCCGGTTCATCTTCCACGAGCAAGATTGTTTCGTGCCCGCCGCGCGGGGAAGCCGGAGGGGACGAGCGAAGGGCTGCCGGATTGGAGTGAGGTTGGGCGGGCAAATAGATGCGGAAGGTGGTTCCGGCCTCCATCTGGCTTTCCACTTCGATCCATCCCTGGTGTTGCTGCACAATGCCATGAACTGTGGCCAGACCGAGGCCGGTGCCTTTGCCGACTTCCTTGGTGGTGAAGAACGGCTCGAATATCCGAGGCAAAACTTCCGGGCCGATGCCCGACCCGGTGTCCCGGACCGTCAGGCGGACAAAGTCACCTGCAGGCGGGGCCGGCTGGCGCCGGGTCAACGTGGCCTCGGCCAAGGTTGATTCGGTGGTGATGATGAGGCGGCCGCCTTGCGGCATGGCATCGCGGGCATTGACGGCCAGGTTCAAGAGCACCTGCTCCATCATCCCCACGTCGGCCAGGATGGGCGGCAAGTGCGGGGCAAAGGTGACTTCGAGGGCGATGTCTTCGCCGATGATCCGGCGCAGCATCTTGGTCAGGTTGCTGACGACCTCATTTAGATCGATGAGCCGGGTCTGCATCGGTTGCTTGCGGCTGAAGGTGAGCAGTTGCCGCGTCAAGTTGGCCGCCCTCTCCGTAGCCGCGCAAATCTGCCGCAAGGATTCGGCCATCTCGCTCGCGAGGTTTTCCTCAGCCAGCACATAGTTTGCATGGCCTTGAATGATGGTCAGAATATTGTTGAAGTCATGCGCCACCCCGCCCGCCAGCGTGCCGATGCTTTCCATTTTTTGAGACTGGCGCAGTTGCGCTTCCAGTATTTTGCGGTCGGTGATGTCGATATTGATGAAGATCAGGCACGGTTCCTGGCCCAATTGCATCAGTTCCACCGAGGCCAGCACGTCGATAATCTTGCCGGATTTGGCGCGGAAGCAGGCTTCGTAATTCTGAACCGAGCCTTTTTCCTGCAGGAGCTCGACCAATCGCCGGCGCTGCTCCGGATCAACCCATAATCCGAAGGCGGCGGCCGTCTGCCCGATCACCTCCTCGCGAGAAAACCCGGTCAGCTCCAGGAAGCTTTCATTGACGTCGAGGTACCGTCCCTCCGCCACAGTGCTGATGCCGATGGCCGCCGGGTTGGACTGGAAAATGAGCTCGAACCGCCGGCGCGACTGCCGCAATTCCATTTCCATCTGCTTGCGGGCGGTGATGTCCTGCTGGATGGCGACAAAGTGGCTGATTTCTCCACGCCAATCGCGGACCGGGGTAATCGTTTGCTCCTGGGTGTAAAAGCTGCCGTTCTTGCGGCGGTTGACGAGTTCCCCACGCCAGACCTTGCCGGCCAGGATGGTCCCCCACATCTTCTGATAGAACTGCTGATCGTGCTGGCCGGATTTGAGCAGGCGCGGATTCCGGCCTGCGACCTCCGCCGCGCTGTAGCCGGTCAGGCGCGTGAAGGCCGGGTTGCACCAGACGATGACGCCGGCGCGGTCGGTAATGACGACGCCATTGTCGGCCGATTCCATCGCGGCGCTTTGCAGGCGCAAGGCCTGGTCCACCCGCTGGCGTTCCGTGATGTCGCGCGAACTGCCCAGCACGGCTATCACTTCCTGGTTCTTGTTCCGGACCGGCACCAGCCAGGTGCCGAGCCATAAAGTGCCGTTCGGAAACGCGGCTCCCTCCTCAACATAAATGGGCTGTCCGGCGGCAAACACTTTTTGCAGATTGACGTCCTGCCGGGTGGCGATTTCGGGCGGAAAAAACACTTCCCGCCGTTTTCCAATCATGTCTTCCGGCTGAAGCTGGAACTGCTTGGCCGCAATACTGTTCACGTATTGAATCGTTCCCTCCCGATTGATGATAAAGATCATGTCGTGCGCGGCCTCGGCCAGCGTCCGATAACGCTCTTCGCTGGCCCGCAATGCTTCCTCCGCTTGCTTGCGCTCGGTGATGTCGCGCACCGTCACGAGCACCCCGATGATTTCACCCTGGGCGCTGCGCAAGGGAGCGATTCTCCCCGACATCCATCCGGACCGGCCTGGGGGCGGTGCTGAGAAAGGCAGATCAGGGCTGGTGCTGGTGACACCGGCCAGCGCCTTTTCCAGAAGGTCGTAGATGCCCTGCTCGCGCAAAAAGGGAAAGATTTCCAGAGGATGTTTGCCCAGGACCTCCCGCGCCGGCACCCCCCTCAATTCCTCCATAAACGGGTTCCACAATACATAGAGGAGGTTCCGGTCAAAGACAATGATGCCCTCCTGGGCGCTGGCAATGATCTGCTCGCTGAACTGGCTGAACTCGGGCGGCGCAGCCGGAGACCCGCGCTCCGGCTCATGCGATGGTGTGCTGTCGGGGGTGTTCATGACACCTAGGCGGCCGCTCCGGTTTGGGAGCGCGCGTACTCAGCCAGTGCCCGCAAGTTTTCGGGCGGAGTATCGCGCGGCACTTCGCATCCGGCGCCCACAATGTAGCGCGCGCCGGCTTGCCGGTGGCATTCGGCAATGGCTTGAGTCACCGCCTCCACGGTGCCGTTCCGCAGAATCGTTACCGGATTGATATTGCCGAGCAGCATCTGGCCGGGACCCATTTGTGCGCGCGCTTCATCCAGCGGGGCCAGCGAATCCAGGTCCACGATTTCACACCCCAGCCGGCCCAGGCCGCCCAAAATCCGGCGCGTGTTGCCGCAGACGTGGAGGCGGACCCGCGTGCCCAGGGCATGGAGGCCATCGACAAGTTTCTTCTCGTAAGGCCAAACGAATTCCTCGTAAATCTTCGGTCCCACCAACGAGGCGGCGGCATCGCCCAGGCCAATGGCATCGACACCGGCTTCCACCTGGGCGCGCGCGAAGCGCAGTTCCAGGGCGAGGACGAACTCGAACAGGTCGCGCACAAAGCCCGGATCGTCGAAGAAGTCGAGCATGAGGGTGTTGATGCCGCGCAGGTCGGCCGCCTCGGCGATGGGGCCTTCCACCCAGCCTTCGATCCATTTGTCGCGTCCGACTCTTTGCCGGAAGAGATCGACGGCCTTGACGCCGTTGTGCATGCGCCCGCCGCCGAGCGGATCGGGGATTTTCAGCCGCGCCAGTTTGGTCTTGTCCCCGAGCAGCGCCTGGTCCTCCACGATGGCGACCGGCTGATCATCGAAATATTCAACCACCGCGCCGCAATCAGCCGCCTCCCGTGCGGGATCGGACATGGTATTGACATAATCGAAATCAAACTGCTCGGCAGTGCGCATCTGCGCTTCGACCAACACCCGGTAATCGGTGCAATAATCGCGATACCTGGCGCCGGTTTGCCGGGCGGCAAACATCATGGTGATCGGCATGAGCGGGAGCCGATCGACGGGGCGTCCTTCCAGATGAGCCAGAACTCGTTCATGACTGTTCATAATGCTTCCTCCACTAGACGGCCCGACGGGCCGAGCGGCTTTGGGTTGCGCTTCAACTCACTTCCCCGGCTGGGCCGGCGGTCGCTAACGGTTGCGTTTCTGTTCGTCATACTAATTCTCGATCCTGAGTTCGTCCCCGAGCACAAAGACCATATCATGTATTGACGCAATTGCACTGCAAAATTCCTCAGCGCCAGCCGAGCGCATAGCCGGTTTCGTACAGGGCCACGATGTTCTCCGGTGGCGTGATCTCTTGAAGATTGTGGCACGGAGCCAGGATGTAACCGCCCCCTGCGCCCAGGATGCGGTAATTGTCCTCCACTTCGCGGCGCACGTCTTCGACGGTTCCGAACGGCAGCGTTTGCTGGTTGTCCATGCCGCCGTGAAAAATCAACTGCGAGCCAAAGTCCCGTTTCAGGCCTTCCCGCTCCATGCCAGGCAAACGCCATTGCACCGGATTCAGCGCCTGGATGCCGGCCTCGATCAGGTCGGGCAGGATCTCGCGGATGGCGCCGTCGCTGTGGCAAAAGACGAAGGAACCATTTTGCCGGGTCAGATCGATGACGCGCTTCATGCCCGGCAGCAGGAACCGCCGAATGCAGTCGGGGGACATGAGCAGCGTTCTTTGACTGCCCAAATCTTCGGCCACGTAGGTGATCATGACCTGATGCGGAATGGCCTCGAAAATGCGCAGCGTGTTCTGGTAGGCGAGGTGAAACAGCTTGTCCAGGCAGTATTGGACGATGTCCGGATGCAAAATCAGGTCCATGTAAGCTTGCTCATCGCCGCGCAGCCGGCGGTAGAGCAGAAACGGTTCCGAGCCTCCGCCGCGAATGGGCCGGCGTTCGTGGCCCCGGATTCGCTCGGGCAAATGGGAGTAATCCCAATGGTCGGGATCAGGCCAGGCATAATGAGCTTCAATCTCCTCGACGGACTGATACGCGGCCAGCGGGGCATGCACGGTTTCCAGGTAGGCGCCGGTGCCATGGTCCACCTTTTCATACCGCAACCCCCAGATGTCCCCGCCGCGCCGCGGCGGCGGCCCCACGTACCGTCCTTTGACGGTCAGCGGCTGGTCAATGTGCAGCCGGCGCAGCATCTCCTCAAAATCACAACGAAGATGCTGCAGCAGACGTTGCGTCGTCTCCACCGTGGCCCAGTAATCCATCGGCACGCGGTCGGGGGTCTCCCGCCGGAGCACGGCCAGCCAGCGTTCCCGCGGGGACAACGATTCGCCGTGTTCGGCGCGCCTGGCTGCGAACGAACCGGCTGGCGGTTCGCCTGGCAAAGAAGGCAATGTCATAGAGATTCAGCCGTGCCTCGCTGGGGAGGCCCGCTTCGGCGCCGGCGATGTGACGGTTCCGTTCCTTGACTGAACCGTACTGTCCGGAAGAACGCTTTGACCCAAATCAATGGGTCAAAGCGGCTTATCCGTCATTCTCAATGCCGTATTGAGATGCCGGATCTGCCTGTAATGATACACCGACAAAAAATAGGAAGCGAGGTCCCATGAAGCTGCTGCACCCGTTCAGTCTGGCCTTTCTCACGGTCATCGCAACCGGCGGACAGGAACCGTCCTCGGAACCGAAGCCGGCAGCTTTGGCGGTTGCACACACTCAAAACACCGGCGCGGTGCCGCTTTACGACGTGTTCGAGATCACGTTTCAGCATGACCGGAGTTATGCGAATCCATTCTTTGATGTGACGATTGAGGTCACATTCACTTCGCCCAGCGGCAAACAAAGCCGTGTCGGCGGATTTCATTACGGCTCCTTGAGAGGCCCGGCGGTCAAAGTGCAAAAAACTCAGACCGCGCGCGGGGAGCGCCGCCAGGTCGAATATCATTTTGACAGGCAGGATGCATGGAAAGCGCGCTGGGCCCCGGCAGAAGAGGGCCGGTGGAGTTACACTTACGTCTTCGCCAACGCCCAGGGTGAAAAGGCCGCCGGCCAAGGCTCGTTCCAATGCGTGCCGGGGCGGGTCCATCATCCCGGTTTCGTGCGCCCGCATCCGGCCAATCCGTTCCGCTGGGTGTTCGACGATGGTAGCGCCTATTTTCCGATTGGCCTGCAGGAATGTCTGGGCGACAACGCCGGAGTTGGTTCCGTGTTGGCCGGCATGTCGATGGAAGGCCCCTTTCGCCAGGATCGGCAAGGCCGCCCGGCGCCGCCGCCGGGAGCCCTGTTCAAGCCGGGACCAGCCATGAATCCGCAAAATGCCGATGTTTATTTCCGCAATCATGCCAGAGCCGGCTTCAACCTCTTTCGGCTCTCGCAAAAGAATTGTTCCTACGAACTGTATCGTGACCTCGACCATTACCTGGCGCAGGAAGGGGTCATGACCGATGAACTTATCCGCCACGCGCGCCGGTACGGCCTGCGCGTCTTTTACGGTCTGTTCGGCTATCAACCCGTCTTCAACGATCAGCCGGATAACGCCGAGGGAATGGCGAAAGTGAAGCGCTTCATCCAGTACAGCGTCGATCGCTGGGGAGCGTATGTCGATTTCTGGGAATTCTTGAACGAGCAGAAGGCGGAGGCGCGCTGGTACGAAATCGTGATTCCGTACCTGCGCTCCATTGACCCTTACCAGCATCCCATCACCACCAGTTGGGAACGGCCGGAGCTGCCCGGCATAGAGATCAACGCGCCGCATTGGTACGCGGGCATCAAAGACGAGTTGGCCAGCGACCAGCAGACGGCTCGGCGGGCGGCAGACTGGAAAAAGTTCAACAAGCCGGTCATCGTGGGCGAGCAGGGCAACTCCGCCTCGAAAGAACAACTCCAAACGCCGGGTGTCGGCGGCGTGTGGGACCTCGGCTCAGCAACGCGCCTGCGCCTGCGCAACTGGGCCGCGTTGTTCAACGAGATTGCCTTCATCTTCTGGAATACCAGCTACGCCAAGGACGGCCATTTCATGAACATCTGGCTTGGACCGCAAGAGCGCCAACATGTCCGGGCCATGCAGGATTTTGCGTATCGCCTTGATAAAGACGTGCGCATCGTCCCAACCACTGTTTCGGATCCCAAGACGGTGCGCGCTTATGGGCTGGCCTCCTCGGCGCGAGCCGGCGTTTATCTGCACCACTTTGCCGATCATCACCATCCTGTCACGAACCTGACCGTAACGCTGGAAGTGCCCAAGCCGGCCCGGGGGTATTGGTATTCGCCCGAAACGGCGGCCATTCTCCGGCGCATCGATGTTCCGGGGGGGCGGCAAACTCTGGCCGTTCCCAGCTTCACAGTCGATATCGCCCTGCTCATTACGCCAGACCAAGCGCCGGACCTCGATCGGGATGGACAGCCCAATGACCTGGATGCGGACGACGACAACGACGGCGTGCCCGATGCACTGGACGCCTTTCCCCTCGATCCCGAGGAACAGTTTGACCGGGATGGCGACCTCATCGGCGATAACATGGACGCCGACGTGGATGGCGATGGCCTCGGCGACGACAAGAACAAAAACAGTGTGCCGGACTTTGAGGAGATGGATTTCGACGGTGACACCGTGCCGAGAGCCAATGCCATCCCATGGGATACGTTCCCGCTTGATCCCAAGGAATGGCGCGACACTGATGGCGACGGCCTTGGGGACAATGCGGACGCCGATGATGACGGCGATGGGTGGACGGACGCTGAGGAAAAAAAGGCCGGCACCGATCCGCTCGACCCGTTGAGCTTTCTGCTCGGCAAATAATGCCCAAAGAGCTTGATATGCTTGTATGGCTCCGAATCTTGCCGGCAGGCCAAGAGCCTGGATCACTTGTCAATACCGATTCTGCTGAAAAACCCGCTGACTACTTTTTAGCCCTTGAAGAGGTCGGGGGC
>ERZ1292640.1939-Hain-H43-02um-R1-1939-length-16868-cov-4_pt1 | contig 16868 bp, 14 predicted proteins | sample MGYA00564404_ERZ1292640 | MGnify/ENA primary metagenome ERZ1292640 (study PRJEB36523, sample SAMEA6512636) | groundwater metagenome | collected 2019-01-08 | study: AquaDiva: Metagenomics assemblies of 32 groundwater samples
GGCGAATGTTTTGACGTATTCGGCGACGTCGTCGACATACAGCGCGTTCTTGGGGGTGAGGGTATCGAGCCGCTGTAGCGCGTCTTGGTACATGCGCGCGTCGGGCTTTCGCGCCCCGACCTTAAACGACAGCGAAAACGCCCGGTCGTCGGCAAAAAACTCCCGCATCGCCGGAAGTTGCCTGATCTTGCTCCAGTGGATGGGGTCGGTGTTGGAGAGTACGCACATCCGCACCGCCGGTTTTACGCGGCGCAGTAGTGCCGGGATGTCCGGGTTATCGCCCACAATACATCCGGCCCAGATATCGCGGAACAGCCCGTAATCGAGGTTCAGTTGAGCACTGCGCGCCGCCTCGTTGTAGAATTGCGGCGACGTATACGTGCCGGCTTCGTGGAGATGCATCGCGGGGCCGATGGCGTCTCTGACCTCATCGGGAGAAAGCGGGCTGTGCGCGGCAAGTTGCTCCCACGCTTGTGCGTGAGAAAAGCGTCCCAGCACGTTGCCCCAGTCGAAGATGATACCTGTAAGAGGTTTGCTCATGTTTTCCGTTTCCTTTTTATGCAAGTCTATGTTATATACTGATATATAAGAGCATATATGTCAACATCTTTATCTCTCAGGATACTTATAGCGACCGGCGTGTATCCTCCCGAAAGCGGCGGGCCCGCCACGTATTCAAAACTGCTTGAGGAGCGTCTGCCGGCGCTCGGCTTTGCCGTATCTGTTCTGCCGTTTAGCCGGGTGCGGCATCTGCCGAAGATTGTGCGCCACCTCGCGTACTTTTTTATCTGTCTGCGGATGGCGCGCTGCGCCGACGTGGTGTACGCGCTTGATACCGTGTCGGTAGGATTTCCCGCGGCGCTTGCGGCAACAGTGCTCGGCAAAAAGTTTGTCGTGCGCGTGCCCGGCGACTACGCATGGGAGCAGGCGCGACAGCGCTTCGGCGTCAAAGACGAGCTCGACGGGTTTCAAAAAAAGTCGTACGGACCGCGGGTTGGATTTTTGCGCGCCGTACAGCGGTTTGTCACGCGCCGCGCGCGCGCGGTTGTCGTGCCGAGTGTGTATATGCAAACCGTAGTTTCGCAGTGGAATGTAAAAAATATATCCGTGATTTACAGCAGTATCGACCTTGCCGCTACTTATGAATTGCCCTTCGACTACGCTCAGGGTAAACCGAGGCCGGAAGGTTTTCTGGTCGTGTCATCGGGCCGGCGCGTTCCGTGGAAGCATTTTGACGCGATTGAGCGCGTGGTCGCGCGGGAGAAAAGGTGGCGCTTCTTTTTGGCGGAAAATTTGCCGCGAGCGCAGGCGCTCGGCTGGGTCAAAGCGGCGGACGTGTTCGTGCTCAACTCCACCTACGAGGGGCTCTCGCACGCGCTCGTCGAGGCGATGGCGCTCGGCACGCCGGTTGTGGCAACCGCGGTCGGCGGCAACCCGGAGCTTATTGAGGACGGGATCGACGGTCTTCTGGTGCCTCCGGGAAACGACGAGGCGCTATATGCGGCGATTAAGAAAGTCGCAACAGACAAAGAGTCTGCGCTGGCGCGCGCGCAGTCCGCCCGCGCCGCGATAGGCAAGTTTTCCATCGAGCGTACAATAGGGAAACTCGCGGAGCTTCTGCGGGGTTAAAAAACAATATGCGAATACTCGTATTATCGACGGATTCGAACGCCTTTATTGAAGGCAGTGCGGTTGCGCGACGGTTCAGGCTCCAGGCGGCGACCGTCGAGCGGCTCGACATTCTGGTGCCGCACGGGCCGGGCGCGCTGGTGCAGTTGGCGGGCAATTCCGCGGCGCGCGGCTTCGGGCTCGGCAAAATAGGCGGTTTCTTCCGCACGCTCGCGGCCAGCTGGCGCATAACCCGGCCCGACGTCGTTTCGGCGCAGGACCCTTTTTTGATAGGGCTTTTGGGGTGGGTCATCGCGCGGATGCGCGGAGCCAAGTTCCACGTGCAGGTTCATACCGACGTGTTTGACCCCGGCTTTGCCGCGCACTCTTCCGCAAACCGGCTTAAGGTGCTGTTGGCCCGGTTTATATTCGGGCGCGCCGATTCTATCCGCGTAGTGTCGGAACGCACCAAAAAATCCATAACGGCGCGCGGTATCCGCGCGGAAGTATCCGTTCTGCCTGTTTTTATAGACGCCGAGGCGGCAGAGAAGGTCGTACCGTTCAACCGGCACCAGCGGTATCCGCAGTTTGAAAAGCTGCTGCTTTTTGCCGGCCGCTTGGAACCCGAAAAGAATGCGGCGGGAGCTCTGCACGCCATGGCCGAAATTCTTAAAGAAGAGCCGCGGACCGGTTTGATAGTGTTGGGGGGCGGCTCGCAGCGGATATATCTGGAATCTTTAGCGCGGGAATTGGGGATAGTAGCGCACGTGGTATTTGAGCCGTATCAGGACCCGTTTCCGTTCTACAAAGCGGCGGACCTTCTGCTCGTTACCTCGCGGTATGAGGGGTACGGCATGGCAGTCGTCGAAGCGTTGTTGTCGGGCTGTCCCGTCGTGTCGCTCGACGTGGGCATTGCCGGCGAAGTCGGTGCGTTGATTACTTCTTTTGAAAACATGCCTGCGGCGGCTCTGCAGGTGTTGCGCAGCGGAGCGCGCGGACGGCTTGCGGTGCCGCTGCCGTCAGAGTCGGAGTATCGCGACCTCTGGCACGCTCAAATGGTCCAGCATCTCGGCGGTGAGGCGCCGCGCAGTACGCCCGCCGAGGAGGAGACCCCTCCGCGCGTCGGATTCGTCGGCCAAGGTTGGATCGGCAAAAATTATGCCGACGAACTTGAGCGTCGCGGCGTCAGCGTCGTGCGTTACGCGCTCGAAGAGCCGTATAGCGCGAACAAAGCGCTGATACAGGACTGCGATATCGTGTTTATCGCCGTACCGACGCCCACTACCCCGGAAGGGTTTGACGACAGTTACGTCAAAAGCGCCCTCTCGGTTGTCGGCGACGGCAAAACCGTTGCTATCAAGTCGACCATTTTGCCCGGCACTACGCAAAAGCTGCAAGCGCTTAATCCGGGGAAATTTATTCTGCATTCGCCGGAATTTTTGGCGGAAGCCACGGCAAGTTATGACGCCGCGCATCCGACGCGCAACATCGTGGGGATTCCTTTGGAGTCCCCGGAGATGCGCCTGCGCGCCGAACAGGTCCTGCGCCTTTTGCCGCCGGCCTCTTTCGAGCTTATCTGCTCTTCGGTCGAATCGGAGCTTATCAAGTACGTAAACAACGTCATGCTCGCCATGAAGGTCGTGCAGGTCAACCTGGTATATGACTTGGCCGCGTGTTTGGGCGCCGACTACGCCGTGCTGCGCGATGCCATCGGCGCGGATCCGCGCATAGGGCGCAGCCATCTCGACCCGGTGCACAAGAGCGGGCACCAGAACGCGAAACCCGGCCGCGGCGCGGGCGGCGACTGTTTCATCAAAGATTTCGAGGCGTTCCGGCGGTTATATACCAAAACCGTGGCGGATAAACAGGGTAGCGCTCTATTGGATGCAATGGTAGAAAAAAACCTCCACCTTCTTTTAAGCAGCGGTAAAGACACGGAACTTCTGAAGAGCGTTTACGGCGTAGAGGTCGGGGAGCGCGTCTTTGGTAAAAAAGAATGAAGCTTCTTATCTGCACACAAGTGGTAGACAAAAACGATCCGGTGCTCGGGTTTTTTGTCCGGTGGATAGAGGAGTTTAAAAAACATTGCGAGGTGGAAGTTGTTTCGCTCAAAGATTTAGGGGCAGGAGGAAAGATATCGCGCGCGTGGCGGCTGCTTCGTTTGGCTTCAACCTTACAATACGATGCAGTATTTGTGCACATGAACCCGGAGTATATAGTGGCGGCCGGATGGCTCTGGCGTCTGCGTGGTAAAAAAATCGCGTTGTGGTATACGCACAAAAACGTGCACCTGAAACTCCGCATCGCGACGCTCTTGACGGACCGGGTGCTCACCGCCTCCAAAGAAAGCTTCCGTCTTTCTACGGAAAAGCTCCGCGTGATGGGACACGGCATCGATACCGATTTTTTTACTCCGGATCCGAGTGTCGTACGCAGTAATACATCACTTTCCGTCGGGCGGCTGATGAAGTCCAAGCGGCACGACCTCGCAATCCGCATGGCGGTTGAGCAAGGTCGAACCTTGCTCATTGCGGGAGAGGGGCCGGAACGCCAAAATTTGGAGTCTCTTGCCGAAGATCTCGGCGCCGACGTTCATTTTTTGGGCGCTCTGACGCAAACACAGCTGCGTGATGAGTACCGCCGTGCCGCGTATTTGCTGCACACCAGCGAGACGGGGTCGCTGGATAAAGTGGTGCTCGAGGCGCTCGCCTGCGGTTGCCCCGTCAAAACCAACGACCCGGCGCTCAAACATCTGGAGCAGTCAACCCCCGCGTATGTCCGCGAGCACCACTCGCTCAAAAACCTTATTCCTGCAATACTAAAAGCGCTCGCATGACTGGTAAACCGCAAGTAGACAAATCACACTATACATTTGACCGGTACTCTTTTGAGGGGCGCTTCGTCAGCTATTACTGGCAGCTCAAAGAAGTGCTGGCGCTCAATCCCGGTTCGATTTTGGAAGTAGGTGCGGGAGACAGAGTTTTCGGCAATTTTATCAAAGACAATACCGGCGTATCATATACGTGCGTCGACATCGCCGAAGACCTGCGCCCAGACGTCGTTGGCAGTGTGACCGCGCTCCCGTTCCCCGATAAATCATACGATGTCGCCTGCGCGTTCGAGGTACTCGAACACCTGCCGTTCGAGCAGTTTGATGAGGCGGTGAGCGAGCTCGCGCGGGTGGCCCGCACTCATGTGGTCATCAGTATTCCGCACTTCGGGCCGGCGCTCTCCTTCTCCCTCAAAATTCCGTTCTTACCGCAGCTGCGCTTTGCTTTTAAAATTCCATTCCCCAAGCGGCACGAGTTCAACGGCCAGCACTACTGGGAGCTGGGGAAGAGAGGTTACTCAACATCGCTTGTGCGTCAAAAGCTCTCCGCCGACGGGGACATTGTCCGCGACTTCGTACCGTTTAACAGCGAATATCATCATTTTTTTGTTTTAGAATTACCTCATGCTTGAATATAAAAAAATAGTTTTTTTTGTATCGCCCGCCTGGCGCCGCGAAGGATACCAGCATACTCCGCTTCTCTTTCCGTTTTGGGGAAATGCCTTCAGTAAAGAAAGGTCTCCCTTCCATTACGCCCTATTCGAGCGCCACGGATTTGATACGACCTATTTTGCCGTTACCGACAAGGAAGAAGATGCTGACCTTGTGCTGATGCCGTACCCGCATAATCTCGCGTTGCGCGCTATGCCGGACCTTTTGGCGGAGTGTCGCGCGACGGCGCAGCGGCTGGGGAAACCCCTCCTGGTCGACGGGATAGGGGATATCGAAAACCCTATCCCGCGAGAGGTGCTCGTGCTGCGCTACGGCGGCTACCGGTTTTCCCGTACCACAAACGAGATAATCATACCGCCGTATGCCGACGACTTACTCGAAGCGTATTGCGGCGGGGAAGTGCGGTTGCGGGAATGGCATGAGACTCCAACAGTAGGTTTTAGCGGGTGGGCGTCGCTGACTCCTGTGCAAGAAGTGCGGGCAATACTCAAGGAGTTACCCGACCGACTGCGAGGGGTCTTTATGAGCCGCTATCGCGCCAAAAAGAAAGGCGTCTTTTTCCGCCGGAAAGCGCTTGCGGTGCTCAAACACTCACGCCAAATTACTTTCAATACGTTCGCGCGCAGCTCGTACTCCGGCCACATCGATACGGCGTCAAAAAGCGCGGATGTGCTGCGCAAGGAGTTTGTGGACAATCTACTCCAGAGCGACTACGGTCTTGAGGTGCGGGGAGATCCCAATACCTCGACCCGTCTTTTCGAGATACTCGCTCTCGGACGCATTCCGGTTATTCTTGACACCGAGCGCAACTTCCCGTTTGACGACAAACTCGATTACGCGTCTTTCGCGCTCGTGGTCGACTTTCGCGAACTGCCGCGGCTGGGAGAACATATAGCCGCCTTCCATCGTTCGCTGACGCCAGGGGAGTTTAGATTGATGCAGTTGCGCGCCCGCGACGCCTATCGCAACTACTTCCGCGTAGACGCGCTCACGCGGCCGCTGATTGAAGAGGTAAAAAAACGCGTCCACTTGTAGCACGCGACGCTCTTTGTTAGGATACAGCCACTATATAAATGGCCAGAGCATATTTTGTTTTAATGGTATACAACGAGGAGGATTCCATTTCCTCTGTTATAGACAGCATCATGGGTTGCCCGTTGCCGCCGCAGTATGAGCGCCGCATCCTTGCTGTAAACGACGGCAGCACCGATACCAGCCAAACACTCCTCGACCGCGCGGGGCTGACAGCACCGGTGCATACGCTTTTTTATCCGACACGGCAAGGCATGCCCGAGTCATTCCGCGGAGCATTTAAGTATTTGGAGCCGCATCTCAGTGATGACGACGTTGTCTTTACCATGGAGGCGGACGCTACCAACGATATCGCCTGCGTCACGCCAATGGTGCGCGAGATACAAAAAGGAGCCGACGTGGTCATCGCCTCGCGCTACGCGCCGGGCGCAGTGTCACTCGGGTTCCCCTGGTACCGGCTGTGGGGGAGCAATACAGTCAACTTCTTTTTACGGCTCCTGTGGAACGTGCCCAATGTTACCGATTGCTCGGTGCTCTACCGCGCGTACCGGGGTTCGACACTGCGCGAGTACATTACAAACCTACCGCCGTTTCGCGCGCGCAAATCCTTTGCTGTTATCGCCGAGATTCTTCTTCAGATAGCAAAACACACATCAAGGTTTGCCGAGGTGCCGTTGCGCTACGACTACAATCTTAAAAAAGGACCCTCAAAAATGAAATTGTTTCAGACTCTCTGGGAATACACGCGCATTACGCCGCGTATGCCTTTACATAAGCAGTCAATCTTTTGGATTGCAGTAGGCGCGTTGTTTCTGCGGCTGTGGGGGATAACCTACGGCTTTCCCGACCTCCTTGTTCTTGATGAGTCGTCGCTTACCCGCGGAGCGCTTACCATGCTCAAGCTCCACACAATAATCCCCGCCCTGCATCCGGCGGATTTCGCCACGATGTATTATCCGCCCTTTACGGCGTACCTGTACCTGTTGGTGCTCGCACCGGTGATGGGGCTCGGCTATCTGTTTTCTCACGCGCCTTCGCTCGGCGATTATGCGGCACAACTTATCCTCGACCCGACGCCCGCGTGGATAGCGACGCGCGCGATTTCTGCACTCGTCGGCGCGCTCACGGTGTATTTTTTGGGCCGGCTCGCCGAGCGGATGTATCCGGGGAGCGGAGTCTTTGCGGCTCTGTTTTTGGCGACCAGCTTTTTGCATGTTGAGTTTTCCCACATTGCGCGGCATTGGGCGCCGTCGTTCTTATTTATTACTTTGTTGTTGTGGGCCGCGTATCACCTGTATCACTCGGGCCAGAAGCGCTGGTATGTGCTTGCAGGAATCTTCGGCGGGCTCGCCGTCGGCACCGGGGTGCTGGCCGGCATTCTTATGCTGGCGCCCGCGCTCGCGCACTTCTTCCGCGAGGGGAGCCTTGTTCAAAAACTCCGCAGCGCGGCATTTTGGATAATGATAGGAGTCACGGGTTTTTTGACGGTGCTTACACTCGCGCTCCATCCGCTCATATTTCAAAATTTGTTTACCGGACATGAAATTGAGGGCAGTGCCCCGCTTGGTCCCAAGTCGCTTTATAACTTAGCCTGGATGATTGTCGTTGAGGCGCGTGATTTTGCGCAGTCCGAGACGATAATTTTTATTTTCGGGCTTATCGGACTCCCGTTCTTTCTCCTGCGACACCGGAAATTCGGCACCGTGCTCGTGCTTACCGCTCTTCTTACCGTACTCGCAATCTACTTTTTTCATTATTATCTTTTGCATTATCTGTTGCTCATACTTCCTATCTTCGTACTTTTTGCCGGAGCGGGAGTCTCCGAGATTGTACGCATGGCAAAAACCAGGAGCATGCGCATAGGTATGATTGTCGCTGTTTTTGCGCTCCCGGCGCTGATAGCGTTGCGTTTCAGTTATCTCTGGACACTCCCGGATACGCGGCATGATGCGCGGGCGTATATAGAAGAGCGTCTGCCGCAAGACACGCGCATTATTTCTTACCTGCCGAATATGAAGGTGGTCACTCCGGAGCAGACGGCGCTCCGTGAGCGGCTCGCCTTTGACCCAAAATCCTCTCGCCTGGTCGACCAGACATTGCTCTCGCTCGCAACCTCAAGTTATCCGGTGCCGGCATACCCGGTCTTTGAGATAGGCGCGCTCTCCATTGAGGGGGCGGCAAAAATAACACTGCCGTTCTTGGAGTCGCAGCACTTTGACTATGCAGTCGTTGACCGCTCTGTTGCGGCCTATCCCGCACTAGAAGCGCTCATGGCAAAAGGAAAAATTGTAGCGCGGTTTCCCGCAGATGTCCCCGCCGTCGATATTCTTGCCAATGAATTTGGCGGGCCTACGCTCGCTGTTTTTATCATGCATCAGATGGGCCCGGAGATTTGGATAGTAAAATTGAAGTAATGAAAGTCCTCTTGTTCGGAGGGTCGGGGATGATAGGCCGGGAGCTGGTCTCGGCGCTTTCGGCGCACGCGGTCGCGGCTCCGCCGCACGCGCGCACCGACATTGCCGATGCCGTCGCGGTGAGGGAAGCGGTCGCGGAAGAAAAACCGGATATTATCATCAACGTGGCGGCTATTATTGATGTAAACATGCTTGAGCGCGACCCTGAGTTAGGTGGGCGGATTAATATCGACGGAGCCGCGCATATCGCGCGCGCGGCCGCCGGGGCGGGGATTGCGCACCTGTTGGTGAGCAGTAGTTATGTGTTTGGAGACTCCCCCGGACCGTACGCGGAAGACGCGCCGGCTCATCCGGCCAATGTATACGGAAAAACAAAAGCGGAAGCCGAGCGTGTGGTGCTTTCGTGCGGCGGCAGTATCGCCCGTTCTTCGTGGATATATTCGCCGTACCGCGAAACTTTTGTGGACGAAGTCGCGCGCGCTTTACTCCAAGGAAAGCCGTTTGAGGCTTCCGCCCAGAGAGGCAACCCGACCTCCGGAAGCGATTTTGCATCAGCGATCGTAAAAAACTTTATAGATTCCGCGCCGAAAAGCGGTGTGTACCATATCGTAAACGAGGGGAGCGCGTCACGCTATGAGCTGGCGCGCGAAATAGCGCGCATACTGGGCGTCCCCGAAAATCTCGTAGTCGCCAAAAACTTTCCCTCAAGCGCCGCGCGCCCCAGCGTACTGCTTAAAAATAAAAAACTCCCGCCGCTACCGCGGTGGGAGGACTCTTTGCGCAAATATCTTACGCGCAACCGTTGAGCGTGAAGCCTTTAGTACGATTTTTCTGAACCGAGGTGAAGAAACGCTCCAGCGGCTTTTCGAGCCCGGCCGCGATTCCGGCGCGGACGACAACGCCGATGCATCCGTACAGAAGCCGCGTGCGCAATCCTCCCGTGCGGGGGATAGACACAAAGGAAATGCCGGTATTATTTTCTTTCGCGCGCCTGCGCCAAATCGGTTTGCCCGCAAAGAGATACCAACCGGACGAGACGACCACAACCTCCCGGGCACCGCTCTGCGATACTGTCTTGCAGGCGACGCGCGCTTCGGAAAACATGCCCACGCCGCCCTTTATCAGTTGTAATGACTCTGCGGGAACGCCGTTTTGTACAAGCCACTCGCGCATAAGGCTCCCCAGCGTGGGCAGTTGCGGCGCGTAAGGCACATCTCCCGTCAGAAATAACAAGTCGCCCGGTCTTGCGGTTGCGAGCGCTCCGCGCATCCGGGCAACCGTGGTATCGCATAACTCCGCGGGAGTTTTGAAGTGGCAGGGGATAGGCATGATGATTCTAGACATAGGAAAGGACCCCTAGTATAGTACGAAGTTACTGTATGAAAAAAGCCCTTATTACCGGCGTTACCGGCCAGGACGGCTCCTATTTGGCGGAGCTGCTTATTACAAAGGGGTATGAGGTGCACGGACTCGTGCGCCGCTCGAGCACCTTTAACCGGCATAACATTGACCACATTTTTACGACTGACGCCGGACGCCTGGAGCATCTCCACTACGGCGATATGGCCGACATGAACTCGCTCATGTCGATTTTAAAAAAGGTTCAGCCTGACGAGATATACAACCTGGCGGCGCAGTCGCACGTAAAAATATCATTTGAGGTCCCGTCTTATACCGCGCAGACAGACGGGCTCGGCGTACTCTCACTACTTGAAGCGGTACGGCTTCTCGGGCTCAAATCAAAAATATACCAGGCCTCAACCTCCGAGCTCTACAGCGGCGATAAAAAAGACGCTCCGCAGAACGAACAAACGCCGTTCAAGCCAAAAAGCCCGTACGGAGTCGCCAAGCTGTACGCGTTTGATATCGCGCGCGTGTACCGCGAAAGTTACGGCATGTTCGTGGTAAACGGCATTCTTTTTAATCATGAGTCGCCGCGCCGCGGAACAAACTTTGTGTCGCGCAAGATTGCGCACGGAGTGGCACAGATATGCGCGGGAACGCGCGACCACATAGAACTCGGGAACCTCGACGCCGCGCGGGACTGGGGATACGCGCCCGAGTATATGGAAGCCGCGTGGACCATGCTCCAACAGGAGACGCCGGAGGATTTTGTCATAGCGACAGGCGAGACCCATACCGTGCGCGAGTTTACCGAAGCCGCTTTCGCGCGCACCGGTGTTACGCTCCGCTGGGAGGGGGCCGGAGTCGACGAAGTCGGCGTTGACGCGGCAACCGGCAAAACGGTAGTAAAGATTGACCCTCAATATTTTCGCCCTAACGAAGTCAAGTATCTGCGGGGCGATTCCGGCAAAGCCTTTGCGGCGTTCGGATGGAAGCCCACAACGACATTTGCGAAGCTGGTGGAAATCATGATGGACAGCGAGCTCGCGAAAATACAGCGCCTAAGACCAAAAGCGGAAAAGACCGACGCAAGAATCGGCGTCGGGTGTCTGGAAATAACGGATACGGAAAAGCGGTATGTAAACGAAGTGCTCGAGTCCGGGCGCCTCTCGCAAGGTCCGTTTATCAAGCGGTTTGAACGGGAGTTCGCCGCGGCGCACGACGCGCGCTTCGCCGTCATGGTTAACAGCGGCACGAGCGCGCTCGAGATGGCGGTCGCCTGCCTCAAAGAAGCGCACGGTTGGCGGGACAATGATGAGATACTGTGCCCGGCGGTTACCTTTGTCGCCTCAAGCAACGTTATGTTGGCCAATAACCTGAAGCCTGTTTTTGTGGACGTAGACCCGCAGACCTACAATATCGACCCGGCAAAAATTGAAGAAAAGATAACCCCCTACACCCGCGCGATTATGGCGGTGCACCTCTTCGGCCAGCCTGCCGCGATGGACAAAATACAGGATATCGCGCGCAGGCATAGCCTGCGCCTTATCGAAGATTCGTGCGAGACGATGTTCGCGAAGTATCAAGGAACCTCGGTCGGGACCATGAGCGACATTGCCTGCTTTTCGACCTACGCGGCGCATATTCTGGTGACGGGGGTCGGCGGCCTCGCCGTGACCAACAACCCGAAATATGCCGAGATCCTGCGCAGTCTGGCAAACCACGGACGGGATAATATTTATATTTCTATAGACGACGACAAAAATACAAAGGGCGAAGAACTGAAGGAAATAATTTCCCGGCGGTTCAACTTTGTCCGCCGCGGCTACAGTTACCGGGTGACGGAAATGGAGGGCGCTCTCGGTTGCGCGCAGCTGGAGCGGCATGAAGCGACCATCGCAAAGCGGAAGGAAAACGGCGCGTATTTTAATAAGCATCTCGCCCCGTTCGGCGAACATCTTCAACTACCGACGACCGCTCCCGGCGCGGACCACGTGTTTATGATGTATCCGATCGTTATAAAAAAATCTTCACCGGTAAAGAAAGCCGATCTGGTCCAGTATCTCGAGGAGCACAACATCGAGACCCGCGACATGTTGCCGCTCATCAATCAGGGGTTTTATACCGATTTGTACGGAGATTTGGAAGCGCGCTATCCGGTCGCGAAGTGGATAAACAACAACGGCTTTTACATCGCCTCGCACCAGATGCTCACGCCAAAAGACCGCGAGCATATTGTCTCGGTGTTCGGTGAATTTTTTAAATTCCGCGTATAACGGGACTTTTTTATTTATACTCCCGGTTCGTCGTGATGCTTCCACACCCACAGCCGGTAGCCCGTGTAGTTGGAGATGAACCCGAGCATAATGCCGGCCGCGTACGCCATGTGGATTATCCAAATGTTTTCAGTCAGAGACTCTGCGGTAAACACCGAAATCCATTGCAGAGTAATCGAGCCGGAAACGACGAGATGAAAACGCAGGAGACGCGCCAGTAGCGGAGCGTGTACACGGTCATTAAACGAGTAGCGGTTATTTAGGAAAAAATTTGTTAAGACGCTCATTTCGGCGCCAATGATGGTCGCAAGCGATGGGCGTAGTATCTCCAGCCATATCCCGAACACTTCAAAAAAGATTGTTTGTACCACCAACCCCACTGCCCCTATTGCTATAACGCGCAACAACCGCTTATGCAGCAGGATGCGCGCTATTCCGGCAAGTTTTTGAATAAAATTGTGCATCCGAAGAAGTACCCTTATACTATACCTTGCTATGAATATTGTTCGCATATACCGGGCTTTTACCGACAGAGTTAACCGCGTCCCTTTTGGAGTGCTTATTGCGGTTATTCTTCTTCTTAGTTTAATTCCGGCCGTGGAAGTATTTTCTGTGTTAGGAGACAGGTGGCAAGGTTTTTTTCCATCGTTCGGCGACTAGAATTTTTATTACGCGCACGTTCAGACTATCGCGGAAGGGTATTATAACGACGGAAACCCGTACTTTTTTGAACACCGTTTTGATCCGCCGCTGGTGCTGTTCGGCGGCGCGTGGCTGAACGCGCTCCCGTTACTTTTAGGCATACCGTTTAATGCGGCAGTAGTAATTAACTTTATACTTTGGAGTCTTGCATTCGCCGCCGTAGCGTACCTCTTATATAAGGAGCTTGCGGTTTCGCCGTGGCTCAGTGTTGCGGGTGTGGTCATAGTATATCTGCAGTCCTATCAGCACGTCTTCCGGCCGGCCAATCTCCAGCCGGTGTATCCGTTTTATTTTCTGTTCTATCTGGCGCTCGCACGGTTCATGCGGGAGCAAACGAAGACCAATATACTCCTGCTTGCCCTTGTCTCGGCGTCTACCTGTTATCTGTATTCTTTTTTATGGCAGGCGGTCGCGGTGACGCTCGGACTCCTTATATTGTATACGCTCGCCAAGCGGGATTGGCCGCTCTTTAAGGCGGCACTGCTCTCCTCGACCATCGGAGGTCTGCTTGGTCTGCCCGCGGTGCTCTACCCGTTTTGGTTGTCGCATGCGTCTCCGTATTTTTGGGAGAGTATCGCGCGCTTCGGGCTTGTGTACACGCACATACCTATGGCAGAAATCGTATATTCAGGAGGGTGGGTAGGCGTTATACTCGCGTTTCTTGCGCTGTTGTATTGGCGCGCGCCCGCACTGCGCGGTAGAGAGTTTTATCGCCTGTGTTTGTTTATTTCAATCAGCGGTCTCGGGCTTTGGATTACGCAGGGGAGCAACGCATTGACGGGCATGTTGGTTGAAACGGGCGAGCATGTACGCATACTCATTTTCCCCTGGGTGCTGTTTGTCGATATTATGCTCGGCTCGTACCTCTGGAGAAGGCGCGCCGACCTGTCGTCTTTAGTACGCGTGTTGTCGGTTGCGGTTATTGTAGTGGTAACACTGGTGAGTTTGCAGTACACATACAACCGCTTCGCGCCGTTTGTCGCTATTACCGAGTATCGGCGCGACCTATGGGATGAGCAACAGCGCTACGTCAAACTATTTGATTGGCTGCAGACGCACGAGAGCTCTCCGGTGGTTATCTGGAGCGAGCCCAGCAGCTCTATCACGATTGCTTTGCCGGTATTTACTCGGCATTTCGACCTGTACACGATCCCGGGTATTTGGGAGTTGGTGTCGGAGGAGGAGATACGTGAGCGGTATTTAGTGTCGCAATATTTTAACAATCCCACCAAAGATGATTTAAAAGAAAATATATCGGTATTCCTCGGGCGGCAAGACGTGCATCATATCGCCAAGACCCGCGAGCGCGAGATTAAGGTGTGCCGCCTGCTAAGTGCAATTGCCGGCGACAGAAATTGCGGAGAGCCCAAAACTTCGCTTGAGATATTGGGGGAAGGGTTCTTTGACCAACTAGTGCAGAAATTCCAAGGCGATATCAAACCGAACATTACAACCTATCTGAAGAAATACCACGTTTCTTATATTTTAAAAGACAATACCCTAAATTCTGATTGGCATCCGGAGGCGCTGAAAGCTAAACGCGTCTACAGTGACGGGAGGTATGAATTATATCGCTTGCCGTAATGAACACCCCTCTAATGTCCAACGACATCCTGACATATCGCCGCAACGTCACGTCTGAGCATGGCGAAGACGGGATTATTGAGCGCATATTCAACATCATCGGCGAGGAATCCCGCTGGTGCGTTGAGCTTGGCGCCTTAAACGGCGTTCACGGCAGCAATGTGTGGAGCCTAGTGCAAAAACGAGGGTGGTCGGGAGTACTTATCGAAGCAGACAAGACGCAGTTTGAGCGGCTACAAAAAGAGTACGCGTACTATAGTAATGCGCACTGCATTGATGCCTACGTATCCTTTGAAGGGGAACAGTCGCTTGACAACATTTTTTCCCAGACGCCACTTCCACGCACCTTCGACCTTTTTTCCCTTGATATCGACGGCAACGACTACCATCTATGGGAGTCACTCAACAAGTACCGGCCGCGGGTCATGGTGGTTGAGTTTAATCCGTCCATTCCCAACAACGTCGCCTTTGTCCAGCCGCGCGACATGCGGGTTTTCCAGGGTTCCTCGTTGCGCTCCCTTATAGAGCTCGGTAAACAAAAAGGATACGAGCTCGTCGCCGCAAACGAAGCTAACGCTTTTTTTGTGCTGCAGGATCTTTTTCCCAAGTTTGGGATCAGCGACAACTCAATCGACGCGCTCCACACCGATACCCAGTTTCAAACGCAATTTTTCCAGCTGTATGACGGTACGCTCCGTATAGCGGGGAACAGTCGCCTGATCTGGCACGACCGCCCCATAGACATCAAAAAGCTGCAGGTGCTTGGCCCCTCTGCCAGGCGCTACCCGGCCCGCGTCTCCTCCGGGGGAGGAGTAAGGCGGCTTAAATACTACGTACGCAAACTCCCCTTATATTCCGTACTCATGCGGTTAAAAAAATGGATTACTCGCCGGTAACTATACTTAAAACGGTCATTTTGGTATGCCTTGGCATAGCTCTGTCGTTACTCGTATTCGCTCCTATTCTCGAGATAACCGATCCAAATGGATACAAGATAATGTCAGTCGACCCCGTCTCGGGACTTCCGCTCTATATTCCAAACAGCAGTGTTACGCTTCTTACGGGTTGTTTCGAAAATAGCGCGGTGATAAATAATATCGGTTTCCACGGGCCGCCCGTTGCCGCGGAGAAAGGGAAGGATGTGTTCCGGATCGTGATACTGGGCAGCTCGTTTATAGAAGCCAGACAAGTGCAGGTCGCCAGCATGTTCTCCACGCTGCTTGAACAAAAATTAAATGACAATCTGCAAAAGGCCCATACGTACGAAGTAATTCCACTCGGTTTTAACGGAAACGGCACTTTTCAAAATACGCTCTATTATAAGTACTATGGGTCACCGCTAAAGCCGGACCTGGTCATTGTTATTGAAACCGGATTTGAGCTCTATCGGCATCTTGACAATCCGCCGCTTGACCAGCAGGGCAAGGTCATACTCGAAGCGCCAAAGACGCACGATAGCGCGGCAATGGCATCTCTGAAGGCTCTTTTGAGGAACTCTAAGTTATTGGTTAATCTATACAGCCGCTCGCTTATGCTCAAAGACGCATCACTCGCGTTTCTTAATCACCCGCTCTTCTTTATGCCAACACCCGCGCCTGCGGCGGGGCCGGATAAAGCGCAAGCGGAACAAGCGCGATGGGATATAAAAGAAAAAATTATTGACGCGCTGCTGGAGCAGACAAAAGCAGACCGCGCGCAGTTTTTGTATGCGGCGTTTGCGGGCCGGGAGGAACCGGCAAGCACTATAGAGGAAATCTCCAGGCATATGGAGGACATGGCTTTACAAAAGGGTTTTGAATACGATAACCTTGTTCCTTTTGTTTTTGCAGCAGAAGAAGCGACAGGGAAACCTGCTGCCCTTTTGCCATGCGACGGACATTGGTCAAACGACGGACATCAGTTTGTGGCCAATGCACTCTTTGATTATTTGTCACATCATCCCGCCTTGCTTGGTCGACCCTAATAAATACTATGCAAATTCTCGGCATCGGAGTGGATATAGTAGATATGCGCAGGCTCCGGCAAGCGCGGTATCTTGAGCGCGTGGCGGAGTTTTTTCTCCTTCCTGAGGAGTTGGAGGCCATGAAGCATAGCCGTGACGCCGTCCAGTTCGCCGCATCGCGCTTTGCCGCAAAGGAGGCGGTCATCAAGGCGTGCCCGGGACGCTTGTGGTACCATGATTTTGTTATAGAAAAGGAGGGGAAAAAACTCCGGGTTCGATTTTGCGGCCCCATCGGCCAAAAGTATGAGGTTTTTGTTAGCGTCGCTCATGAACTGTCCTATACAATCAGTAATGCCGTGGTGGGCTTGTAACAGCGGCACACAACACTATGGAGCTTCTCGATTACATACGGTTGGCGCAGGAATATGAAAAGGGCGGCGAGCCTAAACAGGGGGAACCCCTGC
>ERZ1292640.1940-Hain-H43-02um-R1-1940-length-16866-cov-7_pt1 | contig 16866 bp, 19 predicted proteins | sample MGYA00564404_ERZ1292640 | MGnify/ENA primary metagenome ERZ1292640 (study PRJEB36523, sample SAMEA6512636) | groundwater metagenome | collected 2019-01-08 | study: AquaDiva: Metagenomics assemblies of 32 groundwater samples
GGCGCGCCCGCGCTCTGGCGACGCGCCCGTCTCGGTCTGACTGCGGCGGCCGCGGCCCCCGCGCCGCCCGCGCGGGCGGCGCCCGGCGGCGGCTTCGCTGGCGAGGTCGGCCTCCATGGTCTCCAGCTGCCCGGTGTCGAGCGCGGCACGCTCGATCTCGCGTGGATTCGCGGCTTCCACCTTCTCCAGCGCGTCGCGCGCGGCGGCCTGCTCCGCCTCCTTCTTGTTGCGGCCCTTGCCCTCGCCGAGCACGCGCTTGCCCACCACCACCTCGACCTGGAACTGCTTCGAATGGTCGGGCCCCATCTGGCTGCGGATGCGGTAGACCGGATGGGTGCGGAACGTGCTCTGCACGTACTCCTGCAGGTGGCTCTTGTAATTCGTGTGGCGCTTGTCCGCCACGATCTCGCGCGACTCCCGCAGCAGCCAGCGCTCGATGAAGGCGCGCGCCGCCTCGAAGCCCTGGTCCAGGTAGATCGCCCCCACCACGGATTCGAAGGCGTCGGCCAGGATCGAGAGGCGCTGACGGCCGCCCGACTCCACTTCCGAATGGCTCATGAGGACGAAGCGGCCGAGGCCCATCGCGAGCGCGCGGCGCGAGAGGATGGCCTTCGAGACCAAGAGCGACTTGGTCTTGGTGAGCTGGCCCTCGTGCTCGTCGGGGTTCTGGCGGTAGAGGTACTCGCTCGTCACCAGCCCCAGCACCGAGTCGCCGAGGAACTCCAGGCGCTCGTTGGACTCGCGCGGCCCCTGGCCGGTGACGCTCAGGTAGGACCGGTGGGTCAGGGCCAGCTTGAGCACGGCGGGATCGCGGAAGGCGATCTTGTAGTGGCGGCAGAACTCCGAGATGGCCCGGGTCTCCTGCTCGCCGAGAGACACACCGGCCGCGCGCGGCTGACGCGCCGGCGCGGGCGCGGACACGAACAGGGACTTGAGCCACGCCCAGAGCGACAGGCGGCGCGGCGGTGGCGGCGTGCGGCGCGAGCCGCGGCCACGGCCTCCGCGACGGCGGCGTCCCCTTACGTCACGGCCCTCAGGGCCAGGGTTGCGTTGTGTCCCCCGAACCCGAACGAGTTCGAGAGGGCGGCCCTGACGCGCAGCGCCCGGGCCTGATGAGGAACGAAATCGAGGTCGCATTGAGGATCCGGATTCTCCAGGTTGGTCGTAGGTGGGACGATCCCGCGCGACAGGGTCAGCGCGGTGACCACCGCTTCGAGTCCGCCGGCAGCACCCAGCAGGTGCCCGGTCATGGACTTGGTCGAGCTCATCATCAGGCGCGCGGCGTGAGCGCCGAACACCCTCTTCACCGCGGTCACCTCCGCCGGGTCCCCGGTCGGAGTGGACGTGCCGTGGGCGTTGATGTACGTCACGTCCTCGAGCGGGATGCCGGCGTCATCCAGCGCGCGCCGCATCGCGCGCGCCGCGCCGCTGCCGTCCTCCGAGGGAGCGGTCAAGTGGTAGGCATCTGCCGAAGCTCCGTAGCCGCCGAGCTCGCACAGGAGTGGTGCACCGCGGCGCCGGGCGTGCTCCTCGGTCTCGAGCACGAGCACTCCAGCGCCTTCGCCCATCACGAAGCCGTCCCGATCCCTGTCGAAGGGACGGCTGGCTCGCTGCGGGTCGTCGTTTCGAGTGGAAAGGGCGCGGGCGCTCCCGAAGCCCGCCAGCGCCATCGGAGTGATCGTGGCCTCCGCGCCGCCCGCGAGCATGACGTCCGCATCACCGGCACGCAGCAGGCGCAGGGCCTCGCCGATCGCGTGCGCGCCCGAAGCGCATGCCGAGACCGTGCCGAAGTTGGGGCCCCGCAGTCCGTACTGGATCGAGACCTGCCCCGCCGCCATGTCGGAGATCATCATCGGGATGAAGAACGGGCTGACCCGGCCCCGCTGCAGCAGGGCCGTGTGCTGGGTCTCGAACGTCTCCATGCCCCCGATCCCGGAGCCGAGCACCACGCCGAACCGGTCGCGATCCACCTTCTCGGGGTCGATCCCGGCGCGCTGGATCGCCTCGTGGCAGGCCACCACCGCGAACTGCGCGAAGCGGTCCATCCGCTTCGCGTCCTTGCGGTCCACCACCCCTTCGGTGGTGAAGCCCTTCACCTCGCAGGCGAAGCGCGTCTCGTAGTCCGCGACGTCGAACCGCGTGATGGGCCCGGCGCCGGACCTTCCAGCGACGAGGTTCGACCAGAACTCCTCGGTGTCGTTGCCGATGGGCGAAACCACGCCCGTGCCGGTCACGAACACCCGGCGACCGTTCTCAGACATCTCGCGTCCTTCTCCCGTCCCGGACACCCCGCCCCCGTGCGGCGCGGCCCCGCACACGACCGGCGCGGCGGCACGCCCGCGAGAGCACGCGCGCGGCGCGCGGGTCGCGGGACAGGATCGGGGCCCGGAGCTTCACTTACTGCGCCGTCACGTGTGACTTGAGGTAGTCCATCGCGTCGCCGACGGTCTTGAGCTTGTCGGCGTCCTCGTCCGGGATGTCGAGCCCGAATTCCTCCTCGAGCGCCATCACGAGCTCCACGATGTCGAGCGAGTCGGCACCCAGGTCCTCGATGAACTTCGCCTCGGGTGTGAGCTGCTTGACGTCGACCTCCAGCTCCTTGGCGACGATCTCCTTGACCTTGTCCTCGTTGAAAGTGGCCACTGCTTCACCTCCTGTTGTGATAAGGGGTCCCCGGCCCCGTGGTTCACATCACCATGCCGCCGTCGACCGCCCAGGTCTGGCCGGTGACGTAGCCGGCGCGGGGCGAGGCGAGGAACGCCACGACCTCGGCCACATCCTCCGGCTGCCCCAGGCGGCCGAGCGGGATGCGGCTCATGAGATCGTTGCGCGCCGCCTCCGGAAGATTCGCGGTCATCCCGGTCTCGATGAACCCGGGGCACACCGCGTTGACCGTGATGGCACGCGCCGCCAGCTCCCGCGCCAGCGAGCGGGTGAAGCCGAGCAGCCCCGCCTTCGACGCGGCGTAGTTCGCCTGTCCCGCGTTGCCCATCAGGCCCACCACGGACGAGATGTTCACGATCCGCCCGTAACGCGCCTTCATCATCGGGCGCGCCACCACCCGGCTGCAGCGGAAGGCGCCCTTGAGGTTGATGTCCAGCACCTCGTCCCACTGCGCGTCGCTCATGCGCACGAAGAGCCCGTCGCGCGTCACTCCGGCGTTGTTGACCAGCACGTCCACGCGCCCGAGGGTCTCCAGCGCCTGCTGGAACACGGCCTCGACCGACTCGGTGCTCGCCACGTCGGCCGCGTACGCGTGCGCCTCGAAGCCCTTGCCGGTGAGCGCCTCCCCCGCCGCGACCGCGCGATCCTCGGCGCGATCGAAGATCGCCACGCGCGCGCCGCGCGCAGCCAGCAGCTCGGCGATCGCGAGCCCGATGCCCGCCGCGCCTCCCGTCACGAACGCCACCTGCCCCGCGAGCTCGGTCCCGCGCCTCGCCGCCGTCCCCAGCGTCTGCTCCATGTCAGGCACTCCCCGCCGAAAGCCGCTGCGCACCCAGCTCGCCGAGCGCGGCGCCCAGCGTCTGGGGATCTTCGATGTTCCACGAGCCCGCGCCCTTGTCGATGCTGCGCAGCAGCCCGCGCAGCACCCGCCCGGTCCCGATCTCGACGAAGCCCTCGGCGCCCAGCTCGATCAGCCGCCGCATCGAGCCCTCCCAGAGCACGGCGCCCAGCACCTGCCGCTTGAGCGCGGAGCGGATGTCCTCGGCCTTCTGCGCCGGCTCCGCCGTCGCGTTCGAGATCACCGGGCAGCGCGCGTCGCGGATCACGGCCCGGTCGAGCTCGACGGCCAGCGCCCTCGAAGCCGACTCCATGAGAGGCGAATGGAACGCCCCGCTCACCTCGAGCATCACGACGCGCTTCGCGCCGGACGCCGCCGCGAAGCGGCAGGCGCCCTCGACCGCCTTCCGCTCTCCGGAGATGACCACCTGCCCCGGGGCGTTGAGGTTCGCGGGCACGACGACGCCGATGTCCCGGGCGCGGTCGCAGATCCGGCCGGCCGCCTCCGCGTCCACGCCGAGCACCGCCGCCATCGTCCCCGGCCGCTCGAGGCCTGCCTCGTACATGAGCTCGCCGCGCCGGCGCACCAGCAGGAGCGCGTCGCGGACCTCGAGCGCACCCGCCGCCACGCAGGCCGAATACTCGCCGAGACTGTGCCCTGCGGTCCACTGCGGCGCGATCCCCGCCTTCTCCACCAGCCGCAGCGCCGCGACGCTGTGCACGAGCAGCGCCGGCTGGGCGTTCACGGTCCGGCGCAGCTCCTCCTCCGGTCCCTCCCAGCACAAGCGCGAGAGCGGGAAGCCGAGCGCGGCGTCGGCCTCCTCGTAAACCGCGCGCGCCTCGGGGAAGGCCTCGGCCAGCGCGCGGCCCATGCCGACGGCCTGGGCGCCCTGGCCCGGGAACAAGAACGCCAGCCTCACGAGCCGGCTCCGCGAGCCGCCGTGACGGCCTGCGCCACGCCGTCCGTCAGAGGTGCCGGCACGGTCCAGCGCGAAACGGTCGCGCCCCAGGTGGCACCGCCGCCGAAGGCCACGAAGCCCACGTTGTCGCCGGGCTTGAGCCGGCCCGCGCGCACCACCTCGTCGAGGCTAATGGGGATCGAAGCCGACGAGGTGTTGCCGAAGCGGTCGATGTTGAGGATGACGTTCTCCGCCGGCAGGCCGAGTCGCTCGCGCATGGCGGCGATGATGCGCTGGTTGGCCTGGTGCGGGATCACCAGGGCCAGGTCCGCCGGGACGAGGCCCGCGATGTCGAGCGCCGCGCGCAGGCTCTCCTCCATGCCGCGCACCGCGACCTTGAACAGCTCGCGGCCGCGCATCTTGATGAAGTGGTTGCGCTGCTCCACCGTCTCGGGGGAGGTCGGCTGGAGCGAGCCCCCGGCCGGCACCTCGAGCAGGTCGCCCAGCACCCCGTCGCTGTGCAGCGTCACCGCGAGGATGCCCGCTCCGGGCGCGCACGGCCGCACCAGCGCGGCCCCCGCGCCGTCGCCGAACAGCACGCAGGTGTTGCGGTCGGTGTAGTCCACGATGCGCGACACCGCCTCGACCCCGATCACCAGCACGGTCTCGGCAATACCGGTGCCGATCGCGCCGCGCGCGACGCCGAGTCCGTAGATGAACCCGGTGCAGGCGGCGAACACGTCGAAGGCGGCCGCGTTCTTCGCGCCCAGCTTGGCCTGCACGGTGCAGGCGCAGGAAGGCAGGACACGGTCCGGCGTGGTGGTGGCAACCACGATCTGGTCCACGTCCTCGGGCCCGAGTCCCGCCATCGCCAGCGCGCGCCGGGCGGCAATCACGGCAAGGTCCGAGGAGGCCTGCCCCGACGCGATGATGCGGCGCTCGCGGATCCCGGTGCGTTCACGGATCCATTCGTCGGACGTGTCCACCATGCGTTCGAGGTCCGCGTTCGTGAGCACCCGCTCGGGCACGCACATGCCCGTGCCCACGATCGTGGCTCCGCGCACGAGGTCAGGCCGCCGTGTCATGGTCCGCCTCGATCTCCTCGCGGATGTGCTGGTTGACGCGCTGCTCGACGAAGCGGGTCATCGTGCGGATGGCGCTGCGGATGGCACGCGCCTTCGAGGCGCCATGGCCGATGAAGCACACGCCGTTCACGCCCAGCAGCGGCGCGGCCCCGTACTCCTCCCAGTCGATCTCCGCCTTGAGCCGGCGGATCCCGGGGAGCATGAACGGCGCGCCGAGGCGCGCCAGCAGGTCGCGCTTCAGCTCCTTCTTGGCCATGTGCGTGAGCAGCGTGACCACGCTCTCGGCGGTCTTCAGCACGACGTTGCCGGTGAAGCCGTCGGTCACCACCACATCGCATGTGCCCTTGAAGATATCGTGGCCCTCGACGTTCCCGATGAAGTTGAGATGGTGGGCACGCCGCAGCAGGGCCAGCGCCTCGAGCGACAGGGCGTTGCCCTTGGTCTCCTCCTCGCCGATCGAGAGCAGCCCCACGCGCGGCTCCTCCCGGCCCATGAGGTAGCGCGCGTAGACCGATCCCATGTGGGCGAACTGGACCAGCCACGGCGCCTTGCACTCCGCGTTGGCGCCCACGTCGAGCACCACCGTGCCCCCGCCCGGGTTCGGCATGAACGCGGCGAGCGCGGGGCGCGACACCGCTTCGAGGCGCCCGAGGCCGAGCAGGGCGGTCGCCACCACGGCGCCGGTGTTGCCGGCGCTGAACAGGGCGTCCACCTTGCCCTCCTTGTGCAGCTGGGTGAGGACGCCGAGCGACGAGCCGCTCTTCTTGCGCGCCGCGGCCGCGGCCTTCTCCGACATCTCGATCCGCTCGGCCGCGTGGACCACCTCGACCGGAAGCTCGTGGGCGTGAGCGCGCCGCAGCGCCGCGCGGATCTCCTGCTCGTCGCCGACGAGGGTGAGGCGGAAGCGCCCGGGCATCTCGCGGAAGGCGAGGACCGCCCCCTCCGCCACCGCGGTGGGGCCGTGGTCCCCTCCCATCGCGTCAATCCCGATGTGCGGGACCGAAGCCATCGTGCGGGTCCCGGTGCTCCCTACTCGTCACGCGGCGGGACGATCTCTTCGCCGTCGTAGTAGCCGCAGTTCGGGCAGATGTGGTGCGGCTGCTTGGGACTGCTGCAGTGGCTGCAGACGCCGAGTCCGGGGCGCCTGAGCTTCCAGTGGGTGCGGCGCTTCTTGCCGCGCGTGCTGGAATGCCTCCGCTTGGGTACCGCCATGCCTTCTGTCCTCCTGGTTACGCCGGACGCGCCGCGCCGCTCAGCCCGTCGGGCACCCGCAGGGTCCCTGGTTGAGGTCCGCGCCGCACCCGGGGCACAGCCCCCTGCATCCCTCCCGGCAGCGGTGGATCATCGGGAGCTCGAGCAGCAGCGTCTCGCGCGCGTCCTCGCGCAGGTCGAGCCGCCGTCCGTCATGGAACTTCATGTAGTCGTCGCGCTCGAGCGCCTCTTCCTCCGTCCGGCGCCCGGTGCCCGCCCGCTCCGCGAAGAGCTCGAACGGAGCCTCCACGGGCAGATCGTAGGTCACCAGGCAGCGCACGCACTCGAGCCGCGCATGAGCCGAGAGGGTGCCGCGGAGCGTGAAGCGCTCACCGGTCCTCTCGACATCGAGCACGCCCCGCACCCGGCCGGTCCACTCCGTCTCCGGCAGGGCCAGATCCCCGGGCCCGGCCTCGAGCTCGACCCGGGTGAGCCCGGGCCGGAGCGAGCCGAGGTCTATGACAAAGCTGGACATACAAAATGAGCCCGCCGAGGCGGGACCCGTGGCGCGGGCACGTTAGCACAGCCCCGTGAACCGCGTCTAGCCGCCTCTCCCCGAGGGACTTGCATGTCCTCGCGAGGCCCGGAGGAGCCGGCCGGCGTGGGGCTCACCGCGACAACGCGGCCAGGCCGAAAAAGGACTTCACCTCGCGCTCGGCGCTGGCCTGGCTGTCCGAGGCGTGCACCGAGTTCATCTGCTTGCTCTCCCCGAACAGCTTCCGGATCGTCGCCGGCGCCGACTGGGCGGGGTCGGTGGCCCCCACCGCATCGCGCAGCGCGGCCACCGCGTTCTCGGCCTCGAGGCAGGTCAGCATCACGGGGCCGGAGGTCATGTACTCGACCAGGTCGTTGAAGAACGGCCTGCCCTGGTGCTCGGCGTAGAACGTCTGGGCCTCCTCGCGGGTCAGGCGGGCGAGCCGCGCCTCGGCGATGCGGAAGCCGCGCTCCTCGACGCTGGCCAGGATGCGGCCGATCAGGTTCCGGCGGACGGCGTCGGGCTTGACGATGAACAGGGTGCGTTCCAGTGCCAACGTCTTCTCCTTGGGGTTGGGCCCGCGGGCCCGTGGGAAGTCCTCTCCGCTGTCGCTACCGCCGGCCGCGCGCGCCCGCCGCCCGGGACGCCGCGCGGCGAACCGGCTTGCGCGCCCGCGCGCCCGCGCCCTTCGCCGCCGCCCGTGTGCGGCCCCGCGCGGCCTGGCGCGAGCCGGAGGCTGCCCGGGCGCGGCGCGTCCTGGCGGCGGCCGGCCGCTTCGACCGCGCCCGTCTCCGCCCCATCGCCTCCGCCATCAGGCTCGGGATCTCCGAGGGGATGTTCGCCACCGGCACGCCCACCGCCTCGAAGGCCGCCATCTTCTCCGCCGCGGTCCCGGTGCCGCCCGAGATGATCGCGCCGGCGTGACCCATGCGCTTCCCCGGCGGGGCGGTCTGGCCGGCGATGAACGCCACGACGGGCTTGCGCACGTGGCGCTTGATGAACTGCGCGGCCTCCTCCTCGTCGCTGCCGCCGATCTCCCCGATCAGGACGATGCCCTCGGTGCGCGGATCGGCCTCGAACGACTCGAGCGCGTCGATGAAGTTGGTCCCGATCACCGGATCGCCGCCGATGCCGAGGCAGGTGCTCTGGCCGAGTCCCGCGTGGGTGAGCTGCTGCACCACCTCGTAAGTGAGCGTGCCGCTGCGCGACACCACGCCCACCGGGCCGGGCTTGCAGATGTGGCCGGGCAGGATGCCCACCTTCGACAGCCCGGGGCTGATGAGGCCCGGGCAGTTCGGTCCCACCAGCCGCGGCCGGCCCGTGCCGTTCCTCTGCCTCAGTTCCGCCACGTGATGGTAGGCCGCCAGCGTGTCGCGCACCGGCAGACCCTCGGTGATGCACACGATCAGGTCCACGCCGGCGTCGGCCGCCTCGAAGATGGCGTCGGCCGCGTAGGCAGCGGGCACGTAGATCACCGAGGCGTTCGCCCGCGTCGCGGCCACCGCCTCGGCGACGCCGTCGAACACCGGCACGCCCTGCAGCTTCTCGCCGCCCTTGCCCGGGGTCACACCGGCCACCACCTTCGTGCCGTAGGCGATCATCTGCCCGGTGTGGAAGGCGCCGTCGCGCCCGGTGATGCCCTGCACGACCAGGCGCGTGCTCTTGTCTATGAAGATGCTCACGCCATCACCTCCTGCGCCTTCGCGATCACCGTGCGCACGCCCTCGTCCATGCTGGTGGTGGCCGACAGGCCGTGGTCGGAGAGGATCTTCCGCGCCTGCTCCTCGTTGGTGCCGGTGAGCCGGATCACCAGCGGGATCGGCAGCGGCGACTGTCCCAGCGACTGCACGACGCCGTTCGCCACGTCGTCGCACCGCGTGATCCCGCCGAAGATGTTGAACAGGATCGCGCGCACCCGGGACTCGCCGGTGATGATGCGGAGCGCCGCCGTCACCTTCTCGGGGTTCGACGAGCCGCCGATGTCGAGGAAGTTCGCGGGCTCGCCGCCGTAGTGCTTGATGATGTCCATGGTGGCCATCGCCAGCCCGGCGCCGTTCACCACGCAGCCGATGTCGCCGTCGAGCTTGACGTAGGAGAGCCCCTTCTCGCGCGCCACCCGCTGGCCGAGCGTCTCCTCGTCGGGGTCGCGCCAGATCTCCCACTCGCGGTGGCGGATGTCCGCGTTGTCGTCGAGGATGACCTTGGCGTCGAGCGCGAGCACCTTGCCCTCGGGCGTGACGGCGAGCGGGTTGATCTCGGCGAGCGAGCAGTCGCCCTCGCTGTAGACCCGCCACAGCTTCATGAGGATGTCGGCGGCCTGCGTCAGCTGCGAGCCCTCGCGGAACAGGGGCTTGAGCAGCGCGCGCGCCTGGTAGGGCCTGAGGCCCTCGAGCGGGATGTGCCGCCTCACGATCTTGTGCGGCGCGGTGCGGGCCACCTCCTCGATGTCCACCCCGCCCGCGGCCGAGAGCATGATGAGCGGGAGCTTGCGGCTGCGGTCGAGCAGGATCGCCAGGTAGAGCTCGCGGGCGATCTCGGCCGCCCTGGCGACCAGGACCTTCCGCACCGGCAGGCCCTTGATGGTGAGCGCCAGGATGTCGCGCGCCCGATCGAAGGCCTCGTCCGGGCCGTGGGCGAGCTTGACGCCGCCCGCCTTGCCGCGGCCGCCCACCAGCACCTGCGCCTTGATGACCACCGTGCCGCCGAGGGCCGCGGCGATGTCGCGCGCTTCCTCGGGGGTCTGCGCCACCTGCCCGGGGAGCACCGGCAGCCCGTAGCGCGCGAACAGCTCCTTCGCCTGGTATTCGTGCAAGTTCATCCTGCCGCCTCCGGCGCTAGTTGTTGTCGATCTGCGCCCGCTGCAGATGGCCGCTGAAGTCCACGTAGACGCTCTTCCACTCGGTGAAGGGGTCGAGCATGGTGTGCCCCGCCTCGCGGTGCCCGTTGCCGGTGCCGCGCGTGCCGCCGAACGGCAGGTGGGTCTCGGCGCCGGTGGTGCCGTGGTTCACGTACACGATGCCGGTGTCGAGGTCGCGCATCGCGGCGAAGGCGCGGTTCACGTCCCGGGTGAAGATCGAGGACGAGAGCCCGAAGCTCGAGGCGTTGTTGACCTCGACCGCCTCCGCGAGGTCCTTCACGCGCACCATCGCCAGCACCGGGCCGAAGATCTCCTCGACCGCGATGCGCGCGTCGGCCTTGACGCCGGCGAACACGGTGGGCCGGTAGAAATGCCCCTTCGCCAGCGCGCCCTCGGCCGCACGCTCCCCGCCCGCCTCGAGCTTCGCGCCCTCGTCGAGCCCGATCTTCACGTACCTCTCGACCGTCTCGACCTGGCCGCGATTGATGAGCGGGCCCACCTCGGTCTGCGGGTCGAGCCCGTCACCGAGACGCAGCGCCTGCGCACGTGTCGCGACGCGCTGCACCAGCTCGTCGTGCACCTGCGCGTGGGCCAGCACCCGGCTGCACGCGGTGCAGCGCTGGCCGGTGGTGCCGAACGCGCTCCACAGGATCGCGTCGGTCGCCAGCGCGAGGTCGGCGTCGTCCATCACGATGATGGCGTTCTTGCCGCCCATCTCGAGCGAGACCCGCTTGCCGAGTGCCCCGGCCCGGCCGTAGATGCCGAGCCCGACGTCGGTCGAGCCGGTGAAAGAGATGACCTGGACCTTCGGGTGCGCGACCATCGGGTCGCCCACCTTCGAGCCCGAGCCGAACACGATGTTGAGCACGCCCGGCGGGAGCCCCGCCTCCTCGAACACCTTCACGAAGTGCCAGGCCAGCTCGGGCGTGTCGGTCGCGGGCTTGAACACCGCGGCGTTCCCGGCCACCAGCGCCGGCATGAGCTTCCACGCGGGGATCGCGAAGGGGAAGTTCCATGGGGTGATGACGCCGGCCACGCCGACCGGGCAACGCACCGACATCGCCCACTTGTTCGGCATCTCGCTCGGGGTGGTGACGCCGTACATGCGGCGCCCCTCGCCCGCCGCCAGGTAGGCCATGTCGATGCCTTCCTGCACGTCGCCGCGGGTCTCGGCCAGGATCTTGCCCATCTCGCGCGTCATGGCGCGGGCCAGGTCGTCCTTGCGCGCGCGGATGATCTCGCCCGCCCGGAACACGATCTCGGCGCGCTTGGGCGCCGGCACCAGGCGCCACGAGCGGAAGGCCTTCGCGGCCGCCTCCACCGCGTCATCCAGGTCGGAGGCGTCGGAGGCCGGGAACTCGCCCAGGACCTCGCCGGTGGCGGGGTTGTGGTTCGGGAAGGTGCGGCCGGAGCGGGCCGGGACCCACTTCCCCCCGATGAAGTTCAGGAACTTGTCGGACATCGCGGTTCTCCCGTGCCGGGCGGCGAACCCGCATCGGAGACCGGATGTGGGGCTCGGGTCGAGCAGGATGGATGCGCCCGGAGAAAAGGACGGGATACACTAAGCGGGCGCGTCACTGCAACGCAAGCGGGAAGAAAGGACAGCGGCGCCGCTACGCCTCCAACGCCGACTTCCCCTCGAGGATCCGCTGCACCAGCGCCGAGGTGCTGTAGCCCTCGCGCAGCGGGATGGCGAGCACGCGGCCGCCGTACGACTCGACGAACTCGCGGCCGACGATCTGGTCGAGCGCCCAGTCCCCGCCCTTGACCAGCACGTCGGGGCGCACGGCGTGGATCAGCCGCTCGGGGGTGTCGTCCGCGAAGATCACGGCCAGGTCCACCGCGGCCAGCGCCCCGAGCAGCTCGGCGCGCTCCTCCGCAGGAACGATGGGACGCTGCGGGCCCTTCAGCCGCCGCACCGAGGCGTCGGAGTTCACGCCCGCCACCAGACGGTCGCCCAGCGCGCGCGCCTCCTCCAGGTACTCGACGTGGCCGCGGTGCAGCAGGTCGAAGACCCCGTTCGTGAACACCACGCGCTCACCGGCGGCCCGCCACTCCTCGAGCGCGCGGCGCGCCTCCTCGGGCAGCACCGCCTCGCTCACGGGCGCGCGTCCGCGAGCGAGGCCAGCAGCTCCTCGCGCGTGCAGGTCGCGGTGCCGACCTCGCGGATCACGATGCCGGCGGCGTGGTTCGCGAGCCGGCACGCATCCGGGAAATCGGCGCCGGCGGCCAGCGCCAGCGCCACCACGCTCACCACCGTGTCGCCCGCGCCGGTGACGTCGTAGACCTCGCGCGCCACCGTGGGCAGACAGGTGTAGCGGCCGCCGCGCTCGAACAGGCTCATGCCTTCGGGACCGCGCGTCACCAGTACGGCGGCGGCGTCGAGCCGCTGCTGCAGGCCCCGGCCCACCTCCATCAGGCTGGCCTCGTCGGTGATGCGCCGGCCCTGCACCCAGCCCGCCTCGTGCTGGTTGGGCGTCAGGATGCTGACGCCGCGGTAGGCGTCGATGTGGCTCTCCTTGGGATCCACGCTCACGGCGAAGCCGCGCGCGTGGGCGATGCCGAGGGCACCCGCGAGCGTGCCCGGGTGGATGACGCCCTTACCGTAATCGCTCACCACCAGACCCTCGCAGCCCGGCAGCTCGCCCTCCACCACGCGCGACAGGCGCTCGAGCGCCGCGCCCTCCAGGTCGGCGCGTGACTCGCGGTCGGCGCGCACCACCTGCTGGGAGTGGGCGACGATGCGGGTCTTGACGGTGGTGGGGCGCGCGGGATCGCCGATCACGCCGCGGGTGTCGAGCCCGCGCTCCTCGAAGGCGGCGCGCAGGCGGCGGCCGTCGTCGTCCTCGCCCACCACGCCGAGCAGGAGCGGCTCGGCCCCGAGCGCGCGCAGGTTGGCGGCCACGTTGCCGGCGCCGCCGAGCGTGAAGCTCTCGCGTTCGATCTCCACCACCGGCACCGGGGCCTCGGGCGAGATGCGCTCGACCCGTCCCCACAGGTAGCGGTCGAGCATGCAGTCGCCCAGCACCGCGATGCGGCGGCCGGCAAAGCGCGCGATCGCGGCGCGCAGGCGCTCGAGCCCGGGGACGGTGGTGGACATCGGCGCGGCACGCTACACCGCGCCCCGGGGAGGGTCAACGCGCCTTGACCGGTCGCGCGCGCGCTCCGTAGCCTGCGCCCATGGACCCCTCCCGGCCTCCCGGCGCCGTCACCATCCAGCCGCTCGGCGCGGACGGCCTTGCCATCCTCCGCGCGCTCGTCGCCGATCCCTCGTTGGCGCAGGAGTACGGAGACCTCGCCGCCGGCGGGCTCGACGACCAGCTCGGCGACCCCTTCTGCGACCCCGCGCTGCGCTTCCTCGCGCGCGTGGAGGGCGCGCCCGTGGGATTCGCGTACTCCTTCGTGCTGCCCTCCGGCGCCGGCTCGTGGGCCATGGTGAGGCTCGGGGTCGTCGCGGCCCACAGGCGCGGCGGCGCGGGCTCCGCGCTGCTCGCCTCGACGCTGGCGGCGCTGCGCGCGCGCGCGGAACCGCCGCGCGAGGCGGTGCTGGCGGCCTGGCAGCAAAACCCGGCGCTCGCCGGCTTCGCCGCGCGCCACGGCTTCGGCCACGCGCGCACCTTCTGGCGCATGGAGCGCTCTCCCGGACCCGCGCCGGCGCCGCGATGGCCGGTCGGGATCGAGGTGGGCGCCTTCGACGGCAGCGAGCGGGCGCTCGCCGGCTGGAACGAGTCTTACAACCGCTCGTTCGCGGAGCACTGGCACTTCGTGCCCTCGGACCTCGAGCACGCCCGCCGCATCGCGGAACTGCCCGGCTTCCGCCCCGACGGGCTCGCGCTCGCCTGGCGCGGTGGCGCCTGCGTCGCCTTCTGCCGCTGCGCTCTGGGCGGCCCGCGTGGCGAGGTCTCGGTGCTGGGCGTGGTCCCCGCAGCGCGCGGGATCGGCCTCGGCCGGGCGTTGCTGCGCCAGGGCGTCCTGTGGCTCCGTGGCGCGGGAGCCGAGCGCGTGGACCTCACCGTGGACGGCGAGAACGAGGGCGCGCTCGCGCTCTACCGCGCCGAGGAGTTCGCGGTCGTGCGCACGCGCGAGCTGTTCGCGCGACCCCTCTGAAGTCAGCGGCCGTTCCCGCCGAAGTCGAAGCGCTGGCGGCACCATACCGCGACCGGGCGGCCACCGCGGAGCGCCGGGTAGAAGCGCATGCCGAGCGCGCAGGCGCGCGCCGCCGCCACCCGCGCGCTGTCGGCGCTGCCGCCCGCCCACAGCGCGTCGCTCACGGTGCCGGCTTCGTCCACCCGCACGTCGAGCTCGACCCAGCCGGCGCGCGCCTCCGCGGGCGGCGGCCTCAGCGGCGCCGGCCCGCGCAGCACCGGGGGCTTGAGCCCCTCGTCCACCGTCAGCTCCGGCGGCGACGGCAGGGCCGGCACCGTGTCGGGTTCGGGCGCCGGAAGCGGCGGAGCCGGAGCCGGGGCCCGCGACGGGCTCACGCGGGTCAGCCACACGTGCGGCGCGCGCGGCGGTGGCAGGTGGAGCCGCGCTGCGCGACCGGTGTCGGCGAGGACGTTGACGGAGAGCGCGACCGGACGCCGCGCGGGGACGACCGTGCGCCCGCAGGCCACGAGCGGCGCCACGGCGAGAGCGAGCGCGAGCACGGCCATCGGTCGCGCGCGCGGCGGTGCGGCGGGGAACCTGCGCATGCCGTGCACGCTAGGACGGCGCGACCACGAAGGCAACGCCGGGCTGCAACGCCGGGCTGCTTGTCGGCGCGCGCCACGCTGGGCTAGAGTGCGGCTCGAGGAGCCGCGCCATGACCCATGCGTCGCAGCAACCCCGCCCCGTTCCCGCGACGGGGAATCGCGCGCCGCTCCGCCCCTGCGCCATCGCTCCGATCCTCCCGCCGCGAGGCTCCCATGACACCGCGTGAGCGGGTGTGGGCCGCCCTGCGCGGCCAGCCGGTGGACCGCCCGCCGGTCTCGTTCTGGGGCCACGTCTACCACCGCGAGAGCGGCGCGGCGGAGCTGGTCGAGGCCACGCTCGAGTCGTGGCGCGAGTACCGCTGGGACTGGGTCAAGCTGAACCCGCGGAAGCACTACCACGTCGAGCCGTGGGGCGTGCGCTACCGTTACAGCGGCGTCCCGGGCGAGAAGCCGAAGCTCGCGGAGTGGCCGATCCGCGCGGGCGACGACTGGGCGCGCGTCCGGCCGCAGCGGCCCGATGCGGCCGCGCTCGGCGAGCAGATCGAGGCGGTGCGCCTGCTGCGCCGCGCGCTGCCGGCCGACGTGCCGATCGTCGAGACGGTGTTCACGCCGCTCGCCGTGCTGGGCGAGATGGTCGAGACCCCGGAGGAGCTGCGGCGCCACCTCGACACGCACCCCGGCCCGGTGCGCGCGGCGCTCGAAGCGGTGACCGCGACCTGGGTGCCGTTCGTGCGCGAGCTCCTGCGGGCGGGCGCCGACGGCATCTACTTCGCGACCGTGGACTGGGCCTCGGGCGACCTGCTCACCTCCGCGCAGCACCGCGCCTGGTCGCGGCCCTGGGACCTGCGCGTGCTCGAGGCGGCGGCCGGCGCGCCCTTCAACGTGCTGCACGTGTGCAAGCGGAACAACCTGCTCTTCGAGCTGGCCGACTATCCGGTGGCGGCGTTCTCGTGGGCCGCGACCGACCCCGGCAACCCCACGCTCGCGCAGGCGCTCGGCCGACTGCCGGGCGCGGTGATGGGCGGCGTGTCGCAGGACGGCGCGCTCCAGGCCGCGAGCCCCGGGCCCGCGCTGGCGGAGCTGCGCGCGGCGCTCGCCGGCACCGGCGGCCGCCGCTGGCTGGCGGCGCCCGGGTGCTCGATCCCGCCCGGCACGCCCGCCGCCAACCTGCGCGCGCTGCGCGACGCGGTGGAGACGATCGGGCTCGAGTCACGAGCGTAGTGAAGTCCCGCAGGCGTCATGCCGAGGACCTTGTTCGGACCGAGGGAGGTGCTGCGATGAGACGTGTTGCATGTCTGGTTCTCGTGCTGGGCGCGTTCGCCGGGCTGGCGCGCGCCCAGGAGGAGCCCAAGGCCCCCAAGCCCCCCGTCGTCCGTCCCCACGGCGCGCCACGGGAGGGCCCGCGCTCGGTGCCGAAAATCGTCGGGCAGGTCTACCTCGGGGAGGAAGCGCCCGACTTCGAGCTCCCCGGCTCGCTCGGCGACCCGGTCAAGCTCTCGCTGCAGCGCGGCATGTGGACGCTGCTCGTGTTCTCCGACGGGCGGGCGCCGCTCATCCGGCTGCGGGACATCGCTCCGAATCTGCGGAAGCTCGACGTGCGCATCCTCGGCGTCTGTTCCGAGAAGACGCACGCGCTCAAGTCCGCGGCGGTGCGCGACAGCGTGCCCTTCCTGATGCTGTCCGACGTGACCGGCGAGATCTCGATGCTCTACGGGCTCTACGACTACGAGCATTCCGAGATCCGGCCGGGCTTCGTGCTGCTGGACCGCAAGGGGATCGTGAAGATGGCGCTGCTGGGACAGTCGCTGCCCGAGGAGCAGGTCGCCGAGCTGGTGCGCTTCGCCGTCGGGGGGCTCTAACCGCCCCCTCCGTCCGCCGCGCCCGCGGTCCGTGGTGCCGGGCTCAACCCCCGCCGTGCTCCTGCCGATAACGGGGACGTCGTCCTTCGACCTGTGGACCGACCCCGACATCCGGAGGCTCACGTGAAGTTCACCCTGCCCCTGGCCGCCGCGACCTGCATCGCGGTGGCGGTCTTCGCCGTACCCCCCTCCGTCAACCGCCCGGGCCCGCTGCTCCACGAGCCCCGGGTTCCCACGTCACTGAATCC